>Ga0066710_100000039_pt1 | contig 47276 bp, 37 predicted proteins | sample GraSoiAngelo_159_FD_79666 | JGI IMG/M metagenome (GOLD analysis project Ga0066710, IMG submission 79666) | Grasslands soil microbial communities from the Angelo Coastal Reserve, California, USA - 14_1009_16_40cm | ecosystem: Environmental > Terrestrial > Soil > Grasslands | place: USA... | reverse complement strand
TTATAAGGGTGCGTACTGGCGCCGCGGCCCGGTCACGATGTGCTCGATTGCCGCGGTTGACACCGCGCTCTGGGACATCAAGGGCAAAGCCCTGAATGCGCCTGTCTACCAGTTGTTGGGAGGAGCTTCTCGAGATGCCGTACTGGTGTACGGGCACGCCAGTGGACAGAGCATCGAGGACACCATCAAGGCAGTGTCGGATTACATCAAGCTGGGATACAAGGCCATTCGCGCACAAAGCGGCATTCCCGGGCTTCACAGCACGTATGGTGTCGGCCGCGGCAAACTGTACTACGAGCCTGCAGAAAAAGACGCACCGCTCGAAAACGCCTGGAGTTCGGAACTGTACTTGAATTTTGTTCCGCGATTATTCGAACGGCTCCGGAAAGAATTTGGCGAGGATCTTCCCTTACTGCACGACGTGCATCACCGGCTTACGCCGATCGAAGCGGCACGCCTCGGAAAGAGCCTCGAACCCTTTCACCTGTTCTGGCTCGAAGACCCTGTTCCCGCGGAGTTGCAAGAAAGCTTTCGCCTTATCCGCCAGCACACCACGACGCCTCTGGCGGTCGGTGAAGTTTTCAATTCTATCTACGATTGCCAGCAACTCATCCAGGAGCAACTCATCGATTACATTCGGACCGCGGTTGTACATTCTGGCGGAATTTCGCACCTGCGAAAGATCGCCGGCTTGGCGGAGCTCTATCAGGTGCGGACCGGGTCGCACGGCGCGACCGATATGAGTCCCGTGTGTATGGCTGCCGCGTTGCATTTTGATTTGAGTGTCCATAATTTTGGGATTCAGGAATTCATGCGCCACACGGAAGAGACGGACCGCGTCTTTGCGCATTCCTACAGCTTTTCAGAAGGTGTGATGCACCCGGGCGATGCTCCCGGCCTGGGCGTGGATATCGATGAGGCCCTTGCATCAAAATACCCCTATCGCCGAGCGTACCTCCCGATCAATCGCAAACTCGACGGGACGATGCACAGTTGGTAGACGAATATCGTTCAAAACTGAATCGCACGGGGCCAGTCCCGGCAGTACTTGCGATGGCTCTCTCCGGTCTGTTGAGTGTCGCTGAGTTGGAACTTCAGTTTTTACGGTTTGACTCCAGGGCGGGCAATTCTTATAGTTCGCGATGAATCATTCGCATAGGGGTGTTTCACTGCTTGAGTCAGGTCAATCCGGAGGAGTTCTGATGAGCACAGAGGAGCAGGCCGCGGCGGAGAAAATGATTTTCCGTGGTCCATGTACAGCCGGGATTCAACCAGGGAGTTTGCGAGCGGGAAATCGGCCGCAAAAACTAGTAGCTTTCCTTTCCTACAATGGACCCAGCGCGCCCCACCTGTGCATCCGGCGGCTTGTCGTCAGCGGCGCAAACCACGGGCGAGACGGCCGGTGAACGGGCCTTGACAAACGTTTCCTCTCGCGCCGGCTATTTCCGCTGGGTGATCTGTGCCCTCCTGCTGCTCGGCACGACAAAGAACTACATGGATCGCTGGGTCCTCTCGGCGCTGAAAACTACGCTGCAGCATGACCTCGGCTGGAACGACATCAATTACAGCAACCTAGTGTTTGCATTTCAGGCGGCTTACGCAGTCGGCATGCTCGTTGTGGGCAGATTTATCGATCGCTTCGGCACGCGTTTGGGTTATGCCATGGTCATGATCTTTTGGAGCTTCGCTTCCATGGCTCACGCGGCTGGAAGTTCATTCTCCAGTTTCCTGATGGCACGATCGGCACTCGGCTTTGGGGAGTCGGGAGTGTTCCCCGCCAGCATTAAAGCGGTCGCGGAATGGTTTCCCGCAAAGGAGCGAGCGCTGGCCACTGGGATTTTCAACGCGGGGACAAATGTGGGGGTAATTCTAGCAGGGCTGACCGTTCCGTGGATCACCGTACACTTTGGGTGGCGTTGGGGCTTTGTGATTATCGGCTCGCTCGGCTTTGCTTGGCTCGCCTTGTGGCTTCTGCTTTATCAAAAACCGGAGGAGCATCCACACTGTTCCGAGGCCGAGCTCCATTACATCCGGGGCGATACGCCGCAGCCGGTGGCGAAGATCAAATGGTCGCATCTCCTGCCGTACCGGCAGACCTGGGCGTTCGCCTCCGGGAAATTCCTGATCGACCCGATCTGGTGGTTCTATCTTTTTTGGGTGCCCGATTTTCTCGAACGCCGGCATGGGGTACACCTGGCACAAATTGGGCTCCCGATCGTTGTGATATATCTCATTTCCGATGTCGGGAGTGTAGCCGGAGGGTGGCTGTCTTCGTTTTTGATTCGGCGGGGAATATCCGTGAACGCGGCACGCAAGATCGCCATGCTGGGGTGCGCGATCAGCATTGCCCCCATCGTGTTTGCTTACCGCGTGTCCGGGTTGTGGCCGGCGGTGTCGCTGATTGGTCTGGCTGCCGCGGGCCATCAGGGCTTTTCCGCAAATCTGTTCACGCTGACTTCCGATTTGTTTCCGTCGCGGGCGGTGGCCTCCGTCGTCGGGATCGGCGGAATGGCGGGGGCGGTGGGCGGGATGCTCATCGCCAAAATCGTGGGCTATGTTTTACAGTGGACCGGCAGTTACATGGTTCCGTTCTTGATTGCCGGCTCCGCGTATTGGGTGGCGCTTGCCATGATCCACATTTTGGCTCCCAGGCTGGAGCCAGCTAGGATAGATTGAGAAACCCAGCTGCGAGTCTGGATACATTCCGGGGAATACGCGGATGACAATTCTCCATTGGCAGGGGCGCCCGAGGTGAGGGCATGGGGTTGACGATCAAGCCGAAGAAAGAATGCCGCTGGGAGCTGGTCAGTTTGGGCGAGGTCATGGTGCGGCTCGACCCGGGCGACCGGCGCATTCGGACGGCGCGAACCTTTGAAGTGTGCGAAGGCGGCGGGGAATACAATGTGGCGCGCGGGCTGAAGCGTTGTTTCGGCCTGGACACCGCGGTCGTCACGGCGTTCGCCGATGACCCTGTGGGCAGACTTCTTCAGGACCTCATTTACCAGGGCGGCGTGGACCAGTCGCTGGTGCGCTGGGTGGAACACGATGGCGTGGGGCGCGCGGTGCGCAACGGCCTCAATTTTACGGAGCGCGGCTTCGGTGTGCGTGCAGCGCTGGGAAGTTACGATCGCGGGCACACCGCGGTCTCCCAGTTGAAGCCGGGGGACGTCGATTGGGATCAGATTTTTGGAAAACAGGGTGCGCGCTGGTTTCATACCGGCGGCATCTTCTGCGCCCTTTCGCCGACGACGCCCGAAGTTACCTTGGAAGCCGTCGAGACAGCGAGGCGGAACGGCACGGTCGTTTCCTACGATCTGAACTACCGCGCGTCCTTATGGAAGTCTCACGGCGGCAAAAAACGGGCGCAGGACGTCAACCGCCGCATCGCGCCGCACGTCGACGTCATGCTCGGCAATGAGGAAGACTTCACGGCGGCGCTTGGCTACGACGTGCCGGGAATGGATGAACATCACTCCACGTTCGAAGTCGAGGGTTTCAAGCAAATGATCGCGAAGGTGTTGGAGGATTATCCGTTCAAGGTTGTCGCCACCACGCTCAGGAAAGCTAAGACCGCGACTTTGAATGATTGGGGTGCGATTTGTTATTGCGATGGCAAGTTCTATCAGGCAAAAAACCGCGAGAATCTTGAGATTTTCGACCGCGTCGGAGGAGGCGATTCCTTTGCTTCCGGCCTGATTTACGGATTCCTGGCGGGACAAGATCCGCAGTGGTCGGTGGAATGTGGCGCCGCCCACGGGGCGCTCGCCATGACCACCCCGGGAGACACTTCCATGGCCACCTTCGAGGAGGTCATGCAAGTGATGAAGGGAGTCGGGGCACGCATCGCGCGCTGACGAGGAAGTGCCGGAGAAAAGGAGACCGCCAATGGACAAGCAAAGGGTCCGCGATCGGATCATTGAGATTGGAATCGTACCGGTCGTCCGCGCGTCGTCGCCGGGCGAAGCCCGGATCGCGGCCGATGCCATTTGTAAGGGAGGCATTCCCATCGTAGAAATCACCATGACCGTGCCCGGGGCCCTGGACGTCATCCGCGAACTGGCAAAAAATGATGCTTCGGATGTCCTTGTCGGAGCCGGAACCGTGCTCAACGCGGAAGGGGCGCGCCGGTGCCTGGATGCCGGAGCACAGTTCCTGGTTAGTCCGGGGTTGAACCTTCAGACTGTCGAACTTGCGGTGCGGGAAGGGAAGCTGATCATGGCCGGGGCTTTGACGCCCACGGAAGTCATTACCGCCTGGGAGGCTGGCGCTGACTTCGTCAAAGTCTTCCCATGTGGCCAGGTAGGTGGCGCGAAGTACATCAAGGCCCTAAAGGGCCCGCTGCCGCAAGTTCCGCTTGTTCCGACCGGAGGCGTCAACCTGAACACCGCGGCTGAATTCATCGAGGCGGGCGCCGCGGCGTTGGGCATCGGCGGAGAATTGGTGCAGGCCGACGCTCTGAAGTCAAACAAGCCGGAAATCGTGGTTGAGAATGCGCGGAAATTCCTGGCGATCGTAAAGCAAGCGCGAGCTCAAATGGCGTCCTCAGGTATCGCTGCCAAGAGCAGTCACTGATACAAGTTTACAGGTCTGGCTGCGCTGGGCGCAGGGTGTCTATTGATTGACGCCGCTGGCCAGAATCCCGCCGTCAACCACCAACAAATGGCCGGTCACGAAACTGGCGGCATCGGAAGCGAGAAAAACCGCGGCGCCCGCCAGCTCTTCGATCTTACCGAACCTTCGCATCGGCGTGCGCATCAGGAACTCCCGGCCACGCTCGGTTCCATCGAGCAGAGCTGCATTCAAGTTCGTGCGCAATACCCCAGGAACAAGGGCATTGACACAAACTCCTGTGGTCGCCCATTCGACTGCCAGCGTCTTGGTGAGGGAAGCAACGGCCGACTTGCTGGCTCCATAGGCGGCAACCTCAAACAGCCCCACGAACGAAGAAAGCGATCCAATATTGATAATCCGGCCATAACGCTTCTCAATCATGTGCCGGCCGAAGATCCGGCAGGCGCGCAGAGTCCCGTACAGGTTCGTTTCCAGGATCGCGTTCCATTCGGCCTCCGGAAAATCGAGCGTGGGCATTCGTTTCGTCCGGCCGGCACAGTTCACGAGGATTTCGACGCTGCCAAATTCGGAGCATGCCGATTGGAGGAGCCGTTCGATGCTGCGGTTATCCGTAACATCACAAGTCTCGGCAAGCGACCGCCGCCCGAGCCCCACAACTTCCGCTGCCGCGGCTCGTACCTGTTCACCGCGGCGGCCGGTGGGCACGACATTCGCCCCAGCCTGGGCCAGACCGCGAGCGAGCGCTAGTCCGATGCCGCTGGTTCCGCCGATCACCACCGCCGTTTTGTATGTTAGATCCAGAAGCGGATGACCCATGGAGCGCTCCTAGAGATTCGCAGTTGCCTAGGACACCAAGCGAAACGCCGGGTCCAATTGTAATGTCAGACGTGCGTTCCGACTGTTGAGTATTGCTAAAGAGATTGTTTACCAGCGTTGATTTGGCACCGCGCCAATGCAAAAGCCGGCCATCAGCACAAAGACAACAATGACGCCGGAAGCTTGACAGTATTCGAACGCCAATGAACGTGCCGCAAGAGTTTGCCGTACGCTCGGATGTTCCGGCCGGTCCAATTTCAAATTGCGTCCTTCTTGATCTTGCGGAGCAGGCTGGTGCGAATTTCTACTCGCCGTAGGGAACCCAGATGTTTTTCACCTGCACGGTGTGGTCGAGGAACCAGCGGCCTTCGCCTTGTTTCACGTCGAACCAATCGATGGCGCGGCCTTCGTTGGTGAACACCTGCTTCAGATTTCCAACCGAGAGAGTTTTCACCGCCGCGGCGCCGGCTTCATCCGTAAAACACCAAACAGCGTCGACGTCGTCGTGTTCGGCGAGCGTCTTCATCAGGTCCGCAGTGCGGCCGGTAACTATGTTTACGACGCCATCGGGTAGATCGCTGGTTTCGAAGACCTGATAGAGGTCGCTGGTGATCAGCGGATATTTTTCCGACGGGATGGCGATGACCGTGTTGCCCGTTGCAATGGCCGGCATCGCCAGAGAAATGAATCCCAGCAACGGGACATCGGCAGGGCAGACGACGCCCACCGTTCCGACCGGTTCTTTCATTGCCAGCGCGACGTTGCGGAAGGGCGGGTTATGCACCGCCCCGTCGTACTTATCGGCCCACGCGGCGTAGGAAAAAATGCGTTCGATCCCGAGGCGGACTTCGGCTTCCGCTTGCTTCTTGCCGACCACGGCGGCCAATCGGCCGGCGATTTCTTCACGCCTCTGTGAAAGGTTCTCCGCAATGTAATAGAGTACCTGCGCCCGATTGTGCGCCGTTGCTTTGCCCCAGCCTTCCGCTTTGCGCGCCGCTTCGACGGCGTTGCGAATGTCCTTGCGGTTGCCAAGCGGCGCTTCTCCAAGCAAACGCCCGTCCGCGCCGTGCACTTCGATGCTGTAGCCCGAATCAGGCCGCGCCTGCTTGCCGCCAATGTACAGCTTCACGGTGCGATCAATCGGGGGAGCCGCGAAATCGGAGGGCTGCTCCGGCGGCTGATCCATCGCGAGAGGCGTGGTATGTAGCGGTGGCGCGTTCTTAAACCACGCGGGTTCGATATATTCGAGAAGGCCCTCGCGCCCACCCTCGCGTCCATAACCGCTCTCACGATAGCCACCGAAACCACAGGCGGCGTCAAAGAGATTCGTGCAGTTGACCCAAACCACGCCGGCTTTGAGCTGCGCCGCAACGTGCAGTGAAGCGTTGATGCTCTCGCTCCACACGCAGGCGGCCAGACCGTAAACCGTATTGTTAGCGAGCTCCACAGCTTCGCGCGGGGTGCGGAACGTCATCGCGGCAAGCACCGGGCCGAAAATCTCCTGCTGCGCCACTACGGAAGTCGGATGAACGTTGCTCAACAACGTCGGCGGAAAATACAGCCCCTGCGATGGTACGGGAATGGAAGGCTGCCAGCAGGCTGCTCCTTCAGCGACGCCTTGATCAACCAGCCGCTGGATGCGTTCGAGCTGCACGCGTGCCACGATGGCGCCAATGTCGATGGCTTTATCGAGCGGCGGGCCGATGCGCAGCGTGTTCATGCGGTCCTGAATCTTGCCGATCAACTTGTCCGCGATACTCTCCTGCATCAGCAGGCGCGAACCGGCGCAGCAAACCTGTCCCTGGTTGAGCCAGATGCCGTCGACCAGGCCTTCCACGGCACTATCCAGGTCGGCGTCCTCAAAAATGATAAAGGGAGACTTGCCACCGAGCTCCAGTGAAAGCTTCTTGTGGCTTTCTGCGGTAGCCTTGCGAATCGCGCGACCCACTTCCGTCGAACCCGTGAAGGCAATCTTATCGACGCCGGGATGCCTCACCAGCGCTTCGCCGGTCGATCCATCGCCGGTGACGATGTTCACGACCCCGGCGGGGAGGCCGACCTCCTGGCAGATGTGCGCAAATGCGAGCGCCGTCAGGGGAGTAAATTCCGCGGGCTTCAGCACCACCGTATTCCCCGTGGCGAGCGCGGGGGCAATCTTCCACGCCAGCATGAGCAAAGGAAAATTCCACGGGATGATTTGACCTACGACGCCGCAAGCGGTGTATCCCGGGAATTCCTGCTCGAGCAATTGGGCCCAGCCCGCATGGTGATAAAAATGCCGCGCTACCAGCGGAATATCGATGTCCCGGCTTTCACGAATCGGCTTGCCGTTGTTCAGTGTCTCAAGAACCGCCAGCCAGCGCGAATGTTTCTGTACCTGCCGCGCCAGTGCATAGAGATAGCGCGCACGCGCATGCGAAGTGAGGGACTGCCATGCCGGCAAAGCAGCCCGCGCCGCCTTCACCGCGCTATCGACATCCGCCGCCGATCCTTGCGCCACGGTCGCGAGTTTTTCACTTGTGGAAGGATCCATTGTGTCGAAATAAGTCCCTGCCGTGGGTGCCTGCCACGCGCCATTGATGAAATGTCCGAAGCGTCCGTCGTGACGGTCCAGCCATCGAAGAGCCTCGCGCGGATCCTCAAGAGCAGGGCCGTACTCCATGGTCATGAATTTCTCGACGATGCTCATTCGCTTCTTCTCGCTTCTCTCGTCATCAAACCAGGATTCTCCCGCCTATGCAATTGGATGGCGATACTCCGCCGAATAGCGTCCGGTGGCATGGTGCTCCAACTGCCGCTCGATATCCGCCAGCATGCCGCTGACGCCAAACCGGAACAGCTCCGCTTTGAGCCACGAATCGCCGAGTTCCCCCTTCATGAGAGCAAGCCAGTCGAGCGATTGCTTCGCCGTGCGAATGCCGCCCGCTGGTTTGAAGCCCACCGCCATTCCAGTTTCCTGCGCGTACTCGCGAATGGCCCGCGTCATGACCAGGCTCACGGGAAGCGTCGCGTTGACGGCTTCTTTGCCTGTCGATGTCTTGATGAAGTCCGCTCCGGCCATCATCGCCACCATGCTGGCGCGCGCCACGTTGCGCAGTATCAGCAAATCACCCGTGCCTAGGATCACCTTCAGATGCGCAGGCCCGCAAGCGTTTTTGAACGCGGCGATTTCCTCGTAAAGCGCCTGCCATTTTCCGCCGAACACGTGCGCGCGTGTGATGACCACGTCAATTTCGTCGGCGCCGGCTTCCACCGAGCGACGAATTTCCGCGACGCGTTCTTCAAACGGAGAAAGACCGGCGGGAAACCCCGTGGAGACCGCGGCAACATGAATGCCGCTGCCTTCGATGGCGCGCCGCGCGGTTTCGACGAATGTGTGATAAACGCAGACGGCAGCGACTTTGATATTTAGGCTCTCAATGCCGAGCTTCTCGACCAGCTCCTGCTGAATAGGTTGTCGCGCTTTAGCGCACAATCGGCGAACACGCTCGTCGGTGTCGTCGCCGGAGAGTGTCGTCAGATCCATGCAGGTGATGGCACGCAGGAGCCAGGCTGCCTGCCAATCCTTCTTTACCGTTCGCCGTGTGCCGATGGTTTGCGCGCGGCGCTCGACAGCGCTGGTGTTCACGCGTACCGCGTTCACCCAATCCAAATTCAGCTGGACACCGCGGTTGGGCTGGAGATCGCGCCCGGCGTAAATGGCAATGGCAGTATCATAAGGTGAAATCGGGCTTCGCAGAGCCTGGCGATCCAGGCTAGTGGAGTTGTCGATCCGGAGGTTGTCGCCGAAAGTCATGGAATTTTTCAACGCCTACGGCGGAGCGATCAGGAAGCCCTATCTTAGCACTTTGACAAAGCCCGTTTACAGGCGCGCGCCGCGATTCCGCCACTCCTTCTCGAATTCCGCCCGGTTGCAAAAGGACTTTTGAGTCCCCACCTTGGTTGTGGAAAGAGCAGCGTAGAGATTTGCGCGGGGTAAAGCTTCCGCTTCCGGCAAACCTTCGCTCAGAAAAACCGCAAAGCTGCCAATGAAAGCATCGCCCGCGCCGGTGGTGTCTACGGCTTGGACTTTAAATGCAGGAACCAGCTCCGTCCGGTCCGGTCCCGCCGCCAAAGCGCCGCGCTCGCCCAAGGTAATGACCACGCGACGCATTCCCTGGTGCAAGAGAAACTCCGCGCAATTTCTTGCATCATCGATCGATTCCACCGGCATTCCCGTGATCGCTTGGGCTTCGCTCTCATTGGGGACGAAATAGTCCGCGGCGCCGCCTTCCTTGTAGTCAACCGGCTGTGCCGGGGCGGGATTGACGATGCAGCGGATGCCGTTGGCTTTAGCAAACTTCACGGTGTGGTAGACGGTGGGTAACGGAACCTCAAACTGCATGATGATGGTGTCTGCCTTGCGCAGAAGGGTCGCGGCGGCATCCACATCTTCAGGCGAAAGCGTGTCGTTTGCGCCCTTCACGACGATGATGCGATTTTGGCCGCTCGGTTCCACAAAGATCGGGGCAACTCCGCTGGAAACTCCCTCGGCGATGCGCACGAACGTCGCGTCAATCCCCTGCGCTTCAAAGTTCTTAATGGTTGCGGGCCCGAAAAGATCGTTCCCGACTTTTGCCACCATGCCCACGTGCGCTCCGCAGAGACGCGCCGCAGCCGCCTGATTGGCGCCTTTTCCGCCGAAGCCGAGATCGAACTTCTTGCCGAAGATGGTTTCCCCTGGCCGCGGGAACACGTCATTGAACGTAGTAAGGTCCACGTTGGCGCTGCCCACAACCACAATGAAGGATGGCTTGGCCATCATTTCGCCTCTAGTGAATCTGCGCGCGGATTATATAAGAACCCGGCCACGGAACCGCATAAACTCTCGATTGCGAAACGAACTGTCTCGCCGTTGGCCTCCCGTGAGGATAATGCGGCAAGATTCTCCGCCAGGCCCTTGACAGGTTCCCTTACGGTGAGTACAAGCAGCGGCAGTGATGAAACCGCACCATGCCCAGGTTCTTGAACCCGAAGAAAAAAGACGAATTGATTGACCTGCAAAGGAGTCGCAGACTTATGTTTGTTCCTCACACTTTCGCCATAGCTCTTCTAATGATATTCACCAGTGCGGTCTGTTGGGGCTCCTGGGCCAACACCTATAAAGGCGTAAAGAACTACCGTTTCGAATTGTTTTACTGGGACTATGCTCTTGGCATTTTCCTGATCGCGGTCGCGTTGGCTTTTACGATGGGCAATACTTCGAACAATGCCTCGAGTTTTCTGAACAACATTCGCACGGCGGATCGCTCGAATTTCATCTACACGCTTGCCGGCGGCGCTGTCTTCAACCTTGCGAATCTCCTTCTTGTCGCGGCGATCGACATGGCCGGTCTGGCCATCGCTTTTCCGGTTTCGATCGGCATCGCCATGGTAGTCGGCGTCGTTTCGAGCTACGTGCTGCAACCGAAAGGGAATGCGGCATTGCTGGCAGCCGGCGTCGCGTGCGCCGTTATCGCGGTGATCCTTGATGGCAAGGCCTACCAAAACCTTACGAGAGCCGCCCGGTCAGTCTCCCGTAAGAGCATCATGATCTGCGTCGTCTCCGGAATACTGATGGGCCTCTGGGCTCCATTCGTCACTCACGCGATGACTCAGGGAAACACCCTGGGTCCCTACAGCATTGGCGTTTTCTTCACGCTCGGGGCGCTGCTCTCCTGCTTTGTCTGGAACCTCTATTTCATGAAGAATCCGCTGGTGGGAGAACCTGTGAAGTTCGGCGAATTCTTTCGCGGACCCGCCGCAGGCCACATGCTCGGCGTGACGGGTGGCGTCATCTGGGGCACCGGCACGGTTTTCAATCTTGTCGCCGCGAATTTCACCGGGGTGGCAATTTCCTATGCGATCGGCCAGTCCGCCCCCATGGTTGCGGCCTTGTGGGGCGTTCTCGCCTGGAAAGAATTCCGGGGCGCTAATCGTCAGGCGAAGACGTTTCTTGGCCTCATGTTTTTGTTCTATATTCTCGCGATTCTTCTGGTAGCCAAGGCCAACACGGCGGGCTGATTTGGGAAGTTCCGATCGCCGTTGAAACGGGGAGTGAAACACATTTCTTGCCGAATCTACGCCGCGAAAACGTTGCGCACCATGAACCATAAGTTCGCCGGGCGCTCCGCCAGTCGCCGCACGAACCACGGATACCAATAGCTTCCGTAAGCGACGAGCACGATGGAAGTGCAGCCCTCGCTGGCGAGACGCTCCTGTTCGGCGCGTTGGATACCGTAGAGCATCTGCACTTCAAAATCCTTCTTCGCGAATCCTTCCGCGGATGCAAAATCGGCCAGCCGCCCGATCAGCGCCACATCATGCGTGCCGAAAGCGGCGCGTCCGCAGCGATTCTCCTTCTTGGCCTGCAGCAGCAGCTTCCCCAGCTCGAAATAGCTTTCGTCGACATCCTGCTTGCGCGGAAAAGCGATTTCGGCCGGCTCGTTGTAGGCCCCTTTAACCAATCGAATCGAGGGCCGCACCGGCAGAAGTTTCGCCAGATCATCCTTGGTTCGATGGAGATAAGCCTGCAGGCATACACCAACATTGGGATGCGCCGTCAGCGCCCGGCGATAGAGATCCACAGTCGCGTCCACATAGTTGCTCGCTTCCATGTCTACCCAGACGACGGAGTTCTTTTGGGCGCGCTCAATAATGGCCTTTAAATGTTCAAAGCAGAGATCCGCGGAGAGATCCAAACCGAGTTGCGTCAATTTGACGGAAATCTCCGCTTGCAGACCTTTTTCTCTGATGCGCTCCAGAACTTGGAGATAGTGTTCGGCAACTTGCTGCGCTTCGGAACGATCTTTGATGTTTTCGCCCAGGTGAGTGAAGACCGTTCCGATCTTCTTTCCACGGAGAATCTGTGCCGCGCCAAGCGCGTCATCGAACGTTTCGCCGGGCATGAACCGAGACACCGTACGCCTTACAAAAGGGTAGTGCGCCACGCGATTGCGCAACCACTGATTTTGAGATGCTGCGAGCAGTATCGATCGCATGAGACTCACGAGTGCATCGCCTCTTGGCCCAGGAATCGAAGCGCTGGCGGCTTCCGCCCGGCTCCTCATTCTAAACCGTATTCTAGTGCGAGTTGTTTCTCTATTTTTCGGGGAATGCCGCTAGCGCGCGCTCGAAAACGAGGAAGCCGGCAAAGCGAGCGCTTCCTTGGCAGCTACCCCGCTCGAACGGCGGACCGCAGCGGCTTCGCGGCCAAGGCGTGCTTCACTTTCCCCTCGAGCTTGCGCGATGGTGTTGAGTTCGGCGCCAGCAGTAGTGCTCGCCAACTCCTCTGCGCGAAGAAGACACGCGAAAACGAGCCGCTCCGCTTGGTATTGGCGCCGCAGGAACTGCCCGTAATTGAACCAGTCGCTTCCCGCGCCGACCGGGTCGGAGAGCGAAGCATCAATGGCCAGCGCCCGCTGATACCCCGCAGCTGCTGCCGCGGTGCTCTTGCGCTTCTCCTCGAAGTCGGCCAGATGAACGAGAGCGAGACTCTCCAGCGTTTTGGCATTCGCTTTTTCTGCGAATTGGATTGCGGCGTTGTAGCCTTCGAACGCCTCGTCCTGCTGATTGGCAGAAGCGCCTGCGTCGGCAACTTTGATGAGGGCCGCGAGCACAGATGCCGTTTCATTGCGGTGTTCGTCTCGATGAGAAGCCACAATCTGCAAATAGGCTCGGTAGTGTCGCGCCGCGGCCTGTGCTTCGTCGCGCCGGTCCAGCGCTTGCGCAAGATAGAGTTGCGCATTCGCTTGGCCGGGGTCGATATCGACCGCGCGCTGCCAGCTATCAATGGCCTCATCGCCGTGCCCCTGGCGCTGGGCCAAAAGCCCATAATTCACCAGTGCATCGGTGTTCCGTGGCCAATGGTCAAGCATCTTTCGGTATTGCCGAGACGCCTCCGTTTCTCGTCCCGCTTCGATCAAGCCGCGCGCGTACGCTTCCTGCTGCGGAAAGCTGCCCGGGCTAATCGAAGCTGCTCGCTGGAACGCCGCAAGAGAAGCATCGCGCTTTCCCGCCAGCCTCTGCAGACGCGCCAGCCGTATCTGAACGGAACTGTCGTCGGGATTCAGCTTAGCCGCGCGCTCGAGCGCCTGGAGGCTGTCCGCCTCGCTCGACCAGTAGAAGTGCAGCTGATCCATTGCCGCCCATAGGAGAAGCAGCCCGCAAGTAGCGATTCGAAGGCCTCTTGCCGCAGGCGCGGAACCAGTCAGCCAGTGGGCCGCGGATTGCAACACCCCTCTTTCTGGTGATTCCGCGCCCTGGGTCTTTTCATTCGTATTGAGCAAGAATGCCGCAACGCGTGAATCGCGCAGCTTCCAGAGGGCCCCGTCGAGAATGAAGTGATGGATATTCACAAATGCCGTGAACGTTAGGAAGCTGGCGGCGAAATCGGCGTGCAAGATGCGGCTCGCGATCCACGGCCCGGGAATAAAAAGCGCGATTCCTCCCGCCACCAAGGTCAACAGGTACCGTGAAAACCTCCAGTTGGCATCGCCTCGCTCGCGCGCTTCGCGTTCCTGATAAAAGCTCGTGATCCATAGATACTGCGCCGAATGAAGCATGGCCAGAACGCCGCTGCTGTAGCGTGTTTGCGGCACCTCGTGCCCGCTGAAAAGTTCGATCACCGCGGGCAGTAGGAACCACAGGAATTGTGTGACCGCCAGCGTCAGCGGCGCGAGGATCGCCCGCAGGCTGCTGCGTCGCGCCATGGAAACCAGCGCCCATCCGCTTACTCCCACGAAAAACAGTGCCAGCACGGTTCGCGCAGGAAGGGTGACACTTGCTGGCAGGCCGAGCGAAAGAATCAGTACATCGCCCGAGGATCCCGTGTGAAAGCTCAGCATCAACAGGAGAAACGACGCCATGAACGACAGATGAATTGCATTTCTTTCTGTAGGACTCGGCGCGAGCCCCGAACGGCGTGCGAACATCATCAGCAACCCGAAATTTTGCCCCGTGTAGTGCCATGGGCTCCAGCAGATGTACAGCGTGAAAATCCAGCGAAGCAGCGGATACCAGACGTGCGCGACGATCCCGGCCAACCCCAACAGCAATGCGATATGCACCGTGAAAATCCGGTATTTCTCGAACTCTGTGCTCGTGTGGTAGGCGCGGTAGACCGTGGCCATGAAGTGCGGATAATTGCAAAGCAAGGCCAAAAAATAGAACCCCACAGCCCACGCTCGGGAGTACCTGGTTGTCGCATAGAAAGCCAGCAAGAGAAGAGGGGCTGACCAAGCTCCGCAGCCGATCAAAAGATCGATCCAGGGACGATAAATCCAGGGACGCTGTCCCGAAAACGACGCCGGTCGAGACTGTGGCGGCGCGGTTGTGAGTGTTGATCCCATCCTATCGAAGCGTAGCGCGGGGAAACTGTACTTGGGGGAAGACCGCGCGGGTAAATGCGGAATCGGTTACTTGCGCTCCCGTTTCAAGTTCAGGAAACGGCCAGCACACGGAGAAGCACACCAGCCAGCACGCCACCGAGTAACGGTCCAATCACGGGAATCGGCGCATAGCCCCAATCCGAGCCGCCTTTCCCGGCAATCGGAAGAATCGCGTGCGCAATGCGTGGGCCGAGGTCGCGGGCCGGATTGATCGCGTATCCGGTCGGCCCACCCAGAGACAGACCGATGCCCCAGACCAGGCTCCCCACGAGATACGGGCCAAGTCCTGCCGCCGGCCCAGTAGCCGAGAGGCTCTTTGAAAAAATCGCGCCAACCACGAAAACAAGCACGAAGGTTGCAATGATTTCGCTCAGCAAATTTGTAACGGTATGGCGGATCGCCGGCGCCGTACAAAAGCACCCAAGTTTGGCGGCAGCGTCCGGTGTCTCCTTCCAGTGTGGAAGGTAGTGCAGCCACACGAGCGCGGCGCCCACGATTGCCCCAAGCATCTGGGCCGCAAGGTAGGGAGCGAACTTGGCAAAATTACCCTCACGCACCGCGAAGCCAATCGTCACAGCAGGGTTCAAATGCGCATCGCTGCTCCCACAGGCAATGGCCGTAAAAACGCCCGCCATCACGGCGAACGCCCAGCCGGCGGTGATCACCATCCAACTGCTGCCCTCCGCTTTCGATCGTTTGAGCAGCACCGCGGCGACAACTCCATCGCCTAGCAAAACAAGAATCATCGTGCCGAGAAATTCACCGGCCAGCGGTGACGTCATGGGTGAGAGCCTCCGTCAGCATTCCATCCAGTCAAACGATCGTGTGACTGCTTTCTTCCACTGCCGGTACAATTGCTCGCACTCCGCTTCGGCGAGATGCGGCTCCCAGGTGCGGTCGACTGCCCAGTTGGCTCGCAACTCTTCCAAGCCGGAAAAGAATTTCACCGCCAAGCCGGCCACATAAGCTGCGCCGAGCGCCGTCGTTTCTTGAATCACCGGGCGCACTACCTCGCGGTTCAAAATATCTGCCTGGAACTGCATGAGCAACTCGTTCGCCACCATGCCGCCATCCACGCGGAGGCTTCGCAGGCCGATATGCGAATCCTTCTCCATCGCTTCGACCACTTCGCGCGTCTGAAATGCCGTGGCTTCCAGAACCGCACGCGCGATGTGCCCTTTATTTGCGTAGCGAGTCAGGCCCGCGATGACCCCGCGCGCATTTCCCTTCCAATACGGCGCGTACAGCCCGGAAAATGCGGGAACGAAGTAAACGCCGCCATTGTCGTTGACCGTTCGCGCCAGCGGCTCTACATCCGGGCTCTTTTCAATGATTCCTAGATTGTCGCGGAGCCACTGCACCAGTGCTCCGGTAATGGCCACGCTCCCTTCCAAGGCGTAATGCGCGGCCCCCTTGCCCAACTTGTAGGCGATCGTGGTGAGCAGGCCGAAGTTCGAGGGCACCGGCCGCTCGCCCGTGTTCATCAGCAAAAAGCAGCCCGTGCCATAGGTGTTCTTGACCTCGCCCGGGCGAAAGCACGCCTGGCCCACCAGCGCTGCCTGCTGATCGCCAAGTATTCCCGTGAAGGGAACGCCGGCGATGGCGCTGAGAGTTGCTTCGCCATAGACTTCGCTGCTCGAACGAACTTGTGGCAGCACCGCGCGCGGAATGTCAAACGCGGCGAGCAACTCCGCATCCCAATCCAGGGTTTTCAAATTCAGAAGCTGGGTACGGCTGGCGTTTGTCACATCGGTTACATGCACTCCGCTTGGCGGTCCGCCCGTCAAATTCCACAGGAGAAAGGTGTCGATATTCCCGAAAAGCAGCTCGCCCCCGGCGGCCTTCTCCCGGGCGCCAGGAATGTTTTCAAGCAGCCAGCGAAGCTTCAGGCTGCTGAAGTACGTGCTCAGCGGCAATCCGGTCTGTGGCCGGAAGCGGTCCTGCCCGCCCACGCTGGCAAAGCGCGCGACATCCTCAGCAACGCGCGTATCCTGCCAGACAATCGCGTTCGCCACGGGCTTCCCGGTCTTGCGCTCCCAGAGGACGGTGGTCTCCCGCTGATTGGTGATGCCGATCGCGGCCAGATCCGAAGGCCGGAGCCCGCGCTGCTCGAGCGCGTCTGCAATCACTTCTTCCGTGCGGCGCAGGATTTCCAGCGGATCATGCTCTACCCAACCCGGCTTGGAAAAAATCTGCTCGTGCTCTTTCTGCACAACGGCGGCGATACGCGCGGACTGGTCAAACACCATGAACCGCGTGCTCGTCGTGCCCTGATCAATCGCCCCAATGTAGCTTTTCACTGCGACCATCCTCTTTGTTGACGCAGCAGCATACTACGCTACTGCCACCCCTGGCTTCATGCCAAGGGCCATCCATCCCCAGGAGGCCAAACGCTCCGCTCCTTCTTGACAGGAAGGCCGATCCTTTGTGTGCCCCGTTTCAATCCGGCTGCGCATCTAAGCAAAGGGGGATAGGTAAAAGGAGTCAGTACGATGATGAAGAAAGCAAATCCAGGCGGTCTTGCCTTGATGATCGGGACAATCGCCTTTGTATTTGGGGCTTTTGTGGCCGATGCCGTTGCCGCGGGGCCGGGAACGGTCACCATGACGGTAACCGCCGTCGGCAAGAAAGACACCAGCCCACCGCTGGTTACCAAAGAGGACGTCCAGCTTTTTCTGAACAAGGAGCGCACCCAGGTTGCCGATTGGAAGCACGGCGAAAAACTATACCTCGTCGTCCTGATCGATGATTCGCTGGACAGCGCCATCGCCAGCCAGTGGAGTGATCTCAAGGCGTTTTTCGCCGGTCAGCCTGACACTACCTATGTTTCTGTTGTTTACGCGCGCAACGGCACCGCCATGCTGGCGCAGGATTTCACCAACGACCATGAGCTTGCGGCCAAGGCTTTGCGCCTGCCGCTCGGCAGCGGGGGCGCGTTCTCGAGTCCTTATCTCGCGCTTGTGGATCTGATGAAGCGATGGCCTTCTTCCGCCGACAGGCGTTCCATACTCTTGATCTCTTCCGGGATCGACTATTTTCGTGGAAATTTTGACCTAAGAAGTGCGGATCTCGATTCAACCATCAGTCATGCGCAAAAGCAGAATATCAACATCTGGACGATTTATGCTCCGGACGCGGGGCATAGGGGGCGCGGATTCTTTCTCGTATCCCGAGCGCAGTCGAATCTCAGCCAACTCTCGGATGAGACGGGCGCCGAATCCTATTATCTTGGCACTGGCGCGCCGGTCACCTTCAAGCCGTACTTTGATGAACTCTCCGCGCACCTTGGCAACCAGTACCTCCTGACGTTCAAAGCCGGCGGAGGGGCAAAAGGGCGTTTCGAGCGGGCCCGGGTTGCGACGGAGTTGCCCTATGTTGAATTTTTGGCGGCTTCCCAAGCTTTTCTGCCCGCGGTGAAGTGAGCGTTGAAATCGCAGGGCTTCGAAACGGAAAGGCGTGGATCATTTGCACCGCGCCTTTCTCTTGGAGGCCGGACAAATGGTCTCGCGCGGTTCTGCCCGGCCGAACAGGTTTTGAACTTTTCTGAGAGAAAGTAATCCTCAGTCGTCAGAGCTGCTGAGCACGGCCGCTCGTGTGGAATCGCGGATCACCAGTTCCGGATTCATCTTGTGCCGTGAAATAGTCCAATCGCGCTTCTCCAGTCCGGCGTTGACGCCTTCCATCACGATATTCACCGCCAGATTTCCCATCGCTTCCAGCGGCTGCCTCACCGTTGTCAAAGACGGTGCGGACAGCGAGGACAGCGGCACGTCATCGAAACCCACTACCGAACAGTTCTCCGGCACTTTCACGCCCGCTTTGGTCAGCGCTCGGATCGCGCCCAGCGCCGTCAGGTCGTCGAAGGCCATTAATGCTGTAAAACGTTTCTTTCGCTGCAGCAATTCCTCCGTGAACCGGTAGCCGCCTTCGAAGCCCGAGTTGGGGTCGAAAGAATCCGGCAGTTGCAGAACAAGCGCCGGATCGATATCCAATCCAGCGGAGTGTGCGAATTTCTGAATCCCTTTCCACCGCGGTGCGCTGTCGATCAACATTTTTGGGCCGCGGATGAAGGCCATCTTGCGGTGCCCCAGCTGGTGGAGGTGTTCGAGCGCGAGCCGCCCTCCTGCTTCGTTGTCCACCATCACGGAGCTGACGGCGTTTCCGGGCATCTCCCAGCCGATGGTCGCCGCGGTAATGTTTCGCTTGCTGAGGTCCGCGAGCAGTTGAATGTCCACGAAGAGCCAGTTGGCTACCACGATCAATGCCTCGACGTGATGCTCGAGCAGCATTTCAAGGTAGCGCTCGAACCGGTTTCTGTGGTTGTGGGCGTCGGCGAAGATCTGGACATACGATGACTGATAGAGCGCGTTCTCTATGCCTCTCAAGACCGGCGTGCAAAAGGGATCGGTAATGTCAAAGAACATCACTCCGACGCTATGGCTCCGTTTGCTGCGAAGAAAACGCGCCATCGCGTTTGGCCGGTAGCCAAGTTTTTTCGCCACTTCTTCGATCCGTTTTTTCGTGGCCGGGGCGATGTAGCGCGCCAGCGGCGCATTGTTCAGCACGATCGAAACGGTGGCGGGAGAGAAGCCGCTGGACTTCGCGACATCCCTCATCGTGATGGTCTGATTCTTTCCGCTTTGCCGCTTCACGCCCGTGCCTCCGGAGGGACTATCATCCGGCGTTTGCGGCTCGAATTGCAATGTTGGTGCCTTCACGAGATCGCTCGTGTCCTACTCGGCGGGCCCTTCAAACGACATGGTTTTACGGAAACCGGACGTTTTCCAGGCCCCGTAAATTAGCCCTGCGGCTACCCACACGGTGCCAAGCTTTTTTGCCGGCATACTGAGCTGCAGGAAGATGTAGCCACAAATTCCAAAGCCGAGCAGCGGCCATAGTACCGGCCACACCGTTTTCCGCTCGGCGCGCAGGTAGTAGCGCACAAAGGCGGCTGCGTTTACGCCCATGAAGGCGATGAACGCTCCGAAGTTGAGCATCTCCGCGCCCCGCTCATAGGAAAGAAAGAATGATCCTGCCAGAGCAATCGCGCCGATCAAAATCACATTGTTTGCGGGAATATGCCGCTTTGCTTCGATCTTGCCGAAGAATCCCTTGGGAAGCGCGTCGTTGCGTCCCATGCCGTAAAGCAGCCGCGCGGCCGCCAACTGTGCGCCCATCCCGGAGCCAATGTTCGCGATCAGGATCGTAAAATTCAGCAACTGAAACAAAAAAAAGCCGCCTACCTGCTTGGCCACCAATGGAAACGCCGATTCCACTTGCTCCGCGGGAAAAGGCTTGGAGCCCCACACGAGTTGCGCTGCATATACCTCCAACGAAGATAAAACTCCCGCCACCGCGCACACCAGCACGGTGGCCAGCAGGATGTTCCTCCGCGGGTTTTCCACTTCCTCCGAGAACGTCGAAATGGCATCAAAGCCGATATACGTCAGCACAGCGATGGAAGTACCGTGGAAAATCGAATTCAGATGGAAGGTCGCCGGATTGTAAAACGGCTGCGAAAAGAAACCCATCCGATACTCGTGCAAGCCCAGCAAGAATCGAATCACAAATCCGAAAAACACGATCACCACGATGGTCATCCCCGCAGCCAGCACGTCGTTGATTCGGGCGGAAGTCTTCACCCCTCGAAGATTGAACGCCGTAAAAGCCGTTGCATAGAAAATCGCGAGCGCCCAGTAGGGCACTCCCGGCAAAATGTTCTGCGTCAGCTTGCTGCACAGAATCGTGCAGATCAGCGGGTTCAGGATGTAGTCCATCACCATCGCCCAGCCCGTCAGGTAGCCCAGCCCGGGGTGAATTTCCTGGCCAACGTAGGTGTAAGCGGACCCCGCGCTGGGATACACGCGCGCCAGCATCCCGTAACTGATCGCCGTGAACAGCATCGCCACCATGGCGATCAGAATGGTGGTTACCACGTGCCCGCCCGCCGCGTTATTCACTATGCCGTACAGCCCCATCGGGGCGATCGGCTGGATGATCACCATGCCGATGATGACCAAGTTCCACAGCGTCAGTGAGCGCTGCAGGCGCGGCCCGGAGTTCGCAGTGCTTTCGTTGCTCAAGCAATTCTCCTTTTCGCGAAAGAATTACGATTCGAACCCCTCGTCGCCTCAAGGCCACCGTGGTGCGAATTCTGCTGCTCCCGCAATCCTGTCCGCCGCGCCTTCATTCGTCTTTATTCAATCGTTTCAACGCTGACAGTGTGCGCAATCCTGCTCTTCCGCGCAACTGCAAAAGCTTTCTCCCCGCCCTCGCTCATCTCCGCCGGAGTGGTGCGGTCACATTTGGTCCTGCACTTTCGTACAGGCCGCGTAATCCTTAGGACGGTATCTCTTGTCTCACCCGTTCCGCGAATCCCCCGCAACGGAGATGCCCCCTGCGTAGTCTAATTAAGTAGATACCCGGCTCGGAGAATCCATGCGTAGGGCTACGCTCATCAACGGCCGCAGTAACGCCACGATCTTCCTGGCACATGTCGGTGCTTTTCTTTTTGTGGTCCTCGCTGCTTACGGACTCCGCCGCATTACCCTTCAGCCCGATGCCATTCTGCAGGGCTACCTGCAGATCGTCAGCGGCCTGCTCGCCTTTGTTTTCGCCGCCGTAACTCTTGTCCGATTCCAGGGAACTCAGGATCGTATTTCACTGATTCTCGGCGCTGGATTTCTTCTTTCCGGTGCGGTTCTGACGGCGACCAGCGTTCTCTTCTTTCAATTCTTTCCGGACGCCCCGCGCCTCCTTTGGGCGCCCGTCGCTTGGTGGCTTGGCCGCATGGTCTTGGCGCTCCTGCTCGTCGTGGCGCTTCTTGTTGAACACTTTCTCCCGCGTTCGCATCATCCGCGCGGCGAAATTGCTGGCGCTCTGCTGACCGTGGTGGCCCTGACCTACATGCTCGCGGCCGCGCTTCGCCGTTTGCCGCCGGAAGTCTCTCGGCATCCCGGCGCCTTCTTCCCCAATCCGGAGCAGTTGCTGCCTGGAGCAATTTTCCTCGTGAGCCTCATCTGGTACCGCCGCCGCTTGTCCGTTGAAGACTCCGAGTTCGACCGCACCATTTATGCCGCGGCCTGGCTAAATGTCGCCGCTCAACTTTCGGCCGCCCAATCCGCGCGCTTGCTCGACGCTCCCTTCGTTTTCGCCCAGGCGCTTATGGTGTTGAGCTATACCGTCGCACTGGGTGGCGCACTTCTCGATAACGCTCGGCTCTTCGAGCAGGTTCACCATCTTGCCGTCAGCGATTCGCTCACCGGTCTCGCCAACTACCGCCGCCTGCTCGATGTTCTTGAAAGCGAGACGGAGCGCACCGATCGCAACGGCCGACCCTTCTCCGTGTTGCTTCTGGACCTCGATGAATTGAAAAAAGTAAACGACAGCTACGGTCATCTCGTCGGCAGCCGCGCCATCTGCCGCCTTGCCGATGTTCTCCGCATTCATTGCCGCGCCATCGATACCGCCGCCCGTTATGGCGGCGATGAATTCGCTCTGGTTCTTCCGGAATCCCAGGAAGATGAAGCACAACGCGTTGCAAATCGCATCCGCGAAGTTCTCGCCAACGACAGCGAACAGCCGCCCCTTTCGGCGAGTATCGGCATATCCGTCTACCGCGGCGATGGTGAGCGTATCGAAAAACTGCTTTCCGAAGCGGACCAGGATCTTTACGCGGAAAAGGCAAAGCGGGGAAGACACATCGCCGCTGCGCCCAAGCCCCTCCGTCGTGGCGCGAAATATTAAACCGTTCGGGCCTTCTGCCTATTTGTTCGAATTACCTGTTGCTGCGTAAGGTGCAAGCTGCTCGATGATCTTTGACTTGTCCCCCACCACAACAATCGTCATTTGGTCCGGCTTGATGTACTGCCCGGTCATGCGCTGCACTTCCGCCGGCGTGACTGCGTTGATCTTCTGCACATAGGTTTTCAGATAGTCTTCTCCCAGACCTTGCAGGTCCACGTAGCGAAGCTGCCCGATCAGTGCTCCCCGCGCTGAATTCTGAATCACGAAGAGACCTGAGAGATAACTCTGGATGCCCTGCAATTCCGCCGCGGCCGGCGCTTCTTTCTGCAAGCGCTCCACCTCGCCGAAAATCTCCTTCAGCGAAGGCCCGGTTGCCGCGGTCGTCACATCCGCGGTTTCCACCCAGTAGGCGTCGTGCAACCGCCGGGAAATCTGGCTGTTCGGCGAATATGTGTAGCCCTTCTGCTCGCGGATGTTGGTGGTGATGCGCGACCCAAACGATCCCCCCAGCAAAGTGTTCATGACACTCAGGGGAATATTGTCCGGGCTGTTGGCCGGAGGGAGCGGCAGTCCCACGTAGATGGTGGATTGTGCCGCGCCCGGCCGGTCCGTGACGTCGAGCACACGTTTCGGTCGCGGGTTCGGCGGCACGTTTGCGGCGGGCGTGCCTTTTGCCCATCCCGTGAAGTTTTCTGCGATCGCCTTTTTCACCGCTGCGCTGTCAAAGCGACCCGCAACGTAGAGATGCGCCCGCGTGGCAACAAAATTCCCTTGATAAAACGCCCTGGCATTCTCGATGGTCTGTTTCTGAATGTCTTCCGGCGACGGCAGAACGCGTCCATAAGCATGATCCGGATAGAGAATCTTGCGGAAGCGTTCGTTGGCCATCTGCTGTGGAATCGACCGTGCAATCGTCACCTGCCGCACCGCATCGTTCTTTAAACGCTCGAGTTCCGATTCCGGCAGCAGCGGGTGTTGCGATACATCGGCAAGCAGCTTCACCGCTTCCGGACCGAATTCGCTCAGCACGTCGGTCGTGAATGAACTCTCATCCTCGCCGACGCCTACGTTCAAGTCCCCGCCCATCTGCGCAAATTCCTCCGCGAGTTGTTTCGCGCTTAGCGTCGACGTCCCCTCCTTCAGCAGATTTCCTACAGTCGACGCGACGCCGTATTGTTCCGGCGTCTGATTTACGCTTCCCGCGCGCACCACCAGGCTCGCCGTCACCTTGGGGATCGCTCCGTAGGGCACCAGCGTCACTTGCAATCCATTCGGCAGCGCGTAGCTTTCGTGCGCGGGCACGGCGAACGCTTTCGGCGGACCGCCAGCGGGAGGCGTCTGTTTCTGTGCAAACGATGGCGCGGCGGCCAAACTCGCTGCCGCGACAACCAGCAGGAACTTCTGTACGCATGTCCAATTCATGTTTTCTCCGTTCCTCTCACTGATTGTTCCGCGCAGCGGGCGTCCCCACCGGTGCTTGAGTTTGCGGATTCAGAACAATCACCGTGCGATTCCCTGGGCGCAGATATTCCTGCGCCGTTTTCTGGACCAGCGCCGGCGTGACCTTTCCAAACTCGGACACCAGTGAATTCACGCGCACCGGATTGTCGTCAAACAGCGCAAAGCTTGCTAGCAGGTCCACCAGCCCGAATCCACCCTGGCTCCCAATCGTGTCGTACAGATCGGAACGCAGCTTCACCAGCGCGCGGTCCAGGGTTTTCCGATCTACCGGCTTCGTGCGCAACGGTTCGACCACTCCGTCTATTGCCTGTAGGATGGCTTCCGCGCTGGTCGACGGGTCATACACGAAGTTGGTGATGAACAGCATCGGCCCGTTGTAGTCATAGGCGTTGCCGAGCAGGTTGATGCCGCCGTTGACGTTGCCGGTCATCCCCCGCTGCTGCACCAGTTCCTGGTGCAGCAGGCTGTCGTCGCCTTCGATCAGCATCGAATCGAGTACTGCCATGGCGTAGTATTCCGGTGTGTTGCGTTCCGGCATGTGGTAACCCACCGCGATGGCCGGCCGTTTTGCCAGAGGATCATTCTTGGTTGTCCGCTTCTCTTTTTCCTGGCGCGGTTCGCTCAGGTCCGGTTGTGCCGGAAGTTCCGATTGCTTCAGTGGCCCAAAGTACTTCTGGACAAATTTTTTCGCCTCCGCCGGATCAAAATCTCCAACGATTGCCAGCGCCGCATTGTTCGGGGCATAGTACGTCTTGAAAAATGCCTGTACGTCCGTCAGAGTTGCCGCGTCGATGTCCTTCAAGTCCCCGTAGAAATTGTGCGCGTTGAACCAATTTGCGTTGGCGGCCATCGGCATATCAATCCACGGGAAGCCCCCATACGGCCGGTTCATCACGTTGACCTTCACTTCGTTCCCGACCACGCCTTGCTGGTTCTTCAAATTTTGCTCGTTCACCGCCAGCCCGCCCATGCGGTCGGATTCCGCCCATAGAGCTGTTTCCAGTTTGTTCGCCGGCAGAACTTCGAAATAATTCGTGAAGTCGAAGCGCGTCGAGCCGTTCAGGATCCCGCCGTTCTGCTGCACCAGCTTGATGAACTCCATCTTCCCCAGGTTCTGCGACCCTTGGAACATCATGTGTTCGAACAGGTGCGCGAAGCCCGTGCGATCTCGCGGTTCGATGCGAAACCCAATCCGGTAGTAGACGCCCACGCAAATCGTCGGTGAAGTGTGGTCCGGTGAAAGCACCACACGCAGTCCGTTCGGCAGCTTGTAATACTCCACGAGAACCTTGAACTCCGCGCCGCTGGAAGGTCCAGCGCTGGCCGGTGTAGTCCACAGCAGGATCAGCGCTACGAACAGCGCGAAGGCTCGAGCCGCTCGATCAGTTTTCAAGACCATTTCCCCTCCGTATTTCTACTCACAAGAATCTAGCCCGTCTGCCGGCACCCTGTAGGGCCCGGCTGGCGTTTACCCCGACTCTTGTCGGGGAGGCGGGCTGCTCTTCTTGCGATGTGGTGAACAAGACAGGCAAACGAAGAACCGTCCCTTTATTACAAGACGCACGCCGCAGCCGGAAGTTTCACCAGCTGAATGTGTTTCAGACCGAGACCTTTAGTATACCGCGCGCCTCTGGACGGTGTCCTTTCCGGCCAGCGAAAAGCGCGCCTCGGCTGCGCCCCCGTCGAGAAGTTGGCCCGCGACATACTCTCCGATTGCTGGTCCGTGCTTGAATCCGTGCCCCGAGCCGCCCCCCACAAACCAAACATTTTCCATCTCCGGATGCCGGTCAATTAGAAAATCCCCGTTTGACGTGTTTTCGTATTGGCAAACGCGCGTTTCCACAATCGGCGCGTCGCGCAAGGCCGGAAACCGTCGCGCAACATACTCTTCGACCACCTTCGTCATCGCTGGAGAAACGATCCTCGATTGCGTGTCCGGATCCACTCGCTCGCCATGCTCGTCGAACGCAATCTTCAATCCCCGTCCCTCGATGTCCGGCATGCCATAAACCAGGTCTTCCTGAAACAACCACGTCGGAAGCTCCGGAGGCGCAAACCGCATATCGCCTGCCGGAACACCGAAGAAGAACACTTCCTGCCGTGAAGGAAAGATCCGCGGTCCCAGAACGTGCGGGAAAACTTTGCCAAGCCAGGGCCCGCAGGCGAACACGAATTGCCTCGCGGCTAGGTGCTCGCCATCGCTTGTTGACACCTCGTGTGCCCGGCCGGATCGCGCTGGTTTGAGGACCCGCTCGCAGCGATACTCAGCGCCAAGTCGCACGGCCTCTTCAACCACGGCAGCCACCGCGCGCCGCGCCATGAGCACTCCACTCTTTGGTTCGAGGATGCCGCATTGGATCTCGTCTAATCCAATTTGCGGATATCGTTTTTCGAGCACCTCACGATTTAGTTCTTCGAAGGGGATGCCACAGCGCTCCAATGTTCGTTTCGACTCCCGCAACCGAGTCTCATCTTTGCCCCCCATCCAAAGCACCCCAGTTTCGAGAAAAAGCGGCTGTCGCGTGGCCGCAAAAAAATCTTTCCACTGTGCCAGCGAGCGCTGGGACCACCGCGTGTACAGCTCATCCGCGCCATAGCTCATTCGAATGATACGCGTTTCGCCTCCGGAACTGGCCCGCGAATGCGCGGCACCGTAGGCATCAATCAGCGCCACGCGCTGGCCTCGTTTGGCGAGATGCCATGCCGTCCACGCACCAAAGACGCCCGCTCCGATCACTGCAACATCGAATGTTTTCTGGCTGCTCACCGCTCGAGCATCCTATCGCAACCTGTACCCCAAAGGAATTCTCACCGACCCAAGGCTTGCTTCGGGGCTGGCCCATGAGCGATCATCGCTCGATGATCCGGAACACTTCGGCGCTCCTTTCCGTGCTCGTATTTCTATTGGCTTTTTTTCCGCTGTTCTTGTTAGCAGCGAGTGCGGTCACGTTTCCGAGTGGTGATCTAACGCTTCACGGAGTTTTGTACAAGCCGGAAGGCGCAGGTCCGTTTCCTGCTGTCCTCTACAACCACGGCAGCGCTCCGGCGATGTTGAGCAGCGAGGCATTCGAAGCCATCGGTCCAGTGTTTCAACACCGAGGGTGGGTGTTCTTTGCCCCTTACCGGCGTGGGCAGGGGCTTAGTGTCTCGGCGGGCCCGTATATCGGCGACGAGATCGCAGCGGCTGTGAAAAAAGGTGGCGTTCACGCGGGTGCGCAAACCATGATCCGGCTCCTCGAAACGGATCACCTAAATGATCAACTCGCGGCGCTTGCGTGGTTGCGAAAACAGAGCTTCGTTCAGCCGCAGCGCATTGCAGCGGCGGGCAATTCGTTCGGCGGGATTGAGACAGTGCTAGGTGCCGAGCGAGGGCCTTACTGTGCAGCAATTGATGCATCGGGCGGGGCGCAGAGTTGGGCGCGGTCGCCCGAATTGGAGGCACGGATGACCCGCTCCGCCCGCAATTCACGTGCACCAATTTTCTTTTTCCAGGCCGAGAACGATTACGACCTTTCACCGAGCCGAACTCTCTCGGCGGCAATGAAAGATGCTGGCAAGGAATTCGAACTCAAAATTTACCCTCCGTTCGGGAAAACCTCCAAAGAAGGCCACAGCTTCGCGTATTTGGGAAGCTCCGTGTGGGCCGACGATGTATTTCGTTTTCTGGAAAAACATTGCGGCAAATAGTCTCCGTCAGAAATTGGTGCCCTGTCCTCGATTTCCCACGACAACAAGGCCGGCTCGTCAGCCGTCTTGTGTCTAGCTTTTGGATGCTTTCGCCCATGCCCAAAGCAGTTGCCAATTGGCAACTGCTCAGTGACCAGTGATAGCATCGAGCGTTTTGGTTTTCTTCCTTTGGAGGTGTGTGTGAAAGCGCTTAGCCGGCCCGTTTATTCCGCTCCGCTTGTTTGCTTTCTGATGCTCGTCGCCGCCCTGTCTATCAATGCCCAACAAAACACCCCGCAAATCGATCCCAAGACCTACGGCGGAATGAAATGGCGCCTCATCGGCCCATTTCGTGGTGGCCGGGCCCTTGCCGTAACGGGAGTCGCGAGCCAGCCGAACACCTACTATTTTGGCGCTGTCGCTGGCGGCGTTTGGAAAACCACCGACGGCGGCGTTTCCTGGGATCCTCTTTTCGATAAACAGACCACCTCCTCCATCGGGAGCATCGCGGTGTCCCTCTCCGATCCCAATGTGATCTATGTCGGCACCGGCGAAGCCTGCATTCGCGGCAACATCTCCTTCGGCGATGGCGTGTATCGTTCGAACGACGGCGGCAAGACCTGGAACAACGCCGGGTTGAAAGACACGCGCCACATTGGCAAGGTAGTCGTCCATCCTACGAATCCCGATGTCGCCTTCATTGCCGCTCTTGGCCATGCCTACGGCAAAAACAGTGAGCGCGGCGTTTTCCGCACTCGCGATGGTGGCAAGACCTGGGAGAAAGTTCTATACCTCGACGACCGCACCGGCGGCATCGACATCGTTTTCGATCCGCAAAATCCCCACGTTCTTTTCGCCGCAATGTGGGAAGGCTACCGCACGCCCTGGACGCTCAACAGTGGCGGCGACAAGGACGGCCTTTACCGTTCGAACGACGACGGCACTACCTGGAAGCGCGTCGAAGGCAACGGCATGCCCGAGGGCCCGCTCGGCCGCATCGGCGTGGCCGTTTCCGGCGCCGATTCGAATGTTGTTTATGCGCTCATCGAAGCCAAGAAAGGGGGCCTCTATCGCAGCGATGACGGCGGTACCAATTGGAACTTGATCAACGACGATCACCGCTTCCGCCAGCGCGCTTGGTATTTCACCCACGTTTGGGCCGACCCCAAGGATTCGAACAAGGTCTACATCGCCAACACCGGTCTGTTTCGTTCGAATGACGGCGGCAAATCCTTCGAACGCCTCAATGCCCCCCACGGAGACCATCATGGCCTGTGGATCGATCCCAACAACCCCAATCGCATCATCAACGGCAATGACGGCGGCGCCACCATCTCCATCGACGGTGGCAAGAACTGGTCGACTCAGGGCAATCAGCCGACGGCGCAGTTCTACCACGTGACCGCCGACAACGATTTCCCGTACCGCGTCTACGGCACGCAGCAAGACAATTCTTCGGTGGGCATCGCCACCGCCAGCGACCGCGGCTACATTGATCGCGCCGACTGGGACGCCGTTGGAGGAGGAGAGAGCGGCTACGTCGCCGTTGACCCGCGCGATTCACACATCGTTTACGCCGGCTCCTATTTCGGCTACATCACCAGGCTCGACCGTCGCACCAACCAAACGCAAAACATCCAGCAGTGGCCGCTCGATCCCGATGGCTACAACGCCTCGGTGCAAAAGTACCGCTACACCTGGACGATGCCCATCATATTTTCTCCGCATGACCCCAACATCCTCTATCACTCTTCGCAGTTCCTCTTTCGCTCGAAAGATGGCGGTCATTCCTGGGAAACCATCAGCCCGGATCTAACCCGCAACGACAGATCGAAGCAGCAGGACTCCGGTGGTCCCATCACCAAAGACCAGGCCAGCATCGAATTCTACGACCTGATCTTCACTGTTGCGGAATCTCCGAAACAAAAAGGTTTGATCTGGGTCGGCACCGACGATGGCTTGATTCAACTCACGCGTGACGATGGAAAAACGTGGAGCAAGGTCACTCCGAAAGGTTTTCCCGAGTGGGCCATGATCAGCCTGATCGAACCGTCGTCGTTCGAAGCAGGCACCGCCTACGCCGCCATCGACGCCCACAAACTCGACGATTTCAAGCCCTACGTTTTTAAAACGACAGACTTCGGCAAGACCTGGTCGCCCATCACCACCGGCCTCCCCGACGGCTCTTACGTTCACGCCGTTCGCGAAGACTCCAAGCGCAAGGGATTGCTCTATGCCGGCACGGAAACGGGCGCATGGGTTTCTTTTGATGACGGCTCGCACTGGCAAGCACTGCAGCTCAATCTGCCAACGACTCCGGTCCACGACCTCATCATCCACGGTGACGATCTGGTCGCTGCCACTCACGGCCGCGCGTTCTGGGTGCTCGATGACGTCAGCCCGCTGCGCCAGGAGAACGCCTCCATCGCCGGCGAAGACGGGCACTTGTTCACCTCTCGCACTGCAATTCGCACGCGCATGGGACATACCAGGCGCCGCCGCTACGCTATCGGAGAAAATCCGCCCGACGGTGCCGCGCTCTACTACTACTTAAAAGAAGAGCCCAAAGATCCCGTTAAGCTGGAGTTACTCGACGCCCAGGGCAAGGTCATCCGTTCCTTCACCAGCGAAGAAAAGAAAAAAGACGGGGGCTCCGACGAGTGGGAAAGAGACGAAGCCGAGGAGCACATCCCCGCGAAGGCTGGATTGAATCAATTCACTTGGGACTTGCGATACGAATCTCCCAAGAAAATTCCTGCCGCCATCTATGACGAAGGTGACCCGAGCGGCCCGCTCGTTCTTCCGGGGAACTATCAAGCGCGCTTGACCGTCGGAGGGAAGAATTTCACCGCTCCTCTCGAAGTGACCATGGACCCCCGTGTGAAGACATCCGCCGAGGACCTGCGCAAGCAGTTCGACGTGATGCTAAGAATGCGCGACCGTCAGGACGAAATGAATCAAGCCATCCTGGCGATCCGCGACCTCCGCACCCAATTGCAAGCGCTCGAGAAGCGCCTCGGTTCGACGGAACCGGCAAAGCCGGTTGTCACCGCTGCCGCCGATCTCCGCAAGAAAATCGGTGCCATCGAGGAAGAACTCATCCAGGTAAACTCGAAAGCCAGCGAAGACGAACTTAACTATCCGACCAAGCTCAATTCCAAACTTGGCTACCTGCAAAATGCCATAGATAGCGCCGACGCTCAGCCCACCGAAGCCGAACTCGGCGTCTACGCCGAACTTGATCAGCAGCTTGAAACGCAGTTAGCGAAATGGCGCGAAGTCCTTGCGAAAGATGTCCCCGCTTTCAACGACACCATGCAAAAAAACAACGTCCCGCTCATCGCGCCATCCGCGGCCAAAGCCAACTAGCTTCGGCCGACGATTCTGCCTCTTGCCTATAGGGGCGCAGCCTGCTGCGCCCCTACTCGCCACAATTTCAACTGCAAGCCATTTCCGAGCAATGCGAGAAGTGCTTCCTCTTTTTCGACGCAACCCATCACACCGCCATTCCGAGCGAAGCAAGGATCTCTGCGCCATCGCGCGTACTTTGCGCGATAAATCTCTCTTTCTGCATTCGACGCGCTCTATTTATGGAACGCCGCCGCTATCGGCGCGGCCCAGTGGGACAGGTGATTGAGCGATTCGGAGTGCGTCGGGTCGAGGTGCAATGGCGTGATGGAAACGGCTCGGGAAAAAATCGCCGCGTAATCTGTGTCCGGCTCCACGTCCTTGTCGATTCTTTGCTCGAACAGCCAGAAGTAACTGCGCCCGCGCGGATCTTTTCCTTCGCTGAGCTGGTTGCGCGTGATCTTTTGCGATTGCCGCGTAAATTTCACGCCGCCGTTCCACGGCTCCGGCACGTTCACGTTGAGCAAGACTTGATCTGGTAATCCTTCTTTCAGAATGAGTTCCGCAGTGGTACGCGCCACGCGCGCGGAGTTTTCAAATTTCACTTCTGTCTTTTTCGAGCACAGGGACATTGCCACGGATGGAATGTGATGTAGCGCGCCTTCGCGAGCCGCCCCAACTGTTCCGGAGTAATAGACGTTTTCCCCGAGATTCGCGCCATGGTTGATCCCGGAAATCACCATGTCCGGCTTTTCCGGCAAAAGTCTGTGCAGTGCCACGATCACGCAATCCGCCGGCGTCCCGTCGATGGCCCACTCCCGCTCACCGATCCGGTTGCATACGATCGGTTGCCGCAGCGTCAGTGACTGCGCCGCGCCACTGCGCTCTAGGCTTGGCGCCGCAATGCTCACGGTGGCGAATCCTTCCAGCGCCGCCGCCAGCGCCCGGAGCCCCTCTGCCTGATACCCGTCATCGTTTGTCAAAAGTATATTCGGCATGACTTGAGCTGTAGGGACCCCAACATTGCGATCATTTCTTTATTGCCGTTTTGCATTCTGCGCTGGTTCGTTTGTTTCTTCGTGAAATAGCTCTCGGCATTCATCTCCTCTTGAAAGGATCCACAAAAATTCTTCGAGGGCTTGGAGAAGTAAAGAGGCCTTCTGTCAGAAATGGTCGGGACGACTGGATTTGAACCAGCGACCTCACGCACCCCAAGCGTGCGCGCTACCAGGCTGCGCTACGTCCCGACCGGTAGCTGACCGCGACAGGCCGAAAATCACAAGGCCGAATCGGGGAGGGAATCAGCACCTCCAAGGTATCACTGCCGTTCGAGCAGCGTCAAGAAAGCGCGCAGCGTATCGCGCAGATCGAGCAGCATCTTGCGGCTCAGCAACTGGGCTTTCTCCTCGGCGTGCGAAGCGGAAATTCCGCCCGCAGGGTTTTCAAAATCTGCCGATCCAGGTTTTTCGCGAAGGTGCCGGCGGGCGCCCGCGATCGTGAACCCTTCGTCATAAAGCAGGCGCTTGATGCGGAAGACCATGTCCACATCTTCCTGACGGTAGAGGCGAAGGCCGCCGGGGCTTTTCAGCGGCTGGAGCATGGGGAATTCGGTTTCCCAGTAGCGCAGGACGAACGGTTTCAAATCCGCCAGGCGGCTCACGCCTCCGATACGATAGAGGCGTTCTTCGGTAGCGGTTCGTGTGGCGGTGCCGTTGCTTGGCATATGGCGTTCCTGCCAGAAGGGGGACGCGGCTATCGTAACAGTTTGCGGCGGATTCCTGTAGAGGTTCGGTCGCAATCTCAACCTAGACGACACTTGCCTCAAACGAGCGAAAACTCATTCGCCTCCGCCAGAGGAGTTACGATCGCGCTTGCGGAGGCGCTGGATGAAGCGGACCGGTGTGCCGACGAAATCGAATTTGGCGCGAAGCTGGTTTTCCAGGAAGCGCTCGTAGCTGAAGTGCAGCGGCGCCTTCTGGTTGGTGAAAAGGAGGAACGTGGGCGGTGCGATTTTCGCCTGCGTGATGTAGTAAATGCGCACGGGGCGAGCTTTCGGAGTGGTGCCGCGCTGCAGGTCGACTTCTTCCTTGAGCCAATTGTTGAGGACGGGCGTGGCGATGCGGCGGCGGCGCGCTTCCCAGCATTGATTGATCAAAGGAAAAAGTCTTTCGCCACGCTCGCCGGTTTTCGCGGAAAGAAAAACGATCGGCGCGTAGCTCAGGAATTTCAATTTTGCGCGAATCATTTTTTCGTAGTCAAACATTAACCGGCCGGGATCGAAGTTTTCCGGCTTGTGGCGTTCGCCGGGAGCGCGCTGGGCTTTGCCTTGGGCGGTGGCCGCATCGCGTGAAGCGGCATGGCGCGCCGCAACGACGGCGAGATCCCACTTATTGATGACGATGACGACGGAGCGGCCGGACTCTTCGGCATAGCTGGCGATTTGCGCGTCCCCCTGGGTCACCCCCTGTTCGCCGTCGACCACCAGGAGCGCCACATCACAGCGCTCTAGTCCGCGGCGGGCCATGACCACGCTGAGTTTTTCCGCCACCAGCGTGGTTTTACCCTTGCGGCGAATTCCCGCGGTGTCCACAAAACGATAGCCGCGGCCGTCGCGCGCGATCTCCGTATCCACGTTGTCCATGGTGGTCCCGGGGATGGGAGAGACGATGGAGCGTTCTTCGCCGACCATGCGGTTGAGCAGCGTGGATTTGCCAACGTTGGGCCGGCCAATGATGGCGACCTCGATGACATCGGGTTCGTCGGCTGGAAGAACGGGCGGGGCAAGCCCCGCCCCTACAACGGAAGAGGCGTCAGCAGACGGATAGAATTTTCGGAGGGCGGCATCCAAGAGATCGTCGACTCCAGTGCCGTGCTCGGCGGCGATGGGAAAGACGGGGACGCCGATGCGATGGAAAACGCCGGCGTTGGATTCCTGAGACCTAGAATCCACTTTGTTTGCGGCGATGAAAAACGGTTTGCCGGTGGTGCGCAGGAACCGGGCGAGTTCTTCGTCGAGAGGCGTGAGGCCCGCCTGACTGTCGACCACCAGAACGAGCAGCGCGGCTTTCTTGATGGCGACATGGGCCTGGCGCAGAATCTCCTGCGGGATCAGGGCTTTGTCGTCCGGGACGATGCCGCCGGTATCCACGACTTCCACAGCGCGACCGCGCCATTCGGCTTTGCCGTAGATGCGGTCGCGGGTGATGCCCGGCTCGTTGGTGACGATCGCGCGGCGCGTTCCGGTCAAGCGATTGAAGAGCGTGGACTTGCCCACGTTGGGGCGGCCGACGATGACGAGAGATGGGAGCAGATCTGCCATGAGTTCCCGGGCCGGGCACACGACAAGCGCTGCGGCAGGTTGCGTAATCTTCCAATGTAGCGCATTCAAGGCGTGGCTGAAAGTGCGTGGTTGCGGAGGCAGTTTACTGGTGGTCTGGTTCGGCAGCGGCGGCGGTGAGTTCGACGGGTTGGCCGTGTGGCGTGTGACGGTAGGCCTCCGCCTAAAGCCCCGCCCGCGGCGCGGGTACGGGAAAAGGGGGGCTTGACAAGAATCCATATTTCCGCAAATATAGAAATATGGACAGCGGCACAAGCAAGAAGCGCGCGGAACGCGTGGCCAAGTATGCCGATATGTTCTCGGCCATGGGAGCAGAACCGCGACTGCGCATCATGCAGTTGCTCTTATCGGCCCATCCGGAGGGACTCGTCGTTGGAGACATCCAGGGAGAATTGGAGATTCCGAATTCGACGCTCTCCCACCATCTGGAAAAGCTCAAAAACGAAGATCTCGTCGACGTACAGCGCGAGAGCACGTTCTTGCGTTACACAGCAAACACGGAAGCGCTCCAGGAACTTCTGCAGTTTCTCTATTCCGAGTGCTGCACGCGGAACAAAGCGCTGAAACCGCAAGACATCGTGGAAATCTGCAAGTAGGAGGACGGTATGGACGGCGCAGACATCAAGGAAATCGTTAAGGAAAAATACGGACAGGCGGCCCTGAGGGGGAAGAGCGGCGGTTGCTGCGGAACAGCGGACTTGAGCGGGTCAGCTGGCGATCCGATCACTTCCAATCTCTACGACGCAGCGCAAATGCAACAGGTTCCCGGAGAGGCGTTGCAGGCTTCGCTGGGGTGCGGAAATCCTACTGCTCTTGCGAAATTAAACCCTGGCGAAGTTGTTCTCGATCTGGGCTCCGGCGGCGGCATCGACGTCCTGCTTTCCGCCAGGCGCGTTGGGCCGACGGGCAAGGCCTACGGCTTGGACATGACGGATGAGATGCTGGCGCTCGCAAACGAAAACAAGCGCAAGGCCGGAGCCGGCAACGTCGAGTTTTTGAAAGGGGAGATCGAACATATTCCGCTGCCGGACAATTCGGTCGATGTCATCATCTCGAATTGCGTGATCAATCTTTCGGCCGACAAGGACCGTGTGTTGCGGGAGGCTTTTCGCGTACTAAAACCGGGCGGACGGCTGGCCGTTTCCGACGTCGTCACACGCGGGGAAGTCGATGCACAAATCCGGCAAAACATACTTCTCTGGGTAGGCTGCGTGGCAGGAGCACTGGAGGAAAGTGAATATCGCGGCAAGCTCGCGTCCGCAGGATTCGAGCAGGTGGATATCGAGCCGACCCGTGTCTACCGCGTGGAAGATGCGCGCGAGTTTCTCACGGGAAAAGGCCTCGATGTGGACGCGCTTGCCCCTCAAGTCGACGGCAAATTCATGAGCGCCTTCGTGCGGGCGAGCAAATCAAAATCCGCAAAGACGACAGAAGCCTGTTGCGCTCCGGCGTGTTGCAAGTAAGGCCGAGATCCGGCCTTTTCGGTTTAAGCATGACGGGCATGCAAGCGCACTACAACGTTCTGTTCCTGTGCACGGGGAATTCCGCCCGTTCCATCATGGCCGAGGCCATCCTCAACGGTAAGGGCGCGCCCCTCTTCACCGCCTACAGCGCGGGAAGCCACCCTTCGGGAATTGTGCGTCCCGAGGCGCTCGAGCTGGTTGGCCTGGCGCACCTGCCCACCGCAGGCTTACGCAGCAAGAACTGGGAAGAGTTCCTAAAGCCTGGAGCGCCAAAGATGAATTTTGTGTTCACCGTTTGCGACAACGCGGCCCAGGAAATGTGCCCGGTCTGGCCCGGCCAACCTATGACCGCACATTGGGGCGTTCCCGATCCAGCAGCGGCTAAAGGTTCGACGGAGCAAATCGCACGCGCTTTTCGCGATGCTTACTTGATTCTCGAACGCCGGATTGGTCTGTTCCTCAGCTTGCCGCTTTCCAGTCTCGACAAACTGGCGATCCAAGAGGAAATCAATCGCATCGGTCCTCAATGAGGATGCCTATCGCCGGCGAAGAATTCCGGCATTGACTTTTAGTTTTCGGGTTTGGCGGCTGGATCGAAGACCACGGAAACTTCCATGGTTGTTTCGGAGCTGCCCGGAGAAAACTTCCACTGACTAACTGATTTTTGGGCGCTTTCAGCCAGAATCGCACTGCCGCCCAGGACTTCCGTATCTCTGACGGACCCGTCCGGCTTGATGAAAACCTTCAGGCGGACGGTCCCACCGATGCCTTTCATTTTGAGGACCAGGGGATATTGCACCGGCACTTTCTTGAGAATCTTACGGGCCGCATCCTGCGCGTAACCAATTGACATGCCAGAGAGCATGACCAGAAGAAAGCAGATTTTCCTGTAGGGGTGGAGTCGAGTCATGTTTTCACCTCTAGAAAGCCGGACTTGATTTCGGTGCGAGCGCACCTGGAGTAAACAATCCCCGCTGCTTTATGCTGCACACGGCGGCCCACGAGGGGACCTATTTAAACCGCCTGGTCGAGTTTGACAACACTACCCAGCGTTACGGCTAATCCGTTGGATTCATTGGACTTGTTTCTCGACTGGAAGGGGATCGAAAGCGCGCACGCGCGGCGGAGCCCGGTCGCATGCTCCGGTGGTCTCAGTGCTTTGTTTCAGATTGAGAAGAATGTTCCTGAGGAGGCGAGCAACCGAAAAAGAACAACGACCAAGGTGTGGGGATAGCCGCTTAGCCTGGCCCTTCATTTCTGATAGAGTGCTCGGCACAAGGGGTGGCCCGTCACAGCCTGATCAGACAATTCCGAGTGGGTACCGGACCGAGTCATCAGGCACATGGATCCTCGAGCAATATTGCTGGAACGGGCCGCGCTGGCATAGATCCCCGCATCAGGGCATTGAGCTGCGGGCCTAAGGGCTGGAATACAACTGGTTTAGGAGTGTAAGGGTTGGCGGGACGGGATTTGCAATGTGTAATATTTGCAGATCCGCGCGCGTACTAGTCTATGGGAACGCTGAGACCAGGCCGGATGAGCGTGCCGGGAATAACGGAGCCGACGGAGGCGATTGCCCGTGCCAGGGCGGGTGACGCCGAGGCTTGGGGCGAGCTTTACCGGGATTACGCACCCGCGATTTTCCGGTTCTCCAGGCGTGCCTTGCCGACGCGGGAAGATGCCGAAGACGCCACGATGGAAATATTCATGAAACTGAAGGACAAGCTGGTGCAGTACGACGCGACGCGATCGTTCTCCGCCTGGCTTTACAAGGTGGCGGCGAATCACTGCTGGGATATGCTGCGGCGGCGCAAGATTCGGCAAGACAAGGAAACGGACGATCTGGAAAACGTGCCGCTGGAGCATCCCGACCCCAGCCAACTGGATATGCTGATCGAGCAGCGCACCAGCGAAGAAGTCCGCAGGGCGCTGGACAAACTGGGCGGGCGAGCGCGCATGGCGCTGGTGATGCGCTACTACTCGGATATGAGTTACGACGAAATTGCAGATGCGCTGGGAGTGCGGCGCGCCTTTGTGGGCGTGGTGCTGCTGCGTGCCCGGCACGAACTGCGGCAGGCGCTCGAAGGCAACGCGGCGCTGGCGGCGGGAGGAGCTTGATGAGCGAAATGTCGAACAAGAAGATGAAGCATTTGGACGAAATGACACTCCTGCTCTACATCGAGAGGCAACTGGATCGCGCGCGCGGGCTGGAAGTTTCTGCACACACACAAGAATGCGACACGTGCCGCACGCTGCTGCGGGCGCTGGAGCGCGAATCGCGGCTGCTGACACGCGCGATGCTGGAAGAAGACGAACCGCTGCCCTCGCGGCTCGCGCAATTTCAAGAACGTGCCCGCAAGTCCATGCAATGGATTTGGGGATTGGTTTTTGGACTGGCGGCCACGGGTGCTTATGCGCTCTATACGGGATATATCCTGCCCTGGCAGCAGCAACTGGAACAAGCGGGATTCGGTGGATCGAACCTGCTGGGTTTGCTGATTTTTCAGGGCGCAATGTGGAAAGGATGGCAATCCATGATCACGTTCCTCGAGGTACTGGCGATGGTGACGCTTGCTGGACTGGGAGCCGTGTTCTTCCGGCGGCGGATCCGGCGCGGTTCGGTGCTGGCGCTGGTCTTCGCGGGGTTTTGCACCGTGCTGGCGCTGCCGGCACCGGTGACAGCAACGGAATTTAGAAAAGGCGGCACCGCCGAAGTGCGGAAAGACGAGACGGTCAAGGGAGATATCTACATGAACGGGCAACACGCCCGGATTGACGGCACGGTGGATGGCGATGCTTACGTTTTTTGCCAGCAGTTCGATATGAACGGCCATGTGACCGGTGACGTAATCGCATTCTCGCAGAGTTCGCACATTAAGGGACAGATCGACGGAAATCTTCGCAGTTTCAACAACAACACAACCATTACGGGGACGGTAGGCAAGAGCGCCATGTTGTTCAACGAGGTAGTCACGGTCGATGCGGACGCAAAGATCGGGCGCAGTTTTACGGTGTTTGCCGAAGGCCTCAACCTCGACGGCAACGTGGGGCGCGATGCGCTGCTTTTCTTCGCGCACGCAAACCTCTCCGGGAAGATTGGCGGCGGGGTGCGAGCCAAAGGAGATAGCCTCGAGATCGGCTCGGCGGCGGTCATTGAGGGACCGGTGAAATTCGACGGGAACAAGGCTGCGGAGGTTTCACCGGGAGCCAAGCTGGCGTCGCCCGTGGAATTCAAACAGACGCAGCACAAGCACACATACCGGGAGGGCAGCTATTACATTTGGCAAGTGATTTGGGCGGCCGCGTTTATTTTGTTTGGGCTGGTGCTGTTCGCGTTGATGCCGAAGTTCTCGCAGGACGCGGTGAAATCCGCGGAACAGTACGGTGCGGCCGCCGGACTGGGCGTGCTGGTGCTGTTTGGCGTGCCGATCGCCGCGTGCATTGCGTGCATCACCGTGGTGGGTCTATTCATCGGTGTCTCGACGCTCTTCCTTTGGTACGCTTCGCTCTATGTCGCGCAGCTCATCGTGGGCGCGGTGATCGGGCAGTGGCTGATGGGCCGGACGAACGAGCTTTGGCCGTTCATCGGACGAATGACCGTGGGGCTGATCCTTTTACGGCTGTGCACCACGATTCCGCATGTGGGTGGCTGGGTGAAATTCGCGGCGATTCTCTGGGGTATCGGCGCGATTTCTCTGGCGCTTTACCGGCGGTTCCAGCCGGTGATTGCGCCGGGCCTGCCCTCTGCCCCACACACACCGCCGATTCCGCCGAATACCACGGTAGGCGGGGCGCTCCCCGCATGAGGGGCAGTCGTTGGTTCTTAGCCTCTAGTCGGATGAGGGTTCCCAGAAGAGGGAAGTTTTTGAGTTGTGAAGAACCCAGTACGGGCCGGTCTGAGAATCTCAGACCGGCCCGTGGCCTTTTGCGGAGGCGGAGAAAAGCCCTTCAAATTAGTGTTGCCGGATCTTTGCGGCCATAAAGGGAAACGGCGCGGAGTTCGTCGTATTTTCCAGATAAAGCACGCGAAGCCCCACAGGTAGACTGATGTTCACGCTCCCTGCATCACCGAGAATGCCATCGAGATTCGTAACCCCCTGACCGCCAAGGGTGCCTGAGAAGACTTGGGTTGGAAAACGGGACGCGGGCGTAATGTTAAAGTACGAGGGAACGGCGTTGACGTTGACGGTGGTGGCAGAAGCTGTGGTGGGTGTGGCGATGAGGCGCGACCAGCGCAGGATAACCGTATCCGCGGTTGCTGAGGCAATGGTGGTGCCATTCGCTGCCACGAACGCGGTGACATGAACGGCGATGGTCTGGCCGGGATGTACCGCGCTGGTGTTGCTCTGCGCTTGAAATAGGCCGAGGCTACCGGCAGTTACGGCCAGGCCTTTGGTGTCCACGAGGAAGGTTGGGGTAGTGATATTTACGGTGAGGAGATCTCCGGTGTTGAGTCCGCCGATGAGGGAGCTCGTGGCGAGCTGAACTTTATCGGTGACGGCGATGGCAAATTGGGTAGGAGTGTTGACGGCGTAGACGATACCTTCGACGAAGTCCTGCTGGGTTGCATTCAGGGGTTCGAATTCCTTTAGTTCGAGCGTGCCATCCGATTTGAGGAAAGCGTCCACGCTGGCGATCTGGCCGGCAACGACGCAGGAAATCGTGGATGTCGGACAAATGAGGCCATCGGGGCTTGGGTCAAAGAACGAGTTTGAAGTGCTTGTCGCAGTCATCGTGCCACGGGTGCGCGATGTAATCGTTACGTTGCTACCGCTGATACTCATCACGACGCCGGTAAAATCCTCGCTGAGCTCGAGCTGATTTGTCCCGAGATTGGCGTTCGTCCGTGGCAAAGTGAAGGCCGTGAGGACCCCCGGGCTGGGAGAGCAGGGACTGAAATTGATTGCCAGAGTTCCGCTCGAGAGCGAGACGGCGTTATTCAGGTTGAAGTCGAACTCGATGCCTTGCTTGCCGCCCGAAGTTGCGTTGAGTGTGAATGAACCGATCGTGGGAGTGCCAGCGGACGTGAAAGTAGCAGTGCAGACAGCGCCGATCGGGCACATCACGCCGTTTGCAGTAATGATTGAAGGCGAATCGTTCAAGAATGTCAATTCCGGGCTGGAGAAAGAAACCTGAACTGCATAGCTTCCGGACGGCACATTGGTCAGGCTTCCGAGCAAAGCCGTGTCGGATTGCAGCCGCATCAAGTCGATGACGATAGGTGAGGGGGGCTGAAAAGTCAGGGCCGTGCCGGTGGTGGGCGTGAGCGTGATGGCAACGACAGTGACCTTGAAAGAAAGAATCGATGGATTCGGCGGGAGCGTGTCAGCGACTAGAGTGAGGCTCACCGTGGCCGTTCCGGTGCCCCCGCAGTTGACGGTGCAGGGTCCTTTGGGTCCGCTACAGGCAGCCAGGGACAAGACAGTGAGCAGGAGAACAGGAAGAAGCGAAAGAGGTTTGCTGCGATTCATGTAGCACCCCACGACAGAATAGCCTGCGTTCGCCCCCCTGGAAAGGAAAACGCTCACAATCCCACTGCCGAATGTATCGCGACGGGAGAGTGGGAAGTCACAGCAAAAGCAGCCAGCGTGTTCAAGTCTTAAATGCCTGAATCAAGCGAGATGCAATCTCCACCTGCCTGCAGAATGGTCGCCGACGGAGCGGAGCGAAAGGGTATGTTATCTTAACTGATCTCTCCGGCTGATAGAGAGAAGGCGGATTTCTGGCAAAACGAGTGTCCAATCCGGCGGGGGATTCCTCAGGAGCAAAGGTCCAGCGTGCGGCGAGGACTGCCGAGCGCGAGTATGTGCCTATCGAGGATGACCCCACAGTAGCGGGAAGCCTGCCGCAATGCACCGCTGATGCGCCCGCTAGTGAATCGGCGAAGCCCTCGATGCAGGAGGTGTTTGGCCCGGGAGGATTCCTCGAAAAGTGCATGCTGGCCGGGTTTGACCGCGCGGCCATCAGCGCCGACTACGAATACCGGCCGGCGCAACTGGAGATGGCGGAGTTGGTACACGATGCGTTTGAATCGCATCACCATGTCATCGTAGAAGCCGGCACAGGCACGGGGAAGACACTGGCGTACCTGCTGCCGGCGATTTCGAGCGGACGGCGCGTGGTGATTTCCACGGCGACGAAATCGCTGCAAGAGCAGCTCTACCAGAAAGACATTCCCTTTCTGCAGAAACACTTTGCACCAAACTTGAAAGTTGGGGTAATGAAGGGGCGTTCGAACTTTCTGTGCCTTCTGAAGCTCCATCAGATGGCCGACCAGCCGCTGCTGAAAGGGATGGAAGAGATCGATGCGTTTCGGCAGATCCGCGACTGGTCGAAACTCACCGAAACGGGCGACCGCGCAGAGTTGACGTTTCTTCCGGACGATTCTGATTTGTGGATGCGCATGGATGCGCGGCGCGACACCTGCACCGGCAAGAAGTGCCCCGAGTTCAATCAATGTTTTCTGACGGCCATGCAGCAGCGGGCCAAAGAGGCCGACCTGATCATCGTAAATCATCATCTGTTCTTTGCCGACCTGGCGCTGAAGCAGGACGATTTTGGCAGCATCCTGCCGGAATACTCGGCGGTGGTATTCGACGAAGCTCACGAGATGGAAGATGTGGCCAGCGATTATTTTGGGAGGCAGATTTCGAATTTCCGGTTCGAAGAGCTGGCGCGCGACGCCGATCAGACGCTACGCTTGCTGCATCTTGGAACGTCATCGCTGCTGCGAAAAACGCAAAGAATCCGGGAACGCAGCCGCGGCTTTTTCGAATTGTTTCCGCCGCGCGACGGGCGGTTCTCATTCCTGAAGAACGAGCGCGAAGCGTTTCTGGAACAGAACCGCGAAGCTTACGATTTGCTGGTGACGTCGCTGAAAAGCATGGAGACGGAATTTGCGGCGCTCACGGCAAAGCCGGAAGAGCTGACGCGCATCGCGCGGCGGAGTTTCGAGTTGCGCCAGGAGCTGGCGTTCCTGTTCGAATCGAACGAAAAGAATTTTGTTTACTGGTACGAACGGAGAAACAAGGGCGTATTCTTGACGGCGACGCCCATCGATGTCAGCCAGATTCTGCGGGGGCGGCTCTTCGAGCAGTTCGACACCGTGATCCTGACCTCCGCGACGCTGACGGTCGGCGGGCGCTTCGATTACATTCGCCAACGGCTGGGAATCGATCATGCCAAGGATCGCGCGCTGCCGCCGGAGTTCGATTATCCCGAACAGGCGCTGCTCTATCTGCCGCGAAAAATGCCAGACGTTCGCGACACGGGTTTCCAGGCGAAGGCGGCGGATGAAATCGTGCAATTGCTCGAGTTAAGCCGGGGGCGGGCATTTTGCCTGTTCACCAGTTATTCGCAGATGAATGATTTGTTCGAACGGGTTCGTTCTCGCGTGTCTTTTCCGCTGTTGCTGCAGGGCACGGCGCCGCGTTCCGTGCTGCTGGAACGGTTCAAAAACACCGAAGCGGCGGTGCTGTTTGCGACCGCGAGCTTCTGGCAGGGCGTGGATGTGCCCGGCGAACAGCTATCCTGCGTCATCGTCGACCGGCTGCCGTTTGCGGTGCCGAGCGATCCGGTCGTGGCGGCGCGAGTACGCGCTCTTCAGGAGGACGGGCGCAACCCGTTCGCTGAATTTCAGGTGCCGCAGGCGGTCTTGTCGCTGAAGCAAGGATTCGGGCGCTTGATTCGAACGAAGACAGACCACGGCGTGCTTGCGCTGCTGGATACCCGGCTCCAGCGCATGCCCTATGGTAAAATTTTCCTAGAGTCGCTGCCACAATACGGGATGACGCACGAACTGGCTGATGTCGCCCGGTTTCTCCATGCGAATGGCGACTCCGAGCGGTTGGGGGCCAATTCAGCAAGTCCCGCCTGAAGGGTCCCGATCCAGGAAGACCCGTAGCATAGCGGGCAGTGAAATTTTGGAGAGACATGTTTCAAGTCAGCGTGGAAGAAAACTTTTCGGCAGGACATGCCCTGCGCGGTTACCGCGGCAAGTGCGAGAACGTGCACGGTCACAACTATCGCGTGCGCGTCACGCTTGAAGGGCCGCAGCTCGATTCGATTGGGCTTCTGGTGGACTTCACGCAGCTCAAGCAAGTGATCCGGGAGATCATGGGCAGGCTCGACCACCAGTTTATGAACGATCTCGAACCATTCAAGACCGTGAATCCTTCGGCGGAAAATGTGGCGAAGTATTTTTACGATGAGGTGACGCGGAAATTGAAGGATCTGCCGCCGGGCGCACATGTCACCGAGGCCATTTTATGGGAAACCGATACAAGCCGGGCGCAGTACCGGCCCGGGGCCTAGGTGTTTCGAAAACGGGTGAGCCGATGAATCGATCGTTTTTCATTATCATGATTCCAGCGCTGCTCGTGGCGGCGGGCTACATCGTTGTCCTGCGGTACATGGGCATTGCGCCAGGCTATGCGCGGCTGATTATTGCGATGATTCTTTTCTTCGGCACGATTTACTGGTTGTCGCGCCGGACAGGACGCAAGGCGGATTCCAACCGGGTATAGGTTCGAAACACGCAGGGTCACCGCATTCCAAGATCATGGTCATCACGGAAATTTTCAAGTCGATTCAGGGTGAAGGCACGCGCGCGGGCCTGCCATGCATATTCGTGCGTCTGACGGGCTGCAATCTGCGATGCACCTGGTGCGATACCGCGTATGCATTTCATGGCGGGAACAAGATGAGCGTCGAGGAAGTTTTGGCCCGCGTGGATGAACTGGCGGGACGCGAGGAAATGCCCGGCTCCGAAGCTTCTGTTCCGCTGGTGGAATTGACGGGCGGAGAACCTTTGTTGCAGGAAGAAGTTTATGCTCTCGCAAAGAAGCTGATTGCTGCGAAGTATGAAGTCATGATCGAGACCAGCGGGGAGCGATTCATCGGGAAGCTGCCGCATGAAGTCGTCAAGATTGTGGACGTCAAGTGTCCCGATTCGGGCGAGCCGGATACGTTCGAAATGCGCAATCTCGCGGCGCTGTCCAAAAATGATGAAGTGAAGTTTGTGCTTTCTACGCGGCGCGATTATGAATTTGCACGTGATTTTACATGGCAGCACGGACTGGCGCGGCGGGTGAAGCAGGTTTTGTTCTCGCCGGTGTTCGAAGATGTGCATGGGAAGTGGCCGGGTCTTGAGCCTCGCCTCGTCGTGGAATGGATTCTGGCTGACGGCCTACCAGTACGGCTGGGCCTGCAACTGCACAAGTTCATCTGGGACCCGGCGACCAAGGGAGTTTGAGGGAAGAAGATGAGGTAAAGCAAGCAAAGGATACGAGGCGCGGGGGTGGTTGCAGCGGTGACAGGAACGGATCAGCGGAAAGCGGTGGTGCTTTTGAGTGGCGGGATGGACTCCTGCGTGAGCACGGCGATTGCGGGGCAAGGCCACGGCTCGTCCAATATTGCCGTGCTCCATGCGAGTTACGGCCAGCGCACGCAGGAGCGCGAACGGCGCGCGTTCGACGACATTGCGAATTTTTACGGCGTGCGCGAGCGACTTATCGTGCAACTCGATCACTTCCGTGCGATTGGCGGGTCCGCGCTCACGGACAAAAAGATTTCCGTTCCAGAAAATGAATTGGGCGCGCCCGGGCCCCAGGGCAGCGCGATTCCCGTGACCTATGTTCCCTTTCGCAATGCGCATTTTCTCTCCGTGGCGGTTAGCTGGGCGGAAGCGATCGGCGCGGGAGCGATTTACATCGGGGCAGTGGCAGATGATAGCTCCGGCTATCCGGACTGCCGTCCGGAATATTACCGCGTGTTTCAGGAATTGATCCGCGTGGGTACGCGCCCGGAGACGCAGATTGCCATCGTGACGCCGGTCATCACTTTGAAAAAGAGCGAGATCATCCAGCGGGGCATCGGACTGGGCGCGCCATTGCATCTAACCTGGTCGTGCTACCAGAACGAAGATTCTGCCTGCGGCGCTTGCGATAGCTGCCTGCTGCGCTTGCGCGCTTTCGCGGAAGCCGGCGTGCCGGACCCCATCCGCTACCGCCGTACCGTTTCTGCCGGGTACTGAGCTTGGAATCGGCCCGCATGCGAGAGATAATGGGGCGCACACAGCCCGGATACTCCGGGCGGGTCTCCCCCGTGAAAAAGGAGAATGGAGCATGAAGCGTTTTCATAAGTCGTGGGCGCTCGTCGCAATCCTGACGGCTGCGCTGGCAGGCGTACTTGCGCCACAAGCTGCGGCTCAGACCGGATCGATTAGCGGCTCAATCATGGATGTGAATGGGAAGCCCTGGGCCGACGTTGTCATTCGAGCGGTAAGCGATCAGGGCGCAAAGCAGGAGATCAAGACGGATAGCGGAGGCAAATTTAGCTTGCCTAATCTGCGCTCGGGCATTTACAGCGTATTTGTTGTATTCCCGCCGCCCAATGACAAACAGGCGCCATACGAGACCAAGTGCAGAGTACAAAGCGGTGAAGACGCGAAAGTCGATATCAACTTCCAGGATGTCGTCGCCAAGCAAGGCGCCGCGGCTCAAGAACAAGTGAAGAAGGCGGAAGAGGCGAAGAGCAAAATGGAGGGGCTCAAAGCGCACTTCAATGCCGGCAATGCTCTCATCGATCAAGAAAAGCAGGCGAAGATTGATCTGCAGAAGGCACCCGCGGATCAGCGCGATGCGCTCAAGCAGAAGTTGGCAGACCTCGGGGATCAGGCGGCCAAGGAATTCCAGGAAGCCGCGAAGAACCTTGTGGAGAAAGATCCCAATGCACATCTAGTGTGGTTCAAGCTCGGAGAAGCTTACGACACTGCAGGCCGGAATGACGACGCGGCTCAAGCGTACCAGCAGGCTATCGCCGGCAAGCCCGACGTGCCCGGGTATTACAACAACTTGGGCAACGTGCTGGCACGTGCTGGGAAGATCGAGGAGGCCAAGGCTGCGTATACGAAGAGCGCGGAACTTGACCCGCCGAATGCCGCAACCGCGTGGCGCAACTTTGGAATCAGCTTGTACAACGCGAATCGCCTTGGCGACGCCGTCGAACCGTTACAGAAAGCCGCGGATCTCGATCCAAAGAATGCGCAGACCTGGTATCTCTTGGGGGCTTCCCTGGTTTACAAGATGACGACGAAGAAGGTCGGCGATAAAGAAGTGGTGCAGTTTGCACCGGGAACCATCGAAGCCTACCAGAAGGCCGTCGAACTCGACCCTAGTGGAACGTGGGGCCAACAGGCCAAGCAGGGGCTCGAGCAGCTTCAACTGATGGCGCCGGGCATCGACACCAAAGTCAATTTGAAGAAAAAGAAGTCCTAATCAAGTTCAAGTTGGTGTTTTGGGGCCGGTTCCGCTAAGCGAGGCCGGCCTATTTTCTTGCTAACTGTGTGTCAGAGTACCGGTGATCTTTGTGCGGCGAAGTGACCAGGCAAAGACGCTCATCGAAAGCGGCAAGAGCACGGCCGCAAAGAGCAGCAGAGTGGCGAGGGGGCGCCAAAGCGCC
>Ga0066710_100000037_pt1 | contig 47409 bp, 47 predicted proteins | sample GraSoiAngelo_159_FD_79666 | JGI IMG/M metagenome (GOLD analysis project Ga0066710, IMG submission 79666) | Grasslands soil microbial communities from the Angelo Coastal Reserve, California, USA - 14_1009_16_40cm | ecosystem: Environmental > Terrestrial > Soil > Grasslands | place: USA... | reverse complement strand
CCCCCCGATGTTCAACCAGATTCGCGCGCCAGTCGCGCCCCGAATCGACGCCGTGGGGTCACCGCGGGGAGCGTCGCGCTCCCCCCGATGTTCAACCAGATTCGCGCGCCGGTCGCGCCCCGAATCGACGCCGTGGGGTCACCGCGGAGCGTCGCGCTCCCCCGATCTTTATGAAACGCCTACTACTCTAGCTTGGACGTCCCGACCCAGCCGGTCTCCGACACGTCGACGGTGACCCCGTCGGGTCCGGTGTACTTCACCTCGACGTTCGCATACCGATGGCCGGCGTGGCCGACCCCGAGGGCCTGGTTGATGTCGTCGCGGGGCGCGGAGCCGGCGGCCTTCAACCGCTCGGTGATCGCCTCCAGGCTCTCGACCTGGAAGCCGATGTGATGGATGCCGCTCCAGTCCTTCCCGCGCTCGACACCGGCCACCGCGTCGTTCTTGAAGTTGAGGATCGCCAGATTCAGATCGCCGTCGCTCAGGTAGTAGCCCCTGGCGCCCGGGCTGTCGATCTTGGCGATCTCCTTCATGCCGAACACCTCGATGTAGAATTTCGCGGTCTTGTCCACGTCCTGGGTCGAGAGGGCGATGTGCTTGATCTTCGGCATGGCGTCTCTCCTCTGACGGTGGTTCGGGCTCGGTCCCTGTGCCTGTCCCGGCAGGTTACGCCAGGGGCAGCCAAAAAGCCAGGACAATCAGGGCGGTAACAGGTCCGCCTGTTCGACTTCCCTCAGGAACCGACGGATGTCGGCGAGCGGCGTAACGAGGGTCTGGCCCGGCACCGGCACGTCGATGTACCACGACGGCGTCGCGCCCTGCGCGATCACGCGCGCGGTGCTGAAGCCCTCGACCACGCCGAGGAGTCTCCCGGTGCGGGCATCGAAGACGCCCCCACCGCTCACACCATAGTTCACCGGCGCGTCGACGATGAGGCGCGCCGTGGCGGACGGGTCGCTCGGGCCGTCGACGATCACCTGACTCACGACGCCGCTCGACAGCATGATGTGGCGGCCCAGCGGGAATCCGATCACCCAGATGGGTTCACCGAGGGCCGGCGCCCGCGCCGGCGACACCGTCGCGCACTGATCGCTCTCGGCGCGCAAGAGCGCAAGGTCGAGGCTCTCGTTGCGCGAGGCCACCAGCAGGGCCCGTGCTTTCTGGCCCGCGCCCAGGTGGCGACCGAAGACCGCGTAGATCTCTGTCTTGCCGACGAGCCCTTCGAAGGTGTGTCCGCTCGTCAGGACAAAGCACGATGCTCCCTCGGCCGTCCGGCGTGAAGCGATGGCCACACCTGATCCGCTCTTGATGCGACGTCCTTCTCGCTGCTCGACGATGATCTGAACCGCCGACGGCAGGATCTTCTGCAGCACGTCCTCGCGGCTGGGCTCCGGGCGCGGAGCCATCGCGCAGCCTGTCACGAGGGCGCTCACGAGAATAATCGACGCCGGTCGCAGTGTAAGACTTACCGGCATGTTCCCTCGCTGACAGTCGTTGCTGACGAGGGCCGCGCGCTCATCATGGACATGGTAACGCTTGCCGTTACTTGCACGCGTACAGCTTTTCCCGTGCGCGGGCACGCGCATTGCTGCCTAAGCGCGGGGGGATATGCCACGCGGCATGTCGCCGCGCCGCCCCTGCGTAGAAATCACCCACTCGAGGAGGAGTTCGATGAAGAGAGCGAGCAGCGTCCTGGTACTGGTCGCCGTCGCTGTCGTCCTGGTGCTGACGCCGCTGGCCTGGGCCGGCGATGTCCAGGGGAAGATCAAGAGCGTCGATCCGAGTGGCCGCATGGTCACCCTCGATGACGGCACGAAGATCACGATCCCGCCCGCCTTGACAGTCGAGAAGCAGGCGCTGAAGCCGGGCGCGAACGTCAAGGCGAGCTACGAAGAGAAGGACGGGCAGAAGGTCGCGACGTCGTTCACGGTGATGCCGGCGCGCTAGGGGCCTCTCGGGTGGCGGAGGAGCCTCCTCCGCCGCCCGGGCGTTGTCCGGTCCACGAAAATCCTCCTCGTCCGCCGCCCTTCCCTCTCGATGCGACACCTCGCGCCGATTGACACCCCCGGGGGGCGCTGCTAGTGTGCGCGGACATAAATGCCTCGTCGGCTGCCGCACACACACACAAGGATTGCCAGCGATGAATCTCCTGCGCCCGCTGGATCGGACCTTCACGGTCAACGGCCTGCGACTTCACGTCCTCGACTGGGGTGGCGAGGGGCGCACCCCGCTGCTGTTGCTGCACGGCTTCACGGGCCACGCCCACGCGTGGGATACGCTCAGCATCGCGCTCCAGCCGCACTTCCACGTCTACGCCCTCGACCAGCGCGGGCATGGTGACAGCGACCCGGCGGAGGTCTACAACGCGATCGCTTCATTCGACGACATCGGCGGCGTCATCGATCAGCTCGGCCTCACTTCGCTCGTCCTGGTGGGGCTCTCGATGGGCGGTCGGAATGCAATCTATTTCACGTCCAAGCGGCCGGAGCTGATCCAGAAGCTGGTCATCGTCGACATCGGTCCGGAGGTCAGCAAGCGTGCCTCGCTCGCTCCGGCCGGGCCCCCCGAGCCCGACACCTGGGAGAGCATCGAGCAGGCCGCGCAGCACCTACACCGCGGGAACCCGTATCCCGGGATCCACTACTACCGGTGGGTCGCGTCGTCGAGTCTCCGCCAGCGTGCCGACGGCGCGCTCGTGTGGGCCTGGCACCCGAGCGTCAAGGAGCGCCGCTCCCAGCTCGACATCGACTGGTGGGCGGTCCTCCGAGCCATCACGCCGCCCACCCTGGTGTTGCGTGGCGAGAGCAGCACCGTGCTCGACCGCGACGTCGCCGAGCGCATGGCCAAAGAGCTTCCGCGTGGCCGCTTCGCGGAGATTCCACGCGCGGTCCACACCCTGCACGAGGACAACCCCGATGCGGTCCTCGCCGCGCTCAAGGGGTTCCTCGAGTTTTAAGGGCGCTTGAGCTTCAGGTCCTCGTACGGGGCGGAGTACGCATAGCCCTTGATGAGACTGATCCCCGGCTCTTCGAGGCGGGGACCGATGCCCCAGATGAACGCCAGCTCATAAATCGGGATTTGCGTCACCCGATCGTGGAGGATCTGCTGGATCTGGTGGATCAAGGCCTCACGCTTCTTCGCGTCCAGCTCGCGCGCCTGGCGCTGAAAGAGGTCCTCGACCTCGGGAATGACGCCGGAGGTGTAGACGCCGTCCTTGCTGACGTACGCCTCGAGGCGCGTCGCCGCATTGCCCGCCGCGCCCGTGATGCCGACGATCACACCCTTCAGCTTCTTCTCGCGCCACGCCGTGGTGAGCGTCGCGCGTTCCATCGTGCGGATGCGTGACCGGATGCCGACGGTCTGCAGATAGGAGGCCAGCGCCTCGCCCATCGAGGTGTAGGGCGGCCACGGGTAGAAGTCGCCGGCGTCGAAGCCGTTGGGATAGCCGGCTTCGGTCAAGAGCTGTTTGGCGCGCGCGGGATCGAAGGCGTGCGGCTCGAACGGCTTCGAGAACTCGAAGGCCCGGGGGATGACGCCGCCGGTCGGCTTCGAGAAGCCAAGGGTCTCGGCCTGGTTGAGCGCGTTCCGGTCGATGGCGTGACTGGCGGCCAGGCGCACGCGCCGGTCATGCCACGGCGATTTCGGATCCCATTGATCGGGGATGTCGAGCCAGAAGACGCCGCTCGCCTGGCTCGGCGCTGTCAGCTTGAATCCCGGCGTTCGCCGAACGTCTTCGGCGACGGGGCCGGTCAGGAGGTAGGAGATATCCACCTCGCCCTTCTTGAGCGCGGCGGCCCGCGTGGTCTCCTCGGGGAGGCTGCGGAGCACGAGCCGCTTGACGCTGGGCGTCTTGCGCCAGTAGCCCTCGTACGCCTCCAGGACCAGCTCGACGCCCGGATTGAAGCTCACGAAGCGGTACGGCCCGGCGCCGATCGGCGCCTTTTTGAAGCCGTCGTCGCCCACCTTCTCGACGTACTTCTTCGGCACGATCCAGCCGCTTCCGGTGGCCGAGGTGCCGTAGAACGTCATGAAATCTGGCCACGGGTCCTTGAGCACGAAGCGCACGCGGCCCGGATCGACGATCTGGACCTCCCGCACCCGATCCTTGAGCGCCTTCGCGCCCGAGCCGCGGTACCGCTCGAACGAGAACTTCACGTCGTCCGCCGTCACCGGGTCGCCGTTGTGGAACTTGACCCCCTTGCGGAGGACGAACTCGTACGTCAGCCCGTCCTTCGACTGGCTCCACGACTCGGCCAGGCTCGGCGTGTTCCATCCGGCTGGCATCGGCTTCACCAGCGCGTCGTGGAGCGCGTAGAGCACCATGAACGGCGTGATGATTCCCTCGGTCTCCGCCGGGTCGAGCCAGCGGGAGGCGAGCGTGATGTGGACTCCCCACGTTACCGTGCCTTCGGGCGCGGCCGTCACCGGCCGTGAAGTTCCGAGCAGGACCCCGCAAGTCGCGACGACGACGCCGAGCCGAATGATGAAGCGCCTCATGGGCACCTCCGAGTAGGATGGACGTCGCCCCATGATGCCACAGACCATGCACATCCTCGCGCTCGCCGGCGCGCTCTGCTCGGCGGCCGCTACGATCTTCATCCGGCAGGGCCTCCGCGGCAGCGAGCCATACGCGGGGTTCTGGATCAACCTCGTCGTCGGAACGATAGGCCTCTGGGCCGCGGTCATCTTCACCGGGCTCGGCCACGTGTCGACCAGGGGAGCCCTCTTCTTCGTCCTCGCCGGCCTGATCGGCACCGTGGGCGGACGCCTTCTCAGGTTCTTCGCGATCGAGAAGGTCGGCGCCTCGATCGCCGCCGCCCTCATCAACCTGAATCCGTTCGTCGCCTCCGCGCTGGCCATCGCGCTGCTCGGCGAGCGCATCACGCTGCCGATCGTGGTGGGCACAGTCGTGATCGTGGCGGGGACCACGCTGCTCTCGATCGGTGGCAAGCGCCTCGGCTTCCGGTCCGGGCAGCTCGCGCTCCCGTTGCTGTCGGCCGTGTGCTTCGGCGTCGTGGCGGTCTTGAGGAAGCTCGGCTTGAGCGGCACGGGGGCGGTCGTGGGCTCCGCGATCAACGTGACGACGGCCCTCGTCGCGTTCACCGCGTTCCTGCTGGCGTCCGGGCGGCCGGAGGTCATGGTCTGTCGCGGCCGGAGCCTCGCCCACTTCACGGCCGCGGGCCTCCTGGAGAACGCCGGCGTGTTCATGAATGTGGTGGCGCTCAGCCTGGGCACGGTGAGCATCGTCGCGCCCCTCTACGGGACGGCGCCGATCTTCGTCCTCTTCCTGGCCCCGTTCTTCCTGCGAGACGTCGAAACGCTGAGCGGCCGCGTGATCCTGGGCACGCTCCTCATCGTCCTCGGTGTCTACTTGATCACCGCCCTCTCCGGGCGCTGACCGTCACACGAGCTCCGCGATCTTCCGAGCTGAGTGAGGCCCGCGTCAGCCGATCACGCGTCCGCCCATGACGCGAATCACGTCGCCGGTGACGTAGGCGGAGGCGTCGGAGGCAAGGAAGAGGCAGGCGTCGGCGATGTCCTCGGGACGGCCGAGGCGGCGAAGCGGGATCTGCCCGAGCTGCTCGGGCGCGCCCGGCGGTGCTTGCTGGAACTCCGGGTACCACTCGGCGTAGCGGCGCTCCGTGTCGATGAACCCAGGCGCTACCATGTTGACGCGGACGCCGAACGGCCCGAGCTCGGCGGCGAGCGCGCGTACGAGACCCAGCAGCCCTGTCTTGGCTGTGGTCACGGCGGCCGTGTTGGGCCGGCTGGTCAAGCTGGACTGCCCGCCGATGGCGATGATGCTTCCGCGTCGGCGCTCCTTCATCGAGGGGACGATGGCGCGCGCCAGGTAGAACGCGGAGTTCAGGTTCACGTCGAGCACCCGGTGCCATTCCTCGAGCGACGTCTCGGTCAGGGCCTTGTGGGGACGGATCGCGGCGTTGCTCACGACGATGTCGATCGCGCCGAGCTCCGCGAGCCCTCGTCTCACCATGGACTCGACGGCGGCCGCATCGGCGACGTCGGCGAGCACGGCAAGCGCGCGCACGCCAGCCTTCCGGCACTCGGCCGCGACCGCTTCCAGCTCCTCGGCGTTGGCCCGTGTGTTCAGCACGAGATCGGCGCCCTCGGCGGCGAACGCGAGCGCGATCGCGCGGCCGATGTTGCGGCTGGCCCCGGTGATGAGCGCGGTCCTTCCCTGCAGCTTGGCGCCGCTCATCGCCTCGTCTCAGCGGTATCCGGCGGCCTTCAGCCTGGGGAACACCTCGTCACGGAACGCCCGGATCTCCTGCGCCGGCCCCACGAACGTCTGGAAGGCCATGACGTAGAGGCTCCTGACGCCAGCGGTCGTCATCTCGACGATGCGTCGAGCGCAGTGCTCCGGCGTGCCCACAAGGCCCAGGGCATCGCAGAGCTCGGCAATGACCTCGTCCGGCACGAACGACGTGGCCGCGATCGCCTGCTCCCAGTCCTGCGCGTGCGAGAGGTCGGGGTAGATGTTCCAGACGCTCGGGGGGATGTCGAAGTGCGGGATCGACAGCTTGGTGTGCTCGAGCCAGCGCGAATGCACCCGCATGATGCCCTGGTGCACGACCGTCGGTCGCGCCTGCCGCCGCGCCTCGGCCATCGTCGCCGCCATGCCCGTGCGAACCGCCCAGACGATCTCGAGGTCCTCCAGACGGCGACCGCTCCGGCGCGCGCCCTTCTCCAGATGTGTCAGCACCGCGTCGACGATGCCGCGATGGAAGCCGACCAGTAGCATCACGCCGTCGGCGACTTCGCCCGCCAGCTCGATGGCCTTCGGCCCCGACGCCGCCATCAAGAGCGGCACCGGCCGGCCCGCGGCATAGGCCAGGCGCCCGGGCGTACCGTGAAAGTCCACGGCCTCGCCGGCCAGCAGCTTCCGCAGCGCCATGATGCACTCGCGCATCTCGGCGAGCGTCGCCGGCTTGCGGCCGATCGTGCTCGCCGAGGTGTAGCCGGTCCCCATCACGACCCGGGTGCGCCCCGGCGCCAGCTCGGCCACCGTCTGGATCGCGCCGGCCAGCACCGAGACGTGCCGCGAGAACGGGTTGGTCACCGCTGGGAACAGCGTCAGCCGCGACGTGTGGCTGGCCGCCTGTCCCAGGGTGACGAAGGTGTCGCGACACAGGAGCTGGCTGTCCAGGATCCCGGCGCCGTCGAAGCCGGCGGTTTCGACGTCCTGGATCACCCGGATCAGCTCCGACATCGGCGACGTGCCAGGAATCCGCAGCGACACTTGAACAGGTTGGGCCATGGCCGGGAGCTCCTTGAGCGCGCCGCTCTCAGTCCGTCATCGACAGGGCCGCGCGCGAAATGCGCAGACCGTCGCCGCCGCGCTGCATCCAGTCCGCCTGCTGGAACGCCTCGGTGATCCGGGCCAGCGGGAACACGTGGGACACGAGGCGCTCGAAGGGGAAGCGTCCGAGATTGCGGCGGACGAACGCGAGCGCCTGGGCGAGCGCCCAGGGCGAGTAATTGGAGGTGGCCACGAGACGCGCGTTGCCGCGCACGAGGGCCGTGGCGTCGTACGAGAAGACGTTGCCCGGCGCGATCGAGCCTACTTCGAGATAGCAGCCGCCGCCCCGCAGCATCCGGAGCCCTTCGGGCACGACCTCGGGGTAGCCGACGAAATCCGCGACGACGTCGGCGCCGAATCCCTCCGTGAGATCCATGACCGCCTCGATGCGGCGCTCGGGCGTCGCCAGATCGACGAGGCTCAGCGCGTGGTCGGCGCCGAAGGCGCGCGCCAGCTCGAGGCGTGCGGCCACGCGGTCGAGCACGATGACGCGGTCGGCGCCCATGTCACGGGCCACCGCGACCGCGTTCAGGCCGAGACCCCCGGCGCCCTGGATCACGGCGGTGTCGCCCTGGCGGAGGCCCGCGCGCGTGAGCCCGTAGAGCACCTGGGCGAGGGCGCAATTGGCCGGCGTGGCGATGTCGTCGGAGATCTCGTCCGGAATGCGGAACACCGCCGCGCCGGGCCGGAGGTAGTAGTAGTCGCCGTACGCGTTGTTGAAGTAGGGCGGCGTCCCGGCCACCCGGTTGGCGCGGCCTTTCCGCGGGCAGCTGCCCATCTCACCCCGCAGACACACCGGACAACGGCCGCACGGGAAAAAGTACACGAACGCGACCCGGTCGCCCTCGTGGAGCGGCTGGCCGGAGGAGTCCACCGAGACGCCCGTGCCGAGACGCGCGACGCGCCCGCACATCTCGTGACCGAACGTGAGGTCACGCGGGAGCGGGCCGTAGATTTCCTTCATCTCGCCGCGCCAGATGTGGAGATCGGACCCGCACACCCCGGCGCGCGACAGGCGGATCAAGATCGCGCCGGGCTCGGGGTCGGGCACCGGGTATTCGCGGAGCTCGAACTCGCCGCCGTAGGCCTTGAGCACTGCGACACGTCCCTGCATGCGCGCACCTCCTCGCCCGGCGAGGATAGGACGTGGCCTCTGCCTTGTCCAGGCCACGGCCACGACGCCCCGCGACGGCGGCTTCTGCTAGGATGCGCGCGTCAGTCGATGACCGCCTGCTGCACGACCTGCCGGAACAGCTGTCGGTCGTAGCCTCTCGCAGGCCCGGGTTGATTCTGGGTCATCAGGATGACAACCATCTGCTCCTTCGGATCGATCCAGAACCCGGTCCCCGCGGCCCCGCCCCACGTGTACTCGCCGGCCGAGCCGGGCACCGCGTTGAGTCCCGTTTCTTTCCGGATCGCGAATCCGAGCCCGAACGTGTAGCCGCGCGCGAGTGTGCCCGCGATCTTGATGTCACCGAGATGATCCGACGTCATGTGGCTCACGGTGGCACGGCTCAGCAACCTGACGCCGTCGAGATGGCCGCCGTTGAGCAGCATTTGGCAAAAGCGCGCGTAGTCCCCCGTGGTCCCGGCGGAGCCGGCGCCCCCCGCGTCATTCTTCTGCGCCGACGTGACGTCGAGCAGCTCGATCGGCTTGCCCGTCGCCTTGTCCGTCGCGAACGGCTGCGCCAGACGGCCAATCTTGTCCTTCGGCACGAGGAATGCCGTGTCGGTCATCTTGAGCGGGGCGAAGATGCGCTCCGCGAGGAACTTGCCGAGGGTAGTTCCCGAGACCGCCTCGACCACGCGGCCCAACACGTCGGTCGAAAGGCTGTACTCCCAGGCGCTCCCGGGCTGGTGGGCCAACGGCACCTTCGCGAGCCGCTCGAGCTGCTCGGTCGGGGTGACGTCGCGCCAGTCGACCCCGGCTTTGGCGTAGAGCTCCTTGACCTGGGCGTGGCCCGTGAAGCCTCCGTACACCAGGCCCGAGGTGTGCCGCAGCAGATCCTGAATCGTCATCTGGCGCTCGGCCGGCACGAGAGCGTACACTGCCTTGCCGGTGTCGGGGTCGAACCGGGGAACGCTGACCTGAAGATTTGCCAGCTGAGGGAGATACTTCGAGACGGGGTCGCTCAGGACCAGCCGCCCCTCCTCGACGAGCATCATGACAGCGACCGAGGTGAACGGCTTGGTCATCGAGTAGAGGCGGAAGATCGCATCCTTGGACATCGGCGCGCCCGCTGACGGGTCGCGCTGGCCGACGCTCTCGAAGTAGGCGATCTTCCCCTTGCGCGCGACCAGGGCGACCGCGCCCGGGTACTGGCCCCGCGCGGCCTCGGACTTCAGCACCTGGGTGGCGCGGCCGAGCCGCTCGGAGGAGAGCCCGACCTCTTCGGGCTTGGCCGTAGGCAGGGCGTCGGCCCACGCGAGGGTCGCGAGGAAGATGCCGATGAGTGCGTTGACGAGGGCCACGAATCTCGCCATGGCGGACCTCCCTGTGGTGCGCGCCGCAGGCCGTCGCGGGGCTGGGGCCCTGCCGGCCGCGGCGCGGCTATGACAAAGGAGCGCTGGGAAAACGGTGCGAGCAGGCTAAGCCAGGAGCCCGGGCCCGTCAACGTGAACGCTGCTATAGTCCTGGCGTCAGACCAACCTGCAGGAGGGGAATCATGAAGCTACTTTTCTTCGACGACTTCAAGCTGGGTGTGCTCACGGGCGACGCCGTGGTCGACGTGTCGGACACGGTGAAGGACATCCCGCATACCGGACCGCACAACCTGATCAGCGGTTTGATCGAGCGGTTCGCCGACTACAAAGGACGCCTGGAGAGCGCGGCCGCCCGCGGCCAGGGCAAACCGGTCAGCCAGGTCAGGATCAGACCCCCCCTGCCGAAGCCGTACAACGTCGTCGCCATGGCCGTGAACTACATGGAAGACGGAACTCGCTCCGAGCCGGCACCCATCAACGCATTCCACAAGTCGCCGAACTCCGTCATCGGTGACGGCGACACCATGGTGCTCCCCGACGTGCCCGCGACGATCTTCGAAGGTGAGGCCGAGGTCGCGCTCGTCATCGGCAAGCGCGCGACGGCGGTCAGCGGCGGCCAGGCGATGAGCTACATCTTCGGGTACACGAACTTCATCGACGGCTCGGCCCGTGGCCTGCCGCCGAGTGGCAACACCTTCTACCAGATGAAGTCGCGTGACACCTTCTGCCCGATCGGGCCGTACATCGTGACCGCCGACGAGATCCCCGATCCGCACCATCTACAGGTGAAGCTCTGGGTGAACAGCGAGCTCAAGCAGAACTACAACACGAGCGACATGGCCCACAAGATTCCGCGCTGCATCGAGTGGGTCACCTCGATCCATACGCTCGACCCCGGCGACATCATCGCGACGGGCACGAACCATCGCGGTCTGAGCGGATTCCAAAACGGGGACCGGGTCGAGATCGAGACGGAGAAGCTCGGCCGCCTGCGTTTCAACATCCGGGACGATCTCAAGCGCACCTGGGGCCGGGAGACCCGGCTGGACCGGCAGGAGAAAAAACTCGAGGGCACGACACCGCAACTGACCGGAAAGTACACACCCGCTCCACGATAAGGGGGGCGCGCCGCAGGCGGGCGCGAGGCTGGGGCCCCGCCGGCCAGGGCGCTCGTGGGCTGAGCGACGATCTGGGGCGCGTGCGCAGGCTCGCGCCCCAGACCTTTTCGGCGACGCTCAAAGGAGACGAGATGATCGAGCGGCGACCGTTCGGAAAAACCGGCCACCTCAGCAGCGTGACGCTCTTCGGCGGCGCGGCCCTGGCCCGCGCCACCCAGGCGGACGCCGACCGCGCGCTGGACCTGCTGCTGCGCCACGGCGTCAACCACATCGACACCGCGGCGCGGTACGGCGACTCCGAGCTGCGCATCGGACCGTGGATGGCCCGTCACCGGAAGGACTTCTTCCTCGCGACGAAGACCGGGTCGCGGACCGCCCGCGAGGGCCGTGAGGACCTGCATCGCTCGCTCGAGCGGCTGCGCGTCGACCACGTCGATCTGATCCAGCTGCACTCGCTCGGACACCCGGACGACTGGGATCAGGCCATGGGGCCGGGCGGCGTACTCGAGGCGGTGATCGAGGCCCGCCAGCAGGGTCTCACGCGCTTCATCGGCGTGACCGGCCACGGCTGGACCATCGCCGCCATGCACCGGCGCAGCCTCGCGCGTTTCGACTTCGATTCGGTGCTGTTGCCCTACAACTTCTTCATGGCCGAGAACGAGCGCTACCGGCGGAGCTTCGAAGAGGTGCTCGCCACCTGTCGCGAGCGCAATGTCGCCGTCCAGATCATCAAGTCGATCGCACGCGGTCCGTGGGCGACCACCGACCGGACGCACACGACGTGGTACCAGCCGCTCGAGGAGCAGGCGGACATCGACCGCGCGGTGCACTGGGTGCTGGGTGTGCCGGGTGTGTTCCTCAACACCGTGGGAGACCTGGCGCTCTTGCCCAAGGTCCTCGACGCGGCCAGCCGCTTCGAGGGCCGGTCGCCCGACGAGGCGATGGCGACGATGCTCGACTCGAAGCGGATGACCTCGCTCTTCGGCCTCGCGACCTAGCCTCGCGCGCCGATGCGCCTCTCCACCATCGTCGTGGGCGGTGGGATCGGCGGCCTTTCGCTCGCTCGCGAGCTCGTGATCGCGGGGCTTCCCGTCGCCGTGCTCGAGCGCGCGCCCAAGCTCGGGACGGTAGGCGCCGGGATCATCATGAATCCCAACGCCATGCGAGTGCTCGAGGGCAACGGCCTGGCGCCGTCCGTGCGGTCGCGGAGCGCCGCCTACCTGGCGCGCGACACCTTCGATCACCGCGGCCGGCTGCTGGCCACCCGCGACTATCGGCCGCTCTACGCCGACGGGCGGCTCGCCGTCGGGGCGCTGCTTCATCGGGCGCACCTGCACGAGTGCCTCTACGACGGCCTGCCGGCCGGGACCGTCCACTTCGACACGCGCATCCGCGGCCTCGACGCCGGGCCGAACGGGGTGCGCGTCGAGACCGAGAGCGGTGAGACCTTCACGGGCGACATGTTGATCGGCGCCGACGGCATTCGGTCCACGGTGCGGACGCATTTCTTCGGGCCGAGCGAGCCGAGCTATCTGGGGTACCGCTCCCATCGATTCGTCGTGGCCAACCGCGACGGGCTCGAGCACTTCACCGAGTTCCTCGGGCGCGGGCGGCGCGTCGGGCTCGTCCCCGTGGGCGGCGGCCAGCTCTACGTCTGGACGACGTTCAACTCGCCACCGGCGAGCCACGCGTGGGCGCTCGAGAGCGTCGACGCGCTGCAGGCCGCGTTCGGCGACTTCACCGATGCTCGCGTGCGGCGAGCGTTCGACCAGCTCACCTGGACCGACAGCGTTGTGTGCACGGACATCGAAGAAGTCCGGCCGGGGCCCTGGGCGCGCGGCCGCGTGGCGCTCCTGGGCGACGCGGCGCACGCGCTGACGCCGAACATGGGCCAGGGCGCCGGCATGGCGATGGAAGACGCCGCTGTCCTCGCCGAGGAGCTTGCACGGGCCGCCCGGAACGAGAGGGACGTGCCGACCGCGCTGACGAGCTACGTCGGGCGCCGGCAGCGTCGGGTCGAGACGATCGTCCGGCTGTCACGGGAGATCGGCGAGGAGGGCCAGCGGACGAGCGCGCTGGCGTGCTGGCTCCGGAACCGTCGCGTCAGGCGCGAGGGGCGGACGCCGGAGCGGACGCAGGCGGCGCTCGCGCGGCTTCTGACCTGGCCGCCTCGGGACGAGGAGCACCCCTGACGTGGGCACGCCCGCTCTGGAAGTGGTCGGGCTCCGCAAGACGTACGCGCGAGAGGGCCGGACGATCGAGGTCCTCGACCTGGGGCGCCTGTCCGTCGCCGACGGCGAGTTCGTCACGGTGGTTGGGCCGAGCGGCTGCGGCAAGAGCACGCTGCTCCACATCCTCGGCGGCTTCATTCCCCCAGAAGCCGGAGCGATCCGCGTTCACGGGCGCGCGATCGTTGGACCGGGACCGGACCGCGGCATGGTCTTCCAGGAGTTCTCGCTCTTCCCGTGGCGCACCGTCAGCGGCAACGTCGGCTGGGGGCTCGAAGTCCGCGGGGTGTCCGCGGCGGAGCGGAGCGCGGTCGTGGACCGCTACCTCGAGCTGACGGGGCTCTCGGAGTTCCGCGACCACCTGCCGGGCGAGCTCTCGGGCGGGATGAAGCAACGGGTCGCGCTCGCCCGCGTGCTCGCCTTCGACCCCGAGGTCCTGCTGATGGACGAGCCCTTCGGCTCACTCGACGCCCAGACGCGCGAGACGATGCAGCAGGAGCTCACCGGCATCTGGGAACGGACTCGAAAGACGATCTTCTTCGTCACGCACGACATCGACGAGGCGGTGTATCTCGGGGACCGCGTCATCGTCTTGAGCGCGCGTCCGGCCAGGCTTCGCGAAGAGGTTCCTGTCGGGCTCCCGCGGCCGCGCGACATCGCCGTGCGGAAGTCGATCGCATTCCTCGAGTGCCGGAACCACATCTGGGACCTGATCCGAGAGGAGAAACCATCGTGAACCGTCGGACCGCGGTCGCCCTCACCTGCCTCGTCGGCCTCGTGGCGTTCACCCTCCTCCCGACCGAGGCCGCCGACCCGCCGCTGATCCGCTTCGGCCACGGTTTCGCCGCCGAAGAGCAAGTCTGGCTCATGGCGGCGCGGCCGGACCTCACGCCGGGTCAGGGAGCCAAGTACCGGCTCAAGTTCGTCGCGTTCCAGGGCAATCCCGAGCGCTTCCAGGCCTATCTGGCCAACGAGCTCGACGGCGGCACGGCACCCGGGCTGGCGGTGATCTTCGCGAGGGCGCAGGGACTCGACATCAAGATCGTGGCCGGGATCTGCCTGGAGGCGGACGGCAAGGACTGGTTCACGACGGCCTACATGGTCAAGGACGAGGGACCCATCAGGAGCGTGAAGGACCTCAAGGGCGGCACCGCCGGCGTCTTGGGATTCAAGACCGCGACCGATCTCTGGGTGCGCGCCGCCCTGCTCAACGCCGGGCTCGTTCCAGACAAAGACACGAAGGTCGTGCCGATCGCCTTCCCGGCCATGGGCGCGGCGGTGCGCGCGGACAAGGTCACCCTGGGCACGTTCGTCGAGCCGTTCTACTCGGCGGAGGTCGCCAAAGGCGGCTTGCGCACCCTCTTCACCGCGGTCAAGGCGGTAGGCTACGACCACGAGCTCCTCGACGTCTGGTTCGGCGAAAAATTCCTGAAGGCGCAGCCGGACGCGGTACGCGCCTTTCTCGCCGACTACGTCGCGGCGACTCGCTACTACGTGGCGAATCCCGCGCAGGCCAAGCGCGACCTCCACAAGGCGGGCTTCGTCCGGACTCCGCTCGAGATCTATCTGAAGAACGCCGACTGGAAGCGCGACCCCGGCGCCAGCGTCGACGTGGGCAGCTTGAAGAAGCTCGCCGTCTTCATGCACGAGAAGCTCGGCTGGCTCGAGAAACCGGTGAACGTCGACGAGATGGTCGACCTGGGAAACCTACCGCGCTAGGCGCCGTCGGGGGGGCATCGAAGTTCTGCTCAGCGCATTCCACCGCTACTCGGCGTAGTACGCGTCGAGCCGCTCCCAGAACACCAGACGGTCGCGCAAGCGGGCGACGAGCCAGTCGAGGGCGAGTCCCAGAAGCGCGATCACGACCACGACCGCCAGCATCCGGTCCGTCTTGAACGAGGCGAGCGCGTACATGGCCAGATAGCCGAGGCCGTCGGCCGAGCTGATCATCTCGGTGATGATGACCACGATCATCGCGATGGGCAGCGCGATCCGGAGGCCGGCGAAGATGAACGGCGCCGCCGCGGGGACGACGACCTTCCAGAGGATGCGGGTACGGGAGGCGCCCATGTTGGCGGCCGACCAGAGCAGCACGCGATTCACGGCCCGGCTACCGGCGTGCGTCGTGACGACGATCGGATAGAGACACTCGAGAAAGATCAGCACCACCTTCGACAGGCTGCCGATGCCGAAGAGATAGATGAAGATCGGGAAGAGCGCGATCTTGGGGATCGGATAGGTTCCGGAGAAGAGCGGGCCGAGAAAGGCGGCGGCCAGCGACGAGCGGCCCATCAACACGCCGAGGGCGACGCCCACCACTGCGGCCAGCGCGAAGCCGCTGAGCGCCCGAAAGACCGAGTACCAGGCCTCCACGACGGACTCCGGCTGGATCGCCAGCAGCCAGAGCTGATAAGCGATCCTCGTGACCGACGGCACGATGATCGGGCTGAACATCCCGCTGCGGGCCACGAGCTCCCAGACGAGCACGCCCGCGGCGAGGAGCGCCGCGCGGCGGAGGGCGGACGCCAGAGCGGGCCAGCGCGCGCTCATCGGCTCGTCGCCTCCTGCCAGACGAGGATCCGCCGCCGAACCAGAAGGAGCAGCTGGTCGCTCGCGTAGCCGAGCGCCGCGATCGCGACGATGGCCACGTACATCAAATCGAACCGCAAGCTCGACTCCGACTGACGGATGAGAAACCCGAGGCCCGAGCGCGCGTTGATCATCTCGGTGGAGAAGAGAAGGATGAAGGAGAGGGCCAGCGAGACGCGGAGCCCGGCGAAGACGAGCGGAAGGGAGCTCGGGATGACGACTTTCCGAAAGATCTGCGAGCGTCGAGCGCCCATGTTGAGGCTGGTCCACACCATGATGGTCGGCGTCCGGCGGGCGCCGTAGTACGCGTTGATGAAGCACGGATAGAAGCAGGCCAGCGCGATGATGACGATCTTCGAAGGGTCGCCAATCCCCATCCAGAGCATCACGATGGGGAGAAAGACGATCTTCGGCACGGGGTAGGTCAGGAACACCACCGGACTCAGCAGCTGGTCCAGGCTTCGCGCGACGCCGGCCAGGAGCCCGAGCATCACACCCACCAGTGACCCCAGGACGAAACCCGGGAGAGCGCGAACCAGGCTGGCGCCGATATGTGCGAGGAGCTCGCCCGAGCGGAGCGCCTCGACGACGTGGCCGGCAATCTCGATCGGACTCAGGATGAACTCCGGATGCTCGAATCGCGTCGCGAGCTGCCAGAGCCCGAGCATCGCCAGGAAGAGCCCGACCCCGATCACGCGCGCCGAGTCTCGAGGACCGCCACGACTTGGCCAGGGCGCGTCCGAGCGCTGGGGGCTCCGAGCGGCCATGTGAAGTCTCCCGTCGGCGAAGGCGTATCGAGGAGCGCCACGGCTTCGCCGGGGCGCTTCCGAGCGCTGGGGGGTCCGGGGGGCCGTCTAGACCCCCCGGGTTAACAGTCGGGCCATTTCGGGGCCCCCCATCAAAACAGGCAGACGACGCCGTCCAGCTCGGCTTCCGAATTGACGAGGTCGACCCGCTTGGCCGCGATGCGCAAGCCATCCGCGGTGCGACGCAGGCGGTGCTCGACCAAGGCGCCCCAGACCCGCTGGCGGTCGTGCCGGTACTCGATCAGGATGAGGGTCGAGCCAACCCGGATCTCCGGGCCCTCGGACTCCGTGACCTGGACGTTGCCGACCTGGTGCACGGTGCGGGGCGCGGGCCGTCGCGCGTGGGCCCGTGGATGCTGGAACTGGCGGACGCGGATCTCCAGCAGTCGACGATCGTCGTAGACGATCGACGAGGTCGTGAACGGGTCCGCTTGATTGGCTTCCAGCGGAATCCAGTACGTCGCGTCGTCGGTGAAGAGCCCGAGCCACTCGTCGAGCCGCCCACGGTCGAGCAGCCACGCCTCGTGGTAGAGAAACTGCTCGACCTCCGAGCGCGATCCGATGTGGGCGGCCGTCGGCATCTCAGGCCTCGGCGGTCATGTACTCGAGCCAGGCGGCGAACTGATTGCGGATGTGAACCTCGCTGGTGCCGGTGCCTCCGCGAAACGCGCCGTCGCCGGCCGCGACGTCGCCGCCGTGCCCGCGCCCGAGGTACACCCAGTCCGTGCGACGCCCGCCGAGCCCGTGCTGCGTGCGCTCGTAGACCTCGAGGTCGTCGGTGAGGACGGGCGAGGCGGTCCCGTTGACGACGTTGGAGAACGCGATGGTGTCGCGGAACATCTGCTCCGGCGCGCCCTTGAGCCTGAACGAGTAGGCGTGGACGACGGTGCGATCGACGGCGATCGGGTGGACGACGCGCAGCTGACGGAACTGGCTCATGAAGGAGCAGTTCGGATAGACGATGCTGTTCCAGCGCAGCTCGCCGAGCACACGCGCGGTACCTTCTCGTCCGAGGCGCCGCTCCAGCGCGGCGCGGTACTCCGCGAACCCGGGATGGTCGAGCGCCGCTACGAGCCGGTCGTCGTCGTGGTAGTCGCCCATCCAGGAGTGACCGTAGCCCGCGACCCAGAGACCCGTGTTCTCCCAGACCTCCCAGGGCGCGCCGTTCTGGAGCATCTGGCGAACGCCGATCTCCGAGTACGCTTCGCCCGCCGCCGCCGGCTGCTCGCGCGCGGCCCAGATCGAGGACGCGTGGACGAACGCCGGGTGCACGGTGTCATTGTGGTTCTCCAGCACGAGCTTCCAGTTTCCGTGGTAGGCGTGCTTGAAGACGCCGCCGGCCGTCTCGACCTCGCCCGCGGGCGCGCGGTCGACGAAGTCGTCGAAGGACGCGCGCAAGGGGCCGAGAAACTCGGTCAGCGACGGGCCATGCTCGGCCAGCGAGGCGAAGACGAAGCCCCGGTAGGTGGCGACGCGCGGGACCCGCGCGAGCCCGCCCTTCGTCATCTCGGCGGCCGGCCGGTCGTAGCCCCCGGGCAGCGGCACGCCACGGAGGCTTCCGTCCGTGCCATACGTCCAGCCGTGATACGCGCACACGAACTCGGCTGCGGTGCCGGCCACCGCGTCGCACACGCGGGCCCCGCGGTGGGCGCAGCGGTTGACGAGAACGCGCACCGAGCCGTCGGTGTGGCGCGTCACGATGACCGACTCGCGCCCCATGCGCGTCGTGAAGAAATCCCCGGGGTTCCGGATCTGGCTCTCGTGACCGAGGATCAGCCAGGCGCGGCCGAAGATGCGGTCCATCTCGAGCTCGAACAGTGCGCCGTCCGTGTAGACGGCGCGGTGGACGCGGTCGGGTTGGACCAGACCCTTGATGGATTGGACGTTCACAGGAGTGTATTGTAGGCGACCATACCCTCGAAGGAGAGAGCCTCATGAAGATCACGCACGTGACCACCCGCGCGCTGCGCACGCCGGCCGACAATCCACTCGTCGTGGGGCTGCCGGCGCCCACCGACACGCGCGAGTTCGTCACGCTCGAGCTCGGCACCGACCAGGGCGCGGTGGGCCTGGGGCTGACCTTCTTCGGCGGCGCGCTCACCCCGGCGCTCAAGACCGCGGTCGACGAGCTCGCCCGTCTCACGGTCGGTGAGGACCCGACCCAGGTGGAGGCCATCACGGCCAAGCTCCGGCGCGCCGCCGGCAGCTCGGGTCCCGGCGGTATCTTCACGCTGGCGCTCTCGGCCGTCGATATCGCGTGCTGGGATCTCAAGGGCAAGGCGATGGGCCAGTCCGTGTGCGGGTTGCTCGGAGGCTTGCGCGAGCGCGTCGCGACGTACGCGAGCGGCGCTCTCATCCGGCCGCACCCGGTCGACTATCTGGCGAAGGCGGGGCCCCGGCTCAGGGACATGGGCTTCCGCCAGATGAAGATGCAGTGCGGGAGCGAGCCGACCGTCGCCGCCTCGATCGAGCGCGTACGGGTCATGCGCGAGGCCATCGGTCCCGACGTCGACCTCATGTGCGACATCAACCAGCTCTGGAGCGTCAACCAGGCCATCGAGATCGGCCGGCGCATCGAGCCCTATCATCTCTTCTGGCTGGAAGACCCGACCACCCACGACGACTACCCTGGTCTCGCCCGCATCGCCGATGCGCTGACCACGCCCATCGCCGCCGGCGAGTACCACTACGGGATCGTCCCCTTCCGCCATCTGCTGGAAACGCGCTCGATCGACATCGTGATGATCGATCTGCTGCGCGTGGGCGGCATCACGCAGTGGATGAAGGTCGCCGGGATGGCGGAGGCGTTCAACCTGCCCGTGGTGAGCCACCTCGTGCCGGAGATCCACGTGCATCTCGTCGCGGCCATTCCCAACGGCCTCACCGTCGAGTACATGCCGTGGACCCTCAGGCTCTACGAGGAGACGCCGGCCCTCGAGGCCGGCCAGCTCGTGGTGCCGAAGAAGCCGGGGTTGGGTCTCGCGTTCGATCAGGCGGCGCTCAAGCGCTACCAGGTCGGCTGAGCTGGTTTGTCCTCCGCACGAAACTTGATAGGGTAGCTCCGTTCCAATCACGGCTCGAAGGGAGCAGATCGGCGTGAATGGTCCCAGGATCGTCTACGAGGCGCCGCGGGTCGCGGCCCGACCGGGCGAGACGGTTGCCACCAGCACCTGCGGCCACAACTGCGGCGGCCGGTGTGTCGTCAACGCTCACGTGCGTGACGGGCGGATCGTCAAGATCAGCACGGACCCCCGCCGGTGGACACCCGAGCTGCCTCCGCTCCACGCCTGCGTGCGGGGCTTTGGCCAGCTCGAGCGCGTGAACCACCCGGATCGGCTGCGCCACCCGCTGCGGCGTGCGGGGCCACGCGGCGCGGGCCGCTTCGAGCGGATCACCTGGGACGAGGCGCTCGACGAGGTCGCGCAGCAGCTCTTGCGCGTCCGCGACACCTGGGGACCGGCGGCCGTCCTCGACTGCTCGCGGACCGGCAGCACCTCGATGCTGCACAGCCGCGCGAGCGTTCAGCGGCTGCTCCACATGTTCGGCGGGTGCACCGAGCTCTGGTCGAACATCTCGGCCGAGGCCGAGGTGTTCGCGGTGCACCAGACCTACGGCGCCAAGGCCGACTACAAGAGCGCCGGCCGCGAGCCGACCGACTACGTCAACTCGCGGCTCATCCTCATGTGGGGCTGGAGCCCGGCCGACGGCACGTTTGGAACCGGGACGCTCCAGTACCTGCAGCGGGCGAAGCGCCACGGCGTTCGGATCCTCTGCGTCGATCCGCGGGTCACGCGGTCCAGTCGCATGCTGGCCGACGAGCACGTCCTCATCCGTCCATCCACGGACACCGCCGCGCTCGTCGCCATGGCCTACGTCATCGCCAGCGAGGGACTTCACGATCAGGCCTACCTGGACCGTCACGTGCTGGGCTTCGACGAGTCGCACCTGCCGCCCGGCGCGCCGGCCGGCGCCTCGTATCGCTCGTACCTGTTCGGCCTCGCCGACGGCGCGAGGAAGACGCCCGAGTGGGCGGCCGAGATCACCGGCATTCCCGCCGAAACCATCCGACGACTGGCGCTCGAGTTCGCCACGAGCAAGCCGGCGGCCCTCCACTGCGGCTACGCGCCGGGACGGACGGCGCACGGCGAGCAATTCCATCGAGCGGCGTACGCGCTGGCGGCCATGACCGGCAACGTCGGGGTCTCCGGCGGCAACTCGGGCACGAGCAACGGCGCGACGGGCCGCAGTGGGATCATGTCGCTGCCGGCGGGGCCGAACCCGGCCGCAGCGCGCGTCGCCTCGCCGCTGCTCGCCGATCTCCTGGCCCGCGGAAAATCCGGCGGCTACCCGGCCGACATCAAGCTGATCTACTCGGCGGCCGGCGATCTCTTCAACCAGCTGCCCAACGTCGCCAAGACGGTCGTCGCCGTCGAACAGCTCGAGTTCATCGTGGTCCACGAGCACTTCGTCACGCCGACAGCACGGTACGCCGACATCCTGCTGCCGGCCACGACGTTCTGGGAGCGCAACGACGTCCACACGCCCTGGGCCGGGGCCGGACACTACGCGATCTTCATGCAGAAGGCGATCGAGCCGGTGGACGAATGCCGGAACGACCTCGACATCTGCACCGATCTGTCGCGCCGTCTCGGCCTCTCCGGCTACAACGACAAGACCGAGGACGAGTGGCTGCGCGAGCTCACGCGTGGGACGATCGACGACTACGACACCTTCCGCGAGCGCGGGCTGGCGCGGCTGCCCGCGCCGGACGATGCGGTCGCCTTCGCGCGGGAGATCCGCGACCCGGCGCGGCATCCGTTCTCGACGCCGTCCGGCAAGATCGAGATCTATTCCATGACGCTGGCCGCGAAGCCCGACCCGTACGGCCTGGGACCGATCCCGCCCATTCCCACGTGGATTCCCCCGGCGACTGATCCGCGACATCCGCTGCGGCTCGTCACGCCGAAGTCGCGAGCCCGCACGCACTCGATCCACGACAATCAGCCGATTCTCGCCCGCGCGGACCGCGACGACGTGTGGATGCATCCGACCGATGCCGCCGCGCGCGGGATCGTGAACGGTCAGCCGGTCCGTGTCTTCAACGCTCGTGGCACGACCGTCCTGCCCGCCCACGTGACCGACCGGATCGCGGCGGGCGTCGTCTCGATCAAGGAGGGCGCCTGGTTCGTCCTCGACGCGACCGGCCAGGACACGCACGGATGCTCGAACTTGCTGACGGCCGACCAGGCCTCGCCCGCGGGAGCCAGCACGTACAACACCTGCTCTGTCGACGTCGCGCCAGCCTGACGCGCGCGCACGGTGGAGCCCGGGCTCAGAACCTACGTCGTCAAGCGCCTCGGCTTCGCCGTGCTGATGCTGCTCGGCGTCTCGATCATCCTCTTCACGATCATGCGCCTGGCGCCGGGGGGCCCCGAGGCGGTGCTGATCGGCGGCGAATTCTCGCAGGAAGCGGCCGCGCAGATCCGCCAGCGGCTGGGCCTCGACCGCCCGCTGGCGCTCCAGTACCTCGGCTGGGCCGGGGCCGCGCTCCGCGGCGACCTCGGCCGCTCGTTCAAGACCGGTGACCCCGTCGCGGCGCTGATCCTCGATCGTCTCGGTCCGACCGTGCAGCTCACCGCGGGAGCGCTCGTCCTGGCGCTCGTCGTGGCCGTTCCGCTCGGCGTGCTGGCGGCGGTGCGGCGCGGCACGATCTGGGACACGCTCGGCTCGGCGGTGTCGCTCTTCGGGGTGTCGTTCCCGAGCTTCTGGCTGGGGATCATGCTGATCCTGCTCTTCTCCGAGGTCTTCCACGTGCTGCCGCCGTCGGGGCTCAGCGAGTACGGGCGCGAATCCGATCTCCCCGCGCGGGTGCGTCACGCGATCCTTCCGACGCTGACGCTCGGCCTGATCCAGATGGCCTCGTTCATGCGCTTCACGCGCTCGAGCCTGCTGGAGGCGCTGCGCCAGGACTACGTGCGGACGGCCCGCGCCAAGGGCCTCGGCGGCGGCCGCGTCGTGTGGCGCCACGCGCTCCGGAACGCGCTGATCCCGGTGGTGACGGTGGTCGGCCTGTCCCTGCCGACCCTGGTCGGGGGTGCCGTGCTCACCGAGACCGTCTTCGCCTGGCCGGGGATCGGCCGACTGGCGGTCGGCGCCGTCTTCGAGCGCGACTATCCCGTGATCATGGGGGTGAACCTCATGGTCGCGGCGATCGTGATCACCGCCAATCTCCTCACCGACCTCGCCTATTGCGTCATCGACCCGCGGATCTCGTACCGGTGACGGCGCCGGCACGCCCCGAACGTCCGTCGGCGCTCGGGCGGCTCACGCGCAATCGCCGGAGCCTGATCGGCGGTGTCGCCGTCGTCATCATGATCGCCGCGGGCGGTCTCGCGCCCGCGCTGGCGCCACAGGGCTACTCCGCGCAGTCGCTGCTGCATCGCCTGCAGCCGCCGAGCGCCGCGCACTGGCTCGGGACCGACGGCTTCGGCCGCGACGTCCTGAGCCGGGTGATCTGGGGCAGTCGCGTCTCGCTCGAGATCGGCTTCGTCGCGACCGCGCTCTCGCTCGTGGTCGGCACGGCGGTGGGAAGCATCGCCGGCTACTTCGGCGGCACCGCCGACACCGTGATCATGCGCGCCGCCGACGTCTTCCTCTCCATCCCCGCCCTGTTCTTGATCCTCATCGTGGTGGCGCTCTTCGGCGCGAGCCTCGCCAACACCGCGCTGGTCATCGCGCTGGTCACGTGGGCGCCGGTGGGGCGCGTCGTGCGCAGCGAGTGTCTGAGCCTTCGGAATCGCGACTTCGTCCACGCCGCCCAGGCGCTGGGCGCCAGTCACGCGCGCATTCTCGGGCGCCACCTGCTCCTCAACGCGCTGCCGATCGTCATCGTTCAGGCGAGCCTCCTGCTCGGCCAGACGATCCTCATCGAGTCGGGTCTGAGCTACCTCGGACTCGGGGCCCGGCCGCCGCTCCCGAGCTGGGGCAACATGGTGGTCGAAGGCCGGCAGTTCCTCGCCTCGGCCTGGTGGGTCGCGACGTTCCCCGGGCTGGCGATCTTCGTCACGGTGCTGGGATTCAACCTGTTCGGCGACGGCCTGCGCGATGCGTCGGACCCGACCTTGCGCGGGCGCTCGTCGTGAGTCACACGGAGGTTCGACTCTCATGATTCACGCCATCCTGCTGGTACTCGCGCTCATCCTCACGGGCCTCACGCCCCCGACCGGTCTCGCCGCCGGCAAGGACTTCGTCATCGGGATGAGCGGCGACGCCACGTCGCTCAACCCGGTGGTGGCCACCGACGGGCAGTCGTACATCGCCGAGTGGCCGCTCTTCGACAGCCTGCTCGAGCTCGACCAGGGCCTCAACGTCCGGCCGCTGCTGGCCGAGTCGTGGGAGGTGTCGCGGGACGGCCTCACGTACACGTTCAAGCTCAAGCGGGGCGTGAAGTGGCACGACGGTAAGCCGTTCACGGCGCGCGACGTCGCGTTCACGTTCTATTCGGTCCTCGACCCGAAGGTGACGACGCCGCATCGCGCCTATTTCGACGCGCTCGCCGGATTCCCCGAGCTCACCGCCAAGGAAAATCCGAAGCGGCCGGAAGAGCTGGCCGTCCGGCCCGTCGAGGTCGTGGACGACCACACCGTGCGCTTCCGCCTGCGCTACCCGTCGGGCTCGTTCCTGGCCGTGCTCGTCAACCCGCGCGCCGGCATCGTCCCCGAGCACCTGCTCAAGGGCGCCGACCTCAACACCGCGGAGTTCAACCGCAAGCCGGTGGGCACCGGGCCCTTCAAGTTCGTCGAGTGGCGGCGGGGTGAACGTCTGGTCATGGAGGCGAACGACCAGTACCACGCCGGCCGGCCCGCGCTCGACCGCTTGATCTTCCGGATCATCCCCGACAGCGTCGTCCTGCTCCAGGAGCTGCGCGCCGGCGGAGTCGACTTCATCGAGAACCCACCGCTAACGGAGGTGGCGCGTCTCAAGCAGACCCCCAACCTCAAGGTGCTCGTCGCCGACAACACCTCGTACACGTATTTCGGCTGGCGCCAGGACCTGGCGCCCTTCACGGACGTCCGCGTTCGGCGCGCGCTCTATCACGCGGTCGACGTGCCCAGCATCGTCCGCGAGGTGCTCCAGGGCTACGCCGCCGTCTCGACCGGCCAGTTCCCGCCGGGCAGCTGGGCCTTCGATCCGAGCGTCAAGCCGTACGCCTACGATCCCGGCCGCGCCAAGGCGCTCCTGGCGGAAGCCGGCTTCAAGCCCGGCCCCGACGGTGTGCTCGTCAAGGATGGCAAGCGCTTCAGCTTCTCGGTGCGCCACGACCAGGCGAATCAAAGCGTGAAGGACACAGCCGTCATCATCCAGGAGTACCTCAAGCGCGTCGGCGTGGACGTCCAGCTGGAGCCGCTCGACTGGCCCACCTTCGTCAAGAAGCTCTTCGCCTCGGACTTCGAGGGGATCGCGGTCGGCTGGACCAATCACCACGATCCCGACCCCTTCGCCTACACCATCTGGCATTCGAGCCAGTGGAAGGGGCGCAACTTCGCCCACTACAAGAATGTGCGAGCGGACGAGGCGCTCGAGGCCGCCCGGCGCACCGCGGTGCAGGCCGAGCGCAAGAAGCACTACGCGGAGTTCTCGAAGCTTCTCATGGACGATGCGCCGTACGTGTTCCTCTACTTCCCGCAGCAGGTGTACGTCACGCGGCAGGGTTACGACGGCTTCGTACCGATTCCCACGTTCGCCGGCATCTACCAGTCGCTGAAGAGCGTGCGCTGGAGCGGGAAGTGACGCTCAGATCGATCGCGCCGGGAAGCCGAGAAATGCGGCCAGACGGCGGGTGAAGGCGGGCCCCTCCTCGACCTGGGGCGAGTGGCCGCTCTGCTCGAAGACGGCCAGCTCGGAGCCAGGGACGAGCTTGGCGATCTCTTCGGCCTGGTCGACCGGGCAGATCCAGTCGTGCCGCCCCACGGCGACCAGGGTCGGGCACGCGATGCGCGCGAGCTCGGCCCGACAGTCGTAGCGCGCGTACTCGTGCTCGATGACGAATTTTCTGACAGCGAGCCGGTACCGGATGTCCGCCCGCGCGCCGAGGTTCTCGGCGGCGCGGCGGGGATCGAAGAAGTACAGCGGGCGAATCGTGTCGAAAGCGCGGTGGAAGCTCGCGTCGTCGGACAGCGTGCCATCCCAGAGCGCGCGATACGCTGCCCATTGCTCGGCCGTCGCGCGGCGGCGGGCGTTGTCGTCGGCGCGGCGCATGAAGTCGCGACTGGCCGAGGCCCCGACGACGGCGAGCGTGTGCACGGAGGCCTGATAGCGCGCCGCGTACATGAGGCCGATGAAGCCCCCCCAGCTGATCCCCAGCACGTGTACGGCACCGAGCCCGAGCGCCTGCCGGACGCCTTCGACGTCGGCCACCAGCTGGTCCTGGGTGCACTGCTCGACCGGCACCCACTCCGACCGGCCGTGACCGCGGTGATCGTAGAAGATCAGACGGAGTCCGAGCGCGGCGCCCAGCGGCGCCAGCGTGCGCGCCAGCCCCGACGCATCGGTCCCCGGCCCGCCGTGCAGGCAGAGGCACGGCGCGCCATCGCCGACCGACTCGCCGTAGAGGGTTGTTCCGTTGACGCGGAGCTGCACGCGCGTTTTATAGCACGGGCGCAAATCAGGAGTAGGTGTCGCCCGGGTGAACGAGCGTCAGGAGGGCGCGGAAGAGGGGGCGCACGAAGTACGGAAAGATCTGCCACGCGACGAGGATACCGAGGAGCGAGAACATCGGGCTCGAGGTGAATCCACGAAGGGCGACTGCCGTGCGCTCCGGCAGGATGCCACCGATCGCCGAGGCGCCGTCGAGCGGCGGGAACGGCAGCATGTTGAAGACGAAGAGCAGGGTGTTGAGCACGAGCAGCACCGTCAAGAGGTCGCCCAGCCCGGCCACGACGTCGCCGCCACGCGCGGCTTCGACGAGGTGATTGAAGCTGGCGTGCTCCGGGGACACGAAAATCCCCGCCGCCAGGGCCGCCTTGATAGTCGCGAAGGCCAGGAGCGCGATGACGAGATTGCCGGCGGGGCCGGCCGCGGCCATGGCGGCGGCCCGACGGGGATGGCGAGCCGCCCAGAGCGGATCGTACGGGGTGCTCGCCCAGCCCACCGCCCAGCCATTGGTGAGTGTCGTCAGGAGGGGGACGATCAGCATGCCGACCGGCTCGCGGCGAATGTGCGGCAGCGGCGAGAACGACACCTGGCCGCCGAGATACGCCGTGGGATCGCCGCCGCGGAGCGCGGCCACCGCGTGCAGCGCCTCGTGCACGGTCGTGGAGAACAGAAACGCCACGAACCACAGAAGGCCCCGGAGCAGCGCCTCTGTCTCCACCGGCCCGCAGTATCGCACTGGCCGGGCGCGTCGACTCACTTCTGAGATTGCGGGCCGGATTGGCGCGCGTTCACGCGCTTCGCGCCGGCCGATTCGATGCGGACGCTTGCGTGGTGTCCGGGTTCTTCGCTAGAGTCACCTCCGACTCCCACAGGAGGACTCTCATGCGTTTCGACCGCTGGCTACGCTCGACGATGCCCGTCGCGCTGCTCCTCACCGTCGCTGCCGGCACCGCCGCCGCTCAGCCGACGAAGTTCCAGGAAGCGCCCGTCCTGGCCGAGCAGGTGAAGGCCGGCAAGCTCCCGCCGGTGGACAAGCGCCTGCCCGCCGACCCGCTCGTGGTACCGGTCGCCGAGCGGACGGGACAATACGGCGGCGTATGGCGTCGCGCATTCCTGGGCCCGGCCGACGCCAACAACTACATCCGAGTCGTCTACGACGCGCTCGTGCGCTTTTCGCCGGACGGGGCGAAGATCGAGCCGAAGATCGCCGCGGGGTGGGAGTCGTCCAAGGACTTTCGGTCCTGGACGATCAAGCTGCGCCAGGGCGCGCGGTGGTCGGACGGCGCGTCCTTCACCGCCGACGACATCGTCTTCTGGTATCAAGACGTCCTCCTGAACAAAGATCTGGTTCCGGCCCTACCGTCCTGGATGCGCAACGCCGACGGCACGCCCGCCAGCGTGGAAAAGGCGAGCGCGACGGCCGTGCGCTGGACTTACAAGCAGCCCAATACGCTGCTGCTCACCGCGCTCGCGAACCAGGACGGCGGCGACCGGACCTACGCCGTCTTCCTTCCCGCGCACTACCTCAAGAGGTTCCATCCGACCTACACCAAGAAGGAAGAGCTGGACAAGCTCGTCGCCGCGGCGGGCTTCAAGACGTGGACGGAGCTCTTCGCCGCGCGCAACGCGCCGCCGGAGAATCCCGAGCGCCCGACGATGGCGGCGTGGGCGCCCGCGACGCGGGTCAGTGACCAGGTCTTCACGCTGAGGAGAAACCCCTACTTCGTCGGCGTCGATCCGAGCGGCAACCAGCTGCCGTACCTCGACGAGGTCCGCTTCACGTTCTTCGCCGACATCCAAGCCCTGAACCTGGCGGCGATCGCCGGCGAGTTCGACATGCAAGAGCGCCACATCCAGATGACGAACTATCCCGTCTTCAAGGAGACCGAGAAGACGGGGAAGTACCGCGTCATCACGTGGCCGACCTTCGGCGGGGCCGACGCGGTCATCATGTTCAACCAGACCTACAAGGCCGACCCGGAGCTCGGCAAGCTCATGGCCGCCAAGGAGTTCCGCATCGCGCTCTCGGAGGCCATCAACCGCGACCAGATCAAGGAGTCGGTGTTCCTCGGGTTGGGCGAGCCCCGGCAGGGCGTGCCGTCCCCGGGCCATCCCTATTTCCCGGGCGATCAGTACGCGAAGAAGTACACGCAATACAAGCCCGACGAGGCCAACAAGCTCCTGGACCAGCTCGGGCTCACCAGGCGCGACGCCGAAGGGATCCGGCTCATGCCGTCCGGCAAGCGGGTCGTGCTGGAGCTCTCGGTGGTGCCGGCCTTCGCCGCCTGGCCCGACGTCGCCCAGCTCGTCGCCAAGGACTGGGAGAAGGTCGGCGTGAAGACGGTCGTCCAGCTCCGGGAGCGCGCGCTGCACTTCAAGATGCGGGACAACAACGAGCTCATGACCGAGATGTGGAACGAGGACACCACGGGCTTTCCGTTCACCGGCAACGCGAAGTTCGACCCGCGCAACTCGCCGATCCTCACGCTCGGGCCGCTCTACGGGCGCTGGGTCCAGACCAGGGGCGCCGAGGGCGTCGAGCCGCCGGCCTCGGTCAAGCGCATCATGGAGATCGTCGATCAGGCCAAGACGGTCGGGCCCGAGCAGCAAGCGAAGCTCGCGCAGGAGCTCTTCCGCATCTGGGTCGACAACCTCTGGGAGGTCGGGACGGTGGGGTTGACCCCGATGGTGCAGGGCGTCGTCGTCACCGGCACGCGGTTCCGGAACGTCCCGACGACCCTCGGGAACGATTGGCCGCTCCGCAGCCCCGGCAACGCGCGCGCCGAGCAGTTCTTCTTCACCAAGTGAGGAGAACTCTGCGCACCGCAAGCGCCTGACCGACTGCGGAGCTCAGCCCACCATCAGAATCTCCAGGGGCGTGCCCTGCGGAGCCTCGACGTCCGTCGCGGCGACGCCGCGCTCGGGGACGCGGGCGGTCAGGAACGCCACCGCGGCCGCCACCACATCTGGATCGCGCAGGATTCGACGATGTCCCAGCCCCTCAGTCATCAGCATGTCGGCTCCGCGCCAGGCCCGGGTGATCATCATGCCGTGCTGCCAGGACACCTCGGCATCGCCCCGGTCGTGGATCACGAGAAGCGGCGCGGCCAGCGCCGGCGCCAGCGTGGTCACGTCGAAGGCCGACCAGGGCCGACCGACGCGCTCCTCGATCAGCCGGTGCATCCGATCGCGCACTGCGCGCGAGAACCCCAGGGTCTCGGAGAATCGTACCGCGGGCCCAGTCAGCTCGGCGGCGGCGCCAACGAACACGGCGGCGCCGACTTCGAGGCCCTCGTAGAGCGCCCTCACCGCCGCCGTGGCGCCAACCGAATGCGCAATGAGCCCGGCGAGAGGCCCGCGCGAGGCGGCGACGGCGCGAATCGCGCCGATCATCTCGGGAATCGTCACCAGACCCGAGTCGGAGGCGCCGTGGCCCGGAGCATCGAACGTCACGACCGAAAAGCCGCGCGCGACCAGGGGCCCAACCAGGGCGCCGAGCTGTGCGCCGCGGCCACCCCAGCCGTGCACGAGGAGCACGCGCGGTCCGCTCCCCCACACCCACGTCTCGATCCGACGCGCGCCCACGTGCATCGGCCGCGCGCGAGCGGTGGCGAGCAGATCGATCTCCGCGGCGGGACGGCGTGTCCGCGGCGGCGTGAGAAACAGGCGCTCCGCGAGTCGCGCCGCGAGCGCCGGTGCCAGCGCCGAGAGCGCGCGGTTCCCCTGCCGAGCGAGGGGCAGGAGGCGAGCCCGTCGACCCGATCGAACGATCGTGCTTTTCTCCATCGCGATGTAGTCGGCGTCAGTCATAGCTGATCTCCTCTGCGGGTCTTAGCGGCGCCGTCCGCTCGAGGCGGCGGCGGGTGACGTGGCCGAAGCCGTGCGCGAGGGCGCGCGGCAGGCACGAAGCAAGGCGGCGAACGCGGTGTCGGCACGAGTACGGGCTTTGGGGTCGCGCATGAGGCGCGAGGCGTGCACGAACGCCAGACCGATCCCCTGGCAGTCGTGGGCGAACTGCTCGCAGTCGAGGTCGGCGCGGAAGTGGCCTTCCTGCACCGCGATGCGAGCGGCGCCGGCCAGCGTGTCCATCCAGTCGCGCAGGTTCTGGACGACGAAGTCGCGCACCGGGCCCGGCCGGTCGTCGAGCTCGAACGAGGCCGCCATGAACGGGCAGCCCCCGGGCAGGCTCGGCGACTGCTCCCACGCGAGCCAGCGCTCGAACAGGGCGCGGACGCGCGCCTCGCCGCGCGGGACGCTCAGGGCGGGCTTCACGACGGTCTCGACCATTCGGGCGCCCGCCATCCGGAGGATCTCGAGCTGCAGGGCCTCCTTCGAGCGAAAGTGGGCGAACAGGCCGCTCTTGGACATGCGCAGGTCCTCGGCCAGCCGGCCGATCGTCAGCCCCTCGAAGCCGATCCGGGTCGCGAGCCCGAGGGCGTGCGTGAGGATCGCCTCGCGCGTCTGCTCGCCCTTTGACGCCGGCCGCGGCTTCGCCGGGCCTCTCGCCGTTGACCGCATGGCTCATAAAATAGTACGATCGTTCGGATCTGTCAAGCCGGCTTCTGGAGCCGTGCGAAGATAGGGCGCCGATGACCCGATACGTCCTGAAGCGCCTCATCCTGCTCCCCATCCTCCTCTTCCTGTTCTCGGTGACCGTCTTCGCGATCGTCCAGGCGCCGCCGGGGGACTTTCTCACCACCTACGTGGCGACGCTCGCGTCGTCGGGAAGCTCGATCAATGCCGAGCAGATCGACGCGCTCCGACGAGAATACGGTCTCGATCGACCCGTCTGGGTCCAGTACCTCCGATGGATGGAGAATCTGGCGCGGGGCAACCTCGGCCTCTCGCTCGAGTACCAGCGTCCCAATGCCGAGCTGATCGGCGAGCGGCTCGTGCTGACGATGGTGCTGGCGTTGTTTTCGTTCGTCTTCACCTGGGTCGTCGCGATTCCGGCCGGCATCTACTCGGCCATGCACCCGCGGTCGGCGGTCGACTATCTGCTCACCGTTCTCAACTACGTCGGAGTCGCGACGCCCAACTTCATGCTAGCGCTCGTGCTCATGTGGGGTGCCTTCGCATACTTCGGTCTCTCCGTCACCGGACTCTTCTCGCCCGACTTCGTGGAGGCGCCGTGGAACTGGGCGCGCGTGGTCGACCTCTTGCGGCACGTCTGGCTCCCGGCGGTCGTGCTCGGCGTCGCCGGGACGGCGCGGCTCACGCGGGTGATGCGCGCCAACCTGCTAGACGAGCTGAACAAGCCCTACGTCACCACCGCGCGCGCGAAGGGGCTACCGGAATGGCGGCTCGTGCTGCGCTACCCGGCCCGTCTCGCGCTGAATCCGCTGGTGAGCACGATCGGCTGGTACCTGCCCGCCCTCTTCTCCGGGAGCCTGATCGTCGCGACCGTCATGAATCTCCCCAACATCGGCCCCCTTCTGCTCAGGGCGCTCATCAACCAGGACATGTACCTGGCCGGGAGCATTCTCCTCATCTACTGCTTTCTCACCATCGTGGGCACGCTGATCTCCGACATCCTCCTGGCCTGGCTCGACCCGCGGATCCGGCTCGAAGAGGGATGAGATGACCGAACCCGCGCCCGCGACCCCGGACACGGCCGAGGACCGCGTCTCGGTCGCCTCGAACTGGCGGCTCGTGTGGTGGCGGTTCCGAAAGCACCGCCTGGCGCTCCTGAGCGCGCTCCTGCTGCTCGCCCTCTACGTGGTCGTGCTGTGCCCCGATTTCTTCAGCACCCAGGACCCCGAGGCGACGGACGCCCGCCTGGCGTTCATTCCCCTCCAGCGGCTCCACGTCCTCGACGGCGGGCGCCCGAGTCCATGGGTCCCCGACGTCGTGGGCAAGCGCAACCCGACCACGCTCCGCATGGAATGGCGCGTCGACGAGAGCCGCAAGATCCCGGTCCGGTTCTTCGTCACGGGCTATTCGTACCGCCTGCTCGGGATCGTGCAGACCCGGACCCATCTCCTCGGCGCGGCGACCGCGGATGGCCGCGAGCGGCTCTATCTGCTGGGCACCGATCGCCTCGGGCGCGATCAGTGGTCGCGCCTCGTGCACGGCACGCGTACCTCCATGACGATCGGCCTCACCGCCGTCACCTTCTCCGTCGTCCTGGGGGTGCTGCTCGGCGGCATCTCCGGCTACTTCGGCGGGCTCGCCGATGTCGTGATCCAGCGGCTGATCGAGCTCCTGCAGTCCCTGCCGACGATCCCGATCTGGCTCGCGCTCACGGCGGCGCTGCCCCGTGACTGGTCGCCCCCGCAGGTGTTCTTCGCCATCACGGTGATCTTGTCCCTGGTGGGCTGGACGACGCTCGGCCGAGAAGTCCGCGGGCGGTTCCTGACGCTCCGCGACGAGGACTTCGTGCTGGCGGCCGAGCTGGCCGGGGCGAGCCAGGGTCGCATCATCGCCCGCCACATGGTTCCGACGTTCCTGTCCCACATCATCGCCACCAGCACGCTCGCCATTCCGGCCATGATCATCAACGAGACATCCCTCTCCTTTCTGGGCCTCGGGATCCGGCCGCCCGCGATCAGCTGGGGCGTGCTCCTGCAGGAAGCGCAGAACATCCAGACGGTGGCGCTCGCTCCCTGGCTCCTCGTGCCCGGGCTCGTGGTCATTCTCTCGGTCCTGGCCTTCAACCTCGTGGGCGACGGGTTGCGCGACGCCGCCGACCCCTACAGCCAGTGACGACGCCCGTTCTCGAGGTCAAGGATCTGCGGGTCCATTTTTTCCTCGACGAGGGCGTCGTGCGGGCGGTCGACGGCGTGAGCTTCGATGTTCGTCCCGGCCAGGTGGTCGGAATCGTCGGCGAGAGCGGGTGCGGGAAGAGCGTGACCATGAAGGCCATCTTGCAGATCGTCGAGCCGCCCGGTCGGATCGTCGCGGGCCAGATCCTCTTTCGTCAGGATGCGGCCCCGGCCGTCGACCTGGCCCGGCTCTCGCCGAAGGGCACCGCGATGCGCGCCATTCGGGGCGCCGAGATCGCGCTGATTCCCCAGGAGCCGATGGCGGCCTTCAGCCCCGTCCACACGGTCGGCGATCAGATCACCGAGGCGCTCCGGCTCCACGAGCGCCAGTGGCGAGGGGCCGGACCGCGGCTCTCCCGGCGCGAAGCGCGCGGGATGACCGTCGATCTGCTCCGCAGCGTCGGCATCTCGATGCCCGAGGCGCGCGTCGACGCCTACTCGTGGCAGCTCTCGGGCGGGCTGCGGCAGCGCGCCATGATCGCGATGGCTCTCTCGTGTCGACCGCGACTCCTGATCGCCGACGAGCCGACCACCGCGATCGACGTCACGACACAAGCCCAGATCCTGAATCTCCTCCGCGACCTGCAGCGCCGGCACGACACCGCGATCGTGTTCATCACCCACGACCTCGGCGTGATCGCCCAGATGGCCCACCACGTCGTCGTCATGTACCTCGGGCGTGTGATGGAGCAGGGCTCGGTCGCGGACATCTTCCACGCGCCGAAGCACCCGTACACGCGCGCGTTGCTGAGGTCCATCCCGAGCGTCCACGCCACGCCGCGGACGCTCCTGCCGACGATCGCCGGGTCGATCCCGCATCCCCTGGGACGCCCGCGCGGCTGCCCCTTCCACCCGCGCTGTCCGGACGCGATTCCCGGGGTCTGCACCGAGCGGGTGCCGGCGCTCAAGCCGGTCGGGCGCGAGCAGCGCGCGAGCTGCTTCCTCTATCACCGGGACGAGGCCGCCGAGCGTTGAGCGCGCCCGCGACGCCCTGGCTGCTCGAGGTCCGCCATCTGCGGAAGTCGTTCCCGATCCGTCGCGGATTCAACCGCAAGCTCGTGGGCGCCGTTCGGGCGGTCGACGACGTGAGCTTCACGATTCGCGAGGGTGAGACGCTCGGGCTCGTCGGCGAGTCGGGGTGCGGCAAGACGACGACCGCGCGGTGCATCCTGCGCGCGCTGGCGCCGACGAGCGGCGAGATTCTCTTCCGACCGGCCGGCGGGCGCGTCGTCGATCTGGCGCCCCTGTCGCGGGCCGAGCTGCGCCCGTTGCGACCGCAGATCCAAATGATCTTCCAGGATCCCTTCGGCTCGCTGAATCCGCGCATGACGATCTTCGAAAACGTCGGCGAGCCGCTGCTCGTCAACGGGCTCCGCGACCGTCGGGCCCGTCTCGCGCGCGTCGCCGCGCTGCTCGAGCTGACCGGTCTCCGTCCCGAGTACATGCATCGCTTCCCCCACGCCTTCTCGGGCGGCCAGCGCCAGCGCATCGGCATCGCGCGGGCGCTCGCGACCGAGCCCCGGCTCGTGGTGGCCGATGAGCCAGTGTCCGCGCTGGACGTCTCGGTGCAGGCGCAGGTGCTGAATCTCCTTCTCGAGCTCCAGGCACGGCTGCACCTGACGTTCCTCTTCGTGGCCCACGACCTCGCGGTGGTCAAGCACGTCAGCGATCGCGTCGCCGTGATGTACGTGGGCCAGATCGTCGAGCTGGCGACGACGGAGGCGATCTTTGCGCAGCCTCGTCACCCCTACACCGCCGCCCTGCTACGGGCGGTGCCCGTGCCCGATCCTCACGCGGCGAGCGGTGACGTGGCGCTGACCGGCGAGGTCGCCAACCCGGCGAATCCGCCGTCGGGCTGCTACTTCCGCCCGCGGTGCCCGTTCACGACCCAGGTGTGCCGGACCGAGCCGCCCCTGCTCCGGGAACTCGGCGCCGGCCGTCTCGTCCGTTGCCATCGAGCGGAGGAGTTGACTCTGGCCGGAGTGTAGGGCTGGCGGCGGAACGTCAGGATCTCATGCCACCCTAGCAACGCACGCCTTTTTTCGGAAGTTGGAGAGCACTGAAGCGTCACCCCGGATACGCGCGGACAAAATCGTAAAATCTGTCGACACAATCGGATCGAGGTCCCCGCGATGCCACTGATTGACATCGCTTCGTGGGGCGGCCTACATTCCCGCCTTGTGAAGAGACGACTTCTCGCGCTCTCGACCGCGGTCATCGTGCTCGCCGTGGGCGGCGGCAGCGGGGTTCATGCCCAGTCCTTCTTCGAGGGCAAGACTCTGCGCGTCGTCGTCGGCTTCGTTCCCGGAGGCGGCTTCGACACGTACGCCCGCGTCATCTCGCGGCACATGGGGAAGCACATCCCCGGCACACCCACCATCGTCGTCGAGAACATGCCGGGCGCCGGGAGCCTCATCGCGGCGAATCACCTCTATCGGGTCGCGAAGCCCGATGGGCTCACCATCGGGCATTTCAACGGCGGCCTGTTTCTGGGACAGGTCCTGGGCCAGCCGGGCGTCGAGTTCGACGCACGGAAATTCGAGATGATCGGGGCTGCGATCAAGGAAGACTCGGTCTGCGCGATGACCAAGGCGAGCGGGATCACGTCCGTCGAGAAATGGATGGCCGCGAAGACGCCGGTGAAGGTCGGCGGCGTCGCGCCCGGCGGCTCACCCGACAGTAACGCCCGGGTCTTGAAGGCGGCCCTCGGGCTTCCGATCCAGCTCGTGTCGGGCTACAAGGGAACCGCCGAGATCCGGCTGGCCGCGTCGTCCGGCGAGCTCGCCGGCGCCTGCTGGTCGTGGGAGTCGATGCGATCGACCTGGCGTGGCGCCCTCGACACCGGTGAAGTCGTCGCCGTGCTGCAGACGAGCGCCCGCGCGTTTCCCGATCTCCCGGGTGTCCCGCTGGCGCTCAGCCTCGCGAAGACCGAGGAAGCCCGTCAGCTCATCAAGGTCGGCATCCAGAACCCGAGCGCCTTCGCCCGTCCCTTCGCCCTGCCCCCGGGCACTCCCAAGGATCGGGTCATCCTCCTGCGCAAGGCATTCCAGGAAACGCTGAAGGACCAGGCCTTCCAGGCCGAAGCGGAAAAGGCCAAGCTCACGCTCGAGCCGGCGACCGCCGAGGAGCTCGAGAAACTGATCGCCGAGGTGTTCACGCTGGATCAAACACTCATCGCCAAGCTGAAGGACATCCTCTACAAGTAGCCGGACCGGCTTCGGGGCGCCGAGGTCCCGATGGTGAAGAACGCGCAGCTCACGGCCAGCCCGCCCGCGGCGAAGCTGAACCGCGAGCGTGTAGGAGCCCGTCGCGTCGTAGAGGAAGCCGGCCGCGGTCGGTCCCAGCGCAGCGCCGCAGCGCCAGCCGAAGCTCAAGATCCCCATGACCGCGCCAATCGCTCGCACGCCGAAGGTTTCGACCGCGCCTTTCACCAGCGCGGTGTCGCTCCCCGCGCCCGAGAGCCCGAGCCAGAAGAGCAGAACGTCCAGCACCTGCAGTGACGGCCCGGCCACGATCGAGACGAGCGTGACGATCTGCAGAGCCAGGCAGAACCAGAACGTGGGCTTCGTCCCGACCCGATCCGCCGCCATGCCGAACAGAATCCTGCCCGCGATGGTCCCCGTGCCCAGGATGGTCAAGGCCAGCGACGCGCGCTCCAGCGTGACGCCCTGGTCGCTCACGTACGAGACCAGGTGAACCGACATCATCATCTGGTTGAACCCCAGGAGGAGCCACGCCGTCACGAGGAGCCACAATCGGCGATCAGCGAGCGCCTCGCCGAACGTCGATCCTCCGGGCTGGGCGGCTCGACCGCTGCGCGTCCCGGCGTCCCGCTCGGGGGGAGGAAACCTGGTGAAGATGCTCCCGGGGATCGCGATGAGCCACACGAGCGCACCGAGGACGAGATACGTGTTCCGCCAGCCCAGCCGCTCGATCAGGTAGGCGGAGAGCCGCGGGCCGGTCACGAACGCCAGATTGAGCCCGGCCAGCAGGATGCCCAGCGCCAGGCCCCGCTGGTCGACGAACCAGCGCGACACGGTCGTGGTCGGCACCAGATAGACCGAGGCCATCGCGATCCCGAGGAAGACGCCCAGCACGAGGTACAGGTGCCACAACGCGTCGATCAGCGATGCGAGCGCGTAGAGCGCCCCCACCAGGATCGCGCTGACGATGAGGATGCGCCGGGGACCATAGCGGTCGCTGGCGGCGCCGACCATGAACGCGATGAGGCCTCCAACGATCAAGTTCAGCGAGGGGGCGATGGAGATTGCGCCGCGGCTCCACCCGAACTCCTTCACCAGCACCGGAAGGAACACACCGAACCCGGCGTGCGAGTTCCACACGCCGAACATGACGAGCGAGCAGGCGCCCACCACCACCCAGCCCTGCCGGCGGGGGATGTCGGACATGAGACCGCGATGATAAGACAGCGTTGACTCGCGGCGTGAAGAAACCGGCCAGTCCGGTAGGTTCTGAGCCAGGATTCCCCGCTTCGACGCGAAGCGCGCAAAACGACGCGCTCACCTTTTCAGTGGCTTAGCCCCCACCCCTGGAGTGGCAGATTCATTGCTTCCTGAAATTGCTCGGTGAATTCTGAGCCTCGGGACGAGGTAGAGTCGGCCCGCCTGATCCCATCGGACAGCGCCGGGCATCTGACTATCGGCAGCGGCACCTCCCGCCGCCAGGCGGCCGCTCTGCGGCTTGGTGACCTGCTCGTCGCCGAGGGTCTCGCGACACAGGCCCAGGTGCAGAAGGCCCTGCGCGTGCAGGGTCAGTCGAAGACCTACATGCCGCTCGGCCACATCCTGGTCGCCCAGAAGGTCATCACGCGGACCCAGCTCCTGTCGGTCCTCGAGCGCTACCGGCGCCGCTCGAAGCTCGGCGAGCTCCTGGTCAAGACGAATGCGCTCACCGCCGACCAGCTGGCGACGGCGCTCTCCGAGCAGCGGCGCTGGAAGCAGTCGCTTGGCGAAGTCGTCATCCGGCTGAAGTTCGTCACCGAAGAGCAGATGCGGCGCGCGTTGTGTCTCCAGCTCCACATCAATTTCTTCGACCTCGACACGATCGTCCTGGACCGATCGCTGAAAGCCCTGATCAATCCGCGGTTCGCCAAGAAGCGGCTCGTCGTCCCGATCGCGCGGGTCGGCCAGACCCTGGTCGTGGCGATGGACGATCCGACGCGCACGGCGGTCGTCGACGATCTCAAGTCGAGCACGGGGCTCGAGATCGAAGTGATCACGTCCACGACGGCTAGCATCCGCCGGGCGCTCGGGCAGATGTATCCCAGTCTCGCGGCGTCGGGCTCGGACGCGCCCGCGCCGGAGCCTAACGGACGGGTGCCGTTCATGATCGCGGGTGAGCCGCACATCATGACCTTCGAGGAGCTCGACCGGCTCTCGGACGAGCGATCGACCTACCTCGATGTCCAGCGCGAGACCGAGGGCACGGCCGGGATGGTCCGTCGGCTCCTGAGCCTGGCCGTCGAGCAGGGCGCCTCCGACATTCATCTCGAAGCGGTCGATCGTCGGATCCAGACACGGTTCCGCATCGACGGCGTGTTGCAGGAGCTCGAGCTCGCCGACCTCGACGAGCTGGTGAATCAGCACCGGGGCAAGCTGATGTCGCGACTCAAGATCTTGAGCAAGCTCGACATCGCGGAGCGGCGGCGTCCTCAGGACGGAAGCTTCCGCGCGCGTCTGGAGCGAGACGGTCAGACCACCACGGTGGATTTCCGCATCTCGCTCATTCCCAGCTACTACGGTGAGAGCGCCGTCATCCGCATTCTCGACCCGCGCGGCTTGCCGCAGTCCGTGGAGGCGCTGGGCTTGCGTGAGCCCGTCGCCGCGAAGCTGCGCCAGCTCCTCCGATCGTCCACTGGGATCATTCTGGTCACGGGCCCCACCGGCTCCGGGAAGAGCACGACCCTCTTCGGCGCGCTCAAGAGCGTGTACCAGCCCGGGATCAAGATCCTCACCGCCGAGAACCCGATCGAGTACGTCTGCGACGTCTTCCGTCAGCACGAGGTCGACGAGCGCCTCGGGAACACGTTCGCCAAGTACCTGCGCTCCTTCCTGCGGCACGACCCGGACGTGATCATGGTCGGCGAGATCCGGGACAGCGAGACAGCGGACCTCGCGTTCCGCGCGGCCCAGACCGGCCACCTCGTGCTCAGCACGCTCCACACGAACGACGCGATCAGCGCGCTGCCGCGGCTGGTCGACCTCGGCGTCGATTCGAACCTCATCGCGTCGTCGCTGCTGGGTGTGCTCGCGCAGCGTCTGGTGCGGGAAGTGTGCATGGAGTGTCGAGAGCCCTACCTGCCGCCCGATGAGCTCCTGGCCGAGCTGCCCGGGCTGCCGTCGGCCGACTTCCAGTGGTACCGGGGCCCGGGGTGCAGTGGCTGCAACTACACCGGGTACCGCGGTCGGATGATTCTCGCCGAGCTCTGGTCCCCCAACGACGCGGACGTGATGCTGATCAACCGGGGCGCGACGTTCGAGGAGATCCGGAAGAGCGCGGAGAAGACGACCCTACCGATGGCGGACGACGTCGCCGAGAAGCTCCGTCAGGGTCGGACGAACCTCGAAGAGCTCATCCGCGCGCTCCCGCACGCGGCCCTGCGACAGCTCCGTCCCGGCTCGTAGCCGGCTGCTGAAAAAGACGCAGCCGGCGCGTCGCTAGGAGCGCGGGGACAGCGCGCGGCGGATCTCGTCGACGGCCGACGCGTAGCCCGCTAGCTCATCAAGCCGTAGAACTTGCCCGCGTTCTCGCACGTGATCTTGTGGATGACGTTTGGCGGCAGGTGGCCGAACTGCTCCTGGATGTACCTCGACGACTGCGGCCAGACGCCGTCGGGATGCGGATAGTCGGAGCCCCACATCAGCGTCTCGACGCCCATGTCGTCGATCAGCTTGGTGCCGATCGGATCGAACTGGAAGGTCGCCCGGCACTGGCGCCGCCAGTAGTCGCTCGGCTTCATCGTGAGCCCGAGATCGCGGAAGCGGTCCTCCCACTCGAAGTCCATTCGATCGAGCGCGTACGGGATCCAGCCGATGCCGCTCTCGCCGAACGAGATCCGGATGTTCGGGTAGCGCTCGAGGACCGCGGCGCCGATCACCGCCGCCAGGATGTTGACGAGGTTCATCTGGAAGCCCGCCACGCTCGTGAAGAACGCGGCGCGGCGGGTCTGGCCCGTCTGCCGCTCGCGCACGCCGGGCGGCAGCGACGGGAAGGTGTGGAAGTGCAGCGGGAGGTTTACGTCGTTCACGGCCTGCCAGAGCGGCTCCCACATCGGGTGCCACATGGGCTCCATGTCCCAGGAGCACGACAGTTCCAGGCCCCGGAGTCCGAGCCGTGCCACGCGGTAGATCTCCTTGACGGCCGCGTCGAGGTTGCCGTACGGCAGGCAGGCCAGGCCGATGTGGCGGTCGGGATAGTGCTTGCAGAACTCGACGAGCCAGTCGTTGTAGATCCGGAACATCTCGCCGGCCGCCTCGTGGTCGCCCAGCCGCGTCGCGGCCCCGAGGATGCCGAAGAGCACCTCGGCCTGGACGCCGTCCCGGTCCATGTCCGTGACGCGCAGGTGCGGATCGCCCGGCCGGCGGATCCCCTTCTTACCGTCGTCGTAGAGGCCGGTCGACGCCATGACGTCCACCCGGTGGTTCTGGCCGGGCACGTACTTCGTACCCGTCGAGCCGATCCCGCCGACGAGCCCGAACGGCGCGCCCTTCTTCGTCGTCCACTGCAGGCCGTCGGGCCCTTCCACGACGTAGGGCATGCGGTCCTTCATGAGCGCGGAGGCGTTCGCGGTGAAGAGGTCGGGTGGGAGCCAGGGCATGTCGATGTGGCAGTCGGCCGAGATCCTGGTGTAGCGCATGTCACCCTCCCTTTCGATGAGCGCGATGCTAGTCCCGGAGCGACCCCTGGGCAAGCGAAGACTGTCGCGGCTACACTCGACGACGATGCGGCGTGTCGGCAAGCGGGCGCGCACCACGATGTCGGGAGCCGTCGTCGGCGTCATCGCCGACACGCACGGACTCTTGCGGCCGGAGGCCGTCGCGGCGCTGGCCGGAGTCGATGTGATCGTCCACGCCGGCGACATCGGCGGCGCCGCGATCCTCGAGGCGCTCCGGGCGATCGCCCCGGTCATCGCCGTGCGCGGCAACAACGACCGCGACGCCTGGGCGGCAGCGCTGCCGGACGTCGCGAGGACGGAAGTCGGCGGCGTGCGCCTGTGCGTCGTCCATGACCTCAAGGAGCTCCGCGGCGACCCGGCGAGCGAGGGTGTCGACGTCGTCATCTCCGGCCACTCGCATCGGCCGAGCGTCGCGCGCCGGGCGCGCCTGCTGCTGCTCAATCCCGGCAGCGCCGGGCCGCGTCGCTTCACGCTGCCGGTCGCGGTGGCGCGACTCTATATCGGGCCGGCCGGTCCCCGCGCCGAAATCGTCGAGCTCGCCGTCGCCCCTCCGCCCGCGCGATGAGCACCCGCGCCCGCGGGGCTCACTTGACGCCGCGAGCGTCGCCGGAGCAGTATCCCTCTCGGGAGGGAGAGGATGAAGAAGGATATCGGGAGCCTTCGCTCGACGCTCGAGTACCTCGAGGCCGTCAGCGAGCTGGTCACCACGGACGTGGAGGTCGATCCGCACCTGGAGGTCGCGGCGATCCAGAAGCACTTCGACGGCGGCGCGGCCCTGCTCTTCAACAAGGTGAAGGGCTACCCGAACGCGCGCATCTGCAACAACATCTTCGCGAACGCCCAGCGCATCGCCAAGCTCCTGGACGTCGACGACCCGCGAAACCTCAAGCACAAGGTCGTCGAGGCCCTGCGTGATCCCTTGCCGCCCGTGGAAGTGAAGGACGGACCCTGCCAGGAAGTGGTGCTCACGCGGAGCTTCGACGTGTGGGACGTCGTCCCCATGATCTCGCACTCCGACAGCGATCCCGGGCGCACGCTCGGCGCCGGCACGACGGTCGTCCGCGGCAAGCATTTCTGGGGCGGCTCACACATCGGCTACAACCGGATGAACTTCCGAGGGCCGGACTACTCGAGCTTCCAGATCTCTCCCGGCTCCCACATGGACCAGGTGGTCACGCACTGGTACCGCAAGGGGCCGATCCCGGTCACGATCAACATCGGCATCCCGCCGACCTGCACGATGATGGCCGGCTCGGGCTTCACCTACGTGATCCTGCCGCGGGGCTGCGACGAGCTCGGCGTCGCGGGCGCGCTCCAGGGCGCCCCCGTGGAGCTCGTCCGCGCGCGGACCCAGGACGCCTGGTCGATCGCCAGCGCGGAGTACGTCATCGAGGGCTACATCGACACCACCCAGAAGGTGTGGGAGAGCCCGCTCGCCGAGAAGGATGACGTGCAAGGGGTGCACCCGTTCCACCCGGAGTGGTCGGGGTACATGGGCAAATCGTACCGGACCTACAAGTTCCAGGCGACGGCGATCACCCATCGGGCGGACCGGCCGCTCTACTACGGCCTTATCGTGCACGGCATGGACGAGCACTTCATCGACGGGATCGTCCGCGAGGCGTGCTTCCTCGAGCTGGCCGAGCGGATCGTGCCGGGCCTCTGCGTCGACACACACATCCCGATGGGGATGACCGACTGGGGCGGCGTAATCTTCCAGGTGAAGAAGCGGCGCGCGCGCGACGAGGGACTCCAGCGCAACATCCTGACCGCCGCGCTCTCGATCTCGCTGGGGGCGCGCCTCGGCATCGTGGTCGATGAGGACGTCGACATCTACAACATCGAAGACGTCCTCTGGGCGCTCACGACGCGGGTGAACCCGAAGGAGGACGTCCTGACGATCTGCGAGGGCGGCTTCGGGCAGACCTTTCAGCCGGCGGAGCGGAGCTCGGCCGGCGACCGCCAGTGGACGCAGAGCAATATCCGATTCTCGGGCGCCATGGGCATCGACGCCACGCGGCCGTTCATCCACAAGGACGCCTTCGAGCGCGCCCGGTACAACGTCGAGGTCGTCGATCTCGCGAAGTTCTACTCGCCCGAGCAGATCCGGAAAGCGAAGGAAGGCCAGCGCGACTACGCCAAGTTCCTCGCGGAGCGGGGGATCTGACGGCCGCTCACGGCGTGGTTCGCGAGAAGAGAAAGGCCAGCTGGTCGTTGCCGCTCGCGAGATGGTAGGAGACGAGCACCACCAGCACCAGGCCGACTGCGATCGGCGCCGCAGTCAGCCAGCGCGGCTGCCGGTCCGGGCGGGCGACGCCGATGCGGGGAATGCTCGCCAGGACGGGCACGTTCGTGAACGCCCGGAGCTCCTCGAGCGTGTGGAACGATCCGTCGAACTGATCGGCGAGGAGCACCGCCGCCACCGCCGCGCCGAGGCCGAGACCGATCCCGAGCAGGACGAATCCGAAGCGCTTCGGCGCGGCCGGGCTCCGAGCGGGGCTTGCGGGATCCAGGATGCGGAATTCTTCCCCCACCGCAGCGGTCGCCCTGGGCAGGCGCTCGAGCGCGGCGATCTCCGCTTTGAGCCGAATGACGTCCGGGTACTGGGAGGTGTAGACCTCCTGCATCTGGGCCAGCTCTTGGGTCAGGCGGGTGAGCCGGGCGGCGCTCGCCTGGCGCTCGCGGATCTTACCGTTCTCCTCGACGTAGAAGGCCGCCAGAGCGTTGGCGACGCGCGCGACCGTTTCGGGATGCCGCCAGCGAAACATGATGCTGAAGGCGACGGTGGTCGGCCGGCCCGCCCCCGGCTCTGCCTTCGTCAGCTTCACCTGGATATCGCGTCGCAGGCGCTCGACGGCGGCGGCGTGTGCTCCGTGCGCCCTGAGCTCCGGATAGAGATCGAACCGGTCCATGAGGGCCGTGAGCCGGGCTTGGCTCAACACCTCCTGCCCGATCGTCTGCAGCCGGGTCTCGAGCTCACCGGCGATCAGCGATTTCCCGACTCCCTCCGTGGTCCCGGGGTGCTCGACCAGCACCGTGGCCGTCGAGCGATAGATGTCGGGGAGCGACATCGCGGAGGTCGCGGCGCCCGCGAGCACCACGCTGAAGACCACGGTCGCCAGCCGGGCGTGCCGTCGCAAGACGGCGAGCGCCCACGTGACCGTGAAGCCGCCATCGTGCCCTGGGCCGGCCACGATGGTCTCGCCGTGCTCTCGCTGGGCCATCGCCATGTCAGGGCACGATCAGGGTGTCGCCGGGTCGGAGGAAGAAGCTCTCCTGCTGGCCGTCGGCGGAGACGACCTTGTTGTAGTCGCAGGGGATGCGCGTGACGGTCGAGCCCTCCACCCGGACGATCACCATCTTCGACCGACGGGCGAAGGGGTTGAACCCCCCGGCGAGGGCGATGGCATCGAGGACGGAGGCGCGGCTCTTGAGGTCGTAGCGGCCGGGCTTGTTCACCTCACCGAGCACCGCAACCCGGAGGCTGTGGATCTCGCGGATGATGACCGACACCTCGGGTGCGGAGATGTACTTGGCCAACCTTCTGGTCAGGTCATCCTTGAGCTGCTTGGGGGTGAGGCCGGCGGCCTGCACGTCGTCGAGCAGCGGCAGCGAGATCTTGCCGTCGGGCCGGACGGGCACCGTCCGGCTGATCCCCGTGTTGTTCCACACCGTGACGTCGAGGAGGTCCTCGGGGCCGATCGTGTACCCGCTTGGTGGGACCGGAGGGGCGGCCAGAGGACGCCCAGGCCCGAGCACCAGCGCCGCCGTTGCGACTGCAGCACCCGCCCACCTCACCGTCGTCATCATTGCCGAGCCCTCCGGGCCGAAACCGGCCCTGCTACGGACTCATCGCCCCCGCTTGCCTCACGGCACTGCTACAGTAGAATCCGCGCCGGTGGCGCTCCACTCGGGGAATCCCCAATAAGTCGTCAGGAAATCCCCCGAAGAACCAGCACAATTTCCAGAAATTCGCCGCAGGCCCAGGAACGATGAGTGCTCGTGCTCACGGGCACCTTGAGCTGGGCGTACGGTCGGCGGACGATCAGGAGCATCCGCCCGGGGTTGTGCTTCAGCCCCTCCGTCACGCTGAGCATCCGCAAGACGAATGCAGGGATCGACTCCGTCATCGCCGGCTCAGGGCGGCGCGCCGACGCGGCCTCAGGTCGCCACGAACGGCGTGAAAGATCAGCTCGAGGGAGCGGGCGAAGTCGGGCCGGGCCAGCACCCCCTCCGCCCCGAGGATTGTCCGGGCGGTGTCACGAAGGCTCCGACGCGTGTCCAGCTTGCGCTCAAGGATGTGCCGGAAGGCCTCGGCCTCGGAGAGCCCGAGCCGCGCGATCAGCACCTTCTTGACGTGTTCTACGAGTTGCCGGGTCACCGGCGCTTCGCTCGGGTCGCTCCCTTCCCTCCGGAGGATCCGGAACTCTCCGAAGCGTTCCAGCGCGATTTCGATGGCCGAGATGAGCGGCTTCCGGTCCACGGACGTGAGGTACGCGACGACACCCGCCGCCCGCGCGCGGCGGACGAGCTCGGCGCCGGCATAGCCGGTGAGGAGGATGACGGGTACCGGCTGGTCGGTGACGATCGTGCGCGCCGTCTCGCAGTCTCAGATCTTGACCAGGCCCCGGCGGATCGCGTACCGGACGATGCCCGCGATGTTCGGCGTGTCGAGCTTCCTCAAGATGTGCGCCCGGTGGGACTCGGCGGTCTTAACGCTGATCCCCAGGGCCTCGGCGACCTCCTTCGTGGTCTTGCCTTCCGCGACGAGCTACAGGACTTCGCGCTCGCGCGGCGTCAGCGGGTCGGGCGGAAGCTCCGACTTCGCCAGGTACGCCTGGACCAGCGTGCGCGAGACGCGGGGGCTCAGGTACATCATGCCTCTGAGCACTTCGTGGGCGCTGCGGCGGCCGGCGTGGCACCATGTGGCCATCGTTTCGGACGGCTCGACCCTTCGCGTCCTTGTCGACGGAGCCCCCAGCGGCACACCGCAAGTCGGTTCGCTCGGTGCCGTCATTGGAACTCTCCGCCGGCGCGTGGACCATGGGATCCGCGAATTACGACTTCTTCGGCGGGCGAATCGACGAGATGCGGGTCTACACCCGTGCCCTCGCGCAGACGGAGGTCCAGACCGATATGAACACGCCAATCGCGCCGTAGAAGGGAAACCGGGCTGACAACGTCGGCGTCGTCGGGGGCCACTTCGAACTCGACGGCGCCGACGTCGGAGTCAAGTTCACAACCGCCCGGGAAGAAACGAAGTCGGGGCTCAGATCAAGGGACTCGGCAACGCTGGCGACCCATCGCGAACTAGAGGTGCCAGAAAGCACATATGGAGGTCGAATGTGACACTGCGTGTTACTCGCCCCGATATGCCGATCGGATTCCACGCAGCCGCTCAAGCCCCTGCGATTTCCAGATCTTGGTGCGCCTGACATGTCGTGATCGCTCCTTGGCACCCCCCGTGCAAATCCTTGGTCTTTCAGAGGGAAGACCCTCCCGATAAGGGCACACCCGTCGTGAGACGGGGCTGCAAAGCCACGGGCCAGGCAAGGCGCCTGACGGCCGGGCTACCGAAGGAGGGCGCGCTCGTCCCCGGGAACACCGGGTCTTCCGCGAAGGGAGACCAGGATGTTTTCAGGAGCGGGTTCGAGCGTACGTCACGCGCTCGTTCTTCTCCCCGTTGGCGGGCGCCGGATCACCGTCCGCACCAGCGCCCCCGACAGCAGCCTCCCCTCGCCGGGTACGCGCGCAACCCTCTCGTACGCCGCCGTCATGCCGAAGCTCGTCGCCGGCCCAAGCGTGGGATCGGCAATCCAGACCGCCTCAGGGGCCCATCATTTCCGGTTCAACGGCATCGAGATCCTGTCTGCGGCCGGCGCATCGACGCCGCGCCCGCCCGCGCAAGCGAGCGGCTGATGAGGACGGCGTTCCGGCTGTTCGCCGTCACCGTCGGACTGCTTCTCTGGGTCCACGCCCCCGCTTCGGCACAAACACCTCCGACCACTTTCGACACCACGCTTCCAGCGGTTACCGGATCGACCTTCCCCGTCAATGCGGGGGGCAGCATCCAAACGGCGATCAACGCCGCGGCCGTGGCGAACCCGAACCTGAACCACGAGATCGTCGTCCAGGCGGGCAGCGCGTTCACCGGGGCTCTCACGATCCCCGCGCGGGCGGCTGGGACGGGCTGGATCATCATCCGGAGCAGCGCCCTTGCGTCCCTGCCAGCCGCCGGGACACGCGTCGGGCCTGCGAACGCCACGAACATGCCGAAGATCCAGGGGCCGGGGACGGGAGCGAGTTTTACCCCAATCATCGACATCCTGGCCGGCGCCCGCCAGTGGCGGCTCGTCGGCCTCGAAGTGACCATCTCGAATGGCTCCCCGCACGCCACCCTGATCCGAATCGGCAGCGGCGCCGAGACGACCGTCGGCCAGCTGGCGACGAACATCGTGCTCGACCGTGTGTATCTGCATTCGTTCTCGACCGCGCTCTCGGCGGGGCTCAAGTTCGGCGTGCAGATGAAT
>Ga0066710_100000036_pt1 | contig 47420 bp, 49 predicted proteins | sample GraSoiAngelo_159_FD_79666 | JGI IMG/M metagenome (GOLD analysis project Ga0066710, IMG submission 79666) | Grasslands soil microbial communities from the Angelo Coastal Reserve, California, USA - 14_1009_16_40cm | ecosystem: Environmental > Terrestrial > Soil > Grasslands | place: USA... | reverse complement strand
TCGCGCCCCTCGCCGAAAGTTCCGCCATCGCTGTAAGCAAGCAGGGCAATGGCATGAGGTCCCATTGACAAGCGAATGTATTAAGTGTAGTTTAGTCCTGTTATTTAGCATAGTTAACGTCAGACATGACACGCACGGTCCCGCCACAACTCGAAACTGACCCGCCCCTCACCGGGGAAACTTCCGACGGTTTCTACTCGACATCGGCAACGAGCGCCCGAGTTGTGTTGCCCTCCTTGCCGGAATCTCATCGCACCATCCCTTTTTCTTCCGGCGCTTCGTGGTTCCGCAAGATCCTGGCCTTTGCTGGCCCGGGCTATCTCGTCGCTGTCGGCTACATGGACCCCGGCAACTGGGCCACGGACATCGGCGGCGGCTCAAAGTTCGGGTACACGCTTCTCAGCGTCGTCCTCCTCAGCAACCTGATGGCGATGTTTTTGCAAGCTCTCTCTGCAAAGCTGGGTATTGCTACGGGGCGTGATCTGGCCCAGGCTTGTCGCGAACACTATTCTCGCCGCACTGGTCTGTTTCTCTGGGTGGTTTGCGAGATCGCTATCGCCGCCTGTGATCTAGCTGAGGTCCTGGGTTCTGCCGTCGCGCTGAAGCTTCTCTTTGGCTTGCCCCTTCTGGCCGGAGTTCTCATCACCGCACTTGACGTCCTCATCGTTTTGGCACTTCAGGGGCGCGGCTTTCGTCTTGTCGAAGCTTTCGTCGTCACGCTCATTGCTTCGATCGCCGCCTGTTTCGCTTACGAAATCTTTTTCGCTCACCCTCTCTGGCGCGAAGCCGCCATCGGCTTCATCCCACGTGGCGAAATCCTCCGCAACCGCGAAATGCTCTATATCGCCATCGGCATTCTTGGCGCCACGGTCATGCCGCACAATCTTTATCTCCACTCTAGCATCGTGCAAACACGCGCCTTCGGTTCCTCCACACGCGACCGGCGTGAAGCTGTGCGTTACGCCATATTGGATTCCACGCTTGCCCTGGGCTTTGCACTTTTTATCAATGCTGCGATCCTCGTTCTTGGTGCCGCCGCTTTCCACACCCGCGGCTTTCACAACGTCGGCGAAATCGCTGACGCCTACAAACTTCTCAGCCCCGTTCTCGGAGTAAGCCTCGCCAGCACGCTTTTCGCTTGCGCGCTGCTCGCCTCCGGCCAGAACTCCACGCTCACCGGCACGCTAGCCGGCCAGATCGTTATGGAAGGCTTTCTGGAAATTCGGCTCAAGCCCTGGCTGCGCAGGCTCATCACCCGCTCGATCGCAATCATTCCTGCCGCGTTGGTTATTGGATATGCCGGAGAGAACAAAGTCACTTCGCTGCTCATTCTTAGTCAGGTGATTCTCAGTTTTCAGTTGCCTTTCGCGGTGATCCCTCTTATCCAGTTCACGAGCAGCCGCTCCAAAATGGGAGAATTCGCAAACTCGCGCCTGACGACTATGGTCGCCTGGATCGTCGCCGCCGCCATCCTCTTTTTCAACGCCGAACTCCTCTGGCTCATTTTCCGTTCCGCCTAACGTCCAGATCATGAAGGATCTCAACTGCTAGTGTCCCGTCCCACATAACTATGGGCTGGCCATGATTCAATCGGGTCATGTTTCCTACCGCTGCCGCTCTTTCCGTTGATGACGCCGCCAAAGCGCAACTGGAATCGTTGGTCCGCTCCGGAACCACGCCACAACGAGTGGCCCAGAAATGCCGGGTGAGTCTGCTGGCCCAGGAAGGAATGTCGAATCACTCGATCGCCAAACAACTCGGCCTGTCGCGCCCGACGGTTGCTCGCCGTCCGCGCCACGTTTGGCACAGGCGGGGTGCAAGCGCTGACCGCGAAACCGACGCGGAAGCGGCCGCGCCGGACGCTGACACCAGAGGTGGAGAAGAAGATCCTGGATACCACGCTCCAAACCAGGCCACCGGACGCGACGCAGTGGACGGTGCGAACGCTCGCCAAATACCTGCGCGTGTCGCGCATGATGGTGCATCGGGTTTGGCAGCGCTTCGATATTCAGCCCCACCGGGTCGAGAAATTCAAACTGTCCAACGATCCGCAGTTTGAGGAAAAAGTGCGCGATATCGCCGGTCTGTATCTGGACCCTCCGGAACGCGCGCTGGTGCTGTGTGTCGACGAAAAAAGCCAGATTCAGGCGCTGGACCGCACCGCTCCGATCCTGCCGTTGCGCCCGGGATTGCCAGAAACGTCAGACCCACGATTACAAACGCTACGGAACGACCACTCTATTTGCCGCCTTCAATATCTTGAACGGCAAAGTCATCGGCAGTTGCTTGCCGCGTCATCGCGGCAAAGAGTTTGCGAAGTTTCTCAACCAAGTGGAGAAGCAAGTTCCTCCCGACCTGGACGTGCACATCATTTTGGACAACTACAGCACGCACAAGAGTGCCACGGTAAAGCGGTGGCTCAAATCCAGAAAGCACCGCCGCTTCTATTTCCACTTCACCCCCACCAGCAGTTCTTGGCTCAATCAGGTGGAACGCTTCTTCGCCTTGATCACCGAACGTATGATCCGCCGCGGCACCTTCCGCAGTGTGGAAGAACTGGAACGCGCCATCTATGCGTGGCTGGCCAATTGGAATAACAAGCCCCATCCTTTCGTTTGGAAGGCCACGGCGGATGTCATCCTCGACAAGGTGCGGCGTTGCAAAGAATTAGCTGGGACACCACACTAGTGTCTGTATGCTGGATGATCCTTTCTTCGCACTCTTCGCTGCCTTTCGCTGCCATACCGAATGTGCGAGAATTTTCTGGTCGCCATGTCCACCGCCGCGCAGGCCAATCTCAAGACGCGCAAAATCCTTTTCGCTTCGCTCCTTGCCCTTATTTCCATCGTGTTCCTTTACGCTGCTCTCCAGCGAGATAAACCGTGGGTTGTCCCTGAGGAAGTCAAGAAACTGAAAAATCCTATCTCGCCCTCGGAATCCACTCTGAAGGCTGCCAACGGTATTTACAAGGATGAGTGCGCCCAGTGCCACGGCGAACACGGCAGAGGCGATGGCCCGGAGGCCATGATGCACGATCCGCCTCCCTCCGATATCACCGACACCAAGCACATGAACACTGTCACTGACGGCGAAATCTTCTACCAAATCAGCGAGGGCAGAAAGCCCATGCCCTCGTTCAAGAAACGGTTGACCGAAGCTCAGCGCTGGGGGCTGGTTCTTCTGGTGCGCTCGTTCTCCGATCCCTCCGCATTGCCAATCCACGAGAAAAAGCCTGACGGTGTTAGAAACACAACCACGCCGGCGTCCTCGAAAAAATGATCTTTCGGCTCAAGCGCTCTTCCCAAACCCCGTGCTGCGGATATATTCTCATTTCGTCCTATTCACACTTTCAAGGTGACCCATGCACAAGATTTTGCTCGTCCTTCTGTTCTTCTTTATGCTGTCACCGCTGGCCTACTCCGCACCAGGCGCCGTCCGATGCGGCAAATTACTCGACGTTCGCTCCGGTCAGATGCTTGCCGACCAGATGGTGGTGTCCGATGCTTCTGGCACGATCACTTCGGTCGGCTCGTCTTCTTCGACTAAGCTCCCGAATGGCGTCACGGCGATTGATTGCCACGGGCCTCCCTGGGCTGGTCGATGTGCACACGCATCTCACGGGCGATCCTGCCAGCCATGGCTACTCACGCTCTGGTCTTCGACATCTACAACGACGACTACATTCTTCAGGAAGGCGCGAAGGACGGAATGCTGCCGGAGTCCATCGAAAAGGAAAAGAAGATCGGGCGTCTCCAGCGTGAGAATTTCCGCCACGCGTTTCAATCCGGCGCGAAGATGGCCTTCGGAACCGATTCCGGCGTCTATCCTTATGGCGACAATGCGAAACAGTTTGGCAAAATGGTCGAATGGGGCATGAAGCCTCTCGAGGCCATTCAGGCTGCCACGGTCAACGCCGCGGATCTGCTTGGCTGGGCCGACAAGATCGGTGCGCTAGAGACCGGTCACTATGCTGATCTGATCGGTGTCAGCGGTGACCCGGCTTCCGACGTGCGTGTCCTTGAATCCGTCAAGTTTGTGATGAAGGGCGGTACGGTTGCTCGCAACGATCTCGCGGCAAAATAGGGAAGCAGGGAACGGAGCGGCGCACTTGCCGCTGCTCCGCTCCCCGATCCACTTTAAATGTTCGCCGCACTCGTTTTAGACCATCGTCTTGCATTTCTCTTCCTCGCCGCACTCAGTCTCGGCGCGGCCGTTCCACTGGCCTTCGGCTGGGCTCGTGTTCTTCCCGAAGAGCCACCACCATTTGGAAATGCGCCAAATTCGTTCCGCCGGACTAGGAACAGCCCGCCCGCGGGTACGCTGACGAGCAAGAGGCGCGATCCTTTCGCGATTGTCCTTCTGCTTTGCGTCACGATGAGCTACGCCTGCCAGCTTCCCGGAGTTCCACGCGGCATGGGCTTCGGTTCTATCCCCACGGTGATTCCACATAACACGGTTGGCTGGATTGAATTTGCCGCGATCTGGTTCTCTGTGTTGATTCCCGGTTTTGCTTCCGTCTACTCGCTTCTTCGCCCCAACTTCCTGCGTGTCCCGCTAGTCGCCGCAGGTATACTGACTCTTCTACTCTGGCTATTTGCCACTCCGCTTCGCGCGGCCCTTGAAGCAGTCTCCTAGAGGCCTACACCTAAGGCTGGCAAAGAAAGAGGGGGCCGACATCCGCCGCGGCACGCTTTTCATTGCCCTATGTCTCGGAGCCTCTGTGGCTGCCAATTTTCGGCTTACGCCGTGGCTGCCTTCACTTGCCCCAACGCGGCCGCAACTTCCTTCAAATCCGGCACCACCGGAATGTCATAGTTCTTGAACCACGCGACCTTTCCCGCTTTGTTCACGATGGCGATCGCCCGGCTCGTTATTCCTTTGTCCGCTAGGTACACCCCGTACTTCTCGCTCATCGCTCCCCGCGGATGAAAATCTGCCAGCAGTGAATACTTGATTTCCATCTTCTCCGCGAACGCCTTGTGCGACCACACGCTGTCCACGCTCACGCCAAGCACTTCGGCGTCCAGCGTTTCGAACGCCTTCATATCGTTAACGAAGCACACATGCTCGTTCGTGCACGTGGGACTCCAATCCAGCGGGTACCACACAAGTACGACATTCTTTTTCCCCGCGAAATCCGAAAGCTTCACTTCCTTCTTTTCCTGATTCAACAGCATAAAATCCGGCGCCGTCTGTCCCACCGCGATACTCATGCTCTTCTCCTCCTATGTCTCCCACATCTCACTCAGCATCTTACCCAACCCGCGTGTCCCACACCAAGTCTTAGTTCCCGTCATCTTGTTCCCCGCCATCTCGTCGCCGCTTCTTATCGTGCTCTCCTTCGCGTGCTCTGTACTACTAATCCTCAAATTCGTTGCGCGCCGCGCAAAAAACATTATCCTCTGCGGTAATACCAGCCAGTATATGCTTCCCTGCCTTTTGGTTGCGGCTCTGCCGCGCTGTGTTAATTTCGTTCCTTCTTTTTGTCCTCGGCAGTACACTCTGGTCAGGAGAACCCTATCAGCGCCGAAGCCACTGGCCGCGCTCCCATCATGCCCCTGCGCGATCTCGTCCGTTTATACCTCTCTGAGGCTGGCAAGTTTGGTGAGCCGGTTGCGCTTTCTGCCTTCGGTTTGACGAACGCGGAAACGGGACGCCTCTTCTCCGGCTACGACGAGGATTATCACATCAGCCGCTTCTTCCGATTCTCTGAAGGCGCCGGCGAGAAATTCTCGATCAACGGAATCCCTGCCACCCACGTCTCTCTCGACGCTGAAATCAAATCCATCCTCTGATCGAACGGTTTGCCGGGAACTTCTAGCATATTGCCACCGTCAACCACCGCCTCTTGCTACGCCATCGTCCTCGTTCTCACCATTGTAAACGCTATCTTTGGCATGCTGTACGCTCACTGGCGGCAGGGCCATCTGGAGGCTTCCGGTCCACCGGCGCACATGCAGGCGCCGCTCTTCTTGAATCCTCTCTATCCGTTGCCAACACTGATTGAAGACAACGATTTCCGTTTCTTCGTCTACCCCGTCTCTTGCGGGCTTCTGTTTGCCGCCGTGGGGTGCCTTGCTGCCGCTTTTGCCATGCGCCGCCTTCAGCGCTCCGGCGAACAGTTGTAAGATTTTGTTGAACGGGATTGTTGAAGTTTCTTGGACGTGGACTTATCTGTTCCGGACCTCGTTTTCGCTCAAGAGTGTTCCCGTTCTTCATGTTTCTCAAAATTTCGCTTGAAAAACCCCCATTTTTGACTACCCTACACCCACGCCGGAGGTCATCGAATGGCTGGTGTTCCAACTTCTCTGCCGGAATCGCGGCTCGGTAGCAGCCTGCGCCGCGACACCTGGTGGATGGAGATCCTGCCCGTTGTCATCGGGCTCGGCGGATTTGGCGTTTACGCCACGCTCCGCGCCTTCGAAAATGCATACTATTCCTGGGGCCCGTATCTCTCGCCCTTTTATTCGCCGCTCATCGACCCGCAGCATCACTGGTGGCCTTTCTCTCCAGCCTTGCTGATTCTCGTCGGCCCTTTGGGCTTTCGCGCCACCTGCTACTACTACCGCAAAGCCTACTACCGGGCGTTTTTCCTCGATCCTCCCGCCTGCGCCGTCGGTGAATTTCCTCGCCGCAATTATCGCGGCGAAACAGCTTTTCCCTTCATCCTTCAAAACGTCCATCGCTACTTTTTCTACCTTGCCGTTCTCTTCATAGCGTTTCTCTGGCACGATGCGATTCGCTCGTTCTTCTTCGGTGGCCGTTTCGGCATAGGGGTAGGAACGCTCGTCCTCACTCTCAACGTAGCTCTCCTTTCGCTCTACACGTTCTCCTGCCATTCGCTCCGACATCTTGCCGGAGGCAAGCTTGATTGTTTTTCTTGCGCGGCCTTCGGCCGCCCCCGCTTCGGTGCCTGGCGCGTCTCCACTTTTTTGAACGAGCGCCACATGCTTTTCGCCTGGTGCAGCCTCTTCTCCGTCGGCTTCGCTGATTTCTATGTGCGCATGGTGGCCTGTGGGACCTTCCGGGACCTGAGGCTCCTGTGACCACAAACTACGAGACCCGCGAGCACGATGTTCTGATCATCGGCGCCGGCGGCGCAGGATTGCGGGCGTCGCTCGAAGCACTCGCCCAGGGCGCCTCCGTCGGCGTGGTCTGCAAGTCACTCCTCGGAAAGGCCCACACTGTCATGGCGGAAGGCGGCATCGCCGCGGCCATGGCCAACGTGGATGCCGCGGATAACTGGAAAACTCATTTTCGCGACACCATGCGGGGCGGAAAATTTCTCAACAATTGGCGCATGGCCCAACTTCACTCCCAGGAATCTCCCGACCGCGTCCGCGAACTCGAGCAGTGGGGCGCCCTCTTCGACCGCACCGAGAAGGGCGACATTCTGCAGCGCGCTTTCGGCGGCCACACCTTCAAGCGCCTTTGCCATGTTGGCGACCGCACCGGCCTGGAAATGATTCGTACACTGCAGGATCGCGGCGTTCAGCAAGGCATCGATGTCTACATGGAGTGCACCGTTACCCGCCTTCTCACCGATGGTGGCCGCGTGACGGGCGCCTTTGCCTATTGGCGTGAGACTGGCCGTTTCATCGTCTTCAAAGCCAAGTCCATCGTCATCGCCACGGGCGGCATTGGCAAAGCCTGGCGTGTCACTTCCAACTCCTGGGAATACACCGGTGACGGGATGGCCCTCGCGTATGAAGTCGGCGCCCAGCTCATGGACATGGAATTTGTCCAGTTCCATCCCACCGGAATGGTCTGGCCGCCCGGCGTCCAGGGCATTCTCGTCACCGAAGCCGTTCGCGGAGAAGGCGGCATCCTGCGCAACAAAGCGGGCGAGCGTTTCATGGAGAAATATGACCCCAAGCGCATGGAACTTTCCACGCGCGACGTTGTGGCCCGCTCCATCTACACCGAAGTCAAGGAAGGCCGCGGCACCGAACACGGCGGCGCGTATCTAGACATTTCCCACAAGCCCGCCGAATATGTGAAGAAAAAGCTCCCCAGCATGTATCACCAGTTCAAGGAACTCGCCGATGTGGACATCACCAAGGGCCCCATGGAAGTTGGCCCCACTTGCCACTACATGATGGGTGGCATCCGCGTGGACGCCGAAACCGCGCAGTCCACCATTCCCGGTCTGTTTGCCGCAGGCGAAGCCGCCGCTGGCCTTCACGGTTCGAATCGCCTTGGCGGGAATTCGCTCTCCGATCTCTTGGTCTTCGGCCGTCGCGCCGGACTCGCTGCCGCGGAGCACGCCAAGCGCGCTCCCGCTGTTTCCTTCGACAACTCGCAAATCGAGCAAGCCGAAAAAGAATTGCTTGCTCCCTTTTCCAACTCCGGCACGGAAAGTCCCTATGCTGTGCATCGTGACTTGCAGGAAGTGATGCAGAATCTCGTCGGGATTTATCGTACAAAAGAAGATTTGGAAGAGGCGCTCGTGGAGCTGGAAAAACTAAGAGTCCGCGCCGCCAAAGCCAGTGTCGAAGGTTCACGTCTCTTCAATCCCGGCTGGCATCTCTCGTATGACCTGAAAGCCATGCTCATCGTCTCTGAGGCTGTCACTCACAGCGCATTGGCCCGCACGGAAAGCCGCGGCGCGCACAGCCGTATCGATCATGCGAATCTGGATCCCATCTGGGAGAAGAAACACAACATCATTGTCCGGGAATCCGGCGCTATGAAACGCCGTGAATCTCCCCTCGAGGCCATGCCTGAGGAACTCAAACAGATTCTTGCCGAGGACAAATCGTGAACCGTCTTTCGATTTGTCTGAGCGAATGATTGGAAGAACGATCGCTATGGATTCGCCTTGGATAACGTTCGGGCCGCCAGACAAGAGCCGCGAGTACATTGCTCTTCTCTCCTACCTGCCGTTGAACAAGTACCGAGCGATTCCCGGTTTCCTTCGCTTCTCGTCTCAGATCCAAAAGCAATTGCGCACCACTCCGGGAGTCATCGGATATTCCCTCCGCGCCAAGCTGCTGAGCCGCAATTTCTGGACTCTCTCTGCCTGGGCGGACGAAAAAACTCTGATGGATTTCGTCGCGAAAATTCCACATGGACAAGCCATGAAAGCCATGATGCATCACATGGGGCCGACCAATTTCACGAAGTGGAAGGTTTTGGGCTCAGCGCTACCTCTGCGGTGGGAAGAAGCCATGCAGCGCTCGAAAAAAGGGGAACCATCATGAAGGAAGCCACCCTGCGCGTTTTTCGTGGCGATTCGAATGGCGGGCAAACCGTCGACTATCGCGTCCCCGTCGCTCCCGGCATGGTCGTCCTCGACGCGCTCCACTACATTCAGGGGCACCTCGCTCCGGACCTCGCAGTCCGCTGGAACTGCAAAGCAGGGAAGTGCGGGTCCTGCTCCGCGGAAGTCAACGGACGCCCCCGCCTGACTTGCAAAACGCGCATGGACGATCTCCCGCAAGACCAACCCATCACCGTCCTGCCCATGAAATCCTTTCCCCGAATCAAAGACCTTGTCACCGACGTTTCTTGGAACTATCGTGTGAACCGCAAGATTCCTCCTTTCGAACCCCGCAAGGGAGTGGAATGGAAAATCTCCCAGCTCGATGTGGACCGCGTCCAGGAGTTTCGAAAGTGCATCGAATGCTTTCTCTGCCAAGACGTCTGCCACGTCCTTCGCGAACACGACAAGAAAGAGCAATTCGCCGGCCCGCGTTTCTTCGTTCGAATCGCCGGCCTCGAAATGCATCCTCTCGATGGCCTAAACCGCGCCAGCCTGCTCAAGGATCAGCTCGGCCTCGGTCTTTGCAACATCACGAAATGTTGCACCGAGGTCTGCCCCGAGGAGATTCGCGTCACCGACAACGCCATCATTCCGCTCAAAGAGCGCGTGGTGGACGAATTTTACGATCCGTTGACCATGCTGTTCCGGAGAATCCGCGGCCAGTAGCAGAGACTTGCCGCGTTCGCTGTCGCAAGGGGAGGTTCCATGGGGTACCAGCTGAAATCCATTTCCAAGGCCGGCATTGCCGAGGCCATCGCCAAAGTCGAGCTCTACCGCTATCTCAACGAGCCCGAAGAGGCCGAATCCATCTGCCGGGACATCCTTGCTGTCGATCCCGGGCATCAGCTCGCTCGCCGCATGCTCGGTCTCGCCATCACCGACCAATTTATCGGCGCCGCCAGCGATCGCTATACCGAAGTGCAGTCGATCTTTCAAGGTCTTCGCGATCCCTACGAGCAGATGTACTACACCGGTTTATTGCATGAGCGCCGCGCCAAGACCCAGCTGCTGGTCGGCTACGCTCCGCATATTCTCCTGCCGTTAGTGGAAGAGGCCATGCGCTGCTTTGCGGAGGCGGAAAAGATTCGGCCGGCCGGCAACGAGGACAGCATTCTCCGGTGGAATCGTTGCGTCCGATTGCTGGAAAGTCGGCCCGATTTTCATTTCGAGCGCGAACCCGCAGCCTTTGATACCGAGGATATGCCACCCATCAACTCGCCTGCGCGCCGAGCCGGCGGCCAGCACTGAAGCTTATTGCGATTTCTCAGGCCGTGAACACGCGCTGAAACCGCCGCGCCAGCTTTTCATGTTCTTCGCGAATTTCTGCCGGCAGGCGCTCGCCGAACTTGCGGAAAAACTGTTTCGAATCTTCCAGCTCCGGCTCCCAATCTTCCGTGTTGACGCGCAGCAATTCGTTCAGCGCGTCATTAGAAATCTTCAATCCATCCAGCGTCAGCCCGCTCTTTGCAGGCACATAGCCGATCGGCGTTTCCTGCGCTGCGCCGCGGCCCTCCACGCGCTCCAGTATCCACTTCAGTACGCGTACGTTCTCGCCGTATCCGGGCCACAGGAATTTTCCATCCGCACCCTTCCGGAACCAGTTCACATGAAAAATCTTGGGAGGTTTGGATATTTTCTTCCCCATCTCCAGCCAGTGCCCAAAATAATCCGCCATGTTGTAGCCGCAGAAAGGCAGCATGGCCATCGGGTCCCGTCGGGTGACGCCCACGTCGCCCGTCGCCGCCGCGGTAGTCTCGCTCGCCATGGTGGCTCCAACAAACACACCGTGCTGCCAGTCAAACGATTCGTAAACGAGCGGCGCCACTCGTGCCCTTCGACCGCCAAAAATGAACGCCGAAATCGGCACGCCTTCCGGCGCTTCCCACTTCGATGAAATACTCGGCGACTGCTGGGCCGGCACGGTGTATCTCGCATTTGGATGCGCTGCCGGGCCTTTGGACGGGTCCCACGCCTCGCCCTTCCAGTTGATCAAATCCGCCGGCGCTTCGCTGCCAATTCCTTCCCACCACGGCTCTCGCTCCGGAGTCATCGCCACGTTTGTAAACAGGGTGTTCTTGTGCAACGCCTCCATTACGTTCTGATTGGTTTTCATTCCCGTGCCCGGAGCCACGCCGAAGAATCCCGCTTCCGGATTGATCGCCTGCAAATATCCGTCCTCGCCGATCTTCATCCAGGAAATGTCGTCGCCCACCGTCCAAACGCGGTAGCCCTGGCTCTCCAGCGCGGACACCATCATTGCCAGGTTTGTCTTTCCACATGCGCTGGGAAACGCCGCGCCCATGTACGTCACATTGCCTCCGGGCGACTCCAACCCCAGGATCAGCATGTGCTCGGCCATCCAGCCCTGCTCGCGGGCCATCACGCTGGCGATCCGCAGCGCAAAACATTTCTTCCCTAGCAGCGCGTTTCCGCCGTAGCCCGACCCCACGCTCCAGATTAAGTTCTCCTGCGGGAAGTGCACGATGTACCGCCGCGTGGGGTCCAGGTCGCCCAGCGAGTGCAACCCGGGAACAAACTCGCTCGACGTCCCCAGCCGCTGCATCGCCACCTTGCCCATCCGCGACATGATCCTCATGCTCGCCACCACGTACGGACTGTCCGTCACTTCCACGCCCACTTTGCTGATCGGTGAGCTCACCGGCCCCATCACGTAAGGAACGACATACATGGTCCGGCCGCGCATCGCTCCGTCCAGCAGCGCCCCCACCTTATGTTTCGCCGCGTTCGGGTCCATCCAATTGTTTGTCGGTCCGGCATCATCTTTGTCCGCCGAGCAGATGTACGTCAGATGCTCGGTTCGCGCCACGTCATTCGGGCTGCTGCGATGCAGGTAACAATTTGGGTAGGTCTTCTCGTTCAGTCTGTGGGTGTCCCCGCTGCCCAGCATCTCCGCGATCATCCGGCGGTACTCCGCTTCGGATCCGTCGCAATACACCACGTGGTCTGGCTTCGTCAGCTTCGCCGCCTCGTCGACCCAGGTTTGCAGTGGAGTTGCCACTCTAATCTCCTCGCCGGTCCAGCATTTCGCCGCCACATGGTCCAAAGCGCGACGCCCGCGTCGCTTGCCGCGCCGGAAACACTGTGGATGAAGACCCCGACCGGGTCGCGGTCCTGAAGCGAATGGACTCGGCCGGGCCAGCAGGCCCATGCAAAGGTGGGAACTTCCGGCCAGGCTGGCAGGCTTTGTCTTTACCTGAGCACAGTCTATGTTACCAATCGTCGCCCATGCAAGCTGCCTCCTGTTGTGGTGCCGCCTTCCAGGCGGCTTCTTTCTCTTCCTTATCTCTTTGCTTCATTACTTCTCTCCTGCTGTAAACTCGTCTCCCTTGTCTCCGTATCCCGAACTCGATCGCTTGCGCGTCGTCCTTGTCGCCCCGCGCAATCCGCTCAACATCGGCGCCGCCGCCCGCGCGATGAGCAACTTCGGCTTCCTCCATCTGCGTGTCGTAAACGCCTACGAATTGGCATTCCGCGAGGCGCGCTCGGCGGTCGGCGCCGCGCCTCTGCTCGCCCGCGCCGAAGAGTGCAAAACCCTCGCCGAAGCCGTCGGGGACTGCACGCTGGTCGTCGGAACTACGGCCGTCGGTCTCCGTCAATTGCAGCACCCGGTCCGGCGCCTTGAGCAAGCCGCTCCCCTCATCCGCAAACGCCTTGCGACCAGCCCGGTCGCCATTCTCTTCGGTTCGGAGAAGCGCGGTCTTTCCAATGAAGACCTCAGCCACTGCCATTGGCTCCTGCGCATCCCCACGCGCGAAGAGCATCGCTCCATGAACCTCGGCCAAGCCGTGGCCGTCTGCCTCTACGAACTCACGCGCAATCCTCAACCCGCCCCGCATTCGCCCAAACCAATCCCCGCCACTGCCGCCGATCTCGAGCGCCTCACTTCACTTTTGCTCGACGCCCTCCGCTCCAGTGGCTATTTGAAACCGAACCCCAGCAGCTCCCAGAAACGGCGCTCCGCCTCCCCCACCGACGAAAAGATCCGCCGCCTCGTCCGTCGCCTGAACCTCTCCTCCACCGATGTCGAACTCACCGTCGGCATCTTCCGCCAAATCTTCTGGAAACTAAGTTCCAAGCTCCATATGCGGAAACCTGAGCCGGGGTTCCATGAGCGACAGTGAATGAAAGCGCCGTGCGCCAGGTTGTCATTCTGCAGCTGAAACATCATCCACGCCGTCGGGTAGCCCAGATAACCATACACGCCGAGGAAACAAGGTACCGTGGTCGGCGTGCAGTTGGGCACGCCCTGGACGTCACAGTGGGTTGGGCCGATCAGCGTACCTTTCACTTTGATGACGCCCGCGGGCACAGCCCCGTGGCTGATGGTGGCTGCGTCGGCGCCGAAATCGGAATGTCCAGCGAGCCGTCCACCAAAAAAATGGAGCCCTGCGTGAGGTGTGATGTATCGGCGCAATTCAACGGGTCGGCGCAGAACTGCTGCCCGGGCAGCTCGATAGGCAAAACGGTTTTGATTGTGCCGGCGGATTTGATCAGCGCGTTGATCGCCCCTGTGGCGCCCTGAGAATGTCCGAACGAACCCATCTGGCTGGCGTTCAGCTTGTGAAAGAAGATGCTGACCGGATTGCTGTTTGCGGCGATCAGGAAATTCGCGCCGTCCAGGATGGTTTGCCCCACACCGGAGTTCTTGTCCTGCGCGGCAATGATCACAAAGCCCCCGGGCGCCATGTGTTTCATGGAAAACGTGTAGTTGGCGGAAAGGGAATTGCTGCCATTGCCCCAGGTGAGAATCGGATGTTGGAATCCGTTCTGCCCCAGGCTGGTCGGGTAGTAGAGGTCGAATTTGTCGCCGGAGGAGTCGCAGCACTCCGCTCCGATTGCCAGCGTGACGGCCCAGGGGCCTGCGCCGTTTTCAATGACTGGTTGCTGCGGTCCTCGCGTGAAAACCGGCAGCGTAGTCAGCAACCGACGCCAAGCGGATGCCGTGGGCCTGAGCGGTACTGGCGGCATCCTTCACAATGTCTCCCTTCGCATAACCGAGCATGAGCGCGGCAAAAGTTTTTTGGAGAGGATCCGACGAGGACTGGTGCTGTGCGCGAAGGGCCTCGACCGGAACATGGTCTAGCTTTATCTCCTTACCAAGGGCCTGTTCGAACAGGAAGACGGCATCGAGCTGGGACAGAGGTTCGGGACCGCCCATTTCCAGAACCACATTCTTTTGCGGATAGATTTTCGTGGTCGCGGCTACGGCAAAGTCGGCGACGTCGAAGGCAGAAATGTAGCTGACTTTCGCTTCTCCGGAACCGCAGATGCGAGCGGTGCCACCGATAGGATCGAAGCCCAATGCGGGACTCAGCCAAGCTTCCATGAAATACGACGGGCGCAAAATAACGGCTTCCATGGGGCCAGCGAGCAGGCGGGTTTCGCAATGGCGTTTTGCGGTGGACAGGGCGCAGTCTTCCTGGATATTTCCAGAGTAAGAGGTGTACACGAACCGGCGAACACCCTGACGCGCGGCGGCGTCGATTAGGCTGAGAGTACCCTCGTGATCCACGCGACGAAGGCCGTCATCGGTGCCGCTCGGCATGGATGTGACGGTGGTGACAACCGCTTCGACGACGGAGCAAGCCGCGAAGAGTGAGTCCGGACGAGTGAAGTCCCCATCGAGAACTTCAATTCCAGCGTCGAGAAGGCGCCGAGATTTGGGATGGTGACGGCCGCCGCGCCCCAGCGCGAGAACGTCGTGACCGCGCTCCTTGAGTTTGAGAGCCACATCTCCGCCGACGAAGCCTGTGGAACCTGCGATGAGAATGACCATGGCAACCTCCGAAGAAAGCCCAGCGGAGCTCTTGCGGGACGAACGGGAACCGGCAAGGGCTGACTCTAGGCCTGCGACGTTGAGGTGTCAAGCCGTTTGGGGAGAGCAAGAAGCGGCAGAAAGGCAAGGAAGAAGGAGGGCCTGGCGGATCAGATGCGCCGCACGAGCCCCAAACCCGTAGCGCGCGTGTTGCGCACGAGCAGCAAGACGAGAATCATGCCGATGAAGGGGATCAGTCCTGCGGCAATCACAATCGGATCGAAGGAATGCGTGCCCGCCGCCTGCCGGGCATCGGAATAGTGCCCGATCAATCGAAATGCAATGATGGTCCCAATCCCCGCACCGGTCCCGCTCATGCCGCTCACTGTAGCTACCGCCTCGCTCGTATAGAGGTCCGTGGGCAGCACGTTTGCAATTGTCGAAAACGACGCGTAGGAAAACGTGGCGAGCGCGAAGAGCAGCGTGATCAGGTACAGGTTCACCGTGAAGATAGTGGGAATGAGCAGCATCACGCCGAAGCCTCCAAAGACCACCAGCGCTTTTCGCGCGGCCCCGAGCGGCCAACCGCGACGAATCAAATATCCGGAAGCCCCGCCACCAAAGAAATTCCCCAGGTCCGCAGCAAGGAACGGAATCCACACGGCAATCAACCCGCTCTTCAAGGAAATGCCCTTGGCAATCAGGTAGATCGGGAACCAGTCGGTGACGAAGAACCATACAGGATCGGTAAGGCCCTTCGAAACAATGGTTCCCCAAGTTTGCGGTAGCTTTAGGAGATCGCGCCATCGCGGCAGCGGTTTTCCCGCCGATTCCGCTTCCGGCCTCTCAGAGAGGATCATTTGGCGCTCGGCATCACTGATGCGCGGGTGCTCCTGAGGCAGGTGATACAAGCGCCGCCAGACAATTAGCCACAAGAATCCGAGCAGCCCTGGAATGACAAATGCCACGCGCCATCCCCAGCGCAAGTACACCGGCAATATCAGGAAGGGCGCGATCGCGCCTCCGACCGACGACCCACTGTCGTACAACGCCGCCGCCAGTCCGCGCTCGCGCTTGGGAAACCACTCCGAAACAGCCTTGCTCGCGCCTGGCCAATTGGCAGACTCACCCGCTCCCAGCAGGAAGCGGAATGCACAAAAGCTGAAAATGCCATTCACCAGCGAAGTCAAGAGCGAGACAATCGAGTACCACGTAACGCTGATCGTCAGACCGCGCCTGGTTCCCACGCGATCCATCTGCCGGCCGCAAGCGGTTTGTCCAATGGTATACGCGATGCGAAATGCGATCGCGATACTGGCGTAGTCCGTGTTGGTCCAGTGGTATTCCTGTTTGAGATACGGCGCGAGAATGGAAAGTGTCTGGCGGTCAATATAGTTGATCACCGTCGAAGCGAACAGAATTCCGCCAATCCACCACCGCAACGACGGAATGAAGCGTGGCCGGGCCGAACCAATTTGCCCGGCTACCGCCATGACAGTCCCGCGGCGTTCCGTGTGTCATGAGCGCTGATGGAAGCCAATGCGGCCATGTATTATCGAGCGGCAGCAAGCGCAGCGATTGTGGCCGCGCTGAGCAGGCTGGCGGATTCTCTGTCGAGATAAAGCGTTGCGGCCGGATGCATGCGCAAAATAGAAGCCGGCATCATCGGACTGATTTCTCTCTCAATGCACATCTTGACCGCCTGCGCTTTCCGCGCATCCGGCACGACGGCAATGATCTCTTTGGCCTTCAGTATCTGACGCACGGACATGGAGATGGCCTGCCGGGGAACTTCCGAAAGTTCCGCGAACCAGCCCTCGCCAACTTGTTGACGACGGCAGGCTTCATCAAGGTTGACCACGAGATACGGCTCTTCCGTCTGGAAATCTGCCGGCGGATCGTTAAAGGCGAGATGGCCATTCTCACCGATGCCGGCAAGAGCGACATCTACCGACGCCGCCATCAGCATCTCGCCGGCGCGGCGAACCACTTCGCGGGGATCACCGTCGCCGTCAAGCAAGTGATACTTCGTGATGCCGGCCTTATGAATCAACCGCTCAAGAAGGTACTTGCGAAAACTGGCCGGGTGAGTAATGGGCAGCCCGATGTATTCATCGAGGTGAAACATCTCGACTCGTTGCCAGTCGATGTTTTCTGCCCTGGTCAGGGCGTCCAGAAAATCCAACTGTGACGTTCCCGTGGCGGCGATGATGCGTGCCCGTCCGCGATCGAGGATGGCACGGCGCACAGCATTCGCGGCTTGGTCGGCGGCAGCCAGGCTGAGTGAAAGCTTATCTTCGAACACCCGTACAATCACTCTGTGCTCTCCTTTGTTGGTACCTGCGCGCGTGAAGATGTGTAACTTTAATGGGGACACGTTGGGGAGTCAATTCGTACGCGCAAAAGGCAATGAGGCACTCTCCGAGCCGAGAGGAGATCCGGCGAAGAGAGATGCCACCCCTGGAGGGACGGCGCTAGAGGGAGGGGGAAGCCCCAGCCTGAAAGCCGGAGCTACAGGCTATTCACTTTTTGTGTTCATTTTTGAACAGTCTTGCGGCGCACCACGTCGGAGAATGGTATTGTTATGGTTGCGTATCACTTTCTACACACAGGCATGCGCGCATTCAACAAAGCAGATCGCCGGAGAGCACATGGAACTAAGCGTAACGCAACAAGAACGCCCCTGGGACCGGCCCTTCTGGAAGCCCGTCCACGGGAAAGAAGGCGTCTTCACTTATCTCGTTCTCATTCACGTTCTTGCGGTCATCGGTTTGATCCTATTCCCAGTACCAAGCCTCAAGGTTGTCGGCATGACTTTGCTCAGCATTGCCTTTGGCGGTCTCGGCACCACGGTCTGCTATCACCGGATGCTGGCCCATAAGACTCTCAAGACCAACCGCTTGATTGAGCAATTCTTGATCTTCTGGGCCGTCTTCAACGGTTCCGGCCATCCCGCAAGCTGGGTCGCCTATCATCGCTTGCATCATTCCGTCACCGACACGCCTGAGGATATCTCCAGTCCCAAGCAGGGTGGCTTCTGGTGGGCGCATCTTCGCTGGCTCTATCAAACCCAGCCCGCCGACAAGAAGCGCTGGGCACCTGAACTGACCGGCGGCGTCTACAAGATCTGGGGCTGGGCCGAAACGCCGGTCATTGTCTTCTCGATCTGCATCGGCCTGATTCTCGGTTTCGGCTGGATGGGTTTCTTCTGGATGGGCGCTATCCGCCTCGTCTACTCCCTGCATATGCAGTGCTTGGTGAACAGCCTCACGCATCTCAACCATGTCGAAGAAGGCGACTCCAGTATGAATGTCTGGTGGCTCGGCCCCTTCCAATTGACCGCCTGGGGCGAGAACTGGCACCAGAACCATCACACGCACGCCGGTTCCGCGCGCCTGGGCCTTCGCTGGTATCAGACCGACGTCGGCTGGTATTTCATCTGGATGCTCGAGGCCGTCGGACTAGCCCACTCCGTCAAGCGCCCCCGCGCGTCGTAGCCCGCAGCGTGCCACGCGGCTCGCTTTGTCCTAAACTGTAGGGGCGGGCTCGCCCGCCTGCTTTCAACCCGTGTACGCACAAAAATTCACCGTAAACCTTGTCATCCGCGGCGAAACCCGCGCCTGCCCGCTCGAGTGGCTCGACCAATTCTGCATGCGCAACTTCACGAACTCCGCCGACTTTGACGACACGCTCCCTGTTGCTGATGGCAGGATCGAAGCCGGTTTCCGTCTCACTCCCAAACGCTTCGCTGAAGGCCTCGCCGCCTGGCTCACGCAGCGCGGCAAAGGCGAAGGCCAGCCCGCGGTAGTACAGGTCACTCGCGAATAGACTCAGGGAACTTCTCCGTGAGAGGGTTGCTTACAGGGAGGAACGGCGCTAGGCTGCGGAATTCCGCTTTTCGCCGCGCAGCGCGGCGCGAATTTCCGGCAACGCCGCCAGCGCCGCCGCTTCACCGGCTGAAATCATCTCCGGGGTCTTACTGAAATCGTCCCACACAAAAGGCTTTACGTCCGGCTCAATGATTACGTCCGCCTGCGTGCGCCACGCGAGATCGCCATGCCGCTGGATGATGTTGAAGGACCGGCTAAGGACGTCCGTGAACGTGCGGGGCTCTTCGATGTTGCTCGCTTCCAGGTAAACGGCGATGACCACGTCCGCGCCAAGAAGCAAGACACCCTCGACTGGCACCGGCGCGGTGAGGAATCCGTCGACCAGCGTCCGCCCCTCAAATTGAATGGGCACAAAAAGGCCGGGATAAGCGCAGGAAGCGCGTAGCGCCGGCGCAATGGGCCCGTGGGAATAGTAGACGGAAACACCTGCGGAGATGTCCGTGGTGGCGATGGCCAGCGGTGTCTGCAATTCCTCGAACGTTTTTACCGGAGTAAAACGCGCGAGATATTTTTCCATGCGCTGGTTGGTGGCCAGCCCGAGCCAGGATGGCGTCCACCGCCCGAAATCCGTGAAGCTCGTGGTTGCTCCAATCTTGGCCATTTCTTCCAGCGATGCTCCCGCACAGTAGCCCACGGCGATCAGGGCGCCGACACTCGTGCCGGCCACGCAATCGATGGGAATTCCAGCTTCGTGCAGAACGCGGAGGACACCGAGGTGTGCAATACCGCGCGCAAAGCCGCCCGCAAGGGCCAGACCGACGCGTGGGCGTTCCCCGGGTTCACTCTGCTCGCCATATGCGAAGGCGCGAAATTTGTCCTTTGCGCTACGAAGCCAGCCGAACGGCCCCGCGGCTTTGTTTTCTTCCGTCATTTCTCTAGTTTAGCCCTATCGCCGCGGATCAGCCTGTCGTTTGACCCGGGCATGCCGGTTTTGTAACCTGTCCCCTCGAACTAAGCTTGCCATGTAAATCCAGTAAAAAAGGCGTGTCATGAAACGTCGCATTGAAAAGGCAGCAGTGCTGGGAGCGGGAACGATGGGCTCGCGGATCGCGGCGCATTTCGCAAACGCCGGGCTGCCGTGCATTTTGCTGGATATCGTGCCGCCGAATTTGCCGGCGGATGCGCCTTCCGCTGACCGCAACAAAATTGTGCGCGCGGGACTGGACGCGGCGAAGAAGTCGAAGCCAGCGGCATTTTTTACCCCCCCGCTCGCGGAAAAAATCGCCATTGGAAACTTCGAGGATGACCTAGCGCGTTGCGCGGAAGCGGACTGGATCATCGAGGTAGTCGCAGAGAATCTGGAAATAAAAAGAAAGTTGTTGGCCCGCGTGGCCCAGTTTCGCAAGCCCGCAGCCATCGTAACCACGAACACGTCCGGCTTGCCGGTGCACTTGATCGCCGAGGGGATGAGCGAAGAATTTCAGCAGCACTGGGCGGGGACGCACTTCTTTAATCCGCCGCGGTATCTGAAATTGGTGGAAGTGATCCCTGGGCCGAAGACTTCGAAGGACGTGGTCGAGTCTTTGAGCGAGTTTTGCGACCGACGATTGGGAAAAGGCGTGGTGCTGGCTAAAGACACGCCGAACTTCATTGCCAATCGCATCGGAACGTTTTCGATGCTGAATGCGCTGCGCCTGATGGGCGCGCTCGGAATGACAGTGGAAGAAGTGGACGCGTGTACCGGGCCGGCAGTGGGCTGGCCGAAGTCGGCGACGTTTCGAACGGCGGACATTGTGGGCCTCGATGTGCTCGTACACGTCGTGAAGAACATTTTCGAGACGGCGCCCAACGACGAGTCGCGGGAAATGTACAAAGTGCCGGCGCTCGTGGAGGAAATGGCCAAGCGCGGCTGGCTCGGTGACAAGACTGGCCAGGGTTTTTACAAGAAGGTGAAGGGCGAAGGTGAGAAGGAGATTCTGACGCTCGATGTGAACACCATGGAGTATCGCCCGCGGCAGAAAGCGAGATTCGCTTCGCTCGAGATGGGTAAGGCGATCGAGGACACACGCGAGAGGCTGCGGGCGCTGGTCGGACCCGTGCTGGAAGGGCAGAAGGGTGACAAAGCGCAACAATTCCTGTGGGGCGGGCTTTCCGAAATGTGTTTGTATGCGGCGCGCCGCGTGCCGGAAATTTCGGACAACGTTGTGGACGTTGATCGCGCGTTGCGCTGGGGCTTTGGCTGGGAACTCGGACCATTCGAAATCATGGATGCCATTGGCATGAGGGCGTTTGCTGGACAGGTGCAGAAAGAAGGGTGCACGCTGCCGGCAGTCATCGAGAAAGTGCTGGCGAGCGGGCGGAGGGGATTTTACGAATCGGAGAAAGGCACGACGACCGTTTTCGATATTTGCAGCGGTGGAGCGAAAAAAGTCGAAGAGCCGAACGGCGTCATCATTCTGAAATCGCTGAAAGAGGCTGGCCGCGAAGTGGAGCGCAATTCCGGCGCGAGCCTGATCGATCTCGGTGACGGCGTGGTGTGCTGTGAATTTCACGCCAAGATGAACGCTATCGGCGCAGACTTGATCGCCATGCTGCACAAGGGTTTGAAGCGGCTGGAGACGGATTTTGACGCTATGGTCATCGCCAACCAGGCGGTGAATTTTTCCGTCGGCGCAAACTTGATGCTGGTTCTGGTGGGAGCACAGGAACAGGAATGGGATGAACTGCACATGGCGGTCAAGCAATTCCAGAACATCAACCTGGCGATCAAGTACGCGCCAAAGCCCGTGGTGGCAGCGCCACAGGGCATGGCGCTCGGCGGCGGCTGCGAAGTGAGCCTGCACACGGCGAAAATTCAGGCAGCCGCAGAAGCCTACATCGGCTTGGTGGAAACGGGAGTGGGATTGATTCCCGGCGGCGGCGGCACGAAGGAAATGCTGATTCGCGCGAACGAACACGCTGCTGGCGGGGAAGATTTGGATCTATTCCACGCGCTGAGGCCAGTGTTCGAAACAATTGCCATGGCCAAGGTGGGCACAAGCGCTGAGGAATGCCGCGACTTGGGGTATTTGCGCCGCGAAGATGGCGTCTCCATGAACCTCGACCGGTTGGTCGCCGACGCCAAGGAAACCGCGCTGTCACTGGTGCGCGGCGGCTACAAGCCTCTAGCGGCAACCTGGCAGGAAGGCGCGCAGACGACACAGATCAAAGTGCTCGGCGAACAATTTCTTGCCGGCGCGAAGCTCGCGATCCACATGATGCTCCGCGGCGGATACGCCTCCGAATACGACGCGCATGTGGGCCGCAAGCTCGCGAACATTTTAGCCGGCGGTGCTCTGACGGCGCCCCAGCTAGTGAGCGAACAATACGTTCTTGATCTCGAGCGCGAAGCCTTCGTCTCCCTCTGCGGAGAAAAGAAAACGCAGGAACGCATCGCTCACACGCTCAAAACTGGCAAACCGCTCCGTAACTAGGAAGCCTGCCTCGCGGAGTACCCACCGAATCGACGGTACGCGCTCACGTGACGGGGACGGAAAAGTGTTCGTGAAGGATGCGCAGCCTGCCTTGGCTGTCCCTTTGAAAGACGTGAGTGGCGCGCACAAGATCGAGTTTTTCCTCGACACGCTTGCCGCCGCCCACGTCACGGCCGGTGGCCTGAAAATGAAACGTGTAGCTGGCAATGCCTGCATCGGAGCCGATCAGCACGACATCCATAGGGCCGAGCTTTAATTCCATGCGTGTGTCTGGACGGAAGTATTCTCTGGAGCGGCGCATCGCGCCCAAGCGGCCGGGCTCAGCACGGCCCATGGAGATCTGGAAGATGGTGCTCCCCGGTGCATAGTAGGAATTCAGGAGGTCTTCTGACTTAGCGAGAAACGTGGTCCAGAAGAGTTCAACCGCTTTGCGTACCTCCTCGTTCGTCAGTTTGTCCAAGATGAACCCTTCGTGGACGGCAACAACGTACTGTCTCGATCTCTGCTGGGGAGTATTGTACTCGTTCGTCTTATAGCCATTAGTTGGATATGATTGGAGTGTTACGGTCTCGGCATCTCGCCACCCCCGGGCTAAACACCGGAAAGAAATTCTAATCGTATAAAAGCGTATTGCTATGACGACCTTTTGTGTAGTATTCTACGGATTCGTAGGAGGTCGATCGTGCAGAAGCTGTGGGCGCCGCGGGAAGCGGCGAATATTCTGGGCATCAGTTATCCCACCTTGAAGCAGTGGATTTACCACGGAAAAATCAATTCCGTGAAGACACCCGGCGGGCATCACCGCGTGCCGGAGAACGAGATCGATCGCCTGTTTCCGAAGAAGCTGGACCGTGGGGACATCGAAACGCGACGCGGGAATTTCCGAAAAATCAGCGGGCGAAACCAGTTGATTGGGCGCGTCGTGGCGATCAAATTCAGTGGGTTGCTGGCGCAGGTGACCCTGGCGATCGGAGAGCAGCATATTACGTCGATCATCACGGCGGATGCGGCGAAGGAACTGCGGTTGAAGCCCGGGGAGCGGGCTGCGGCGCTGATCAAATCAACTGAAGTAATGATCCTAAGAGTATGACAGTGCAATATCTCGCGGCTGGTGACTGGTGATCGGAAAAATAACAATCTGTTGCAACTGTTTCCGCATTTTTCCGCTCATTCTTTCTGTTTTCCTTGCACAACTTGAGGTGCGCGCCCAAGGAAAGGAAATCCGCATAGCGGCGGCAGCGGATTTGAAATTTGCAATGGGGGAATTGTCGGAGAAGTTTGAGAAACAGACGGGAAACAAAGTGAATGCGACTTGCGGGTCGAGCGGAAGCTTTTTCTCGCAGATGCAGAATGGTGCTCCTTTCGATCTGTTCTTTTCCGCCGACATTGAGTATCCGAAAAAGCTGGAAGCCGCGGGACTCGCGGAGCCGGGGACACTACACGAATACGCCGTAGGGCGAATCGTGATTTGGGCGCCTGCGGATGCAAAGGTGGATGCTAGCAAGCTGGGGTGGAAAACCCTCCTGGAGGAAAGCGTCGAAAAGATTGCGATCGCGAATCCAGAACACGCGCCCTACGGACGGGCGGCGGTAGCTGCGTTGCAAAAGGCGGGAATCTACGAACTCGTTAGAGCAAAGCTGGTGTATGGAGAAAATATTTCGCAAGCGGCGCAGTTTGTGCAGTCGGGAAATGCACAGGCCGGGATTGTGGCACTGTCGCTTGCCGTTTCGCCGGCGATGCGCAATGGAAAACGATGGGAGATTCCCCAAGAGATGCATCCCGCGCTTGAACAAGGAGCGATCGTTTTAAAGGACGCGAAGAATAAGGATTCGGCGCGAGCGTTTCTGGAATTTGTGAAGAGTACAACGGGGCGCACCATACTGGCGACGTATGGTTTTTCGTTTCCGGAAAAGGCGAAAAAAGAAGAGAAAAGATAGCGCGGAGCCGCTGAAGGCGCAGAGGAAACGTAGAGAAGAGAAAAAAAAGGATAACTAATGGAAGCGTTGTGGTTGTCGATGAAGTTGGCAGCGTGCGTGGCGTCGCTACTACTGGTGATTGGCGTGCCGGTGGCCTACTGGCTGGCGTATTCAACCTGGCGCGGCAAATTCCTGCTCGAATCGATGGTAGCGTTGCCGCTGGTGTTGCCGCCGACGGTGCTCGGATTTTACGCGCTCGTAGCGATGGGGCCGCGCGGGCCGCTGGGAAAACTGTGGATCGCGCTCTTCGGGCACGGACTGGCATTCACGTTCAGCGGACTGATTCTTGCTTCGGTGTTGTACAGCCTTCCATTTGCAGTGCAGCCGCTGATCTCTTCCTTTGAGGGTGTCGATCGAAAACTGCTGGACGCGTCGGCCGTGCTGGGTGCGGGAGGCTTGCGGACATTTTGGCGCGTGATCCTGCCGTTGTCTATGCCCGGAGTTGTGACGGCGGCGGTGCTGAGTTTTGCGCACACCTTGGGAGAATTTGGCGTGGTCTTGATGGTGGGCGGGAATTTGGCCGGGGTCACGCGAACCGTTTCGATCGACATTTACGATCACGTGCAGTCCCTGGAATACGCCGCGGCGAATCGAATGGCGCTGGTGCTTCTGGCGATTTCCTTCGCCGTGTTGTCTCTTGTCTATGCGGTCAATCGCCGCGTGTGGACGCCGTGGGCGGCGAAGTAGACGCAACAATGCTGGCCGCGCGAATCCGCAAAGAACGGCACGGCGCGGGCGCCTACTCCTTTGTCCTTGATGTTTTCATCGAAGTTTCACCCGGCATCACAATTTTATTTGGGGCTTCCGGAGCCGGGAAATCCACGCTGCTCGATTGCGTCGCGGGACTGGCGCATCCAGACGAGGGACGAATCGCGGTCGGCGGCGATGTGCTGTTCGATTCCGCGCGGGGAATCCATGTTCCCGCACCGCAGCGGCGAACCGCTTACGTCTTTCAGACCCTGGCGCTGTTCCCGCACCTGAGCGCGGAGGAAAACGTTGCATACGGATTGACGACCTTGCGGGAGGAAAAAAAGCGGGAACAAGTAGAAGCAATTCTCAAAGCGTTTCGCGTTGAGAAATTGCGGAAACAAAAGCCCGCCGAGATTTCCGGAGGTGAGAAGCAAAGAATCGCGCTGGCGAGATCACTGGTGACCGAGCCGCGCGTATTGCTGCTCGACGAGCCGCTGACGGGCTTGGATGCGGAGCTGAAAGCGGCGATTGTGGACGATTTGCGCGCGTGGAATGCGGCGAAGGGAATCCCCATTCTGTACGTGACGCATAGCCGCGAAGAAGTGGATGCACTTGGCGAGCGCGTGATCGCGCTAGACAATGGACGCGTCGCAAGCACCGGCGCACCGATGGATGTACTGGACGCACCGCGACGGAAAAAACTGGCGCAAGCGGCGGGATTCGAAAATCTGCTGAGCGCTACGGTACTCGATCTGCGCGAGTCGGATGGCGTGATGCGCGTGAGGCTGGACGAGAGCGCATGCGAGATCGAGGTGCCACTTGGCTATGCGGCGGCCGGGAGCCGCGTGCGGGTAGCTATTCGCCCGGGAGATATTTTGCTTGCGACGGAGCGGCCGCACGGATTGAGCGCGCGAAACGTGATGGATGGGCGCATCGTTTCGCTGGAGCAGCGCGGGACGATGGTCATTGCGCGCGTGGATTGTGGCGTCGCGTTTATTGTGCACGTCACCCCCGGAGCAGTGCGGGCACTGGGGTTAACGCCCGGGCGTCACGTTTGGCTGGTGTTGAAAACGCATTCGTGCCATCTAGTGGAGTAAGAGAAAATTCAAGAGCCCAGAATTTTTCAAGACTTCGGCTTTGGTGGGGCGGGCGTCGCAGGTTTGGCCGCAGCGGGGACGGAGAATTTGATTTCCTCGGCCTCAAGGGCGTTATCCTTGGGGGTGGCGTGGATGACCACGCGATTGCCCGCGGCAAGGTCGCCCACCTTGGCTGGTTTGTCCTCATTGTTGGACCTCGATAGAAAGACGGTCGAAGCGGCGATTTTCACTTCCACGGATTTCCCGTCCGCTGTTTTTACAACCACGGAATCGGCGCTGATTTTTTCGACCGTGCCTCTCACGTGAACCTTATTGCCGTGGGCGAAGGCCGTGCCCGTGACGAGTGCAAACAATAGTGCAAGCCATGGTAAGCGAAGCTTCATGAGCGTCTCCCGCTGGAATTAGAGGCTGCCGCGATCCAGCCTCATTCCTGGTGATGATCTTGTGATTCCGGTTTCCGTTGAGGTGTTGCTCCATTCAAAAAATCATTTTCCTGTTGTTCTTCCGCCCGCTCGTCCGGGCCTTTGGGATTATAGCGCTCCATTTCGATGCGTTCCGCGGCGGTTAGATGAGGAAGGTGGCGGATAAAGTGAACCAGCTTCCAACTGTCCAGCATGCCTCCGTGCCCGCCGCTATTGGAAAATGCCGGCATGCCCGTGAAGCGCACGCCATTCTCGATGATCCAGAACAGCTCGCCGTCCGTGAGGTCTTGCGTGTCCCGCAAACGCAGATCCGGCGGCTTAGGGTACAGACCACTGCCAATCATGGTCTGCCCGCCGCCGTCGTTGGCGTGGCAGACGGCGCAATGATCGGCGAAATGCAGCCGCGCATCGCGCAGATCCTCCGACGAGACGAGCAGGGGGTTCTGGGCCAGCCGCGCATTCGAAGGGATCGCGAGATGACGCGCATTGCGAGCGACCGTGATTTCGAATTTAGTAGGCGTTGCGCGAGAACTGAGGCCGTCATGCAGGAATGAGCCGGCCACCGCGACAACGAGGCCGAAGAGCGCTACAGCGACGATGATCATCACCAGAGTTCTGCGTTTCATGACCCTGTGAGTATGTTAATGGATGAAGGCCGCAGCGGCCAGCGGCGAATCATTCGGCGCTGACGGCGACAACGCTGCGGCGCTTGACTCCGGCGCGCGCGTCGCGACCCAGAGCGGAACAGCGAGAAGGCGCCCATTTCTCCACGATGTAAAGCAGTCGCGTTTATTCGAATCGAAGTGATGTGCGAATATCGACCATTTTCAGGAGAGCGGCGCGGGAAATGGAAGGGCCGGCGAAGGTAACCCCGCAAGCGGTTTCCTCTGGTAGGATACACAGGAAATGGCGAGGCCCACGATGAACGGAAGCGATTTGACGGTGCTCGAAGCCTGTCCGGCGGAAGTTCGCGAAATTCTCCACGCCGCTGCGTCCGGCGCGGAGTTGACATTCGAACAGGGGCTGCTCCTGGCGAGGGCGGAAGGTTCGGCACTGGATGCGCTGGTGGCCGTTGCGGACCAGTTGCGTCGAGAGACGGTCGGAGATGTGATCACTTACGTCATGAATCGAAACATCAATTTCACGAATGTGTGCTTCGTGGGGTGCAGTTTTTGCGGCTTTGGACGCGGGCCGGGGGCCGCGGACGCGTACTCACTCTCTTTCGACGAAGTGGTGCGCCGCGCGCGCGAGGCCTGGGAACGCGGCGCAACTGAGGTTTGTATTCAGGGTGGGTTGCCGCGCGACCTCGACGGGTTTTTCTACCGCGACCTGCTGCGAGCGATCAAGCTTGCGATTCCCGGGATGCACGTGCATGCGTTCTCGCCCATGGAAATTGACTACGGCGTGACGAAAACAGGAATGGCGCTGAGCGACTACCTCCAGATGATGAAGGACGAGGGGCTGGGAAGCATTCCGGGCACGGCGGCAGAAATCCTGGATGATCGCGTGCGAAAGGAACTGAGCCCGAACAAACTGCCGGCCGGTCGGTGGGTGGAGATCATCACCGCCGCGCATGAGCTGGGCATCCCGACGACTTCAACCATGATGTACGGGCACGTGGAAGAGCCGGCGGATTGGGTGCGGCACATGCTCCTCTTGCGCACGATCCAAAAACGCACCGGCGGATTTACGGAGTTCGTGCCGCTGGGTTTCATCCACGAAAAGACGCGGCTGTACCGGCACGGGGGTGCAAGGCCGGGAGCGAAGCGCGAGGAACACCTGCACGTACACGCGCTGGCCCGAGTGCTGCTGCACGGAGCGATCAAGAATCTGCAGGTGTCCTGGGTAAAACTCGGATTCGAAACGTCGCTCGCTTGTTTGCAGGCGGGAGCAAACGATTTCAGCGGGACGCTCATGGAAGAGAGTATTTCCAAGGCCGCCGGCGCAACTTTCGGGGAGTATGTGTCGCCGGAAGAATTTCGCGCCAGGATTCGATCGATTGGGCGAGTGCCGGCGGAACGGACGACAACCTACAAAATTCGGCGGATGTTTGACGAGCCAGAAGATGAGCTGCGGACGGCGGCGCAGCTCCCGATGGTTCGTGCAGAAAACCACGTGACATACACCGAAGACGCCTACTGAGCGATTCCCATGCGAGCACTCCTCTTACCGGTCAAAGACTTGCACAATGCGAAGAGACGATTGTTGGGCGTACTGACGCCGGAGGAGAGGCTTGCGCTGGCCGGGGCCATGCTTGCGGACACCATTGGCGCAGTGCGAGGCGTGCGCTGCGCTGAAAAGATTTTTGTCGTCACAAATTACGAGCCTGTCATGCGTTTGGCCGAGGAGAATCGATGGGAGATTCTGCGCGAGGAGCAGCAAATCTCCGAGAGCCATTCCGTGGATGCCGCTTCGAGGGTCTGCCAACAAAGGGGCGTCAGCGGACTGCTGCGCCTGCCGCTCGATCTGCCGCTCATTCAATCGAGCGACATCGATGAACTCTTGACCGTGAAATGCCAGGCCCCGGCTTTAGTCATTGTGCCGTCACGCGACGGGACCGGCACGAACGCCATGCTGCGGACCCCACCCACGTTGTTTCCCTCACATTTTGGGACCGGAAGCTTTGCAAAGCATCTTGCCGAAGCCGAAAGGGCCCATGCCAACGTGACGGTGCGCCGCAATCCCCGGCTGGAGATGGATGTGGACGACGAAGGGGATTTGCGGGCCCTGCTGGAGTGCGATTTGAGCAGAACGGAAACGGGACGCTGGCTGCGCGCCAGCGGCATCAAGGCAAAGTTCCTGCCAAATATGCGAGCGGGAGCGATGAGCGCGCGATGAAGAAAAAACTTTATGCGAGCCTCGACGAGGCCGTGGCGGATATTCCCGATGGCGCGCAAATCATGTTCGGGGGATTCGGAGGCGCGGGCTTTCCGAATAACCTGATTCAGGCGCTGGCGCGGAAAGGAACGAAAAACATTACTGCCATCAGTAATAATTGTGGCACGCGCGAAGGCGAGCTTGGGCTGATGTTCAAGAACAACCAGATCAAGCATGTGATTGCCTCTTTTCCCGGACCTCATTCCAACTATTTTCAGGAACGGTTCGCGGCGAAGGAAGTGACCTTAGAACTCGTGCCTCAGGGAATTCTGTGCGAGCGAATGCGTGCCGCTGGCGCTGGTCTGCAAGGTTTCTACACCACCGTAGGTGTGGGCACCGAAGTTGCCGAAGGAAAAGAAGAACGCTTCCTTGAAGGCCAGCGCTGCATTTTGGAAATGCCGATTCATGCGGACTATGCCTCGGTCAAAGCGCACAAGGCCGATGAGTTGGGGAATCTGACCTATCGACTAGCTGCGAGAAATTTCAATCCCATTATGGCCATGGCCGCGAAAACGACCATCGCGGAAGTGGAAGAAATCGTTCCCGTGGGGTCCATCAATCCGGAACACGTGATGACTCCGGCGATCTTCGTTCATCGCATCGTGCAAGCGAAAGGACTCCGTTATGCCTGGTGACGGCATCCAGAAACAGGTCATGCCCGGTGACGCCATTCAGGAAAGAGTTATTCCGGCTAAGCCGCGATTGACGCGCGAACAGATCGCCCAGCGCGCCGCGCTTGAATTGCCGGACGGCGCCTACGTGAATCTCGGCTGGGGAATTCCCAATCTCATCGCGGACTATTTGCCGAAAGAGATCACCGTTTATTTCCACAGCGAAAACGGAATTCTGGGAATGGGGCGCCGCGCAAAACCCGGTGAAGAAGATTTCGATCAGGTGGACGCGATGAAGGTGCCCGTGACGCTGATTCCGGGAGCTTCTTTCTTTCATCAGGCGGACGCACATCTGATGTCGCGTGGTGGACATCTTGACGCCGCGTTGCTGGGCGGGTTCCAGGTGTCGGAGAAGGGCGATCTTTCAAATTGGAAAATTCCCGGCGCGAAAGGTTCCGGCGGTATCGGAGGTGCGATGGATATCGCCGCAGGCGCCAAAACGTTAATCGTGTGTATGGAGCACACCACCAAGGACGGAGCGCCAAAAATTGTGAAGCAGTGCACGTATCCTCTGACTGGTTTGGCATGCGTGGATACCATCGTTACGGATCTTGCCGTGATCGATGTGCAGCCAGAAGGATTGATTCTGCGCGAAGTGGCGCGTGGTTGGACGGCGGAGGAAGTGCAGGCATTGACCGGCGCCCAATTGATCGCGCGGCAGCGAATTCCGGAGATGAGTTTCGCTTGATTTTAGGAGGAGGCCTAAATGAGCCAGGTGATTCCAGAAAAATACGCGGATCTGCTAGAGAAGCCGGCGTTCGGAAATCTAGGCACGCTGATGAAGGACGGAAGCCCGCAGGTGACACCCGTGTGGGTAGATTACGATGGGAAATTCGTGCACATCAATTCAGCGAAGGGCCGCGTGAAGGACAAGAATGTCCGGCGCGATCCGCGCGTTTCGATTGCGATCCAGGACCCCGCAAATCCCTACCGCTATTTGGAGATTCGGGGCAAGGTCGTTGAAATCACCGAAAACGGCGCGGACGATCACATCAACAAACTATCCAAAAAATATCTGGGAAATCCAGTTTATCCTTTCCGGAAACCGGGCGAAGTCCGCGTGACGTACAAGATCGAGCCGGAAAAAGTCAGCTCGATGGGTTAACTCTCCCGACCAGATTCTCAATCTATTTGCATGCGATCGATCCATAACGCCCGGCCATCCCGTGCGTCCTGACTACAGTCTTGCAGCGACGCGGGCGGCCTTTCGTCCATCCGGAGTGCGGACAATCAGCACGAGCCGGTCTGTCAGCGGCACGCCCGCACTGGGAACGGTGTACTCTAGAAACCACCGGTATCGTTTTGGCAATTCCTCCTTGCTTCGCGTGTTGTAAAGCTCGATGGGTTCGGCCGTCGCAGATACTTCTTTGAGATTCTCGATGTGCCGCAATTCGATGCCGCGCTTCCAGTAGAACGAGAAGCGAAGCGTCTTCATCATCTCTTGCGTGAGATACCGGCGTGGGCCGGGCTGCTGCAACTGGCTCGTACAGGGAATATCGAGAAGGACGAACGAAACGCGGAGTTCCTTGGGAAACTCGGTCAGAATTTCCGGCCCGCGCCGATATTCCGTCCCGTGCTGGTCATCGATGCGTTTGAAATTGTCGAAAAAATCGGGAGCGGTGACGCGGCCCGCCAGTCGAAAGCACGTCAAATCGGACAGGCTTCCTTCCGTTTGAAAAAAAATGCCGCCGTCAAAATTCAGAATGTCTTTCCGGACGGACTTTTCCTTCTTTTTCGGTTTTTGTTGCTCTTGACCCGCGCGCGGAGCAGGAATAAAAAGCACCGCCGCGGTGACAGCGGCAAAAAAAAGTCTTTGAAAAAAGCGGTACATCCTCATCATTCAAAAAAGTTCAGCGTGCTTCCACGGCACCGGTGTTCAGCAGAAACGAGATGCCGTCGATGGTGTACAAAGTTTTCCCGCCATCGCTTTTTTGCGGCGGAACTTTTCCGGCTCGCACGGATTCAAAAGCAGCGACCAGACTCGGGAGCACCGAAGGATCCGCCACAGGAATATTGTGCGCGCCGAGAACGGTCTTGAGTTGCGAGGCAAGCGCGGCCAGGCGCTTCACGGAGGCGACGTAGGCGTCGAGATCGGTTTCCGGACGAAACAGCCAGATGGGGGCGGGATAGTAGGTGTCGCCGGTGAAAAGTAGGCCGTTCGCACGATCCAGCAAAGAAATCGCATCCGGTGTGTGGCCCGGAGTGGACAGTATCTCGAGCGTGCGGTCGCCGAGATTGATTTTGAAACCGTCATGAATTGAGTGCGAGATTTTCCATGGTTTGGTGGCGTAGGTCTTCGGATCAAAACCCTTGGGCAAATCTCCGCAAAGCTGGTCAGGAGTGATCTCCGCCTGCGCATCCTCGCGGGAGCCGCGCGCATTGGTGCGCGTGAAATCGGTGTCCATGCCGTAGACGAAAGCGAATTGCCAGTTGCCGCCAACGTGATCGTTGTGGGTGTGCGAGTTGAGAACAACGACCGGACGCGACGTCAGTTTGGACGTAACCTTGCGAATGTCGCTGACGCCCATCCCCGTGTCGAAGAGAACCGCTTGCTTGTGGCCGACAATGAGATAGGAAATGACTTCTTCCGATTGACGCGGTTCGTAGATGGCAAAAACTCCGGGCGCGACTTTGTAGACCTCGAACCACGTCTCGCTGGCCAACACACGCTCGAGCGATTTGTATTCCGGCCTCGGAAGCGCGCGGCACCACTCGGGAATCTGCTCTGTCTGCGCCCCCAGCCCAAACGGCGTGACGCAGATCAACGCAGAAGCCGCCAGTGCTCTGCTAAACCTCACCATGCCTCCAGGTTTTTGCCGTGAATCGGCTGGGGGCCGCTATGTTATCTCCATCGAGCTTCGACAGCAAACTTCAATGCGCCCCGCACAAATGCCCTAGGAGTTCTACTTGCCGTACTTTTCGTAAAACTTGTTGGCGAAGAGTTCGTCTTTTCCACGCAACCGTTGCTCGGGTTTGAGGCGTATCGGTCATTTGGCGGAGTTAACGAAAATGGATTTGGGAATCATCATGTGGACGCCTTTGTTGCCGTCGACGAGTTCGGTGATGTGGAGGTCGGCAGCGATGCTCGAGAGCATGTAGGCGTCGTCGCGTGCGAGATGTTTTTCGTTCATCAGGAAATCGATCATTTCGCGGACGGCGAGCTTGGTAGCTTCGTTCAAATCTTCATGGAGGCCCATGGTGATGAAATGCGTGGGCGTTTCGGCGCGGGGCCAGCGCAGGTGCATGTCCTTGCGCACGATGAATTGAAATGTGCCGATGAGCGAAGTTTCGAGCGCGGTGATGTCCACTTCGCCGTCGCCCTGGCCAGCGTGGCCGTCGCCAACTTCAAAGAGCGCGCCGGGAGCATGGACGGGAATGTAGAGCGTCGTGCCCGCGACGAGATTCTTGTTGTCCAGATTGCCCGCTTGAATCCATGGGGGATTGCTGCTGAGCCGACCGGAAATTTCCGGCGGCGCGACGCCCATGCTGCCGAAAAAAGGATGCAACGAAATTTCGATGCCGGGAGCGAAGCGCGCGATCATGCGCTTTTCGTCGAGCGGAATGATTTTCATTTTCGGATACGGAAAATCTTCCGGCAGAAATCCGCGCCCTGGTCCAAACGCATTGTATGCGTACGGAATCGCAAGCTTGGCGCCGAGGATTCTTATTTCTAGCACGTCGCCAACTTCAGCACCCTCAACATAAACGGGTCCGGTGAGGATGTGCGCGCCGGGGCCCTTCTCCTTGACCTGATCGGTGATGTCACGCAGCGATTGCTCGACCTGGTCCGGTTGCACGCCAGCATCTTCAAGCCGCTTCGGGCTCGAAGTAATCAGCGTCTGGATTTCCACCGTGTCGCCGGATTTGACGCGCAGCACCGGCGGCGTCTTCGCGTCGTAGTATCCCCACGCCACCGTCTTCGGCGTCGGCTTCAGCGTATGCGTTGACTGCGCATCTACTTGCTGAGAGAAAAGAAACAAGCCACAGAGCAGACTGCCAAGCCCAACCGAGATTTTGTGGCGAATCATGTGGCCCCCCGGTGATCCGTAGGCGGATAACGTGCCGAATCGTCCTCTGCTCGGTTGATAAAATCAAGTTCGTCAGACGGCAGTTTCCGGGTGTGCCTTCTTCAGACTCAGTGTCGCATTGTTGATCAATGGCCTCGCCCAAAACCCAACGCTCATCACGACGCCAAACGTGAGATAGAGAAATGCCATCCCGGTTCGCAGCCCCGCGAAGTCGCCGATCCGCCCGATAATGACCGGCACGATGGCTGCGCCGACGATTCCAGTGCCTAAAATTCCCGAGAACGAACCGTGATACTCCACTACGGAATTCAGCGCCAGCGACACTACAATGGGCCACATGACCGAAGCAAACAAGCCGATCGCAGGAAACGCAATCAGCGAAACTTTGGCGGGACCGAACAAGGCCGCAGACAGACAGAGCAGCGCACCGGCACACGCACCAACCAGCACCTTGCCGCTATCGAACAGTTTCAGCAACAACAGGCCAATCACGCAACCCAGGGTGAGCAAGCCCCAAAACCAGGAGACTGCCACGGCTCCCGTCGTGTGGGGATCGAAACCGTGATATTGGTGGAGAAAATTCGAGATCCAGTTCGCGGTTCCCTGTTCGCAGCCTGTGTACGCAAACATCGCGACAAAATACAGCCAAACCACGGGCTGGCGCATGAGGCTGCGGTACATGTCCAACGAGCCGGCGCGTTCTTCGGCGGTGTGCCGGACAGCGGGAAACCTGGACAAGACCAGGACCACCATCATCAGCAGCGCGCAGACGGCAAAGACCCAATAGATCGAGGCCCAAGGCAGGTCCGCTGGAGTGAGTCTGCCCAGAATACGCAACGAGGCACTTTGATGGCTTGAAGAATTGGTGAGGTTCAAAACCAGATACGAGTAGATACGCGGGCTGATGAACGAGGCGCTGCCGAAAACCAGTTGAGCGAGTGCAGAATTAAAAGCGTAATGCTCTTCGCCGCCGGCGACGCGCAACAGGGGATTGATAGCCACCTGCAGAGTGGCCATTCCCGCACCAATCGCGAAAAGGGACACTACCGCGACATTATATCGAGGGAGAAGAGCGAAACTGAGGGACCCGAGAGTCGCGGCAAGAAATGAAACGATCATCACCGGTTTCTCGGTGAATCTTTCCACCAAGAAACCTGCCGGAATGGACATCACGCCGTACGCGATGAAAAACGCAAACACGAGAAATCCGGCGGCCATCAGGCTCACGCGAAAGCTGCTGATGATATCCGGCACGATCGCGTTGATGATATTGGTCAACAGAGAGATCACGAAAAACGTGAGGAGAACCAGACTCACCATGTAGCGGTTTCGTGTCATCGGCCCTAGCTCTCCTGTTTTGTTCACCTGTCAAACAGCTTGGCTGGCTTCTTGCCCGAAGCGGTGGTGCCAGACGCGGGCCGCGCCAATCAAGTTGGCGTCTTCTCCCAGAGAAGCTAGGGCGAGTTCCGTTTGTTCAAACGGCACGAACCGGCAGCCTTGGGAAATCACCTTGCGGAGCTCGTCAAGACTCACGCTTTTCATTACGCTGCCGCCCAAAACAATCACCTCCGGCACAAACAAGTTGATCAAGTTCGCCAAGCCGAGCCCGAGGTAGTACGCCTCGCGCGTGACGGCTTCGCGCGCCAGCGCATCGCCTTCTTTCGCAAGCCCGAAAATATCCTTAGCGGTGAGATCTCCCGCAGTGCGGCGGCCAGTCTGCGCTTTGCTTTGGAACCATTCCACCATTGCCGGCCCGGTCGCCAGCGCTTCCCAGCATCCACGGAATCCGCAAGTACACAGTGGGCCGGAAGCGTCGATCACGTGGTGGCCGACTTCGGGATGCGACCGGTCCACACCGCGATAGAGTTTCCCGTCCAGAATAATTCCGCCGCCAATGCCCGTACCAACCGTCACGTAGATCAATCGCGACTTACCTTTTCCCGCGCCCCAGGCGGCTTCTCCCAGCGCCGCAGCGTCCCCGTCGTTTTCCAGAGCCACGCGGATATTGAACTCTCGCGCCAAGTCTTTTACCGGATTGCAGCCTTTCCATCCCTGAAGAAAATCCACGTCGCCGAATTCGCCGGTGAACGGGTAGACCCAGCCCGTCGAGCCGATGCCGATGCCGGTAAGTTCATCGTGGGCGATTCTCGCGGACTCTCGCAGCATGCGAACCAAATGCGAGAGACCATCGAGGTAAGCGCGAGCGGGCTCGGTTGGGGTTTCAACCTTGGACAAGACCTTACCCGCGTCGTTCACCATGCCGACGGCAATCTTTGTTCCTCCAATGTCAACCGCACCAATCACGGTTTTCCTCCGCTGGCCTGCTTGGGCAGGAGACCGGATTCGTCTTCCACAATGAAGGAGCAGAGACGAAAAGAATCGCAATCCACTCCGGAAAGGCGCGACAAGCGCTCGGCCACGAGTTGCGCCGGGATGATGTCAATCAGGAATTGCCAGTCCGGCGAAATCGCGGGAAGTTGAAACTCCAGATCGCCCGCGTCGGCCGGAAGATTTTGGCCCATGAGCATGACACTCGCGCCGAGCTTGCGAAGATCCCGCGCGACGGCCAGGTCCTGTTCGCGCATGCGCGCGCCGTCAATCCACATGCCGAAACGAAAATCCTTGGCGATGATTTCCTGTGGGCCGTGCCGAAAACTGCCTGTGCCCATGGCCGTCGCTGGCGATTTGACGCCTTCTTCCCACATGAGGCGGGCCTCATAGCAACTGCCGAGACTGCTGCCACGAGCGAGAAAATAGCTCACAGAGCCAGGCGCAAGCCACGCGGAAGTTTCAATTTGTTGCTGCCAGCGAGGGATGGCTCGCGCGGCGTCTCCGATCGACTGCGAAAGAACTGAGATAAGTTTGGAATCGAACGAACCGGCGACTTGGCTCGCGAGGATTCCTGTGGCCGCGGCCAAGGTGGAATAGGTGTTGACGGAAATGGCGTGATCGAACGCGATGGGAAGAACAATGGCGGTGTGGGCTTCTTTGACGAGCGGCCCGTCCGGCGCGTTTGTTATGCCGATGACCGTCGTGCCGGCCGCATGCGCTTTCGCAGCCAATTGGACGATTTCCACGCTTTTGCCGCTGCGCGAAAGGATGATGATCACAGAATTCTTCGGAAAGGTGGCAAATTGCAGCAGCTCCGCCGCGTCCTGCATGTAGACAGGGCGAGCAGTCTGGTGAAAAAGAGCGCCAGCATTGAGCGCGGCATGCCAACTGCTGCCAATTCCCGTCAGGTAGATATGCTGGGCATCGCGGATCGCCGCCGCCGCCGCACCCAGAGCTGGGAGTCTCGGCCGGCACAAGTATTCGATGGTGCGCTGCAATTCATCCGGCTGGCGGAGAATGTCGCGCAAGAAATGTGTCATCATCAGCTCAGGTGCAAGGCCGGCAGAGTCTTCGCAGCGTGGTAACGCCAGGCAACAGTCTTGGGCGTCGACTGCAGCGGGGACGCCGCCGGCGAACTCGCCTTCTGCGCGAAAAGTGAAGGCGCGAAGAACACGGTTCCAGCCAGCACTACAGAACGGCAAGTCACTTAGTTCCCCCCATGGGATGATTTTTTGGTAAGCGGTCACACTCGCCGGGGCTAGCCGTTATTAGGACCTCTTGCGGCAAATCCATGACTACTCTGGTATCGTCGTAAGAGATTCCTTCACCTTCGAGACGATAGACGAATTTTATCGTCTTCTCGTAGGGTGTGGCCGACGAGCAGAACGCACACCCCAATGCCCACTTCCTTGGAAGTTTCTCTGTGTCGTACTTTAGGAGAGGGTGGGCATCGGGTGATTCAGCGGCAAGCACTTTTCCGTCCGTCGCAATTGTTAGTTTCACGATGACTGTTCCTTGAATCTGTACTTGTCGCGCAAGCGGGGGGTAATGAAGTGGTGCCTCCAGATGCTTGATATAAAAAACCGGTTGTTTCTCTTCTTGTGGCAAACCCACTAGGAAAATCAGCAAAGACGCAACCATTATGCTGAACTTCATGGCGTCTCCTCCCAAGCAACCTGTGAGTTTTGGCCCAACTTACATCCTTTGGCGTTCGCGGTTGTAAGAAATGTAGTCGTCATGGGTGGGTCATGTCCTCGGGCTTGACGAGGGCGTCGAACTCTTCGGCGGTGACGTAGCCGAGATTGAGGGCGGCTTCGCGGAGGCTGATGTGGGCCTTGTGGGCAGCTTTGGCGACCTGTGCGGCTTGGTCGTAGCCGATTTTGGGGGCGAGCGCGGTGACGAGCATGAGGGAATTGCGGACGTAGTGATCGATCTGCTCGCGATTGGCTTCGATGCCATGGACGCAGTGCTCGACGAAGCTGTTGCAGGCGTCGGCGAGGAGTTCGACGGAGTGCAGGTAATTGAAGATCATCACGGGCTTGAAAACGTTCAGCTCGAAATTGCCTTGCGAGCCGGCGAAGCCGATGGCGGCGTCATTGCCCATGACCTGCACGGCGACCATGGTGAGGGCTTCGGCCTGAGTGGGATTTACCTTGCCCGGCATGATCGAAGACCCGGGCTCGTTTTCAGGAAGCGTGAGTTCGCCAAGGCCGCAGCGCGGGCCGGAAGCGAGCCAGCGAATATCATTGGCGATTTTGAAGAGCGAAGCAGCAAGCGTCTTCAATGCTCCTGAGGCGAAGACGATTTCGTCGTGAGCGGAGAGCGCGGCGAATTTATTGGGATGGGAACGGAAAGGAAGGCCGGTGAGTTCAGCAATCTTGCGTGCGGTCTTTCCAGCGAATTCGGGATGCGCGTTGAGGCCAGTGCCGACGGCGGTGCCGCCGATGGCGAGATCGTAGAGGCCATCAAGAGCGACGGCGACTCGTCCACCGTCACGATCGAGAAGATTCACATAGCCGGAAAATTCCTGGCCGACAGTGAGCGGCGTGGCGTCCTGCAAATGGGTGCGGCCGATTTTGACGATGTCCGCGAACTCTTTGGCTTTGGCGTCGAGCGCGTCGCGAAGATTTTTCACGGCGGGGAGGAGGTGGCGCACCGTTTCCGAGGCGGCGGCGATGTGCATGGCGGCAGGAAACGTGTCATTGGAAGACTGCGACATGTTGACATCATCATTGGGATGAATGGGTTTCTTGCTGCCCATTTCGCCGCCGGCGATTTCAATGGCGCGGTTGGAAATGACTTCGTTGACGTTCATGTTGGTTTGCGTGCCGCTGCCGGTCTGCCAGACGCGAAGTGGGAAGTGGTCATTTAGTTTTCCGGCGATGACTTCATCGGCGGCTTGCGTGATGAGCGCGCACTTTTCGGCAGGCAGTTTGCCGAGATCCTGGTTCACGAGCGCGGCGGCTTTCTTGAGGATGCCGAAAGCGCGAATCAGCTCGGGCGGCATGGCGTCCTTCCCGATGGCGAAGTGGATGAGCGAGCGGGCGGTTTGCGCGCCGTAATAGCGGTCGGCGGGGACTTCGATCTTGCCCATGGAGTCGGACTCGTTGCGGGTTGGAATGGAGGCTGCTTGCTTGGCTGCTTCAGACATGGGGGACTCCTTGAATGGCTGCTGACCAGATTCTACCAGCAAGTGACTGGTGACTCGCGATTGGTAAGAGTTAGAGGCCTCGTCGCTGAAAAGGTGAGCCACAGATTTGGAGGTCCGCAGTGCAGTCGGCGAAGCGCCCCCCTACCCCCGCCCCGGGTGTTCTTGACAAAGAGTACGGAATCGCATGAAAAGAAAAGAGTTGAGCTCTTGCTGAGTGCAAAAGAGTGGCAAACAAAGGACTTACGGGCGCCGTTCGTTTATAAAAGAGTTACCAGGGCAAGTAGACTGATTTCGAAGGACTTAGAAGAACCGCTTGGCGGGCGCCCATGGAGGGGAGGCACCCGTGAATGGTGGCAACCTAACAGACCCTTTTCGTACTGTTTATCAACTGATTACCACTAAGTGGTTGTGCGCTTGGGGGACAGCAGGTGACTGACCCGAATTGGCAGCGAGAGGGTTAGGATGGCTGGATGACAGACATCCAAGTCAGATTCGCCAAGTACACGATGATCGCCGAGATTTTCCCTGAAGCCTACGATACCGAAGGACGCTCCACATTTCTCCTGACCAGAAGCGCCGCGGCCGGTTCCCTTCGACTTTTCCTTTCGGAAGCTACGTTTCACAACCTCTCAGCGTGAAATGCAACTCCCTTGAGGATTTGAGAGTCTTCTTGAGAAAGTGTCGCTACGTTTCCGACGAAGAACAATTTGGCAAGAAAGAGTATTGGATGCCGCCTCAGGACTTTGAACGCTCTCGCAAGGGAGACGGCGAAGACTTTTCTCTCTATGCGTGGGGGCAACTCTTGGAATGGGATACAAAGCGAGGTTCGTTGGCGGAACGGTCGGCGACTCCGCTGCTGGACACGCCTGGGTAACATTTCAAAAGGACGGCAAGCATTACCTTCTCGAGCCGCAGCATCGTTACATCGGTCTAAAAACTCCGCGGCTAGATGCGTTGAGATACAAGCCTAACATCTCCGCAGAATGGCACGGAAAACAGACGCATTTCCATGTTCACTAGGAACGCAACTTCGTTCCCCCGTTCACACAAATCCCGTTGCTTGCGCTGGAGTGGGCTTTCTACCGGCTACTCATGGTTCTCTTCATCGTCTATCTTCTGCCCGCACAGCTATGCAAGTTGATATACCGGAAACTATTTCGACGAGAGCAAAGCAAGCATTAACGCCCGTAGGTCTTCCGCAAATATTCCGCCGTGGATTGCATCACGTCGTTATAATCGCCATGCAGCACTTCCTTCAGCGCCGCCTCGGTAGCCATTCCGGCCCCGATGCGATCGAGGATTTGTTCAACATCGCCCATCCCATCGGCCTGCACGATATATTCGATGTTCGCCAGTGCCCAGGCATACGCATAGCGCGCCGTGTCCCCACCCATCCCCATCCATGAGCCTTCCAGCCGGCCAAGGGGAGCCGAGTGCCCTTCGCTGTAAATTTGCGCTAGCATCACAGCATCTTCGCCGCTGCGCTGTCCTTCCATCCACTGCGCCAGTCCTTCTTGGACCCACGTGGGCGCGTGTCCGTGTGTCTTCTGCTGGACGAAGCTGTGCGTCAATTCATGCTTCAGGACCCGCAACAACTCATGGTCCACGCCGCTCAATCCTTGCACCGGCACACGAATGCGGCCGTCATTCAACGCACCTGCCCATCCGGGAGCTCTGGTTATGTCCGCAAACGCTTCTTGCGTGTACAAGATCACGCCGATGGAATCCGGCGGCGAATAGTTCAGTTCGGATTCGATGGCGGAAAAGTGCATCTCCAGCGTGCGCAAGACATCGCGCGCCAGCGCCGGTGCGGCTGCTCCGCTGTAGCGCAATCTAAAATGGCTGCTCTCGTTTTCCTTGTAGTTTTCTTCTTCCTTCTTGTCGCGCTGCGCCTTCTCCAGTGCGGCCTGCACCTCTCCGTCCGGCCTCAGGGCCAGCGCCTTCTTCCATTCCGCGACGGCTTGATCCATTTTGTTCAATCCGTAGTAAGCCCAGCCCGCCAGTTTTGCCACGTCCGGATTATCGGGAGCAACGCGTCTCGCACGTTCCAGGTAATCCAGCGACTGTTTGTATTCGCTTCGGCGAAGATGTACATAGGCCACGTTCATCAGCAGCGCCGGCTCTTCAGGGGCGTAGATCAGCGCGGTGCGCTCATCGGCCAGAGCATGTTCCATATCGCCGTGCAATATTTCAAACGATGCCGCCGCGTGATGCCCCATCGCGGCATTGAAGTTGGCCTGCTTTGTCCCCCCGCGCGCTTCACCCTCAAGCTTGGCGATGTAGGGGCGGTCGATCGCTCCGTCGTGTACCGCGCCGCGCTCAATCGCATCGCTGTCCCCGCCGCTGATCGGTTGTGCTGCCGGCGGGGCGATGTCCAGGTTCGCGGCATCGGCTCCCGGCGAGCCAGCCATCGGCACCGAGCCACCTTTCTCGACATGGTCGACAATGGATTTCGGCAGGCTCAATTCGCCGGCGGAGGTCAGATACTTTACCTTGTCGCCCTCTTCGACCGCGCTCAAGGCGATGATGCGCCGGCCGTTTTTCAGGACAATCGTATCCGCCGCTGCCCGGCCGCTCATGAAAAGGAGCGTGACGCCCAGCAAGACAGTGCGAATTCGGGAAGCTGAAATCATGTGCGGTATCTTTCCATTTTAGTCCGCGGTCGCGAGTTTGCGCGGTGCGCCTTGTTCCCCCATGCCGAAAGTGACTACACTTCTCTTATGAGGGCGGGGGCAATCTTTTTCACGCTGTCGTGTCTCCTGGCGCCGGCAGTCTTTACAGGCACGGAAAGATCACCGCATGAATTGTACGATGCGATTAAGGCGCTGCGCATCGATTCCTCCAATGTTTACCGCATCGCTCCCGCCAATCACGTTCAGTTGCGGCGCGGCGATGCCGTTCTCTCCTTTGAAGAGGGGACGCTCACGTTTTTCTCCCCGCTTGATGGGCAGATTACGGGCGTCGTCTTTTCCGGGCGCGGTCACGTTCTGGCGGCCCCGCGCGAACCGATCGAAAAACAGCAGATGGGGCGTTTTCTCGGCGCTCCTGTCCTCGATCAGGAATTCATCAACGGTTATTTCCGCTTCACGGACGATACTGCCGGCGAACTTCTTCGCCAATTCCGCGCCGCGAATCTTGTGGCCCAGACGGATGCTTCTATAGGGACGCAATGGGATTCCGCCGTAGCTCGGCTCAATCCCAGTTACACCCTGCGCATTCTTTTTGACTGGCTCTCGCCCAACCCTAAGCGCTGCTTTTACGCCGGGCTTGAAGGTGCAGCCACAGGCCAGTTCGATGTGGTGCTTGACGCACAACGTGACGAGCAATTTCTCCTCGGACAAGTTCACAAAGCCGATGGCAAGACCTTTTACGATGTCTGGACCTCGCATCGAGTTCCAGACTCTCCGGTTTTGCCAGTGGCTTTTCGCGCATTGCACTACTCCATTGAGGCCTCGATTTCCTCCAATAACTCTCTGGATGCCACCGCCAGCGTGCGTTTGCGCGCGGAAACCGGGACGGAACGCGTTCTCGCCTTCCAGCTTTCTCGGGCTCTGACGATCGACAGCGTCTCCGGCGAGCACGATGAACCCCTCGCCTATTTTCAAAACGAGGGCATGAATCTCCAGGAGCGCAGCGCGCGCGGCAACGACTACTTGCATGTCGTTCTTCCGCAAACTCCAGCGGGCCATCAGGAATTCACGCTTCATTTTCATTACCGGGGCAACGTCATCCAGGACGCAGGAAACGGCGTGTTGTTTGTCGGCGCGAGAGAAAGCTGGTACCCGCACCTTGGCGATAGCGCGGAATTTTCTTCCTATGACTTCCTATTGCGCTGGCCGAGGAAACTTCGCTTGATTGCCACCGGCTCTAAACTCGAAGAGCATGAGGAAGGAGAGTTCCGCGTTGGGCACTGGAAAACGGAGAAGCCTATGTCTGTTGCGGGCTTCAATCTCGGTGAATACGCCTCGGCCTCCGTTGCCTCCGGGGCTCATTCCATCGATGTCTACGCCAATCGTCAACTTGAGGAAGATCTGCGGAAGCGCCTGTCCATACAGGATGCGGATGCGCTCTCCCTCCCATCCGGGCGATTCGGTTCTGCTTCGACGGGACACTCGGTCGTGTCGCCTGCTCCCTCTCCCAGCCCGGCCGATGCTCTCAAGCAACTTGGCAAAGAGATCGATTCCTCAATCCGTTTTTACGAGACATTCAGTGGCCCCTTTCCTTTCCATAACCTCAGCGTCTCGCAGATTCCCGGAACCTTCGGGCAGGGCTGGCCCGGCCTGCTCTACGTTTCCACGTATTCCTTCTTGCCTTCGGAGGCCCAGCAGCGCGCGGGGCTGAGCACTGCCAGCCAGGAGCACTTTACCGAGCTGGTTCCCTATCACGAAGTTGCGCATCAATGGTGGGGCAACGTCGTCGCATGGTCGAGCTACCGCGACCAGTGGATTGACGAAGCCATCGCGAATTATCTCGCGGTTCTCTTTGCCGACACCAAGAAGAGTCCGGACCACACACTGCACGTCTGGCTGGAACGCTACCGCCAGGAGCTTGTTGAGAAATTGCCGGGCGCCACCGAGGCAGCGGGAGACATCGGCGCGCTGGCCCTCGGGTCACGCCTCAATTCTTCGAAATCCCCCGCCGCTTATGAGGAGATTATCTACAGCAAAGGCTCCTGGATCATTCACATGTTGCGGGAAATGCTGCGCCAGCACGGCGCCAGGAATCCCGATGCGCGATTCACCGCTCTCCTGCAAACACTGGTGACAAAGTACGCTTACCGCGCACTCTCCACTGATGACTTGCAACACGAAGTGGAAGCCGTCATGACGCCCGGCATGGACCTTGAAGGCGGGCGCTCCATGGATTGGTTCTTCGAAGAGTGGGTGCATGGGACGGGCATCCCGCACTATCGCGTGGAGTTCATGGCTCACCACACGGAAAAAGGCTATCAGATTCGCGGGAAGCTCTTTCAGACCGGTGTGCCGCGCTCGTTCGTCGCCAGCGTTCCGCTCTATGCCGGTGGCGCCGGACGCGGGGCGCTCCTCGGCGCGGTCGTGGCGGCCGGGCCGGAAACATCATTCCAATTCATCACTCCGAATCTTCCGCGGAAAATTGTCGTTGATCCCCAGATGACGCTGCTCTGCACCTCGGAATGATCCCCATCTTCGATTTCGAGTTAGAGCCGGATTCTGGAGCGAAGGGATAGAATCTAAGGGCGCAGTTTACTTAAAACGATCGAGCAGCAGCTGCTGTTCGAGGAGCGGGCTATCCAGATTGAGCTCCGCCTTTCCGTCCTCGCCGAAAATGTAAGCGAAACCCAGTGGATCGCCAGGGATTCCGCGGAGAAGGCCAGCTTGGACCAACTCGCTGATGCGTGCCGGATGCTTGCCGTGCCGCTTCGCGTATTCATCGGCAAGTGCATCGAGCTGCTTGCAGTCTTCTTTTACTCTTAGCAATTGCAGATGCAGCAGCGCATTCTTTTTGACCGAAGGATCGGGCGTTGACTCGTAAATGTCCTTCCACAGGAACATGGAGGTCGCGAATGACTCCCCTTCTGCGGCAACTTTGGCTGCCATCACTTTCATCCACAGCAGCGCGTTTGGTTTCTTGCTCCCTTCCAGAAAAGCTTCCGCGGCCTTCGGGTAATCCTTCAGATCAAAGTAGTAGACGAATCCCAGGTCTTCATAGAGGCGCCAATAATCCGGATTCGCTTGGATGCCGCGCTGGATCAGTTGCACCGCTAGGTCCGGCCGGCCAGCGCCAGCCGGGGCCGCCTGGCTGAGAAACATCGCGCCAAACCGGTAGGAAATCAGCAGATTCGGATCGAGCGTCGTCGTAATATCCAGGAGCGGCCAGAGCAACTCGAGATTCGCCTGGCCTCGTGCGTGTTTGTTTCCGTAGTATTGCACCACGCGAGTCCAGTAAATGTCCGCCAGCAGCGGCGCGTATTCCAGGCTCATCACTTTCACGAGCTTTCCAGAGGGTAGCAGGACGTCGTCGCGCTCCTGGCTTAGCGACTCGCGCTGCGCGTCGATGCCGTGCTGTAGCCGCCAGATGCCTGCAAATCCCAATGGCAGCACCAGCAAGAGCACCCACGTGATGGTTTTCTCCGATTTCATTTCAAATTCCGCCGCGAAAACACGGCGGCAGCAGCCGTCAAAACGACTGTGCAATAAATCACAGTGTACAGCGTGTTTTGCAGGATCAACGCCCCGGGAACCGCTCGTCCGTGCGCGGCCATGGCCATCACATTGAAATTCTCAAAATTAGGAAGCAGATAGGAGAGCCATCTCGTGAAGGCAGCCATCGCGGGACTCATCACTTCGACCGGTAAATTCCGCAGCTCCTGCACGTATAAACCCACGATGTATAAGCCCACTGTGAAAAGAATAGCCAGCAACGGCGTCGTGAAGCAGGAAAACAGCAGCGCCAGCGCGACAATCAGCGTCAGCTTCAGCAATATGAAATACACCGCCACAAGCACTGCGGCGTCGCCCCGCTCCAGCGAATGCTTCACGAAAAGCATCACCAGCAGCAGCCCCAGCGCCATCGCTGCCGTGTTCACCGCCAGAGTCAGCACTAGCCCGCCGAACTTCCCGAGCAGGAATTCCCATCGCCGCACTGGCTTGGCCAGCAGAGCATAGAGCGTGCGCTTGTCCATTTCCTTGGAGACCAGCGCGACGCCGATGAAAACGGAAATCAGCAGCCCGATCACCGAAATGGCGCTCAGTCCCAGGCTCACGATGACGGTCTGCTCGATGCCGATGGAAATCTGTCCCACGGCGACGGCCGCCGCCATCATCAGCAGCGCGAAAAACACCAGGTTGTATAGCACGCGGTCGCGCACTGCTTCTCGAAACGTATTGAACGCCACTACGCCTACGCGCCTCATTTCCCGCTCACGTCTACCGCCGATGCCTGCGCGCGGTCCGCCTCCACAAGGTTCATAAAAAATTCTTCCAGCGTCGCTTTCACCTGCGACACGGAGAGGATGCGTGCCCCGGCTCCCCGCAGTTGCTCGATGGCCGCGTACAGCTCTTCCTCAGCCACTTGCAACCGGTAACAGTCGCCCGTGCGGGTCGCCTTGGAAAGCAGCGGCGCATTGCTCGTTCCTCTCAGCTCAAAAAGAATCTCCATCCCTTGCGTTTTCATGTCTACGAGGGTGCCCGGTGCGCCGACCCCGCGAAGCTTTCCTCCGACAATTACGCCGACGCGGTCGCACAACATCTCCGCGTCGGACAGGATGTGCGTGGAAAACATGACCGTCTTTCCATCCCTCTTCAACTCCAGAATAATGTCGCGCACCTCACGTCTGCCCACCGGGTCCAGCCCCGACATTGGCTCATCCAGAATCACTACTTTAGGATCGTGCAGAATCGCCTGCGCCAGACCAACGCGTTGCAGCATCCCCTTCGAGTATTTGCGAAGCTGTATCTTGCGCGCGGTTTCCAGCCCCACCTTCTTCAGCGTCCGCTCCACGCGTTCTTTCCGGTCAGCCGCAGTCAGGTCGTGAAACCGCGCAAAATAGTCGAGCACCTCCGCCGCGGTCAAATAGTCGTAGAAGTAAGGCTGCTCGGGCAGGTAACCGATGTCCCGGTGCATTTCCATGTCGCTGATCGGCTTGCCGAGGATTCGGGCACTCCCCGCCGTCGGGAAAATCAGCCTCATCAGCAGCTTGATGGTCGTCGATTTACCGGCGCCGTTCGGTCCGATAAATCCAAACACCTCGCCCGTCTCCACCTGCATGTTCAGCCCTTCAAGAGATGTTTTTTTCTTGAGGTGCAAGAACCCGAAGGGATATTCCTTAGTGAGATTTTCAATCTCAATCGCTAG
>Ga0066710_100000035_pt1 | contig 47604 bp, 33 predicted proteins | sample GraSoiAngelo_159_FD_79666 | JGI IMG/M metagenome (GOLD analysis project Ga0066710, IMG submission 79666) | Grasslands soil microbial communities from the Angelo Coastal Reserve, California, USA - 14_1009_16_40cm | ecosystem: Environmental > Terrestrial > Soil > Grasslands | place: USA... | reverse complement strand
TTCGGGCGCTCCAAGCACAAGATCTTCGATCGCAAGGAGCTCAAGACGACGTTCGGCGACGTCGCCGGCGTCGACGAGGCGAAGGCCGAGCTCGTCGAGATCGTCGACTTCCTCAAGAATCCGAAGAAGTACCAGCGGCTCGGCGGGCGTATCCCCAAGGGCGTCCTGCTGGTCGGCCCGCCGGGCACGGGCAAGACGCTGCTCGCGCGCGCCGTCGCGGGCGAGGCGGACGTGCCCTTCTTCACCCTGTCGGGCTCGGAGTTCGTCGAGATGTTCGTGGGCGTCGGCGCGGCGCGCGTCCGTGACCTGTTCGAGCAAGCCAAGGACAAGGCGCCGTGCATCATCTTCATCGACGAGCTGGACGCGATCGGCAAGTCGCGCGCCGGCAGCACGGGCTTCATCGGCGGCCACGACGAGCGCGAGCAGACGCTCAATCAGCTCCTCGCCGAAATGGACGGCTTCGACTCCTCCAAGGGCGTGATCATCATGGCGGCGACGAACCGCCCGGAGGTGCTCGACCAGGCGCTCCTGCGCCCGGGCCGCTTCGACCGGCAGGTCGTCGTCGACAAGCCCGATCTCCGTGGCCGCGAAGCGATCCTGCGACTGCACGCCCGCGCCGTGGTGCTGGCGTCCGGTGTCGACCTCGGCGTGATCGCGGCGCGCACACCGGGCTTCGCCGGCGCCGACCTCGCCAACATCGTCAACGAGGCGGCGCTGCTGGCGGCGCGAAAAGAGAAAAATGCGGTGGAGATGGCGGACTTCGAAGAGGCCATCGATCGCGTCGTGGCGGGACTCGAGAAGAAGAGTCGCGTGCTCTCGGAAAAGGAGCGCGATATCGTGGCCCATCACGAGATGGGCCACGCGCTGGTCGCGACGTCCGTCGCGCACGCCGATCCCGTCCACAAGGTGACGATCATCCCACGCGGCATCGCCGCGCTCGGGATGACCTACCAGCTGCCGACGGAGGAGCGCTTCCTCATGACCCGGAGCGAGCTGGAGGATCGGATCGCGGTGCTCCTGGGCGGCCGCGTCGCCGAAGAGCTCGTCTATGGCGAGGTCTCGACCGGCGCGCACAACGACCTCGAGCGCGCGACCGAGATCGCGCGACTCATGGTGACCAAGTACGGGATGTCCGAGCGGGTGGGGCTCGCAACCTTCGGCGACCGCACGCCGCTCTTCCTCAAGGGCACGGGCATGGGCGGCGAGCGCGAGTATAGCGAGGAGACGGCCCGGACGATCGACGAGGAAGTGCGGGCGATCCTCGAGCGCACCCACGACAGAGTGCGCGCGATGCTGACGACTAAAAAGGCCGTGCTGGTCGCGGCGGCTCGGGAGCTGAAGCGGACAGAGACCCTCGAGGGCGAACGATTGCGGCGGGCGCTGGCCGGGGAAACGATGGTGGAGGGGACACGATGATGGTGCAGCTCAAGCGAAGGACCTTGTTCGGGGTGCTGGCGCTCGTTCTGGTGGCGGGCGTCGCGCTCGGGGCGTTCACGGCGACTCGTGCGGAGCTCGGGCGGCCGCCGCTCGTGGCGCAGGCGCCCGTCAGCCCGCTGCCCATCCTGCCCGTGCAGATGCCGCCTCAGGGCGGGACGTTCGCCTCCGTCGCAGAATCGATCAAACCGGCCGTCATCAACATCAACACCGTCTCCCGGGGAGCCGGCCTCCAGGGCCGCACGCCGTTCGAGGAGTTCTTCGGCGAGGAGTTCTTCCGGCGCTTCTTCGGCGAGGTGCCCGAGCGTATCCCGCAGCGCAGTCTCGGCTCGGGCGTCATCGTGGACGCGACGGGGATCGCGCTCACGAACGCTCACGTGGTCGAAAAGGCCACGGAGATCGAAGTCGTAACGCTCGACGGAGGAAAGCACAAGGCGAAGCTCATCGGAGTGGACAAGAAGACCGATCTCGCCGTGCTCAAGCTCGACGACGGCAAGGGCACCTTCAAGCACGCGCGTTTGGGCGACTCCGACCGGATCCAGGTCGGCGACTGGGTCCTGGCCGTCGGCTCGCCGTTCGGCCTGCAGGCGACGGTCACGGCCGGCATCATCAGCGCCAAGGCGCGCCAGCTCGACCAGGGCCCCTTCGACGACTTCCTCCAGACCGACGCTGCGATCAACCCGGGCAACTCCGGCGGACCGCTCGTGAACATGCAGGGCGAGGTGATCGGCATCAATACCGCGATCGTCGCCGGGGGCTCGGGCATCGGGTTTGCGATCCCCTCGAACATGGCGCGCAAGATCTACACGGAGCTCCGCGACAAGGGCCGCGTGACGCGTGGCTGGCTCGGCGTCTCGATCCAGCCGCTCACCCCGGAGCTGGCGCGCTCGTTCGGCGCGAAGGACCCGAAGGGCGTGCTCATCAACGAGGTGGTGCCGGACAGCCCCGCCGCGAAGGCGGGCCTCAAGCCCGGAGACATCCTGCTCGAGTTCGACGGGCGGCCGATGGAGGGCCCCGGCGACTTGCAGCGCGCGGTCGGCTTCTTTTCCCCCGACCGCACGGCGAAGGTAAAGGTCTGGCGCGACCAGGGCGACAAGACGGTCGAGGTCAAGATCGGCCAGGCTCCCGACGAGCGCCAGGCCCAGCAGCAGCGGCCGGGCGGCGGACGCGCACGCTCGATGCTCGGGCTTGAAGTGCGTCCGGTGACCCCCGAAATCGCCCGACAGCTGAACCTGAGGTCGACAGACGGCGTCATCGTGGTTCGAGTCGAGGACGGCAGCGCGGCCGCGGAAGCAGGCGTCCAGCGGGGCGATGTCGTCAAGCAGCTCAACGGCCAGACCGTCAAGACCATGGTCGATTTCGAGCGCCTCACCCGCGACATGAAGGAAGGCGATCCGCTCACGGTCTTGCTCCAGCGCGGACCAATGTCGCTCTACGTCGCGTTCCGGGTGGGGCGAGGCTAGGGCGGATCGCCTCTCTGGTCTGATCCCCGGGATTTAGGAATTCAATAGTTTCCGGAACCATAGCGATCGGTCCCTCTTCTGACATTAGCGTACAAGACTCAATGTACCTGCTATACTTCTTGTAGGATGGCCGTCGATTTCAAGGACTACTATCGGATTCTGGGCGTCGACCGGAAGGCGGACGACAAGACGATCAAGTCTGCGTACCGACGACTTGCGAGAAAGCACCATCCGGACGTCGCCAAAAGCAAGGACTCCGGCGAGCGCTTCAAAGAAATCAGCGAAGCGTACGAGGTCCTCTCCGATCCCGAGAAGCGCCGGCGCTACGACTCGCTCGGACCGGACTGGCAGCGTTACGCCCAAGCTCCGCCCGGTCCTCCGGGCAGCGGATTCAGGGTCGAGTACGGCGGTGACCTCGGCGACGTCGGGGATTTCTCGGACTTCTTCCGCACCATCTTCGGCGACCTGGGCGCGCACACGCGGCGGGGATCACGGGGCGAGGGTGTGCGGCTCGACGACCTCTTCGAGCGGGGTCCAGGCTCCCGTGGTGACGATGTCCAGGCCGGCGTCGAGATCTCGCTCGAAGAGGCCTATCACGGCGCGCGAAAAACGTTCGCGATGGACCTCGAGGAGCCGTGCGGAACCTGCCACGGCGCCGGCAACATCAAGCGACAGCCGTGCGCGGCCTGCGGCGGAGGGGGTTGGCAGCGGGCTCGGCGTCAGGTCGACGTGAAGATCCCCGCGGGCGTGAAGAGCGGCCAGCGTGTGCGTGTCTCCGGCGAGGGCGCCGGCGCGGCGGGAGCGCGCGGTGATCTCTACCTGAGCGTCACCGTGGCGCCGCACCCCTTCTTCGAGCGAAAAGGCGACGACGTCCACTTGACCCTGCCCATCACGGCGCCCGAGGCCGCGCTGGGCACGACCCTCGAGGTACCCACCCTGCGCGGCAAGGTGTCGATGAAGGTGCCGGCCGCGACCTCGAGCGGGCGCACCTTTCGACTTCCGGGCTACGGGATGCCGCGCCTCCGGGGCGCCGCCGCCGGCGATCAGTTGGTCGCGGTGAAAATTGTCATGCCGAGCGATGTGACGCCGGCGGAACGGGAGCTATACGAGAGGCTCAGGACGCTCCGCGCCGACAACCCGCGAGCCTACCTCGGATAGCGAGAGAACAGAGCGAGAGAAAGAAGAGTAGAGGGGAATGAGACTGGACAAGTTCACCGTGAAAGTGCAGGAAGCGTTGCAGGCGGCGCAGTCGAAGGCCGACCAGCGCAACCATCAGGCGATCGAGCCCGAGCACCTGCTCGGCGCCCTGCTCGAACAGCGAGAAGGCGTCGTCGGCCCCGTCCTGGCGAAGCTCGGCGCGCGCCCTGAAGCGATCCAGCGCGAGCTCGACGCAGCGCTCGGCAAGCTGCCGTCGGTGAAGGGGGCCAGCGGCCAGTACCTTGGAGAGCGGACGCGGCAAGCGCTCGAGCGAGCCCAGGCCGAGGCCGAGCGGCTCAAGGACGAGTACATCTCCACCGAGCACCTGCTGCTGGCGCTCGCCCAGGAGCGGGACGGGGCGGCGGGGCGCGTCCTGACGGCGGCCGGCGTCAGCGCCGAGGCGATCTACAAGGCGCTGGTGGAAGTCCGCGGGACGCAGCGCGTGACCGATCCGAATCCCGAGGAGAAGTATCAAGCGCTCCAGCGCTATTCCCGCGACCTCACCGACCTCGCCCGGCGGGGCAAGCTCGACCCGGTCATCGGCCGCGACGAGGAGATCCGGCGGGTGATTCAGGTCCTCTCGCGTCGCACGAAGAACAACCCGGTGCTCATCGGCGAGCCGGGGGTCGGCAAGACGGCGATCGTCGAGGGACTCGCCCAGCGGATCGTCGCCGGCGACGTGCCCGAGGGGTTGAAGGGCAAGCAGCTGGTGGCGCTCGACATCGGCGCGCTCGTGGCGGGCTCGAAGTACCGTGGCGAGTTCGAGGACCGTCTGAAGGCCGTCCTCAAGGAGATCGTCGAGTCCGAGGGCGCGATCATCTGCTTCATCGACGAGCTCCACACGCTCGTGGGCGCGGGCGCCGCCGAAGGCGCGGTGGACGCCGCCAACATGCTCAAGCCCGCCCTGGCGCGGGGCGAGCTGCGCTGCGTCGGCGCCACGACGCTCGACGAATACCGCAAGCACATCGAGAAGGACGCCGCGCTCGAGCGGCGCTTCCAGCCGGTCATGGTCCGCGAGCCCTCGGTGGAGGACACGATCGCGATCCTGCGCGGCCTGAAGGACAAGTACGAGGTCCACCACAAGGTGAAGATCAAGGACACCGCCCTGGTCGCGGCGGCCGTGCTCTCCCACCGCTACATCGGCGACCGCTTCCTACCCGACAAGGCGATCGACCTCGTCGACGAGGCGGCCGCGCGTATCCGGATGCAGATCGATTCGATGCCGCAGGAAATCGACGAGATCGAGCGCCGCGTCATGCAGCTGCAGATCGAGCGCGTGTCGGTGGCGCGCGAGGAGGACGCCGTCTCCCGCGAGCGCCTGGCGAAGATCGACGCCGAGCTGGCCGAGCTCCGCGAGAAGGGCGATGCCCTCAAAGCGCGGTGGCAGGCGGAGAAGGACGGCATCACGCGGATCGGCAAGATCAAGGAAGAGATCGAGACGACGCGGCACACGATGGCCGACGCCGAGCGTCGTGGCGACCTGAACCGCGCCGCCGAGCTCCGCTACGGCACGCTGATGGCGCTCGAGAAGCAGCTCGGCGAGCTCGACGCGAGACTCGCCGACCAGCACGCGCAGGGTCGCATGCTCCGCGAGGAGGTCGACGAGGAGGACATCGCCGCCACCGTCGCCAAGTGGACGGGGATCCCGGTCACGCGGCTCCTCGAGGGCGAGATCCAGAAGCTCGTCAACATGGAGGAGCGCCTCGGGCAGCGCGTGATCGGCCAGGACGACGCCATCCGCGCGGTGGCGAACGCGGTGCGGCGTGCGCGGTCGGGGCTCGCGGATCCCAACCGGCCCATCGGCTCGTTCCTGTTCCTCGGGCCCACCGGCGTCGGGAAGACCGAGCTGGCCCGGGCGCTCGCCGAGTTCCTCTTCGACGACGAGCGGGCGATCATCCGGATCGACATGTCCGAGTACATGGAAAAGCACACGGTGGCCCGCCTGATCGGGGCCCCGCCCGGCTACGTCGGGTACGACGAGGGCGGGCAGCTCACCGAGGCGGTTCGCCGCCGTCCGTACGCGGTGATCCTGTTCGACGAGATCGAAAAAGCACACGCGGACGTCTTCAACGTGCTCCTGCAGCTGCTCGACGACGGGCGACTGACCGACGGCCACGGGCGCACGGTGGACTTCCGGAACACGGTCGTCATCATGACGTCGAACCTCGGGAGCCACATCTTCCGCGAGTTCGAGCGGCCCGAGAAGGTGCGCCCGCTCCTGATGCAGGAGCTACGGAACACGCTGCGGCCGGAGTTCCTGAACCGGATCGACGAAGTGATGATCTTCGCCCCGCTGGGGCGCGAGGAGCTCGCCCGGATCGTGGACATCCAGCTCGGACACCTGCGTCGCCGGCTTGCGGCCCGGCGGATCGAGCTCGAGGTCACCGACGCGGCCCGGAGCCTGCTCGGGCGCGAAGGCTACGACCCGACGTTCGGCGCGCGCCCGCTCAAGCGCACGATTCAGCGGCTGGTTCAGGACCCGCTCTCGCTGAAGCTGCTCCAGCGCGAGCTCGCCGACGGCGACACCATCACGGTCGACGCCGACGGCGACGCGATCGTCTTCAAGCGCGCGGTGCCCGCCGAAGTCGTCAGCTAGCCGGGCGTGTGGCGGCAGGGCCGGGCCGGGGCGCGTGGCCGGCGCCGTAACCCTCTGCATGATGGCCGGGACGGGGCTCCGCTCGATTTTCGGCGTCTACATCAAGCCCATGGAGGCGGAGTTCGGTTGGGGCCGGGGGGCCCTGTCCGGTGCCGCCGCGATCTCGCTCCTTCTCCTTGGCGCCGCCGGTCCCCTGGTCCGCCGCCTTGCCGATCGCTGAGGTCCCCGGCGCGTGATCGTCGTGTCGCTGCTCCTGCTCGGCGTCGGCTCGATCGGCGCCGCCTACGTGCAAAGTCTCTGGCACGTCTGCGTCACGACTGGGTTCTTCATGGCGCTCGGCGCGGGCGGTGTCTCGATGACGACCGGATCGACCATCGCGGCCCGCTGGTTCGAGACGCGTCGCGGCGTCGCCATCGGCCTCACGGCGGGCGGCATGTCGGCTGGACAGCTCGTCATGGTCCCACTCGCCATGGCGCTCACCCTCTGGTTCGGGTGGCGCACGAGCTACGACGCGCGTCACGGTCAGGACGATCCGCGCGACCTTCCCGGCCTTCCAGGACCTCGATCGAGTTCGGACCCAGCCTGAGGGCGGCGAGCACGCCGACCGGCACACCCCGACCCACGACGCCGACGTCGAGCAGTGACGTCGCCTCGACGCCATTCACGAGCACCTGTCTCGGTTCGACCGTCCCGCACGACCCTCGCGATGCCGAGATCCTTGGCGAGGTGGATCTCCTTGCCAGGACCGGCGGAGAAGACGTACAGGTCCTTGTCCACGCGCACGAGGTAATACATGCCGTCGGTGCGAATCCACTTGCCGCCGACGCGGTAGACCGGAGAGCTACGCGGGGACGGCTGGGGACCTTTCCGCCTGAGCGGCGAGCCTACCGCGCGATCGCGTGAGCGCCGCGACGCGGATCGGCCCCGCCCCACCGGGCGCCATCCGGCCCGACTCTGACCGCGCACACCGCGCCGGCCCGCCACTCCCACTCCGGCCAGTCGGCGACGGTGTGGCCGAGCGCGACCAGCGCCTCGCGCGTCTCCTTGGGAATGCGTTGCTCCGCCTCGACCTTGCCGGGAGCGAACGCGTGCGGCCAGAAGGAGTCGGGATGGCTGCGCGACGCGACGCGGGGGGCCTCGATGGCGAGCTGAGGATCCATGCCGAAGACCGTCGCGTTCAGGAAGACCTGAAGCATCGCCTGCTGCTGGACGTCGCCGCCGGGCGTGCCGAAGGGCATGAAGAGCCGGCCACCGGTGAAGGCCATCGCCGGGGCCGGCGTCAGGCGCGGTCGCTTGCCCGGCGCCACCACGCTCGGATGCTCCGGGTCGAGCCAGCCCTGCGAGCCGCGCGGCGACACGACGCAGCCGACGCCGGTGACGACGGGCGAGTCGACGTTCGGATCGCTCGGCGTGGCCGAAAAGCCGTTGCCGGCCTCGTCCACGACAGCCACGTAGCTCGTGTCGAGCGACTCCGCCGTGCCGCCGGGAGCCGGGTGCGACCCCCCGGCCAGCGGCAGCGCCGCCTCCTTGTGTCGGACGGCGTCGAGCCGATCGGGATCGCCCGCGGGCGGCATGTCGGGCCACGCCCGCTCCTTGATGAGCCGCTGGCGTGCCGCGGCGTACGCCTTCGAGAGCAGCGCGTCGGCGGGGATTTTCACGAAGTGCGGGTCGCCGTAGTACGCGTCGCGGTCGGCGAAGGCGAGCTTGACCGTCTCGATGAGACGGTGCAAGTACGCCGGCGAGTTGTGGCCGAGGGCCTTGAGGTCGACGCTGTCGAGGAGGTTGAGCATCTGGAGCAACGACGGCCCCTGACACCAGAAGCCGCACGCGGCGACGTCGTAACGGCCGAACGTGGTCCGCAATGCGGGGCCCACCTCGACGCTGAACTCGGCGAGGTCACTGGCGGCGAGCGGTCCGCCTTCGACGCGGTGGAACTCGGCGATGCGCTTGGCCGTCTCGCCGCGATAGAACTCATCGCGCGCCGCGCGCACCCCGGCCTCACGGCTGCCGCCCGCCTTCGCTTCGGCCCGGGCCATGCGGCGGAGCGTCTCGCCCAGCTCGCGCTGCACGAGAATCTCACCCATGCGAAGCGCCCGGCCGTCCCGCAAGTAGAGGGCCGCCGAGGACGGCCAGCGTCGGTACTTGTCGGCGTTCGATCCCATCTGATAGGCGGTGAACTGCGAGATCGGAAAGCCGCGCTCGGCATGCTCGGTGGCGGCGGTGGCGACTTCGGCGAAGGACATCGTGCCCCACCGCTCGAGCGCCGTGCACCAGGCATCCGGCGCCGCCGGCACGACCGTACGCGGCAGTCCCGGTGGAATCTGGCCGCCGTGGCGCTCGCGGAAGTACGCCGCCGTCGTGGCGCGCGGGTACGGGCCGACGCCGGAGACCTGCCAGGTCTCCCCGGTGCGCGCGACGTGCACCAGGATCGGCGCCACGCCCGCAACGCTCACCATGTCGCAGTGGACGACACCCAGAGTGATACCAGCGGCGACGCCGGCGTCGATCGCGTTGCCGCCCGCCCCCAGCACACGTGACGCGGCCTCGGAGGCGAGCGTGTGGCCCGCCGCGACCGCCCAGCGCGAGCCGATGACCTGGACCGAGGAAGTAGGAGTGTGGGCGGACGCTGTCTGCTGGGAGCTCACGGAGTCAAGGCTCATGGGGGACCATGATACCCGCGAGGGGGCCGGCCGCCAAGGGGCCCCGTGCTACGCTTGGAACGATGAATCCACCACCGCTCATCTGCGTCTCGACGTCGGTCACCGTCGACAAATATCCGGAGCGCGCGTACGTCAACGCGGCATACCTGAACGCGATCCAGCAAGCCGGCGGCGTGCCCCTTCCGCTGCCGCCGCAGCTCGAGCCCTCGGCGCGCGCCGAGCTTCTCAAGCACGTGCACGGGGTGTTGCTGACCGGAGGCGGCGACGTGGACCCCGCGCGCTTTGGCGAGCCGCCGCATCCGGCCACCGCCGAGGTGTCCCCCGCCCGCGACTCGCTCGAGATCGACCTCACGCGCTGGGCGCTGGAGAATCGCGTCCCTCTCCTCGCGATCTGCCGCGGCATCCAGGTGCTCAACGTCGCACTCGGCGGGAGCCTCCATCAGGACATTCCCAGCGAGCCGGGCTCGCCGCTCGACCACAGCCAGGCGGGGCTCCAGGGGAACGCTCGGAGCGTCACGGCGCATCAGGTGAAAGTGCAGGACGGCTCGCGGCTCGCCGGCATCCTCGGCGCGCTGGAGGTCGACGTCAACAGCTTCCACCACCAGGCCATCAAACGGTTGGGACGCGGGCTCAAGGACGTGGCGTGGGCGCCCGACTCGATCATCGAGGGCGTGGAGCTCGGCGATGACGCGCGGTTCGTCCTCGGCGTTCAGTGGCACCCGGAAGAGCTGGTCGGCCACGATCGCGCCGCCCGCAATCTGTTTGCGGCGCTCGTGCGCCAGGCGCGCGAGCGGGCGAGCCTCTAAGGGCGGGTCGCCGAGGCTACTTCCGTCCGCTTCGCCGCCAGGCGATCGCCGCGAGACCCGCGAGCCCGCCGCCCACGAACAGCAGCGCACCTGGCTCGGGAACCGAACGGGGCACCCGGGATCTCGATGCCCCGCACGCCGGTCCCGGAAGCGTCAGCGTACGAGCAGCCACCGCGAGGGCGCGTCCCGCACGACGGTCTCGAGGACGCGTCCTTCCCGCGCCAGCTTCTTCAGGTGCGACTCCACCGACATGGCCGCCACTGGATGAAGGCCAGGCGACACGTCGGCGTAGATTCGCTCGACCACCGACGGAATCGTGGCTAGCCCGTCGCCGACTGCTTCCAGGATCTGACGCTCGCGCATCAACCGGTGATCGATGTACTCCTGGATCCGTCCCGGACCGTCCTCGATCACCGGCCCGTGAGCCGGATAGATCCGCCGAACGTCGAGCCCCTTGATCCGCTCGAGGGAACTCATGTAGTCGAGGAGGTCGCCGTCGCCGGACGGGATGACCGTCGTGGACCCGGCCAGGACCACGTCGCCGGTGAAGAGCGCTCTCTCTTCCACCAGGTAGAAGCACAAATGGTCGGAGGCGTGGCCCGGCGTGTGGACGGCGATGAGCGTGACGCCGTCGCCCTCCACCTTCTGCCCGTCGCGCAGGTCGTGGATCGACTCCGGCAGGGCCGCGTCGCGGAAGATCATCTTCGCGACGTGGATGCCGCGAAAGCGCGCCCGGAGCTGCGAGACGCCGCCGAGATGATCGGGATGGCGATGCGTGAGGACGATCCGCGAGGGCCTGGACCACCCGCGCTGAGCGAGATAACGCACGAGGAGCGGCGGATACTCGGCCACGCCGGCCCCGGTGTCGATGAGGATCGGGTCCCGGCGTCCGACCAGGTAGGTGTTGGTGCCCGGCCCTGTCATCATGCCCGGGTTCAATCCCAGGACACGCCCCACCAGCTCGCTCGGTGTTGCCGTCGTCGGAAAAGAACGGTCGATCCAGCTCACGCCCCGAAGTCTCTCATACGCCGAGGTACCGGTGCTGGACGTCCTCGCGGCCGCCGAGCTCGGCGGACGTTCCGCTCCAGACGATCTGGCCCTTCTCGAGGATGTAGTGCCGGTCGGCAATCCGGGTGAGCGCCCGCACATCCTTGTCGATGATCAGAATCGACTGGCCGCGCGCCTTGAGCCGTTCCACGCAGCGCCAGATCTCGGCGCGAACCAGGGGTGCCAGCCCCTCCGTCGCCTCGTCGAGGATGAGAAGGCGCGGGTTCGTCATCAGCGCGCGACCGACCGCGAGCATCTGCTGCTCGCCGCCGGAGAGCGCGGCGCCGAGGCTCCGCGCGCGCGCTGCGAGCTGGGGAAAGAGCGCGAACACCGTCTCGACCCGCCAGGCCGCCTCGCGCCCGGCGCGGTTGGCCGCGGTCGCCACGAGGTTCTCTCTCACCGTGAGGTTCGGAAACACCTGGCGGCCCTCGGGCACCAGGCCGAGCCCGGCCTGCGCCACGCGGTACGGGGGCAGGCCGTGGATCGCGCGGCCCTCGAAGCGGATCGTGCCGGCCTTCGGCGGCGCGATGCCCATGATCGAGCGGACGGTCGTGGTCTTGCCCATGCCGTTCCGGCCCAGCAGCGTCACGACCTGGCCCGCGCCGACCGAGAGGCTCACGCCGAACAGGACCTGACTCACCCCGTACGCCGTCTCGATCGAGTCGACGGTCAGCATCAGGACGCCACGTCCTCGCCGAGGTAGGCTCTGCGAACCTGCTCGTTGCCCCGGACCTCAGAGGGCGTCCCGGTGGCGATGATCCGGCCGTAGACCATGACGGAGATCCGATCGGCGAGCGTGAACACCGCGTCCATGTCGTGCTCGACGAGCACGAGCGTGATCCGCCCCTTGAGCGTGCCCAGGAAGCGGACCATCCGCTGGGACTCCTCGAGGCCCATGCCCGCGACCGGCTCATCGAGCAGGAGCAGCCGCGGCTTCGTCGCCAGCGCCATGGCGATCTCGAGCTGCCGCTGCTCGCCGTGGGCGAGCTTGGCCGCGAGCACGCTGGCCCGCACACCGAGCCCCACCGACTCCAGAGCGAGCCGCGCCGGGTCACGCAGCGCGCGGTCGGCACGAGCCGCCCGCCAGAACCGAAAGCTCGAGCCGCTGTGCGCCTGCACGGCGAGCGCCACGTTGTCGAGCGCGGAAAAGTCCCGGAAGATGCTCGTGATCTGAAAGGAGCGCGCCAGGCCCAGCCGTGACCGCAGCGACGCGCCCAGGCGCGTGACGTCGTGGCCGGCGAAACGGATGGCGCCGGCGTCGGGACGGAGGTCCCCGGCCAGCTGCCCGATGAGCGTCGTCTTGCCCGCGCCGTTGGGGCCGATGATCGCGTGCGTCTCGCCTCGGGTCACGTCGAGGTTGATTCGATCGCTGGCGAGCAGACCGCCGAAGCGCTTGCTCAGGCCGCGAATCGCCAGCAGTGTCTCAGCCATTGTGGGGGGCGCCGGACACGAGGCCGAACAGGCCGCGCTTCGCGAACAGCACGACCAGGACCAAGAACGGCCCGAGAACGATCTGCCAGTGCACGGTCAGGGCGGACAAGACGTCCTCGAGCAGCAGGAGCACGATCGCGCCGAGGACGGGCCCGACCAGCGTCCCCATGCCGCCGAGGATCACCATGAACATGATCTCGCCCGAGCGGGTCCAGTGCATGAACTCCGGCGTCAGATACTCCGTCTGGTTGGCCAGCAAGGCACCGGCCAGGCCGCCCGCGCTCCCGGCGATGACGAAGGCCGTGAGCTTGTACCGGAACGGCGAGAACCCGATCGCCCGCGCGCGCGGCTCGTTCGACTTCGCCGCTCGGATGACCATGCCGAACCGCGACGCGACCAGCCGGTCGCCGAGGACGACGAATACGACGAGGATCGCCAGCACGACGTAGTAGAAGACGGTGGGCTGATAGAGATCGATCAGCCCACCGAACTGGCTGCGGACGGTGAGGCGCATCCCGTTGTCGCCGCCGTAGGTCTCGAGGCTGATGCCCAGGTAGTAGAGCATCTGGGCGAAGGCGAGCGTGATCATGATGAAGGAGACGCCGCTCGTCCGGAGCGAGATCGCGCCGATCACCAGTGCCGCCAGCGCGGACGCCGCGATCGCCAGGCTCAATTGTAGAAACCCGTTGTCGATGCCGTGGAAGGCGGGGATGCCGACCGCGTAGGCGCCGATTCCGAGGTAGGCCGCGTGCCCGAAGCTCACCATGCCGCCGTAGCCCAGGATCAGATCGAGACTCACCGCGGCGATCGCGAAGATCATCATGCGCCGGAACAGGTCGACGTAGAACGGCTGGTTGGTGAGCGCCGCGATCGGCGGCACCACCGCCAGCAGGAGACCCGCGACCACGAGCGCGATCGTGCGCCGCGAAGACGCCATCAGGAGCGGCCGCGGGCCGGGAAGAGCCCCTCCGGACGGAAGAACAGCACCGCCGCCATGAGCAGGTAGATCAGCATCGACGCCAGGGCCGGGCCCGCCTTGTCGGCCGCCGGCGGAGAGATGACCGTGGCCAGCACAGGCTTCAAAAACGCGCGACCGAGCGTGTCCACCATGCCGACGACGATGGCGCCGACCATCGCCCCGCGGATGGACCCGATGCCGCCGATGACGATGACGACGAAGACCTGGATGAGGATCCCCTCGCCCATCCCGGGCTGCACGGCGTAGATGGGACCGGCCATCGCCCCGGCGAGGCCGGCCAGCGCGGCGCCCAGGCCGAAGACCAGTGTGTAGAGGAGCCGGACGTTCACGCCGAGCGCCGACACCATGGTGCGATTGCTGGCGCCGGCCCGGATGCGCATGCCGACGCGGGTCCGCGCCACCAGAACCCAGAGGAGCACGGCCACCGCGACGCCCACCAGAATGACGCCGGCCCGATAGGCGGGATAGGGGATGCCCGGCGGCACGCGGATGTGACCGCTCAGGAACGACGGCACGCTCGCGTAGATCGCCGCCCGTCCCCAGAGGATGCTGATCAGCTCGTTGAAGAAGAGGAGCAGCCCGAAGGTGGCCAGCACCTGGTCGAGATGATCCCGCTCGTAAAGCGTCCGGAGCGCGATCACCTCGACGACGACGCCGACCAGGAGCGTGGCCGGCAACGCGAGCGCGGCGCCGAGCACGAACGACCCGGACCACCCGGCGAACGCCGTGGCCAGGTAGGCGCCGACCATGTAGAGCGAGCCGTGGGCGAGGTTGACGAGGTTCATGATGCCGAAGACCAGCGTGAGCCCGGCGGCCATGAGGAAGAGCATCACGCCGTACTGCAGGCCGTTGAGCGTCTGCTCCAGCACCAGGCCGAGGATCATCGGCAGCACCGGCCGAGGCACGACTCCAAACGAAAGAAAAGGGGCGCGGCCTTGCCGCGCCCCTCGATCCCTGCCGCGTCGGTCACCACCGCTACCACTTCATCGGGCACTCGGCCGCGTAGGCGTCCTGGTGGTTCTCGAAGACGGTGCGCTGGATCTGCATCGCGAACTCGCCGTCCGGGTTCTGGACGGCCTTGAGCAGGTAGAAGTTCTGGATCGGGAAGTGGTTCACGTTGTACCGGTACGCCCCGCGCGTCGACTTGTAGTCGGCGCGACGCATGGCCGCGATCATGCCCTTCTTGTTCGTGAGGTCGCCCTTCACGGCCCGGATCGCGGCGTCCATCAGCATGATCCCGTCGTAGCTCTGAGCGCCGTAGAAGACCGGCATCTTGCCGAACTTCTTCCGGAACTCGGCGACGTACTTCTGGTTCGCTTCGTTCTTGAGATCGGGGCTCCAGTACCGCGTCTCCCACTGGCCGAGCGCGGCCTCCTTCACGGCCGGCAGCGAGATCTCGTCCACCGTGTACACGGAGTAGAGCGGGATCTGGCCACGGAGACCCGCCTGCGCGTACTGCTTGAGGAACTGGATCCCCATGCCGCCCGGGTAGAAGACGAAGACCGCCTTCGGGTTCGTGGCGCGGATCTGGCTGATCTCGGCCTGATAGTCCTGCTGACCGAGCTGGGTGTAGACCTCGGCCACGACCTTGTTCTTGAAGTACCGCTTGAACCCCGAAATCATGTCCTTGCCGGCGGCGTAGTTGGGCGCCATGGCGTACACGTCGGTGAGGTTCTGGTCCTGCATGTACTTGCCCATGGCCTCGGGCGTCTGATCGTTCTGCCACGACGTGGTGAAGAACAGCTCGTGACACATCTTGCCGGCGAGCTCGTGGGGCCCCGCGTTGGTGCCGATCATGAAGGTGCCGGCGCCCGTCACGGTCGGGGCCACCGCCAGCATCACGTTGGACCAGATGACGCCCGAGACGAAGTGGACCTTGTGCTTCTTGAGCATCTCGTCGGCGAGCTGCTTGCCGACGTCGGGCTTGACCTGGTCGTCGCCGTAGATCACCTCGACGTCGAGCCCGCCCACCTTCCGCCCGAGAAGGTCGAGCGCCAGCTCGACCGAGCTCTTCATGTGCTCGCCGATGGCGCCTTGCGGCCCGGACAGCGTGGTGATGAAGCCGATCTTCACCGTCTCCGCCGCGGCCGGAACCGCGATCAGGGCCGCGAGGAGTCCGACGAGGGCCACGCGAGTGATCGTGGGCACGGTTGACCTCCTCCTGGTCAGGCTCGCGGCCGGGCGGAACACGCACGGTCCGGAGTGACGGGGCGAGCCGCGGGTCGTCGCGGGGCTGGGGCCCCGCTGGCCGAGGCGAGCCCACGACACGAGTTGCGCGATTCTAACAAAGGGCGCCGCAGGCAGTCCAGGAACGTCATGCTCCCTGGAGTCGCTGCACCACGTCCTCGGGGATCGGCCGGGCGTGGAGCTGCTCGCCGGACGCCTTGGGCCGGCCGACCCAGGCGCGGATCTCGAAGCCCTCCGAGCAGAGCCGGGCGCCGGCCGAGATCGCGTGCTCCATCCGGAACGTCTTCGTCCTCACCCACGCGACTCTCGACGTGATCGTGAGCACGTCGCCGTACCGCGCGGGGCTCAGGAACTTCGATCCCGATTCCACGATGGGCACGCCGACGATCTCGTACCTCGGAAAGGCCTCGGGCCACGCGAGCCCGAGCGACGCGAACAGCGACTCGCAGCCCAGGTCGTACCACTCGAAGAAGCGCGGATAGAAGACGACCCCGGCGGGATCCACGTCACTCCAGCGCACCTGCACCTGGGTCGTGTGCTCGACCATCGTCGCGGATCTTACCGCGCTTCGCGGTGGGCTCCCTATCGAGCCTCCTCGGTGGCGACGCGGGAGCCTTCCTTCAGCCCGTCCGGAGGACTGACGACGAGCCGTTCCTTCCCGGTGAGACCCGAGACGATCTCGACGGACTGCCCGAGATCGCGGCCCAGCTGAACGGCCAGGTAGTGCGCGGTGCCGTCGCCCCGCACGGTGACGACTTGCGGTCCGGCCGCCCGCGAGATGAGCGCCGTCGCGGGGACCACCCAGACGTCATCGGCGGGGGCCAGGCTGAACTTCACCTGCGCGTACATCCCTGGCATGAGGGCGTGGTCGTCGTTGCGGAGGCGCACCTCCGTGAGGAGCGTGCGCGACGTGGCATCGAGCGCGCCCGCGGTGCTCGCGATCTTCCCGACGAACGGTCGCTGCGGGTACTCGGGGACGAGGACCCTGACCTCCTGACCCGGCACGATGGAGCGGACGAACGTCTGGGGGACGTTGACGAAGATCCTGAGGTTCTCCACGTGGGCGATCCTGAATAGCAGGTTCGCGCCGTTGCCGCTGCCCGACGTGATCAGGGCGCCCCGGTCGATCCCGCGCGCCGTGATGATCCCGGCGAACGGCGCCTCGACGCGCTGGAAGGACTGAACCGCCTTCAGCCGCTGCACGTTGGCCTCGTTCGCGGCCACGTTCGCCTGCGCCGCCTCCACGCTGGCTTCGAGGGCGCCCAGGTTGGCCTGCATGGCGTCGACGTTGGCCTGGGACACCGCCGTCGTCGCGCGGGCGGCCGCGAGCGCCGTCCGCTTCTCGTCGGCGTCCTGATGGGCGACCAGCTCCTCGTGCTCGAGTCTGTCGAAGCGCTTGGCGGTGATGCCGGCGAAGCCTTCGTTCGCCTTCGACTGATCGAGGCCCGCGCGGGCCTGGTTCAGATTCGCCTGCGCCTGGGTGAGGCTCGCGCGGGCCTGCGCCAGGCCCGAGCGGGTCTGGGCCAGCGCGGCGCGGGCCTGGCTGAGCTCCTGGTCCAGCTCGGGCGTGTCGATCTGGGCCAGGACCTTCCCGGCCGCCACGCGATCGCCGATGTCGACATAGCGCTCGCGCACATAGCCGCTGGTGCGGGCGTAGATGGCCGTCTCCTCGATCGCCTGGATGTTGCTCGGCAGCACGAGGTCGATCGGCCCGTCCGCGCGCTTGGGCGGCACGACGCCCACGGATAGGACCCCGGCGTCGGGGGCCGTGGAGGCCGCGACGAGCTCGGCGTTCTGTCGCAGGCGCGGCACGACGCCGATGACGACCAGCCCGACCAGCAAGGCCAGGCCAACGAGGAGACTCCACGCTGTTTTCGTCTCAGGCATCGCTCGACTCCTGGGTTGACGTCGTTGAGGCGCCGTGCTCCGGTGCCAGATCGGTGAGGAAGTCCTCCCGCGGCGGGCGGCGGCGGAGGACGCTGTAGACGATCGGAACGAGGAAGAGCGTGGCGAAGGTCGCCACCAACAGGCCGCCGATCACCGCGCGGCCCAGCGGGGCGTTCTGCTCGCCCCCCTCGCCGAGGCCGAGCGACATCGGCAACATGCCGAGGACCATGGCGAGCGCGGTCATCAGCACCGGTCGCAGGCGGGTCGCGCCGGCGGCGAGGGCGGCCGTGCGCGAATCGTGGCCCTCGAGCATCTGGTCGTTCGCGAAGGTGACGATGAGGATGCTGTTCGCGGTGGCGACGCCGACGCTCATGATGGCGCCCATGAGGGCGGGCACGCTGAATGTCGTGTGGGTGACGAAGAGCATCCACACGATGCCGCAGAACCCGGCCGGCAGCGCGGTGATGATGATGAACGGATCGAGCCAGGACTGGAAGTTGACGACCATGAGCAGATAGACGAGCAGGACGGCGAAGATCAGGCCGAGGCCCAGGCGAACGAAGGCGGAGTTCATGCTCTGGACCTGGCCGCGCACGGCGATCGTGTGACCGGGCGGCAGCTTGGGTCTGAACTCGGCCGCGATTTGCTGGACGGCGGTGGCGACGCTGCCGAGGTCCCGGTCCTGCACGTTGGCGTAGATGTCGAAGACCGGCTGCACGTTCGAGTGGCTGATGACGGCCGGAACCTCCCGGCGCTCGAGGGTGGCCAGATTGCTCAGGAGCTGGGGCGGGCCGGCGGTGGCCGGGGTCACCGACGTGTTCATGAGCGTGTTGACGGAGTCGACCCGGCTCTGGGGCGTCTGGACGGCAACGAGGTAGTTGATGCCGCTGCGGGGATCGGACCAGTAGTTCGGGGACACGACCGCGCTTGAGCTGAGCGTGACGAGGATGTTGTTCGCCACGTCGCGCTGGGTCAGGCCCAGCTCGGCGGCACGCGACCGGTCGACGTTGACGAGCAGGGATGGCGTGTTGACCACCTGGTGCAAGTGGACGTCGGCCGCGCCCGGAATGCGCGCCATCCGGGCGGCGACCTCGAGCGCGATCTCGTGGGTCGCCTGCTGGTTGAACCCCGTGACCTGCACGTCGATCGGCGCCGGCAGCCCGAAGTTCAAGATCTGGCTCACGATGTCGGCGGGCTGGAAGAAGAAGGTGACGCCGGGGAACTCGCGCGGAAGCGTCTCGCGGAGCGTCTTCATCCAGCGCTCGGTCGGCTGATGACGCTCGGGATTCAGCGAGACGAGGATCTCCCCGTCCGACGGTCCGATCGTCGCGCTGTCGGTGAAGGCGAGGTTGATCGGCTGGGGCTGGCCGATGTTGTCGATCACCAGCTGGACCTCGTCCTTCGGGATGAGGCGGCGGATCGCCGCCTCGACGTCCGCGAACACTTGCTCGGTCTCCTCGATGCGGGTGCCGGCCGGCGCTCGCACGTGGAGGCGGAACTGACCGGTGTCCACCGTGGGGAAGAAGTCGCGCCCGATGAAGGGGAGGAGCACCGCCCCGCTCACCGCGATCACGGCAAAGGCGCCGAACACGCGCCGGCGCCGGGCGAGCGCGGTCTCGAGAGCGCCGACGTACGCGATCCGGAGCCGCTCGAACCGTCGCTGAAATCCGTCGTGGAGTCGGCCGAAGAAACTCGGCGCGGCGCCGGCTTCGGCGGAGCCGTGGGCCTCGCTGGCCAGCAGGTGGCGGACCAGCGTCGGGACGATCGTGCGCGAGAGCAGGTACGACGCCAGCATGGCGAACACGACGGCCATGGCCAGGGGCGTGAAGAGATACTTCGCGGGGCCGGTGAGAAACACCACCGGGACGAAGACGATGCAGATCGACAGCGTCGAGACGAACGCGGGCGTGGCGATCTGCTGCGCGCCATCGAGAATCGCCTGCACGAGACGCTTGCCGAGGCCCAGGTTCCGGTGGATGTTCTCGATCTCGACGGTGGCGTCGTCCACGAGGATGCCGACCGCCAGCGCGAGCCCGCCGAGCGTCATCACGTTGAGCGTCTGGCCGATCGCGCTCAGGATCGCCAGCGACGTGAGGATCGAGAGCGGGATCGACGTGATCACGACGAGCGTGCTGCGCCAGCTCCCGAGGAAGAGCAGGATCATCACGCCGGTCAGGAAAGCGGCGATCGCTCCCTCGGTCAGCACGCCGGTGATGGCGGCGCGCACGAAGAGCGACTGATCGAAGAGCTCCTTGATCTCGAGGCCCGGCGGCGCGGAGGCGCGGATGCTCGGGAGCAGCTCCTTGAGCTGCTTGACGATCGTGAGCGTCGAGGCGCCGCCCTTCTTGATCACGGTGAGCAGCACCGACCGGCGGCCGTCCTGCCGGACCATGTTGGTCTGGATCGCGAAGCCGTCACGCACGTGCGCGACGTCGCGGAGGTAGACCGTGGCGCCGTTGACGACCTTGACGGGCAGCTCGTTGAGCGCAGCGACGGCGTCGGGGCTGCTGTTGAGGCTGACGCGGTACTCCCGCGACCCGAGCTTGACGCTGCCGGACGGCAAGGTCAGGTTCTGGAGGTTGACGGCGTTGCTGACGTCCGCCGCCGAGATCGACTTCGCGAGGAGCGCCTGGGGGTCGAGATCGACCATGACCTGGCGCGGCTTGCCGCCGTACGGCAGCGGCAGGGTGATGCCCTGGATCGGGGCGACCTGCTGGCGGATTCGGTAGATGCCGTAGTCGTAGAGCTGCGCCTCTGAGAGCGTCTTGCCGCTGAGGGCGAGCTGGATGATCGGGACACTGGAGGCGTTGTACTGGAGAATGAAGGGCGGGACCGCGCCGGGGGGCATGCGACGGAGAATGGTCTGCGACACCGCCGTCACCTGGGCGAGCGCCGCTTCCACGTTCACGTTCGGCTGGAAGTAGATCTTGATGACGCCAACGCCCGGGTAGGTCTGTGACTCGATGCTCCGCACGTCGCTGACCGCCGACGAGATCGTGTATTCGGAGAAGGTCGTGATCCGCGAGGCCATGTCCTCCGTGGTCAGGCCGTCGTAGTTCCAGATCACCGACACGACCGGGATGTCGATCTCCGGGAAGATGTCCGTCGGCGTCGTGACGATCGCGAAGACGCCGAGCAGCAGGATGACCAGCCCCATCACCACGAAGGTGTAGGGCCGCCTGAGCGCGAGTCGAACGATCCACATGGCGCTGGGCTTCGTCTCCTTGTCCCTGTTGATGCCGAGGTCACCTCGTGCGATTCCTTCGAAGGCGCACTGAGACTTCCGGTGGTCAGGACGTGGACAGCGCTCGGGGTGTTCGGGCGTCTCGTCTCGTCAGCCGACAGAAAATTTCGGGCGAGCGTCGGCTGGATGACGGACTGTTCGGGCGGAGTGCCCGATCACCGATCAGCGGGCCGAGAGTGACGGCGAACGAGGGAGAGTCGCGAAAGCGGCGCGCGTCAAACTCGGCAAACCAACTACGGCGCTACCGCCTCGCGAAGGCCAGCGCGCGCTCCACTAAAACTCCTGAGCTCGGCGTCGTTGATGCCGACCGGCTCCCAGGCGGGGTTTGTGTCGTGGTGGAACCGGTTGGCGTATTCCAGCACGTCGCCCAGCTCGGCGATGTCCGGCGCGTTCAGAATCTGCTGCGGCGTGCCGAGCCGCTGCTGGCAGAGACCCCGAAAAGGTCAGCAACGACCCCGCCGGAAAATGCTCCGGATAGGCCACCCGGACGAAGGCTTCGAGTACCGGCCTGATCGCCCGCGCGGTCCTGGTCGAGCGACGCGAAGAAGAAGGCAAGCGCCAGCGTGTTTCTGGTCGCGGCGCTCCGGGAAACTCGTCGCCTGGTGGCAATGCGGCCACCAAGCAATGGGCGAGCAGGAGGCGTGGTGCTGGGGGCAAACTCGTGGGGATGAGTGGCGGTTCGATTCCCGGTTCAGGGAGCCTGGCGTGGGGACTCTCCAGGTTTGGGGGCTTTCAGATTCTGGAATACTGCACGAACATTGGCGCGGATAGCATTCGACACCGCGGGCGACGTTCGCAACTCCTTCCGGATGACGTCTTTGAGGATCTCGATCTCCTTCAGGTCGAGCGACTTGAGTTCTTCCAGCGAGAAAAGCTGAACCAGTATTCCCATGGTTGTGCCCCTTCAGGATTCGTGAGTCCCCGTCGCCAGCACGCGCCATAAGGCGCCCGCGGGCAAGCCTAGAAGGTGGCGGTGGCCATGTCAAGCGGGCCGCGGCTCACCGCATCCGGAAGGAGCGGACCGCCGACAGGGGGCAGTCGGGTTCTTCCACGAGACGCTCGAGCACGCGCTCGAAATCCTCGACCATGCCCTGGACGGTCGCGGGCTCGAACCGGTCCTTCTTATAGATGCACGTTCCGGCAATGCCCTCTGGTCTCTCGCGCAGCATCAGGATCATGTCGAACGTCGTCGCGACCGCTGCCGGGATCGGCGCGTTCCAGTCAGCACGGACGAAACGGAGGGTGCCGGCGGAGCGCATCACGGGTCGCTGGACGGCGTTCTGCAGGATGACCATCACCTGACATAGCGAAGCGCGTTCGAGGCCACGCTCCTGCTCCAGGGTCCGGACCACCTCTTCACAGGGCAGGTCCTGACGGGCGTAGGCGCCGAGGGTCGCGGCGCGGACTCGCCTGAGAACCTCCCGACATGTGGGGTTGCCGCCGAGATCCGTGCGCAGAATCACCGTGTTGACGAACAGGCCGATCAGCCGCTCGGTTTCCAGGCGATTTCGATTGGCGACGAGGGTGGCTACCCGCAGGTCTTGCTGACCGGTGTAGCCGTGCAGGAGGATCTTGAAGGCAGCGACGAGCGTCATGAACAGGGTGCCGGTTTCGTCCCGGCCGAGGCGTTTGAGGGCGCCGACGAGCTCCCGCGGCAACATCAGGGTGTGGCGCCCTGTCTGGAAGCTCAGGGCCGCGCCCCGCGGGCGGTTCGTGGGGAGCTCGAGCGCCGGCCAGGGGTCGCGAAGCTGCTGTCTCCAGTACACGAGCTGCTCCACCAGCTCGGAATGGCTCCGCCACTCGCGTTGCCAGGCGGCAAAGTCAGCATACTGGACGGACAGGTCCGGCAGCGTGGAGGGAGCACCCGCGCAGCAGGCGTCGTACAGTTGAGCCAGCTCGTCGGCGAGCACGCCAAGCGACCAGCCATCGGCGATGATGTGGTGCACGGTCACGAGCAGGATGTGCGCGTCTTCGCCGAGCCGCAGCAGACGCGCTCGCAGGAGGGGCCCATGCTCCAGATCGAAGGGCTGAAGGGTCTCTTCCGCCACGAACCGCTCGGTTGAGTCTTCTCGCTCGGCCTCTGACAGATCGCGCAAATCTTCCACGGTCAGGGCGACGTTCACGTCAGCGGCGATGACCTGTGCCAGCTGCCCATCGACGCTGGCAAAGGTGGTCCGCAAGGCCTCGTGGCGTTGGGTGAGCGCGTCGATGCCTTTTTGTAGGGCTGCCACGTCGAGAGGGCCGGACAGCAGCAGGTCATAGCGCAACGTGAACAGGGGCACGCCGGGAAGCAGCCGATCGAAGGCCCAGATTTGCTCCTGTGCGATGGAAGCCGGTAAAGGGTGTTCCCTGGACACGGGCCTGAGGGACGGCAGCACCGGCGCCAAGGCCGGCCTCGCGCGCATGTCCTCGACGTAGCGGGCCAGGTCGGCGACCGTTGGCGCCTCGAACAGCGCGCGTAGCGGCACCTCCACGCCGACCGCATCGCGCACCCGCGCGATCACCTGCACCGCCAGCAGCGAGTGTCCCCCCAGCTCGAAGAAATCGTCGCCGCCGCCGACCTGCGCCACGCCGAGCATCGCCGCCCAGATCCCCGCGATCACCTCTTCGATCGGGCCGCGCGGGACGCGCCCTTCGTCCTCCTGATCGGACGGGATGGTCGCGCGGTCGAGCTGTCGGCGATCGATCTTTCCCGTTGACGTGAGCGGCAACTCCGGGCGCGTGACAAAGGCCGCCGGGAGCATATGTGGGGGCAATTTCCGTTGCAGCCAGCGGCGTAGCTCAGGGCCCTCTGGCGCCGACGTCAGCGCCGGCACGATATACGCCACGAGCCGCGCCTCCCCACCCGAGCTCGCCTCCGCCACCACCGCGGCGTCGCGAATCGCCGAATGCTCGCGCAGCGCGGTCTCGATCTCACCGGGCTCGACTCGATGGCCTCGCACCTTCAGTTGCCAGTCCTTGCGGCCGACGTATTCGACGTTGCCGTCGGGCAGCCGGCGGCCGAGGTCGCCGGTGTGGTACACACGCGTCTGCCCGCCAGCGGGATCGGCTCGAAAGGCCGCCGCTGTCAGATCGGGCTGCCGCCAGTAGCCGGGCGAGACGTACGGGCTGCGGATGGCGATCTCACCAACGCCGTGGCCGTCCATCGGCACCCCCGCATCATTCAGTAACCAGACGTCGGTGCCAGGCACCGGACGGCCGACGGGCACGGCGAACCGCTTGATCTGCGTGTGGCGGTCGGCGGAGTACATCAGCGCCAGCGTCGACTCCGTCGGACCGAACGCGTTCACGAACACGCACGCCGGCGGGAAATGTCGACGGCCGCGCTCGATGTCGTCTCGGAGCACGGCCTCGCCGCCTATCACGATGCGGCGCAGCGAGGGAAATACCTCCGTCGCGGTCAAGCTCCGCAGGAAATGCCGGTAGACCGTCGGCGTCGAGTGATAGACGGTGATCGCCTGGCGCGCGAGCCAGCGCGCAAGTGCCGCGATCTCCTGACGACGCAGATCAAAGGGGACCAGCGCGGCGCCGGTCAAGAGTGCCCCGAAGATGTCCATCACGCCGGCGTCTGATCCATAGCGCGGGAGCAACGTCAACCGATCGCCGTGGGCGAGCTTCAGATGCTCGGCGTACGTCGTGATGAAATAGCCGACGTTCCTGTGCGTCTGCATGACACCTTTCGGGCGTCCAGTCGACCCTGAGGTGTAGAGGATGTATGCCAGCGCGTCGGGATCGACGGTGCGATCGACGTCTTCGTTCGTCGGGGGGTCCCCGAGATCGTCCACGTCCAGCACGGCAAGCCTCGACCCCGCCAGATCGCGCGCGGTCACCACGTGGTCGGCGTCGGTCACGAGCCCGGAGGCCTCGGCGTCTCCGAGGAGCCAGCGAAGGCGCTCGTCCGGGTCCAGCGGATCGAGGGCGACGTACGTCTTTCCGGCCTTCAGCACCCCGAGGATCGCGGCGATCATTTGAGCCTCGTGCTCGAACAGCAGCGCCACCCGCTCACCGTCGCGACCCCGGCGTGCCAGCAGCGCCAGCGCCAACCGGTGGGCCCGCCGATTCAGATCCGCGTAGCTCCATACCTCGCGTCCGGTGTCGATCGCGATCGCATCTGGACGTCGCCGCACTTCGGTCTCGAAACGCGACACCAGTGAGGGGCCGACACCGGCGAGGTACGCCGGCGGTGGCGCGCCGCGGGACGGTGCATGGGTCCACGGAGACCGCGAGAGCCGACGCGTCCGATCGGACACGATCGCCTCGAGCCACATGCGGTAGCGCTCGAGCATCGCGACCACGGTGGCGTCGTCGAACAGGGCGGCGTTGTACGAGAGGACGAGTCGGAGCCCGGTGGGCTCGTCGGCGACGTTCAGCGAGAGGTCGAACTTCGCGGCGGGCTCGTGGAGCCGCGTGATCTCGAGCGTCAGGTCGCCGAACTCGAGACGACCCGAGGCAAACGCGTTCATGTCGAAGAAAGCGTGGAAGATCGGCGTGCGGGAGACATCGCGCGGTGGCCGGAGGTGCTCGACCAGCAGCTCGAACGGCAAGTCCTGGTGCGCGTAGGCGCTCACCGCCGTCTCGCGCACACGGTGGAGCAGCTCGCGAAACGTCGGATCGCCCGAGAGGTTCAGCCGAAGGACGAGCGTGTTCACGAAGAAGCCGATCAGAGAGGCCAACTCCGGCCGATTCCGTCCGGCGTTGGGCGAACCCACCAGCACGTCGTCCTGCCCGGTATAGTGATGGAGAAGCACGCCGAACGCGGCCAGCAGCGTCATGAAGGGCGTCACACCCTCGTCGCGGCTGAGCACGCGCAGCGCGCCTGAGAGCGCGTCGGATAGCGTGAGTGCCTGCCTGCCGTCGTCGCTCGTCTGGACGATGCCTCGCGCGTAGTCGGTGGCGAGATCGAGAGCCTGCGGGGCGCCCGCGAGCCTCCGGCGCCAGTAGGCGAGCAGCGCATCGAGCCGGTCGCCCTCGAGCGACGCGCGCTGCCATTCGGCGAAATCCGCGTAGGACATCGGCAGGTCTCCGAGCGTCGGCTCGGTAGCCGCAGCGAATGATCGGTAGCATGCCGCGAGCTCGCGAAAGAACACCTGCGTCGACCAACCGTCCGAAACGATCTGGTGCTTGGCCACGATCAGCACGTGGTCTCGCTCGTCGAGGCGGACCAGGAGTGTGCGCCAGCATGGACCGCGCGCGAGGTCGAACGGCCGTCGTGTCTCCGTGGCGGCCAGGCGGTGCAGCTCTGCCTCGCGGACGTCGGCCGGCGAGGCGCCGAGATCGATCAAAGGAAGCGTCACGATCGGATCCGCAGCGATGATCCGGAATGGCTGGCCGTCGACCGCCATGAATGTCGTGCGCAGCATGTCGTGGCGCCTCGCCACGACCTCGAGGCTTCGCGCGAGCGATGCCGGGTCGAGCGCTCCGCGCAGCCGCGCGGCGATGGAAAGGTTGTAGTCCGCGCGATCGCCCTGGAGCTGCTGGAGGAACCAGAGACTCTCCTCCCCGAACGACAAGGGCCGATGACGCAGATGGAGGAGGATCTCCAGCTTGCGGCGAGCGATCTCCTCGCGCAGTGACGGCGTGAGCACGCCGCGCGGTGCCGTGCATCGCACCTGCTCGCCGTCGGCGCGGAGGTTCACGCCGAGCCGGCGCAAGGCAGCGACGAACTCGCCCGTCGTCAGAACGCGATGTCCTCGCGCTCGTCCGTCGCGGCGGTCAAGGGCTCGGGCGAGACGGCGGGTGCCGCGCGCGCAGCATCGATCAGCCGCGCCAGTTCAGCGACGGTCGGCGCCGCGAACAGGCTCTCGGGCGGTAGCGGCGCGCGGAAGATCTCGCTCGCATGTGCCAGGACTCGCGCGGCCTGGAGCGAATCACCCCCGAGGTGGAAGAAGTCGTCGTGGATGCCGACGCGCGGAACGTCGAGGACGTGTGCCCAGACTTCGGCGAGCGCCGCCTCCGCCTCGGTGCGCGGCGCGGTGTACTCCGTGGTCGGCGACGCCGCCGCGAGCCGTTGCGCCAGCCCGCTCCGCTGAATCTTGCCCGTGGGTCCCATGGGCAGCGTGTCGAGGACAAGCACACGCCGCGGGACCTTAAAGTCGGCCAGCCGCATCGCCGCGTACTGACGGATCTCGGGCTCCGTCGCCGTCGTGCCCGGGCGCAGCACGACCGCGGCCGCGACCTCTTCGCCGAGGCGCGTATGCGGCACCGCGAACGCGACGGCCTGCGCCACCGCCGGATGCTCCATCAGAGCCTCGTCCACCTCTCGCGGCGCGATCTTGGCGCCGCCGCGGTTGATCAGCTCCTTCAGGCGGCCGGTGACGTAGAGGTAGCCGTCCGCGTCGAGATAGCCCTGGTCGCCCGTGTGAAACCAGCCGCCGACGAACGCTCGTCGATCGGCCTCCGGATCGTCGTCGTAGCCGCGCACGACCCCGGCCCCCCGCACGATGATCTCTCCCGGGGTGCCGCTCGGGACCACCGCCCCCACCTCGTCCACGATCCGAAGCTCGAGCGCGTTCGGCAGGCCCACCGAGCCGAGCTTCCGGATGCCCGGCGGCAGCGGATTCGAGGCGATCTGCGAGGCGGTCTCCGCCATCCCGAGGGTCTCGATCACGGGCGCCTGAAACGTCGCCTCGATCGCGCGGATCAGCGACGGTGGGCACGCCATCGATGCCGTGCGAATCAGTCGCAGCCGCGAGCGCGCGACGGTGTCGGCGTAGGCGGCGGCATCGCCGAGGATCGCGTGGTGGATCGTGGGTACGGCCGTGTACCACGTCGGCTCGCACGCGGCCATCGCCTGGAAGAACGTGCCCGCCGAGAAGTGCTCGAGGCAGGCGATGCTGCTACCCGCCATCACGCACGTCGCGAGCGTGCCGACGCCATGGGAGTGGAACAGGCCCGGCACCGCGAGGCAGCGGTCCGCAGCGGTCACGCCGAGCGCCGTCGTCGTCGCGTACGCGACGCGGCAGAGCTGGCCGTGCGTGATCGGCACCCGTTTGGGCCGCGAGGTGGTGCCGCTCGTGTGTAGCAGCACCGCGATGTCGTCGGACCCGACGCGCGCCTCGGCCGCCGCACACGAACGCGGCTTGCCCTGCAACGCGAAGAGACCGGCCGCCCCGTCGCCGAGCGGGACGAGGTCGAGGATCGCGAGGCCGAGGGCGTGAGCGAGCGCGCGCGCCTCGCCGCCCTGACCCACCGGGAAGATGACGGTCCTCGCCCGGAGCCCCTCGAGCGCGACCGCGAGATCGCTCGCGGGGAGATCGGGATTGAGCGGGGCGACGATTGCGTGCGCCGCCACTTCGAGCACCGCCGTCGCCAGATCTGGGCCGTTGGCAACGATCAGCGCAACCCGGTCGTGGGCGCCGACGCCAAAACGACGGAGCGCTCGCCCAGTCTCCTGCGCGTGGCGCACCAGCGCTCCGTACGTCAGCGGCGCCCGGCCGGGTGCCAGGATGGCCGGAGCCTCGGGAGCGCGCGCGCTCCACGCGGCGAGCAGATCCGGGAGACAGCGGTAGGGCACGTCAGCCTGCATCGAGCACCGCCTTTGCGTCCTGCAGGTCGCCGGTGTCGAACCCTTCGGTGAACCAACGGTAGGCGTCGGTCAATTGGCGGCGGCCGTCAGCGGGCCGGCCCTGCAACGCCCGCAATCGGCTCATGCTGAGCGCGGCTCGCAGCTCGAGCGACCGTGCGCGCTGGCCACGCGCAATGACCAGCGCCTGGTCGAAGCACGGCTCCGCCTCTTCGAGCTTCGGCAAGAGCATCTCGCCTCTCAGCCGGACGAGCTCCGCGTCCCAGGACGCCTCGCGCGTCCTGCCGGCAACGGTCAGCGCCTCCGTCACGACCGGCAGGCCGGCGAGCGCGTCGCCGATTCTGGCATAGCCCTCCGCCAGCGCCGCGAGCAGTCCCGGAATTCCGACCTCGTCGGCCACGGAGTGGCACACGTCGATCCCTCGTCGGAGCTTGGTCAGACCCTCTTCCGCTGCGCCCTGCTCGACGAGCGCCCAGCCGAGGATGACGAACCCACGTCCGAGCCACCGTGTGAACCCGTGTTCGCGCGAGAGCGCGATCACCTTCTCGGCGCATTCCTGCGCGGCTGCCGGCTCGCGCCGTCGCCGGTAGAGCAAGCCCGCGTAGTAGAGCGCGCGGGCCAGCGTATACGGATGGGGAGAGCGCCGCGTGACGGCCAGCGCCTCGACGTTTCGCTGGAGCGCCTGATCCGGGTACCCGAGAAGCCAGAGCGTGTTGGCGAGCTGGGAGAGCCCGAGGACCTGCGGATGGCCTGCAGTAATGAAGGTCTGGAACCGAGACTCGTCCGGTCTGTGGAGCGCGAGGCCTTGCTCGAGGTGCGACCGGGCCGACTCGAGATGCCCGACATAGAAACCGGTCGAGCCGAGCGTCAGGTGCGATTGCCAGCGCAGCACCGGATCATCGAGTTGGTCGGCCAGGGCCAGCGCCTGCTCGGCCACCTCGCGCGCGGCGCCGAGCCGGCCGGCGGAAATCGCAAACCGCGCCAGACCCATCAGCGCGGCGAAGCCCCTCGCGCGGTCGCCCAGGCGCTCGGCCAGCTCGTGCGCGCGGCGGTACACCGGCTCGACCTCGGGCGCCGCCTGGCTCTTGACGATCATCAGCGGCGAGCCGAGCGCCAGCTGCAGCTCGAGCTCCTGCTGCATACGCTCAGGGGTCTCGGGTAGCGTGGCGAGCAACTGCAGCCCCTTGCCCAGGTGGCCGATGGCCTCGGCGTTTCCCGAGCGCGCGGCGGCACGCTCGCCGGCCCGGCGCCAGAACGGGATCGCCTGCTCGGTCAGGCCCGCAGCAGTGTAGTGGTAGGCGAGCAGCTCCGGTTGCGACTCGACCACGTCCGAGAACCGCTCGGCCAGGACCTGGGCAATGCGCTGGTGATGCTGCTGCTGCGTGCTCTCGAGCAGAGACTCGTAGGCGATCTCCTGGATGAGCGCATGCTTGAAGACGTAGCGCGCGCGGGGCGGTCGACCCCGCTGATGGATCAGTTCGGCGGCCGTGAGCTGCCTGAGCGCCCCTTGCAATGTCGCGTCGTCCATCTGGGCCACAGCGTGAATCAGCTCGTAGCTGAACTCGCGGCCCAGGACCGCGCAGACCTGGGCCACCTCGCGGGCGCTGCTGAGCCGATCGAGCCGCGCCATCAGCGAGTCGCGCAGGGTGGCCGGGATCGCGAGCGGCGGCAGCGGACCGACGAGGACGTAGCCGTCCGCCGTCTCCCGCAGCAGACGCGATTCCAGGATCATCTTGAGTAACTCCTCGACGAAGAGCGGCACGCCGTCGGTCTTGGCGACGACCTGCCGGAGCACTTCGGGCGGCAGGCTCTTGCCCTTCGTGAGGTGGGCGGTCATCTCCTCCACGTGAGGTTGGCCGAGACGGCTCAGCGTGATGTGGGTCAGCGCTGAGCTCGACGGCCAGCGCGATTGGAACTCGAGCCGCGCGGTCAGCAGCGTGAGCGCGCGCACCGCTGGCGCTTGCGCAATCAGGAGGTCGAGCAGCTCCAGCGTGGACGGGTCGGCCCAGTGAAGGTCTTCCCAGACCGCGAACACCGGCCGTTGCTCGGTCTCGGCCAGGAGCCAGGTCACGAGCGCTTCGACGGTCTGCTGTTTGAGCTCCGCCGGGGCCAGCCGGCGCCGCGGGTAGCGCGTGTCGGGCATCGGCAGTGTCAAGAGGGCGGCGAAAAGCGGGACGACCTCGGGCAGGGGCAGCTGCGCGACGTCGAGCATCCGCTCCAGCTTGGCGAGCCTGTCGGCCGGGGTGTCATCGCGGCGCCACTCGAGCGAGCGCTGCATCGCTTCGATCACAGGATGGAAGGCGCTGTGCATCGCGTACGGCGAGCAGCGGAAGCCGAGCAGCGTGTAGGCCTCGCGGCCCGCGTGGTCGCGCATCGCTTCCACCAGGCGTGACTTGCCGATGCCCGCCTCGCCGCGCAGCAGCACCACCTGCCCGAGCCCGTCACGGCTCCGTTCCCAGCAGCGTTCGAGCAGCTTCAGTTCCTGCTCACGATCGACCATGGGCTGAAGGCCGACGGTAAGGGCGATCTCCCAGCGACTTCGCGCCTCACTCTCATTGAGAACACGATGGAGACGCAGTGGTGGCACGCCCGCCTGGAAGGCGCGGTCACCGAGATCCTCGCAGACGAAATAGCCCTCGGTCAGCCGATACGTCACTTCGCTGATCGCGACGGTGTCGGCGGCGGTGAGCGCCTGGATCTTGGCCGCGATGTTGGGTGCCTCGCCGAGGGCGAGTTGCTCGCGGTGAGCCCCCTCCCCCATCTCGCCGACAATCACGGGGCCGGTGTGAATGCCGATACGGACCGCGATCCGCACTGCGTACCGCGCCTCCAGCGTGGTGTTCAGCGCGCCGATGGCCTCTACGATGCCGAGCCCGGCGCGCACGGCACGCTGAGCATCGTCCTCGTGCGCCTGCGGGTAGCCGTGGTAGACGAGGAGGCCGTCACCCAGGTATTGCGCGACGTGCCCTTCGAAGCGCTGGACAACCTGGGAGCAGCTCGCCTGGTAGGCGCGCACCACCTCGCGGAAGTCCTCCGGGCCGAGACGGCTCGCCAACGCCGTCGATCCGACGAGGTCGCAGAAGAGCACGGTGAGTTGGCGGCGCTCCTCGCGCGCCGCTTGCGGCGGGATCTCCCTGACCGGCGCGGCCGCGCCCGTCGCGGTCCAGACGAGCAGCTTGCCCTTCTCGTCGACAGCCAGCCGCTTGGCGTCGATGATCTCGTCCTTGAGCGCCTCGAGGACGTCATCGTCGAACTGGAAGCGGACTTTCAGCGCGCGATAGGACACGCGCCCCTCGCGGCGGAGCAGATCGACGACCTGCATCAGGAGATTGTCGAAATCCATCGGCACCGGTCGTCACCGGCGCGCACCATGATCTTCGACAAGGCATCCGATGGCAAGGCGTGGCGCCCGCGAGCTGGCCAGTTCATCATCGTGCTGCCCGGCCAGAGCATCGCCTCTCGCGCTCACCGACGAGGTCCACGTCCTGCGGCCCTAGCCCAAGACGACCGTGACTACCGTCAGGTGAGCAGCAAGCACGCTGAAGCCGGGGAAGCGCGACTCTAGCCGCCGTGCGGGACGATCCGTGCTACGCGCAACGAGAGCGACGCGCAACCGGTGTCAACGCTGACCGCGAGGACGTGCTGAGGCGACATGTCGAGGAGCGAGAATCGCCAGCGGGTAGGATCGTCGGCAAGCCGGGGGTCAAAGTCGACCCGAATCCGCCCGTCGTCGACGCGGAAAGAGAACTGGTCGAGGGGCAGCGCCAAGCCGAGACCGCGTGCCTTGATGTAGCTCTCCTTCAACGTCCAGTAGGCGACGAAGCGGCGCGGCTGCTCGGCAGCCGGCAGCGCTCGGAGGGCCTGGACCTCGGACGCTGCGAAGTAGCGCTCGGCAAGCGGCATGGCCTCGGTCAACTCTTGCGTCCGCTCGACGTCGACGCCGACCGCTTCGTGAGCGACGCTGACCACGCAGGCGATCAGCCCGGTCGTGTTGGCGAGGTTGAAGTGGATCGGCGGCGTCAGCCGGGGATGCGCGACGTACGGCTTGCCGTGGACGCCGGCGGCGAAGCGCCAGTCGGCGGACGCGACGGACACATAGCGGCCCAGCACCGTGCGGACCAAAACCCGCGTAGCCAGGAACAGCCGGCGGTCGCGCTCGAACCGGAAGCGCTCGTATCGGTCGCGTTCCTCAGCCGTCATGAGCGCTGCGTGCGCGGCCCGCAGCGCAACACCGATCTCATCGTCGTCCCAATACCAGAGATCCACGATTCCGAGCCCGCCAGCGAGCGTCTCGGCTACCGACACGACCGGCAGTTCGCTCACGATCTGCGCCTGGACTCCGTGTGGTGAGCCGACGATTGCGGACTTCATTTTTAGCCACGGCGATGGTGAGCCTAGCCAACCCCCGCGTCAAGGCACAACGTCGACCGCAGAATCCACCGACGTTCATCGGATGAGTGGGGTCCGCCAACCGAGGATTCGCGCTTTTTCACCCTCAGCACGAAAGGGGAGCAGCGGGCCAGACCAGTACCACCTTGAGAATGGAGGACCCCGTGGGCGCCAGACATCCAGGATGCCTCCTCGACGAACCTATGACGACGGCCGCATCATCCTGGTCGCGGCGCTGTCGGCCGGCAATGCGACGTCCTTCCATCGATCGAGACATGGCGCGGCTGCAACGGATCAACGCGGCCTACAAGGTGCTTCGTCGTCGGCATGGCGGCTCGTTTTAGCTCGTTAAGTCTGGAAACCGGTTCTGCTTCCAGTCGAACTTCTCCCAGAACACGTGGATGCGGTCGACGATCCCGTGAAACTTGTGTCGCCGATCGTCGTGGGCGACCCAGAGATCGTGGAGCGAGGCGAACTGCGCCAGATAGGCGAGCCCGTACTCGGCCGGCTCGGCCATCTTCATCTCGCCCGACAGGAAGCGCCGGTAGCCCTCGCCCGGAAAGATCCAGAACCCCTCCGACGTCTCCTCCGTATAGAGCCGCGGCTCTTGGCCGGCCGGAACCGGGCCGAGGAAGAAGCGCGCGGTGAACCGGATCGGACTCGCGGTCGGCGTGATGAAGTGCGAGAGGTACCGGAGGGGCCGCAGGTCGCAGTACCAGCCTTCGCGGGCGATCAGCTCGGCGAACGGCGCCTCGCCCGCCATGAGCGCCTTGCGGCAGCGCTCGATCGCCTCGCGGGTCCGCGGGCTCGCGGGGTCGAGCGCCTGACCGGCGGCGTCGCACGCGAGCATGATGCCGCTCTCCTCCAGAAGCTCGCGAACCGCGGTCACCCAGAACGCGAGAGCCGGCGCGCCCGGGCGGCCCGGAAAGATCGTCTCGGCCTCCGCCCTCTCGATCCCGCGACAGCGGGCGAGCACCGCGGACGAGCCGTCGGCGGGGTCGACCTTGCCGCCGGGAAACGCGTAGTAGCCGCCGAGGAACTTCATGCCCCGGTTGCGCCGGATCATGTACACCTCGATCGGCTCGGGCGCACCCGGCGGCGCATCGCGCACCAGCACGACCGACGCCGCCGGCTTCGGCTCGACCGGATTCACAACCGCGCTTGTCTGAGGAGCGCTCATGAGCGAAGCAGTGAAGCGTCGCAGCAAGCGCGAGCGAGCCTCAAGCTCGCTCGCGACGCGAATCGGGGGGTCTGGGGGGGTGCGCCTCGCGCCCCCCCAGCTTCATAGATTAATCAGCTGCGCGACCCGCTCGCGGTGATACGTCGCGTCGCCGAACGTGAACTCGGAGGACTTGGCGCGCTTGAAGTAGAGGTGCAGGTCGTGCTCCCACGTGAATCCGATGCCGCCGTGGAGCTGGATGCCGGCGCCGGCGACTTTCCGGTAGGCGTCGGTGACGTATGCCTTGGCCATCGAGACCGCCAGCGCGGCTTCCGGCGCGTTCTCGTCGACCGCCCAGGCCGCGTAGTACGTGAGCGACTTCGCGTTCTCGACGTCGACGAGCATGTCGGCGGCCTTGTGCTTGACGCCCTGGTAGGTCCCGATCGGCTTGCCGAAGGCCACCCGGATCTTCGCGTAATCCGTGGTCATGTCGAGCACGCGCTGCGCGCCGCCGCACATCTCGGCGCAGAGCGCCACCGTCGCGCGCTCGACCACGCGCGCGAGCGCCGGCCACGCCCGGCCCTTGACGCCCATCATCGCATCGGCCGGCACGGACGCGTCCTTGAAGCTCACCTCGCAGAGCTTGCGCGTCTGGTCCATCGTGGGCAGGAGCTTCACCTCCACGCCGCGCGTCCCCTTCGGGACGAGGAGAAGGCTCACCCCTTCCTCGGACGTCTTGCCTTCGCCGGTCCGCGCGACGACCACCAGCGCGTCGGCCAGGTGCGCGTCGAGCACGAAGAGCTTCGTGCCGTTCAGGACGAACCCGCCCTTGTCCTCGCGAGCGGCGCAGGTGACGCCGGCCGCGTCCCAGCGCGCGCTCGGCTCGGTCCACGCGAGCGTCGTCCGGGCCCGTCCGGCCGCGATACGCGCCAGCCACTCCTTCTTCTGCGCGGGCGAGCCCGCCTCACGGATCACCAGGCCGCCGAGCAGCACCGTGGAGAAGAACGGCCCGGGCATCACGACGCGTCCCATCTCCTCCATCAGCACCGTGAGGTCGACGAAGCCGAGCCCCGAGCCGCCGTACTCCTCCGGATAGACCAGACCGAGCCATCCTTGCTCGGCGAGCTTGGCCCAGAACTCGTCGGTCACGCCCGCCGGCTCCTCCATCCGCGCTCGCACGAATCCGGACGTGCACTCGTTCTCGAGGAACTTGCGCGCGGTCGCGCGGAGCATCTCCTGCTCTGGGCTGAATCCGAAGTCCATACAGCTAGTCCTTCGGCAGGCCGAGCAGGCGCTCGGCGATGATGTTCTTCTGGATCTCGGTCGTTCCACCCTCGATCGAGTTGGCGCGCGACCGGAGGAACGATTGCGGCCACACGCCCCCCTCGACCGCCCACTCCGAGCCCTTCCAGAGCTGCGAGTACGGGCCCTCGATCTCCATCGCCAGCTCTTGCAGCCGCTGGTGCGTGTCGACCCAGGCCATCTTGCCGGTGGACGCCTCCGGACCGGGCATCTCGCCGCGAAGCAGCTTGGTGATGGCCCGCGCCCCCGTGTACTTGAGGCACTCCGTGTCGATCCAGAGCTGCGCCAGCTTCTGACGCATGACCGGGTCCTTCGTCAACACACGCCCGCTCTTCTCCATCCGACGCGCCAGCTCGATCAGGCCGTCGAGCGCGATGCGCAGGCGGACCTGGAGGCCGAAGCCGAGCGTGAGCCGCTCGTACATGAGCGTCGTGAGCCCGACCGCCCAGCCGTTGTTGACGCCGCCCAGGACCTGCGACTCGTGCACGCGCACGTTGTCGAAGAAAACCTCGTTGAACTCGGCCTCGCCGGTGATCTGGCGCAGCGGTTTCACCGTCACCCCGGGCAGCTTCATGTCGAGCAGGAAGTAGGTGATGCCCTTGTGCTTGGGGACATTCGGGTCGGTCCGCGCGAGCAGCATCATGTACTCGGAGACGTGAGCGAACGACGTCCACACCTTCTGGCCGTTGATCACCCAGTGCTCGCCGTCCTTGACCGCGCGTGTCTGCAAGGACGCCAGGTCGGAGCCGGCGTTCGGTTCCGAGTAGCCCTGGCACCAGATCTCCTCGCACGACAGGATCTTCGCCGGATAGCGCTTCTTCTGCTCCTCGGTGCCCCAGGCGACGATCGTGGGACCGGCCATTCCAACCCCGAGCACGTTCAGGATCGGCGGCGCCTTCGCCAGCGCCATCTCCTGTTGCAGGATCAGCTCTTCCATGAACGTGAGGCCGCGGCCGCCGTATTCCTTGGGCCAGGTGAGACCGATGAAGCCGGCGTCGAAGAGCGTGCGCTGCCAGCGCCGGAGGAACTCGTACTGTTCCGCCCGCGGGATCTCGGAGCTTCCGATCGACTTCCACTCAGGCGGGATGTTCGTCTTGAGCCAGGCGCGGACGGTCGCCCCGAACGCTTCCTGTTCTGGAGTCAGTGAGAGATCCATTTCCCCTCCTGAAGGTGGGCGAACCGAACGACTGAACAGTGGTTCATTTTCGGATCCTTCCCGAGTGAAGTCAAGGCTTATACTCCCGTCCGGTGATCTCCATCTCGCTGCCGCGCCTCACTTCTCGGATCAATGCTCTCGCGCGCTTCGGCGCCCTGTCGGGAGGCGGCGTGACGCGCCCGTGCTGGTCACCTCCTCACGAGGAGGCTCGCGCGTGGCTTCTCGGGGAACTGCGGGCGGCCGGGCTCGAAGCGTGGGTGGACATCGCGGGCAACGTCTTCGGCGCGACCGGCATCCGCGCCCTGAGTCCAGAAGCCCCGATCGTCCTCACGGGCTCGCACATCGACACCGTCCCCGAGGGCGGCATCCTCGACGGCGCGCTCGGTGTTCTCGCGGGCCTCGAGTGTCTCCAGGCGATCGGCGAAACACGCACGCCCCACGCCAGACCGCTGGTCGTCGCGGCGTGGAGCGACGAGGAGGGACGCTACGGGAGTCTCTTCGGCTCGCGAGCGTTCTGCGGGCTGCTCGACGGCGCGCGGATCGACGAGATGGCCGCCGTCGACGGCGTGCGGCTCGTCGACGCGATGGCGCGCGCCGGCTTCGACGCGCACCGCGCTCCGGAGGCGCGGGCGCCGGCGGGCGCGGTCAACGCCTATGTCGAGCTTCACATCGAGCAGGGGGCTCGTCTGGAGGAAGCGGGCATCCCCATCGGCGTGGTCGAGACGATCGTTGGGGTGCGTCGATCGCGCGTCGTCTTCGTGGGGCAGGCCGACCACGCAGGCACTACGCCGATGGATCGGCGGAGAGACGCCTTCCTCGCCGCGGCCGACTACGCGCTGCGAGTCCGCGAGCACGTCGTCACGCGGGGCAGCGGCGTGAGCGTGACCAACTTCGGCGTGGTCCACGTCCATCCCGGCGCGTCCAACATCGTCCCCGGCCGTGCCGAGCTCGTCCACGAGATGCGCGACCCCGACGTCGCCGTGCTGGAGCGGCTGGCCGAAGAATGCGCCGCCATGGCGCGCGAGGTCGCCGGCCGGCACCGGGTCGGGGCGGAGATCCAGCTCATGTCGGCCACGACGCCGGCGCCCTGCTCCAGCCGTGTGCAGACGGCGACCGAGAACGTGTGTGCGAGGCTCGGGCTCCAGTACCGACGCCTCTACTCCGCGGCGGGACATGACGCCCAGAACCTGGCCAGCGTCACCGACGCGGGGATGATCTTCATCCCCTCCCAGGGCGGGCGGAGCCATCGCGTGGACGAGATGAGCGACTGGCCGGCGATCGAGCGCGGTGCCAACACGCTCCTCCACACGCTGCTGGCGCTCGCCGCCTAGAGGCGGCTTGCGGACAAGTTTCCCCTTCTGTACCGTCAACCCTCGTGATCTCCCGAACGAGCGTGCGCTGCTCACTGCGCTCCGGCCTCGGGGGTCTCAAGCTTCTCGGCTTCGGCTTCGCGGCAACCGCAGGCGGCTGTGCATGGGACGCGCCCATGAGCACCGTCGTCGGCCGTTCTGATTTCGCGCGCGATATCCTCTACGTCTACGGGATCGTCACCTGGGCGACCGTCGTCATCGGTCTAGTCGTGGGAGGCGCGCTCGCCTGGGTCCTCGTCCGCTTCCGCGACCGGCCCGGCGCCCCACTGCCGGCCCAGACGCGCGGCCATACCCTGCTCGAGATTGCGTGGACGATCGCCCCCGCGCTCGTCCTGCTGGTGATCGCGATCCCGACCATCCACGTGATCTTCCGGACCCAGGGGGCCGTCGCGCGAGACGCGCTCCAGATCAGGGTGCTCGGGCGGCAGTGGTGGTGGGAGTTTCGCTACCCGACGCTCGAGGTCGTCACGGCGAACGAGCTCCACGTCCCGGCCGGACGGCCGGTGGCGCTCACGCTCGACGGTCCCGACGTGATCCACAGCTTCTGGGTGCCGCAGCTCGGGGGCAAGCGCGACGTGGTCCCGGGGCGGCTGAACCGGCTCGCCTTCACCGCCGAGAGCCCGGGCGAGTACCGGGGACAGTGCGCCGAGTTCTGCGGCACCTCGCACGCCAACATGGGCCTGCGCGTCATCGTCGATGCGCCCGATGCGTTCGAGCGGTGGGTCGCTGCGCAGAAGGCGACGCCCGCCGAGCCGGCGGGCCTCGCCGCAGAGGGCAAGGCGATCTTCACGCGGAGCGCGTGCGTAGGCTGCCACACGATCCGCGGCGTGTCGACCGGGACGCTCGGCCCCGACCTCACGACGTTCGGCAGCCGGGGTACACTGGCCGCCGGCATACTCCCGAACACGGTCGAGACCGTGACGGCCTGGCTCAAGAACCCGCCGGCCCTCAAGCCCGGCGCGAAGATGCCGGCGCTCGGCCTCACCGACGACCAGGCGCGCGCCCTCGCGACCTATCTGCTGAGCCTCAAGTGACGCCGGCCGAATCGGAGCCGGGTCGCACCTTTTTCAGGCCACCCTCGGTCGCCACGGACTCACGGCCATCGCGACAATGAATCCGGGTCGCACCTTTTTCAGGCCACCCTCGGTCGCCGCGGACTCACGGCCATCGCGACAATGACCCGCGCCTGGCTCACCACCGTCGACCACAAGCGGATCGGCATCCTCTACGGCGCGACCGGCTTCGTGTTCTTCCTGCTCGGTGGGATCGAAGCGCTCCTGATCCGGCTGCAGCTGGCGGTCCCGCACAACACGGTCGTGAGCGCCCAGGCCTACAACGCGCTCTTCACGATGCACGGCACGACGATGATCTTCCTCGCGATCATGCCGTTCAACGCCCTGTTCTTCAATTACATGGTGCCGCTTCTGATCGGCGCCCGCGACGTCGCCTTCCCGCGCCTGAACGCGCTCTCCTACTGGATCTTCCTCGCCGGCGGGATCCTCCTGAACGCGAGCCTCCTCGCCGGGACGCCGCCGGACGTTGGGTGGTTCGGGTACGCGAACCTCACCTCGAAGCACTACGCGCCCGGGCCGGGCGTCGACTTCTGGATCTTGAGCCTCCAGATCCTCGGCGTCTCGTCCGTGATCGCCGCCATCAACTTCATCGTGACCATCCTCAACATGCGCGCGCCGGGCATGACGCTGATGCGGATGCCGGTGTTCGTGTGGATGACGCTGGTCGTGCAGTTCTTGATCGCGCTCGCCTTCCCGCCGATCACGGTGGGATTGATCTTCCTGCTGTTCGACCGCTTCTTCGGCACCCATTTCTACGACGTGGCGGCGGGCGCCGATCTCCACCTCTGGCAGCACTTGTTCTGGATCTTCGGGCACCCGGAGGTGTACATCCTGATCCTGCCCGCGTTCGGGATCGTCTCCGAGGTGCTCCCGACCTTCGCCCGCAAGCCCCTCTTCGGCGCACCCGTCGTCATCTACTCGGGGGTGCTGATCGGCTTCTTCGGCTTCGGCGTCTGGAGCCACCACATGTTCGCGGCCGGCATGGGGCGGGTGGCCGACGCCGCGTTCTCGATCGCGACGATGCTCATCGCGATTCCCACGGGGGTGAAGATCTTCAACTGGCTGGCCACGCTCTGGGGCGGCACCATCCGGACGACGACGGCGCTCCACTTCGCCGTCGGACTGGTGGGGCTCTTCACCATCGGCGGCCTCTCGGGAATCATGCACGCCTCGCCGCCTATCGACCTCCAGCAGACGGACAGCTACTTCGTCGTCGCGCACCTGCACTACGTGCTGATCGGCGGCAGCCTCTTCGGGCTTTTCTCGGGCACCTACTACTGGTGGCCGAAGATCACCGGCCGCCTGCTCGGCGAGGGACTCGGCCGCCTCCACTTCTGGGTGCTGTTCGCCGGCTTCAACCTCGCGTTCTTCCCGCAGCACTACCTCGGCGCGCTGGGCATGCCGCGCCGCATCTACACCTACGCGCCCGACGCCGGATGGACGACGACCAACTTCGCCTCGACGGTCGGGGCATTCGGCATCGGCGTGGGCGTGCTCCTCTTCATGATCAACGCCTGGCGGAGCCTGCGACGAGGGGCGCCGGCGCTCGCGGACCCGTGGGACGGCCGCACGCTCGAGTGGCGGACGTCATCGCCACCGCCAGCTCACGATTTCGACACGATCCCCCCCATCTATGGCCGCGACACCTATTGGCGGGAGAAATACGGTCGCCCCCGGGGCGGCCAGCCCGCCCCGGGCCCCGGGGCGGCGGTATTCCATCTCCCCTCCCCGTCTCACTGGCCGGTGGTGATCGCGTTCGGGATGGGCATGGCGGCGGTGGGCGCGCTGACCCATGTTTCACTGGTTCTCGTCGGCGGGCTCCTGACCGTCTTCGGCGTCTTCCGTCTGGCTCTCGAGCACCACCGGACACCGGCGCACGCGCACCAGACGGGCGGGCTGGGCCTCGACCACCGCAAGGTGGCGATGTGGGTCTTCCTCGGCTCCGAGTGCTTCTTCTTCGGCACGCTCATCGCGACCTACCTCGCGTACAAGGGACGGAGCGTCGTCGGACCCGAGCCGCACCAGATCCTCAACATCCCGGTGACGACGATCTCGACCTTCGACCTTCTGATGTCGAGCCTGCTCATGGTGCTGGCGCTCGCGGCCGTGCAGCGCGGCGACCGCCGGCAGGCGCGCCTCTGGCTCTTCGGGACGGCCCTCTTCGGACTCATCTTCCTCGGCTTTCAGGCGTACGAGTTCACGGAGTTCGTCCACCAGGGGTTCACGCTGCAGCAGAACCTCTTCGGCTCGACGTTCTTCGTCCTCACCGGTCTCCACGGCGCGCACGTCGCCCTCGGTGTGGTCTGGCTGCTTGCGCTCTGGATGCTCGACCTCCGGGGCCGACTGGCCGTCGCCGATGCCGTCAAGGTCGAGATCGCCGGGCTCTACTGGCACTTCGTGGACATCGTGTGGATCGCGATCTTCACGCTCGTCTATCTCATCCCATGACCGGCGAGCATCGTCCGGGCGAGCACGCGACGGTCGGGACCTACGTCAGGGTGGCGCTCGTACTGACCGTCGTGACGGCGTTCGAGGTGGGCGTGATCTACGTCCGACAGCTCGCGCCGATCATCGTGCCGCTGCTGCTCGCGATGTCGGCGGCCAAGTTCGCGCTGGTCGCCCTCTTCTTCATGCATCTGCGCTACGACTCGCGCGTGCTCACGCTCTTGTTCGTGGGTCCGCTGATCATCGCCTCCGGGCTCGCCGTGGCCCTGATAACGTTGACCGGCGCGTTTCTGGTGTTCGGCCGCTGATGGACGCTCCGCCGCCGTTCGCGTGGACGTCCGGCCAGATCCACGCCGACGTCGTGCTCGGCGCGGGCCTCGTCGCCCTGGCCTACGCGATCGCGTGGACTCGTGGCCCACGGACCGGCCCCCGCAAGCCGGCGCTCTTCCTCGGCGGGCTGCTCGTTCTGCTCGTCGCGCTGAACGGCCCCTTGCACGACCTGAGCGACTACTACCTCTTCAGCGCCCACATGGTGCAGCACCTGCTGCTGACCCTCGTCGTCCCGCCCCTCCTGCTCGCCGGCACGCCGACGTGGATGGCCGACGCGCTCATCGGGCGCCTGCGGCGCCGGCACCTCGGCGCCGTCCTGGTCGTGACCCGGCCTGTTCCGGCACTCGGGCTCTACACGGTGGCGCTCGTCGGCTGGCATCTGCCCGGGCCCTACGGCACGGCGCTCGAGGTGCACGCCTGGCACGTGGTCGAGCATCTCGTCCTGATCGCGACGGCCTGCCTCGGGTGGTGGCCCGTGCTGTCGCCCTCGGCCCTCCGGCCACGCCTCCACTACGGGGCGCAGATCCTCTATCTCTTCGCGTTCGGGATGCCGATGACGGTCGTGGCCGCGATGATCACCGGCGCCGAGCGCATGCTGTATCCCTTTTACGCGGCCGCGCCCCGCGTCGTTCCGCTCACGGCGCTCGCCGACCAGCGCCTCGGCGGCGTCATCATGTGGGTGCCGGCCGGCTTGATCCCCCTGATCGCGTTCAGCGTGGTGTTCTTCCGCTGGGTCGCCGCCGAGGCCGAGGAGGAATCGAAGGCGGTCGACGACGTCTGCTATGATGAACGCACATGAACATTTGCGTGGTCGGCGCCGGCTATGTGGGGCTCGTCACGGGCGCCGTCTTCGCCGACCTCGGCAACGAGGTGATCTGCGTGGACAACGTGGCCGACAAGATCGGCACGCTCCAGGCGGGTCGCCTGCCGATCTACGAGCCGGGTCTCGAAGAAATGGTGGCGCGTAACGTGGGCGACGGCCGCCTATCTTTCTCCACCGACCTGGCGGGCGCCGTCCGGAAATCCGTGATTGTCTTCATCGCGGTCGGTACGCCGCCGAAAGTCGACGGCCAGACCGATCTCAGCGCCGTCGAAGCGGTGGCGCGGGAAATCGGGCGGGCCATGGATCGCTACACGGTGGTCGTCAACAAGTCGACGGTGCCCGTGGGCACCGGAGAGTTCGTCCGCGAGGTCATCGAGCGTCACCAGCGCCAGCCGGTGCCCTTCGACGTCGTGTCGAATCCGGAATTCCTGCGCGAGGGCTCCGCGATCGAGGACACGCTCCGTCCCGACCGGATCGTCATCGGCGCCCCGACCCAGCAAGTCGCGATGACCCTGCTGGAGCTGTACGCCCCGCTCGAGCGGCCGATGATCATCACGGGCGTGCCGTCGGCGGAGATGATCAAGTACGCCTCCAACGCCTTCCTCGCGACCAAGATCTCGTTCATCAACGCGATCGCGAACATCTGCGAGCTTGCCGGCGCCGACGTCACCCAGGTCATGAAAGGGATGGGCCTCGACGCGCGGATCGGCTCGACCTTCCTGCAAGCCGGCCTCGGCTACGGCGGCAGCTGCTTCCCGAAAGACACCGACTCGCTCGTCCACACCGCCGCGACGCTCGGCTACCGGTTCGACATCCTTCGCGCGGTCGTCGACGTCAACGCCGGGCGGTCCGCGCACTTCCTCTCGATGATCGAACGGGTGCTCGCGCCGCTGCACACCCGCCGCATCGCGATCCTCGGCCTCGCCTTCAAGCCCAACACCGACGACATGCGCGAGGCTAAGTCGATCGAGGTGACCACGCGCCTCGTCGAGCTAGGCGCGACGGTGTGCGCGTACGACCCGGTCGCCATGACCAACGCGCGGAAGATACTGCCGACAGTCATCGAGTACGCCGACTCCCCGTACGCCGCGGCGGCCGGCGCCGACGGCGTCGCGCTCATCACGGAGTGGAACGAGTTCAAGTTCCTGAACCTGGAGCGGTTGCGGACCGTGATGCGGCGCCCGGTCGTCTTCGACGGGCGCAATCTCTGGGAGGCCGAGCGCATGCGGCGTCTGGGCTTCGAGTACTACTCGATCGGCCGTAAGCCCGTGCACCGCCCGTAGGACCACGATGCGGGTCCTGGTCACGGGCGGGGCGGGGTTCATCGGCTCGCACCTCTGCGAGTTCTTCCTCGGCAAGGGCTGGGATGTCGTCTGCATGGACGACTTCGTCACGGGCTCGCGGGACAACCTCGCCGCCATCGGATCGCGACGCGGCTTCACGCTCGTGGAGCACGATGTCACCGAATACATCCGCCTTGACGGGGAACTCGACTGGGTGCTGCACTTCGCCAGCCCCGCGTCGCCCCTCGACTACCTCGAGCTGCCCATCCAGACGTTGAAGGTCGGCGCGCTTGGCACGCACAACGCGCTCGGGGTGGCCAAGGCCAAGGGCGCGCGCTTCCTGCTCGCCTCGACTTCGGAGGTCTACGGCGATCCGCTCGTGCATCCCCAGCCCGAGGACTACTGGGGCCACGTGAACCCGGTAGGTCCGCGCGGCGTGTACGACGAGGCCAAGCGGTTCGGCGAAGCGATCACCATGGCCTACCATCGCTATCACGGCATCGACACTCGCATCGTGCGTATCTTCAACACCTTCGGGCCGCGCATGCGGCTCCACGACGGCCGCGCGATCCCGGCGTTCATGAGCCAGGCGCTGACCGGGGCGCCCATCACCGTCTTCGGCGACGGCGGACAGACGCGCTCGTTCCAGTACATCACCGACCTCGTCGACGGCCTCTGGCGGCTGATGCAGGCGCCGGTGAACGACCCGGTCAACATCGGCAATCCTCAAGAAATGACGCTGCTGGAGCTCGCCAAGCGCATCATCCGGCTCACCGGCTCGCGCAGCGAGATCGTGTTCCGTCCGCTCCCGGTCGACGACCCCAAGGTCCGCCAGCCCGACATCGGACGGGCGCGCTCGCTGCTCGGGTGGGAACCGCGCGTGGACACCGACGAGGGGCTGCGGCTCACCGTCGAGTGGTTCAGGGAGAAGCTTCGCTCGTGAAGGTCGCCGTCACGGGCGGGGCCGGCTTCGTCGGCTCGCACGTCGTCGATCGTCTGCTCGCCGACGGGCACGCCGTCGACGTGATCGACAATCTAGCCACCGGACGCCGCGATCGGGTGAACGCGGCCGCGCGACTCCACGTCTGCGACCTCCGCGACGCACGGCTTGACACGTTGGTCGCCGCGACACGACCCGGGACCGTCGTCCACGTCGCGGCCCAGGCCGCCGTCTCGCGCTCGGTGGCCGACCCGCGGTTCGACGCGAGCGTCAACGTGCTGGGAACGATCAATCTGCTCGAGACGTGCCGGCGCAGCGGTGTCCGGCACGTCGTCTACACCTCGACAGGCGGCGCCGCGTATGGGGATACCGACGTCCTGCCAACCCCTGAAGACCATCCCCTCCGCCCGGCCTCGCCCTACGGCGTGTCGAAGACCGCCGCCGAGCGGTACCTCGAGTGTTGGGCGGCACTTACGAACGGCCGCGCGCTGACGCTGCGCCTGGCCAACGTCTACGGCCCGCGCCAGGACCCCGCCGGCGAGGCAGGGGTCATTGCGATCTTCACCTCGCGACTGCTCGCCGGAGACACGTGCGTCGTGAACGGCGATGGTGAGCAGACGCGCGACTATGTCTACGTCGGCGACGTCGCCGACGCGGTCGCGCGTGCCGTGGCGTCCCCGGACGTCGCCGGGGTCGCGAACATCGGCACCGGCGCCGAGACGACCGTGAACGACCTCTATCGGCGTCTCGCGCGGTTGACCGGCGTGAGTCGCGCCGCCGAGCACGCGCCAGCCAAGCCCGGCGAACAGCGGCGCAGCGTGCTCGACGCGGCCCGCGCCAAGGCGCGGCTCGGATGGAGCGCGACGACGCCGCTCGACGAAGGCCTCGCGAAAACCGTCGCCTGGTTTCGGAAGGAGGGTCACCCATGATCGACGAAGAGCTGAGAGCGATCCTCGCCTGCCCAGCGTGCAAGGGCGACCTCCTCTTCGAGGAGACGCGGATCATCTGCCCCGCTTGCCGCAAGGCGTACCCTATCCGGGACGGGATCCCGGTGATGCTGATCAACGAGGCCGAACCCTGGTCGCCTGGTAGCTAGTGGCCAGCAACAACACCCTGCAGGCGGTGATCCTGGCAGGCGGCCAGGGCACGCGCCTGCGCCCGCTGACCCTCTCGCGCGCGAAGCCCGTCGTGCCGATCCTGAATCGCCCCATCCTCGCTTATCAGTTCGCGCTGCTGAAGGCGCACGGCGTCTCTGACGTCGTGCTGGCGTGCTCCTACCGGGTGGCGGACGTACGCGCCGCACTCGGCGACGCCGAGCACCTCGGCGTCAGGCTTCGGTACGTCGTCGAGAACGAGCCGCTCGGGACCGGCGGCGGCGTCCGCAATGCCTCCGACCTGGTGTCGGGCACGCTCTTCGTGCTGAACGGCGACATCCTCACCGACGCCGACCTGACCGCGATGCGACGGCTCCACGAGAGCCGTGGCTCGCGCACGACCATCTTTCTCCAGTCGGTGCCGGACCCACGCCAGTACGGTCTGGTCGAGACCGACGCGAGCGGGCGTCTGCGCCGGTTCCGCGAGAAGCCGACCGCCGACGACGAGATCACGACCAGCACGGTCAACGCGGGGATCTACCTCATCGACGCCGAGTTGCTCGGCCGGATCCCGCGAGATCGCCCGAGCTCGATCGAGCGCGAGTTCTTTCCGGCTCTGATCGCCGACGAGATCCCGTGCTTCGGCTGGTGCCCGACCGCGTACTGGCGCGATATCGGAACCCCGTCGGCATACCGCGCCGCCCAGATCGACCTGCTCCACGAGCGGGTGGACATCCCGTTGTCACCCCTCGGGAAGCCCCTCGACGGGAGTTGGATCGGCGGCGGCCCCGTCGCGCCCGAGGCCCGGATCATCGCGCCCTCGGTGGTGGGCGCGGGCGCCGCGCTCGGCCCGCGGTGCCGCGTCGGTCCGGGCGCCGTCGTCGGGGACGGCTCGACGATCGGCCCCGACGCGCGCATCGAGGGCGCCATCCTGTGGGAGCGCGTCGAGGTTGGGGCCGGCGCCGTGCTCCAGGATTGCGTGATCGGTGCGGATGTCAAGATCGGCGCCCACGCGCGCGTGGGACCCGAGGTCGTGCTCGAGTCAGGCGCCGTCGTCCCCGAACACGCCACGCTCACCCGCTGAGCCGCCCGGGGGTTCGCCGCGCGCGAGCCGGAGCGGCCCGACGGGCGCCGGCTCGTCCCGGGCACACGACGCGGCGTGTTAGACTGAATCGATGGTCCTGAGTCGCATCCGCAACTTCTCGATCGTCGCTCACATCGATCACGGAAAATCGACGCTCGCGGACCGGCTCCTGTCGCTCACCGGCACGATGGACGCGAAGAAGGCCGTCGACCAGGTCCTCGATTCTATGGACCTCGAGCGCGAGCGCGGGATCACCATCAAGGCGCACACGGTGCGCCTGCTGTACCGGGCGCGCGACGGCCAGGAGTACACGCTCAACCTCATCGACACGCCCGGTCACGTCGACTTCTCGTACGAGGTGTCGCGGGCCCTGGCGGCGTGCGAGGGGGCCGTCCTCATCGTCGACGCCGCCCAGGGGATCGAGGCGCAGACGCTGGCCAACTTTTACCTCGCGAGCGACGCGAACCTCGCCATCATCCCGGTGATCAACAAGATCGACCTCCCGGCGGCCGACGTCGAAGGCACGCGGGCCCAGATCACCGAGACCCTCGAGCTCGACGGCGGTGAGGCGCTCGCCATCTCGGCCAAGCACGGGACCGGCGTCCCGGAGGTGCTCGAAGCGATCGTCGCCCGCATCCCGCCACCGGAGGGCGACCCGGACGCGCCGCTCAAGGCGCTCGTCTTCGACTCGTTCTACGACTCC
>Ga0066710_100000034_pt1 | contig 47747 bp, 43 predicted proteins | sample GraSoiAngelo_159_FD_79666 | JGI IMG/M metagenome (GOLD analysis project Ga0066710, IMG submission 79666) | Grasslands soil microbial communities from the Angelo Coastal Reserve, California, USA - 14_1009_16_40cm | ecosystem: Environmental > Terrestrial > Soil > Grasslands | place: USA... | reverse complement strand
TGGTGATGCTGGTGACGCTGAGGAGCTCGGCCGTGGCAGGTTCCCCCGTGGCCCGGGATCATATAAGATTTCCGGAGGCTCGGGGTGTGGCGCAGCCTGGTAGCGCACCTGCTTTGGGAGCAGAGGGACTCTACGTCCCGTGCGGTCTAAGTTAGTCCCGGATCGTCCCTTTTCCCTCCTGTCCACAACCCGATACATCCCAAATCTACCCGGCTGATCACTCGAAAACCGTCAGCAAGACGTCAGCGCGAACGCGAGGGGCGTATTGAATACTGGACATTGATTCCCCGCGAAGTGGCTTCTACGATCCCCGGGGGGATCCTAGAAGGCGGAGGCGGCAGATGTCCCTTTTTCAGGACCTCGAAGCCTTCTTTTCGGAACACCGTCGCTGTGGAGATCTCGAATCCGAGGTGTCCGGTCCGGCGGGGAGCCGGGCTGGGTCGTCATCGAGTGCCCCTGCGGGGCCAAGATCGCGAGCCGCGTTTGGGGGGTAACAACCGGCGGCCAGACAACATTTACTGAGTAGGTGTTCAGACGGATCCGGCTGTCACGACCGGTTCCCGAAAGGAAAGAAAGGAGGTTGACAGGAAGGACTCGACGGTGCATCTTGGCAGCCGTAACGGGACTGGGGGTTCGTCTCCAACGCGGCGATAAACGCTGCACGAGCAGGCGGATCATGACAGTCAGTCTTACCTGCGACTCAGGTGGACCTCCATCCCACTGCTGTGAATAGCTGTAGCTGGGAATGTTGGAGGTTCACTTCATGCTTCATTCCACGTCACACTCGCAGTCGGAGTCTGCCTCGGGATCTCGCCTGAGCGGTGACGATCTCCAAGACGAGGCACTCAAGTCCCTCGACGCTCACCGCCCCCTCGTCGCTGCTAGCGTCCGCTGGGCCAAGTCGGTGGGCCTTCTTCGACATGAGCATCAGGTGGAAGATGCTCGGCAGGCGGGTCGGCTCGGATTCCTCGAGGCCCGGCGTCGCTTCGATCCCAGCCGGGGAACCACTCCGGGTGCCTTCGCGGCGCCGTTCGTACGCGGCGCCGTGCGCGAGGCGCTCGAGGACGCCGCTCGCTTCGAAGATGCAACCGTTCCCCTCAGGCTGATCGCCAACGATGCCGACTATGAGGATGGCGTCGGAGACGGTGGTCACGAAGTACTTCGGGTCGACGATGGCGGTGGTCTCGGCCGGATCGAGGCGCGCGAGACGGAGGCGGCGGTGCGGCGCTTCGTCCTCTCGCTGCCTGGCAACCAGCAGAGCATGGTGAAGCAGGTGTTCTGGGACGATCGCTCGCAGGCGGAGTTGGCGAGAGCGCGCGGCGTCAGCCGGAAGGCCATCACCAAGACCCTCCAGAAGGTCTACGCCCGCGGTCGAGTGGAGCTCGGCGAGTTCCGCGCAGCGTAGCGTCTCTCATGCCATCGCGTCTGAAGGGGCCCCGCGCGATGGTCCATGACCAGGGGCCCCACTCATAACGCGGCCGGAAAGGCTGCAAAAAGGAGATCGAGTGATGAGCAGCAAGAGCAAGTCTCAGCAGGGTGCGGGAGTGCGTGTCGTGAGCCCCGATCTCGAGGAGCAGAGGAAGTACGCCCGGGAGAAAGTCGAGAGCGGCTTTGAATTCTCCCTGGTCGTCGCCGACGCCTTCGTGCGCGGGATCCGCGACATCGGATACCGGCACACCGGCACGGCGATGTACGAACTGATCGACAACGCCATCCAGGCCGAGGCCGGCGAGGTGCACGTCGTCTTCGGCTTTGAGGGGGATTCGGACAAGAAGCCGGACCGCCTGGCCGTGATCGACAACGGCCACGGGATGGACCCCGCGATGATCCAGCTTGCCGTGATCTGGGGCGGGACGCACCGCGAGGACAGCCGGACCGGCTTCGGACGGTACGGGTACGGTATGCCGAGCGCCTCGGTGAGCCAGGGCAAGCGCTTCACCGTCTACTCGCGGCCGGCGGACGGCAAGTGGCACAAGGTGACCGTCGACATCGACGAGATCGGCGAGGGCAGGTACACGAACCCCGAAGGGCGGATCGTGGTCCCGGCCGCGGTCCTGGCCGATCTGCCCGAGTGGCTGGAGGACTATCTCAAGGAGCACTTCGGTCCCGAGGGGCTTTCGCACGGGACCGTGGTCGAGATCGAGAAGCTCGACCGCCTCTCGTGGAAGACGAGCACCAACCTGGAGCGCCACCTCATGGAGCACTTCGGGATCACGTACCGGAACTTCCTCCGCGAGGTGGATATCCGGGTCAACGGCAAGCGCGTCGAGCCTTGCGACCCGCTCTTCCTCACGCCGGGGTTCCGCCACTACGACCTGGATGACGATCGCGCCGAGGCCTTGCCCCCGATGGCTATCGAGGTGAAGGACCGGAATGGCGCGCCGCAGGTCGTAAAGGGGCGGTTCTCGTACGTGCCGCCCACCTTCCAGCGCAAGGACAAAGGAAAGGAAAAGGGTGGTACGGAGAATATGAACGCCCGGTTCGGCATCATGAGGGACCACAACGGCCTCATCGTGCTCCGCAACGGGCGTCAGATCGATGTCATCACGAGCTGCCCGTGGACGACGTTCACCATCTACGACCGCAACTGGGGCGTGGAGATCGACTTCCCGGCAGAACTCGACGAGGAATTCTCGATCACCACGAGCAAGCAGCAGGTCCGTCTCTCGGATCGGATGTGGGAGATCTTGGACAAGGCCGGCGTGAGGACCGCGATCGAGCAGATGCGGTCCCGGCTGAAGCGCGAGATCGCGGACCAGAAGCGCAAGCGAGACGAGGACGCTCGGCAAAAGCGCGCCTCCGAGCAGGCCATGGAGGAAGCCGCGAAGTACAAGACCCGAAAGCCGGGCGGAGATCCGACGGAGCGGCGCGAGGAGGCCGAGAAGCAGTTCCAGCGGGAGCTCGAGCGCCGAGCAGAGCAGGCAGGTGTCAGCCCGTCCGACATCGAGACCGAGCTCCGGGCCGACGTCCTGGGACGGCCCTACAAGGTGATGGCCGAGACGTTGCCCGGCGCGCCCTTCTTCCGCCTGGCGCAGATCGGGGGTCAGCGGGTGCTCTATCTCAACAAGGAGCACCGCTTCTACACCGACGTCTACGCCGGTCCGGAGTCGACACCGCGGCTGCGGGCATCCCTCGAGGTGTTGCTCTTCGTCATCGGCGAGTGTGAACTCGACGCGACCGGCGAGCGGCATCTCTTCTACCAGACGGAGCGGTCGGAGTGGTCGACGCGGCTGAACGTGGCGCTGAACCTGCTTGAGGAGATTGACTCGACCGAAGAGGTGGTTGCGAACGAGGACGAGGCCGCGGCGCCAGCCACCGCGGCGCCCGCCGCCGTCGCCGGCGAGTAGCAGTTCACCACGAGCCTGATCTCCGGCCCGGTACCCGCGTACGGGGCCGGGCCGGAGGCCAGTATGTTCCCGCGAGGATCGTCGCCTGGTCAGGACTTGGGGCGCCCGTGGTGCTGGTAGCGCGCTCGTCGTCGAGCGCAACTTTCTTTTGGCCACCCGGGACACCGGCTACAGGACCTCTGCGGCTGCGCTCGCGGAGCTTCTCGACAACGCGTTGCAGGCCGGGGCATCTAGGATCCAGGTCTTGGTCATGGCCTCCGACGAGGACGGAGAGGGCCCGTCGATCGCGGTCCTCGACAACGGCTGCGGCATGAACGCAAATCTCTTGGGGGCGGCATTGCAATTCGGTGGAACGAGCCGATTCAACGACCGCTCCGGCCCGGGCCGGTACGGCATGGGCCTCCCGAATAGCTCCGTCAGCCACGCCCGCCGCGTCGAGGTATATTCCTGGCTCAGCCGCGAGCGCATCTTGTATAGCTATCTCGACATCGACGAAGTCGAGGCCGGCGATCTGCGTGGAGTGCCTCCGCCTCGACCTAGGCCACTCCCCGCCTGGAGCGAGCAGTTGGCGGCGTCGAGCGGCACGATCGTCATCTGGTCGCGATGTGACCGCCTGCACGGACGGCGGCTGTCCACGGTAATTCGACAGATCGAGCGACCGTTCGGGCAGATGTTCCGCTACTTCCTCTGGGGCGGGGTGAAGATCACGGTGAATGGTGAGCGGGTGAGACCGGTTGACCCGTTGTTCCTCCACTCGAACTCGCCGTACGCCGGGGCCACGCCCTTCGGCAAGACGATCACCTATACCGTGAGGGTCCCGGCGGAGCCGAAGCGCCTTGCCCGGATCCGTGTGCGCTTCGCTGAACTCCCGGTTGCGGCGTGGCACGACCTCCCGGCCGAGGAGAAGCGCAGAGCCGGCGTCGTGAAAGGGGCAGGTGTCTCGGTCGTCCGCGCCCGCCGTGAGGTCGCCTATGGTTGGTTTTGCATGGGGCGGAAGCGCAGAGAGAACTACGACGATTGGTGGCGGTGCGAGGTCTCGTTTGAGCCCGACCTCGACGAGTACTTCGGCCTCACGCATAGCAAGCAAGGCATCAACCCGACGCCGGCGCTCGAGGCCGTCCTCTCGCCCGACATGGAGGCGATCGCGCATACCTTGAATGCGCGTGTTCGAAGTGCTTTCGCGCGTCTGAAGACGGCCTCGCCGTCGTCCGCTGCGCGGCTAGCCGCTCAACGCGAAGGCCGTTTGCCGCCGGTGGCCCACTTTCTGGAAGACGAGACACGCCGGGGCCGTACAGGCGTGCCGGCGCGTATGCGCACCGCGGGGCTTCGCTATCGGCTCAACGTCGAGCCCCAGCGGGATGAAGCGTTCTATGCCTGCAGTCTTGCGGGAAACGATCTGATCCTGACGCTGAACAAGAACCACCCGTTTTTCGATAAGGTGTACCGGCCGGCAACGGAGCACGGGTCTGGAGCATTTCGAGTGGGCATCGAATCGCTTCTGTTTGCCTTGGCGCGGGCCGAGGTGGACGCCCCGGGGCGAGTCCAACGATATTGGTACCGGCGGAAGCGCCTGAAGTGGAGCAACGCCTTGGCCGCGTTCTTGGGGAGCTAGCATGGACATCGAGAAGAGCGACTGGGTCGCGCTCAAGCCACAGCTCCCCGGCGGCACGCACGGCGAGGAATTGTTCCGCCGAGCCGTGCAGGAACTCGCGTCCGTTCCATCGGATCCGGAGGCCGTGCGGGGTGTGCGGGAGAAGGTGGCCGCGGACCTTGAGCGGGTCTACGAGATGGACCATCAGCCCTTCCGTGCCGCGATCACGATTCTCTGCGATCTCCGTACCCAGGGATGGGAATTCCGGCTCGATGAAGCCGGTGTGTGGATCAGACAGCCGCAGCGAGACTCGCGCTCGCCGATGCTCGAGAAGTCGCGCGTCCGAACCGCCCATCTGCATGAGCGCACGAGCCAGCTCTTCCAGCCTCCCGTCCGGGAATTCATCGAGAGCATGGAGCGGCGACGGCTGGGATCAAGCGGCTGGGTTTCGATCTATTCGCTTATGCGCGATGGGCGCGATCTGGCAGGGCGGTTGCGGAAAGCTGTAGTGCTGCCGGACGGCTCCGAACGATGGAACGCCCTCGCCGAAAGCATTGATCCCTACCTGCAGTTCGTCGGGCCAGATAGTGTGTGTGAACTCACTGGTCTGCGGCTTGGCGATGTGTGGCGTTACTTCAGCTACACCTGGACAAACGTCTATCGCGGAGTGCCCGGACGAAAGATGTGGGTCCTGGTCCGCGACCGCGCTGCGAGTAACCATCCTGTGATCGGGATCGCCGCACTCGCGAGCTCGATCGTGCAACTGACACCTCGCGATCGCTGGATCGGGTGGACGGCTCCTGAATTTTTGGAGCGCTTGCGGTTGGAGCCCACCCGACGGTGGGCGATGTGGCTCGATCGGTCGCTCGGGAACCTGATCCGGGCCCTCTATGTAAAGGACTTTCTCGCAGAGGGATTGGTAAACCGTCGAGATCTTCGCGCACCCAGCGAGGAAGTTGCGACACGACTCCTTCAGGAAGCGGAGTGGGCCCGGGAGAATCACCGGCTGTTCCCGCATGCTTCTCGCCACAAGTCGGCACCTCATGAGGGAGCGTGGGAGATTCAGGCGCGAACACAGCTGTTTCGAGCAAAGCGCGCCGAGGACTTGGCGCAGTTACTCGATGCGAAGAGACGGCTGCAGCGCGCTGGGTTCACGAAGCCGAAAGCCGACCTACTTGAGCAGGTCCTCGAGGATCCGAACGGCCAGCGCGCCATCGAGGTCGTCTTGCGTCACATGAAGGCAGCACATGTCGGCGTGAATATGCTTGACATCGTTGTCTGTGGCGCTGTGCCACCGTACAACGCGATCCTAGGCGGCAAGCTCGTCTCGCTGCTCATGGCCAGTCCCGAGGTCATCGAAGTTTACGCGAAACGCTACGCGGACTCGGAGAGCATCATCGCCTCGTCGATGGCGGGGCGTCCGGTGCGGCGGCGGCCGCAGCTGGTGATCCTGAACACCACCAGCCTCTACGGGGTCGCCTCAAGCCAATACAACCGCTTGACCATTCCGGCGGAGGAGATCGGCGGGAGCCCAGGTGAGTCGGTGCGATTCGAGCGGCTCGGCCGGACGGTTGGTTTCGGATCATTTCACCTCTCAAGAGAAAGCGTCACCCAGATAGATCGGCTCCTTGCGCAGAGCCAGAAAGGCAGACCGGTCAATAGTCTCTTTGGCGAAGGTGTCAATCCCCGAATGCGCAAAATCCGGGCGGGACTTGATGCGATCGGATTCCCGGCGGAGGTCTTGCTGAAGCATGGCAGCCCGCGCCTCGTGTATGGGATCGCTCTCGCATCGAACTTCGGGGACGTGTTGCTGGGAAAGACAAGTCGGCCTCGTTATGTCATCCCGAAATCGAAGCCAGAGAAGCGCTCGGGGCAGATTGCGGCTTTTTGGATGCGGCGGTGGTTGAGCCGACGGGCGGAAAAGGAGGATGTGCTTCGGGACGTGGAAAGCCACACGCTGATTTATCCGATCGAACATGGCGCGCGGGTTGTCCTACCAGAGATCGAGGAGGACCGGCTGCCCCTCTTCGAATGGAGCAAAGAGACCTATCAGGTACCGCCCGATGAGGTTGACGTCGGCCAGGAGGCGGAGGTGTGGGAGGAGTAAGGGAAGGGGTCTCGCCATGACGTCGGCAGAGAGAGCAGTGGCTCTCAAGCGCCTTGGGTCGAAGATTCAGAACTGTGTCAAATGTCCTCGCCTGGTTGCGTCCCGAACGCATCCCGCGAAGGGCTTCGGAACAATGCGGTTGCCGGTCGTGCTCGTTGGCCTCAACCCGTCGAAAAGAGGGCAGAATGAATCGGGGATCCCGTTCCGGATGAGTGACGGCCGTCTCATTCCGTCGGGCCGCGCCCTGCTACATGACCTGGCTGGACTCGGCGTCCGTTTCGAGGATCTCTATTTTACTGAGCTCACGAAGTGTCACGCATCCGACAACCGCCCACGGACCGACGAAATCGAGAACTGCCTGCCATATCTGGTAGAGGAATTGAAACTCCTACAGCCTGATCGGGTCGTAACGCTCGGAAGAGTCGTTGCACGCGCGATCGTCACGATCGACCTCGAGAGCGCCCAGCTCGTACGATTGAAGCATCCCTCCTACGTTCAGCGGTTTCTTGCCAAGCGTCCCGGATATTTTCGACACGCATTCCAACGACTCCTTCGTGAGCTGGCCGAGGACCCGCGAGATAGATCAGGAGGCAAAGTGAAACGCGACCGGAACTGAGATCGTTCTCGCATGACGAGGACAAGTGTGAATGATCGATCCGCAAGGATCGAGAGTCTAGCGTGGGATTGGAGCAACGATGAGTGAACAAATCGCGCTTCGGGTGCTCGTTGCCGCTGACGTAAAGAAGTGGTTGGACACCAAGGCTGAGATTCAGGGGCTGCCTATAGAAGGTGTCGCTGGTCAGGTGCTCGCGGCCGTCATGGACTCTGAACCCGGGTTTCAGAGGCGATATGAAGCGCGTGAGGCTAACGTTCGACACTGGAAGAAACGTGGCCTGAAGCTCGCGGAGATCGCGAACTTCGTCGGCATCTCCCAGGCATCCGTGTCGCGCGTCCTTCGATCAAAGCAGACCAAACCGCCGAAGCTTGTTCAGGCTGCACGGGCCCGCGGTGGGCACGCTAAGAGCCAGCGTGCGCGCTTTGGCCTAAGAGCGGAATGACCCCTCATACGGTGCATCATCGGGGTTCAGGTCGCGGGGGTATTCATGACCGTGATCGGGGCTGCATGTGCAAGCTTGCCAGCGGTCATTCTTTTCTTAGCATCAATAGGTGACCTGAACGTATGACCAAACCAACACCCCAACTTAATCTCGGCAAGATTTTCCAAGGACTTCAGAAACAAATGCTGTCCCATCTCCAGACCACTCAGGCAGCAGTTGTTCATCCTGGTACGAAGGGAGGGGCGACCGAAGCGCAGTGGCTCAAGCTGTTTCAGCGTTATTTGCCCCAGCGCTACAGCGCCGACCAAGCGTTCGTTTTAGACTGCGATGGATCGATTAGCGAACAGATAGATATCGTAATTTTCGATCGTCAGTACTCGCCGCTTCATTTTGAGCAGGACGGCGTAGTGTATGTTCCCGCAGAGAGTGTGTATGCGGTGTTCGAAGTGAAGCCCGAGCTCGATGGGGCAAACACAAAATACGCGGCCGGGAAAGCAGCCTCGGTCCGCCAGCTACGCCGTACAAGTGCACCGATCCCGCACGCCGGCGGCACCTATGAGGCGAAGACGCCGCCCGACATCATCGCAGGCATCCTTTGCACGAAGCCCGGCTGGCAGCCGCCGTTTGGTGATCCTTTTCATGTTGTTCTTCAGGCACTGTCGAGCGATGAACACTTGGATCTTGGCTGCGTGCTCGAAGCCGGAAGTTTCCATACGAACGGCTTGGGTGCCACAGTTAAGACCGAAATCAGCACTGGCGACGTGGCGCTGGTAAGTTTCTGGCTCCGTATGCTCGAGTCACTTCAGGCTCGCGGTACCGTGGCCGCGCTTGATTATTCGGAATATCGACGTTCGCTATGACGGTTCACGAAGCTTTTGAAAACTTCAAGAGTCGGTTAGAGCTGCCGGATCGACGTCAAGAAGAGGCAGCGGCAGCTCAGCAGGCGATCCGTGAAAGGATCGGGACTCATCTTTATATTCGTCACTCATTTTTGAGCGGTTCGTACTCGCGGCATACGAAAATCCATCCTCTGAACGACATCGACGTGATCCTGATACGGAATGATGCACGCGTGAGCCTCACGACCGATGGGAGCGGCACCAGTCCATCTAGCGCTCTTGCCCAGGTGGCTGATGCGGTTGGGAGGGCGTACCCTTCGGCGAAAGTGACGACTCAGGCTCGGTCGGTGAATGTGGGCTTGCCCAGCATTCCTTTCGGCTTTGATCTCGTGCCGGCATGGTATCGATCGCCAGATGGTTATTGGATTCCGAATGCTGAAGCAGGGAACTGGATACCGACTGACCCCGATCAGCACGGCAAGCTGCTCACCGAGGCGAACGACAGGTGTAACAAGAAGCTTGTCCCGCTGATCAAGATGGTGAAGCACTGGAGCCGGCAGAACCTCGATCTGTTTCGCTCGTTTCAGCTCGAGGTCCTATGTCAGAGGATCCTAACGAAGCCTGTGGAGAGCTGGCAGGTTGGCGTGGCCGCGGTGTTATTGCGGCTGGCCAGTTTTGTAGGGCAGCGAATGATGGACCCCGTCTATGGAGTATCGAGGGTCGACAAGGAGCTATCCGTCGAAGAGCACGCGGCGTTGGTGAGTCGCATACAGTACGATACCCGGAATGCGATTGAAGCTCTGAAGTTTGAGTCAGGCGGGGATCATACGAAAGCCATCGGGAAATGGCGCGACATCTTTTTGAAGGACTTCTAGAACGCCACGACCGCAGGACCAAGACGATCGGAGAAAAGGTGGAAAGGGCTGATGTGGCTTGAACGATACGAAGGCTTCAGACGGGAATTCCTTCAGTGCTCGTACGGTCATGACCATGCCGTGCTCCCCGTAGTAGGCCTCATGGCTGAGCGGGCGCCCGGCTATGGCAAAGAGCGTCGTGTCAAGGTTCACTGCCCTTCCTGCGGGATGGCGGACAATTCGCGTGTCCGCAGCGAGCGCCGGGACTACCCAAACCTGGAGTCCGCGGAGTTGCTCGGTCATGTTCTTCCCTGCGGATTCTGCTTCAAGGCGCTTGATGAGTTTCTAAGCCGAGTGATCGAACGGCGCTCTTAAGTACGCAGAGAGCGTGCTCAAAGGGGTGTCCGGATCCCGGTGATCTAAGGGGAAGAGGGCGCATGACAAAGGTGCCGGAGATTCCGATATCGACACATTTCTTTGAACAGCGATATCTGTTCGCCTTCGCGACACAGGCTGAGGTATTGCATCACGTCCGAACGCAGAGCCTCGAGGAAGAATCAGCAAGGCTGCCCGAGATCCTTAGAGCGTGGGAGGGCCTTCGACCACGTGTCGAGCAACTTAACGAACGAGAGAGAGATATCGCGGAAAGTTGCCAACTCGTGCCAGTCGCTGACGAGCACCACGAAGCGGTAGAGGCCTTTACTAAAGATGAGCTATTTCAAAAGACATTTGCGGGACATGCGATTAGTTTCGCCGTGGTCGAGGCCGACAAGCTGATCGCACCGCAGAGAACTGTTCATCTTGGATACGTAAAGCGCCTCGCGGAGTCGTACCCAAAGTCACCGAGTATGCGAGAGCTACTTGATATCTGCGTCTCGCCCAAACGAATGATGGATCCGATTCAGCATCTCGAGGTGGTACCTAATGTCCATGTGTTTAGCTCGCCAAATTCGGATATCAGATTCCTCGGCGCGTTTGTCAAGAAGCTAACGGCTGATGATCTGCAGTATGCAGTCGGCGGTGGGCTACCGGCCGCCGCGGTGATCGCATTTGTAGGGTACGGCGTCGCGCCGGTTAATGTTCTGCTCGCGGGGCGACGCGTGGTCCTCAATAACGGCTTTCACCGAGTGTACACATTGCGGTCATTGGGGATAAGTAGAATTCCTGTAGTAGTGCAGCATATTCGAAACGTCGAGTTAGAATTTCCACCAGCCGTGGCGGGCCTGCCAAAGGAATACCTTCTGAAGGTGCCACGGCCTGTGCTGATCAAGGACTTCTTCGAACCCGACTTCTCCATTACGCTAAAAGCCCGTGAGCGCATCAAGATGGTTGCGGTCGGTATCAGCCCTAACCAGCACGACGTCCCGGCCTAGAAACCCGGCGCCGCTCCTTGATGGGCCCCGATTTAGTGGGGGTCAGCTGCTTCGCGTCTCTAGAACTAAGTGATCTACGATCTGAGATATAGCAGGTAAGCGTGGACCAATTAAGATATGAACGGTCGCCATGCTATCGCTGACCAAGCCTGGGGAGATATTCAGGCGCGCATCAATATGTGTAGTGTCTGCGTCGCCTTTCGCCGACCTCTAGGCGGGTCGGCTATCCTCCAACATCTCTCGGTGCCGCCGGCACGGCCACGGAATCCCGGGACAACCGGAAGGCTCCTGCTGATCGTCGAAGCGCCACCGTTGCTTGAGGACGGCACCAGTGCGGGCGGCTTTTGGCGTGACGATACGCCCGACGCTCTTCGCGATAACTTGCTGGGGCTCTTAGTGAGTGGTGCCGAGGGTCTCAGGCGCTTTCTGGATGATGACTTATTTTTGATTCACACGATTAAGTGGCCGATCATAGATGAGCAGGGCCGAGCCACGAACTACGCTGGGTTGCACCCACTTAATCTGCGAAGAGACCTTCTCAAACACACCGTAGATGAGCACTTACGACCTGAGCTCGAACTTCTCCGGCCAAGAGCAATATTGGCCATGGGCGATGCAGCGCGCGCTGCTTGTAGCTATTTCTTGGGCGGTGCAGGTCTGCGGAGTGGGACGCTGGCTAGCCATCGCGAGCGCGACTATGCCATTCGTTTCGGAGGCCGTGAGGTTCGATTGGGTGTGACGTGGCTTCCGGTCGACCGGAATCGAGACAAGCGCCCGCTTATCCATGAGGACATAACTCGTTTTCTCGAGAAGCATGCCGTACCAGGCGGCGACGGCAATGCGATGGGGTCTCTGGGTGCCTAAAACCTGGTGATCGATGGACAAACGTGTATCTCATGCGAGAACTGCGCGCAGCAGATTGAAGAGCGTGGACGGAATCAATTTAAGAGGGCATAGTGAGTTTTCGGAATCGGCGCGGTAGAACTGGACGGGTTTTACGAAGATGCAAAGGGTGACCCTCAGCCGCAAAACGATCGAGGGGGCGTGGACGTTGGACCTTAGCCGTCTGACGGATAGCGCTGTTGGCACTTTCATCTGCAAGCTGCGTGGACCTGCTCAAGACGAAGCCATGGAACTGCTTTGGCGGATATCCTTTTTACTCCTGAAGGCTTCTGTGGGAGGGACTAAAGATCCGCTGCCGAAACTCCTTGGCGCCACTCCCATTCAGGGTAGGAAAGGAGTTTTCGAGATTAGGAGCAAGAACGTGCGTGTCTATTTCGCATACGACAGCAAGACTCGCCATCGAATCAAGATCCTTGGCGGTGGACTAAAAACAACGCAAATTCACGACATTAAGAATCTTCGTTAAGAGTTGAGAGATTTCAAGAGTCCTCTCGGGTTGGTAGACCTCGGATCTCACCCTGTGTCCACTGACGTGTCCTGAGATCACACCGTTCTAAGGACAACAGAAGAAGGCCCGCCTGAAACAGGCGGCCTTTTGGCGACCCTGGAGTTGCGCGGTCGTCCAGAGGGGTGCTATACGTCTTCTTTATGAAACGACGCTACTCTCGCTTCCGCTTCAATCACGACGCCGCGAGGGAATCGCTCGAGGATAGGCTTGGTAGGCGGTGCGCAACACCTCGCCGCGCTGATGCTACTTCGCTGGCGCCCGCAGTGCAGCTCAAGGGCGCGCCGCGCTAGTGCGCTGTGCTGTACCGTTGCGCGGGCGGCCTGGTTCAATGCGACTTTTCGCGCACCGCCCTGGCGCAAACCGATCCTGGTGCGGCCCGACACGAATTCTTCACTTGTCGACTACCGAAGGCCAGTTACGCCTCTGCCAGCGGGTCCGGGGGCTTCCCCCTCGTCGGGCATCTCCAGTTCCCGGCCGCAAGCACCACTGCACGCAGGCTCAGTCCCTATCGCCATGCTCCGTGTCCCGATCCCTACCGTCGTGGTCCTTCTCCCCCTTGTCGTGGTCATCCTTGAGTTTTGCCATCACGGTTGTACTACCGCTGTCATCGCCAACGGTGAGCGTCACAGTTACGGTGTTCGCGATGCCGGCTAGATTCACGTGCTCGCCTTCGGCCTTGAACTCGAAGGCGTTGCCTCCAAGCGGAGTTATCTTGGCTTCCAGCGCAACGTTATTGATCGTTCCCTCGAACTTGAAGCGTCCTTTCTTGTCTGCTTTGAAAGAGCCCGCCGGGATGATTGTGATGAAGGAGCCCGTCTCTCCCTTAAGCTCGAGCATTATATCTTCGTTCGGCGGATCAATCCCGTTGGCGTGAGCACCCAGAGTGAAGCTTGCCTTCAGATGAAAGGCATCATCTATACGCGAGCCTAACTCGATTTCCACCTTCGCCGTGAAGGCGTCAAACTCGGCACAGATTGGGACGCAGACCGGGACACCGTTTACAGTTAGTATAGTTACGCCGCCGGTTCCGCTGTCTGGATCAACCGGCAGGTCGTTGTTTATCGTAGCAACCCCGCCGGACGTTCCATTGAAAGTGCTCATCCAAGTCCACTCGAAGAGAACTGGGCCTAGCGTATTGCCATGATGCATACCAACTAGTTGTGTTGTAAACCCAACAAATCCCCCCGCCGTCAACAGTAACAGGGGATCGGCAGGAGCGTCAAAAAATGAAAGCGTATTGGTGGTTTTGTGTGCAGCCAACGAAAAGCAATTATTCGCCGGTGCTTGAGGAGCATAGTAAAACGGAAATGCGGTGGCCATCCCGAAGTTCCCAGGGTCGCATTGTAATGAGTATGTGTATCCGCCAGGAACAGGATCATTAAACGACGGCGGAGCAGTCAAGGGGGTCAGGGGATTGTTCGCGGCGAAGAAAGGACTAGGACTAGGCAAAGAAAAGATCTTTTGTTGCCAATTAAAGTCTGTGACACCGCAAGCAGCCGCAGCAGCGGCCAGAGAAAGCCCAAATTTCGGCGTAAATGTCGCCTTCATTGATGTGTCCTGGGAAGAGAGTGATCTCGGTCCCGCGCTAAAGACATGCACCGCGCCACTGACGATTGCATCGCAATGCGGGGGAACGATCGCGATACCATGTGGGTTGACGAAGCCTCCGCCCGAGGAGACGAGGCTCTGCGCGCCGGTCCCAGGATCCACTAGGATGACGGCATGGGCGTTGGTGTCGGCCACCAGGATGTTACCGTTGGCCTCGACGGCGATGCCGGCGGGGTTGACGAAGAATCCGCCACCGAAGAAAAAGATCTGATCGCCAGATGGATTCACGCGGACCACGCCACTCGCCTTGCAACCCGGAGAAGTAGTCGCAAGGATGTTACCGCTGGCTTCGACGGCGATGGCAAAAGGACAGCCGAAACGACCGCCTGACGAGACTGGGGTCTGCGCGCCGGTCGCGGGATTTACGCGGATGATCCCACCGTCCCCATTGAAGGGGGACACGGCGCTGACCTGGTCGGCGACCACAACGTTGCCGTTGGCCTCGATCGCTATGCCACTAGGAGCGGCGAAGAACCCGCCTGACGAGACCGGGGGCTGCGCCTGCTCACCAGTCACCGGATCCACACGAATGATCGCACCCGGGCCGCCAAAGGCGTCTTCATCGGCTACGAGAATGTTGCCGTTGGCCTCGATCGCTATGCCGAAGGGGAAAACGAAGAATCCGCCTGACGAAAGAACGGTCTGGGCGCCGGTCGTGGGATCCACGCGGAGGACGCCCTGTACCCCGTCAACGACGACGATTTGCCCGCTGGCCTCGACAGCGATCCCTGTGGGGAAGGTGAGACTCCCGCCCGAGGAGACGACCTTCTGCTCGCCGGTCGCGGGGTCCACACGGATAATCGCACGCGACCCGATGTCGGTGACGAGGATATCGCCCGGCTTGAGGTCTACGGCCGCGACCCTGCTCACGCCCGTGAACACAAGGACGAGCGCGATGGCGACTGTGGAGAGAGCTAACTTAAAGAGCAATGATTTAGTCGTCCTGTCCCGGCTTTTCATTAGCGCCCCTCCGCGTGTGCGCTGGACATTAGCCATCGCCGAAGAACTTGTCAAACAAACAAAAGGTACGCTTGTGACTTGCAGCACAGGATTCGCCACAGTCGCTGGTAGTGCAGGCGAGCCAAGTGATGGTCCGAGGATGCTAACAACCGCGGCCAGGTGATCGGACGGAGCGAAACCGCGTCGCGCGAGGAGCATGTGTTCTTGTGGGAGAACGGCGTCATGACCGACCTCGGGACGCTCGGGGGTACGTACAGTGCTGCGAACGCGATCAACGAGCGCGGCCAGGTCGTTGGGATCAGCTCTACCGCGAACGGTCGGTACCACGCCTTCCTCTGGGAACGCGGCGTGATGACCGACCTCGGGACGCTCGGCGGGCCAGACAGCCATGCCGAAACGATCAACAATCCCGGCCAGGTGGTCGGGGCCGCCTACACGGCGACCGATCAGGAACATGCATTCCGGTGGGAGACGGGCGTGATGACCGACCTCGGCATCATGCCGGGTGGGCTCTTCAGCGTCGCGGTCGCGATCAACGAGCGTGGGCAGGTCGCGGTTCGCAGCGGTACTCCGATCGGCGAGATCTCCTCATTCATCTGGGAGAACGGTGTCACAACCGACCTAGGCACGCTCGGCGGCATTCGCACACAGGTCATCGCGATAAACAACAGCGGCCAGGTCGTTGGGATCGGCCAGACGACGACCGGTCAGGATCATGGGTTCGTGTGGGAGAACGGAGTGATCACTGACCTAGCCACGCTCGGCGGGACGTCGAGCATCGCCCTCGCAATCAACGAGCGCGGCCAAGTGGTTGGGTCGAGCACCACGGCGAGCGGCGCGGTGCACGCGGTCGTCTGGGAGAAGTAGCGAACAGCTTTCCCGTTTAGATGCTGCCTGGGCGCCTTGGGTTTACGGCGCCGGGCGAGAATCTTCCAGGCTAAGATCATTGGCGAATTCGAACGCACGACTTTTCCGCGGTCCTGGTGTCAGCAAAGCGTTTCGCCCGGCGGCGGTCATCCTCACTGAGGCTTAGCCCGTTTCGTTTCGCACCGTTTAGTTTCGCCGTTGACATGACGCAGACGCAGCCCTATAGTCCGGCCCACTAAGACATCGCGCGCAGTACCGGCCCGGCCCCCGCCCATCGTGCAGGGAGGGAGGCGGCGCATGGCAAAACGCCCCGTTCAGGCAAGTCTGACGGGGCGTTTGTCTACCACGCACTCAATGATTCGATCGACGTTCTGTATAGCTTCGGCTCGTGTCGGTCTGAAACAACTGGTCCGTGGTTGAGTAAGCCAATCAGAGTGAAGCGCCCGTTCATCGGAGGAGGGCTCGCAATGAATAACGAAGACTGGCGAAGCGGTCGGTGGTCGCACAGACTGGCCTTAATCGTGATGCTGATAGTCTGTCCGGCGCCGCAGGGCGGCCATGCTCTTGCTGCTGGCGAGGACGTGGTCGCCGAGGCACCATCGTTCAAGGTCGGAGACGAGTGGCATTGGGTTGGCGGAGCATACCCGACATACGTTCGTGTCATTGCTCTTCAGGGCGAGGGTTCGGTTGTCGAATCAAATCTGGATTTGTGGTGTCGCGAGGGTTGCCGGTACGTCCGTGACAAAAATGGAATTGCCGTGAGTGGAACCAACAAGAAGGGCGAGCCCGCTTACGTAACGGGCCTAAGAACCCTCGATTTCCCTCTCAAGATTGGCAAGGAATGGACGCAGGACATAGATTTGCGTCTTGTGAGTGATGGGACTATTCGGCCATTTTCCAACCGTTGGAAGATCGAGGCCTTCGAGGAAGTTGTCGTGAAGGCAGGTACGTTCAAGGCGTTCCGAATGTCCTGGTACCAAGAGAATCGAGGTTCTTACCGCTGGAACGGTAATGCGACGCTATGGTGGTCTCCCGAAATCAAAGCCTTTGTCAAACGAGTTGTGCACACGACAGGCTGGGGGAGTGACTGGGAGTTGGCCTCATTCGTACTGAAGTGAGTAAAAGGCGCCGACCACGGAACCGGCGATGGCGATGGAACTGACATGCCGATCGAGCGAGCCATTATTGTTTTAGAGGCCAGCGGTTGCTAGATCGCTTCGGTCCCTGGCCCTTCTTCATGGTGGGGGCAGTGGATGTTGGACGCACCGGTTGGCGTGGAGACCCGCAGGCCCTCTCGGGACAATGCTCGAGCGGGCTTTTGTTTTCTGGGTGCTGTGGACGAACTGGCGTTTACGGCCAATTGCCCGAGAGCTATGATGAAAACAAAGCCTCGTCGGTCCTTGACCCGCCATCCTGCCCGGCTTCAATCATGAAACACCACGTCATCAAACTCACTCTCGGCTTCATCATCATCATCGCCATTGTCGCCGGCGTGGTGTATTGGCAATGGCCACGTCGTCTCCAGCGGCGGATCGATTATGTACCGTCGAGTAGTACCTCGAAGCTAGACGTATTTAAGGGGGCCACTACGTCGATCAGCGAACCGTTTTCGACGGCGGTGGCTACCGCCACGAAGATTGAGTCAGAGCTCCGGTTCAACTTCCGCAAGGATCTTTGGGCACGTCGAGAGTCGAACGATGTGCCGCTATGGTGGGAAATCGAAGATCGGGCAAGCGAGTATGTGGTGTTACGCGGGGAATCCGCAGCCGGCCCGTGGCACGAGTTGGGACGACGATCAGCAGATCGGGCGAACGCGGTGGACTATCAACCGTCCACGGCTGAACCCTGTTACCTTGTCGAAGCCGTAGATCGATATAAGGCGGTAATCCGGCGGTATGAGCCAGTCTGCGTCCCGTGAGAGATAGCTCGGCTCATAAGCAACCTCGGCTGATACGACCGGGGCAACGAGCACGTCGTAGAGCGCAGGAGCGACAAGCAGGACAAGCTGGAGGCCGCCATGGCGAAGATCGTCAGAGCTACATTCTCGATCGTGTCGACCGTGGCGTTGTGTTTGTTTGCGTCTTACGGCGGCGGATGGGCCGGCCCTGTCGTTTTCGGACCATATGTATTTGAACGACAGACTGGCGAACCCCAAAAGGTCGCGATACCAATATTGATCAACGATTCTGAAGGGCCATTTTGGTTGCAGATTTCAAACGGTTCTAGCGGCGTTGGTCTTGTGACTAGCGGCTTTGTGGTCTTAAACGGGGACATCGTGGCGAGACCGAATGAGTTCAATCAGAAGACACTCGCCTTTACCGTAGACGTGGCTTTGGCTGCAACGAATATCCTGGAAGTAGAATTGCGTGGTGCTCCTGGGACTTTTATCACCATTTGGATCCGTCGAGCAAATACTGACACGAACAGGTTCAACTCTCAGCATGACCTCTGGGCACGCCGAGAGCCGAACAATGTGCCGTTATGGTGGGAAATCGAGGATCAGGCGGACGAGTATGTAGTGTTACGCGGGGGATCCGCAGCCGGCCCATGGCACGAGTTGGGACGACGATCAGCAGATCGGGCGAACGCGGTCGACTATCAGCCGTCCGCGACCGAACCATGTTATCAAGTGACGGCGTTAAACGGTAGTGGGATGCCGGTTCGGAGGTATGAGGCACTCTGTCTCAATGTCACCAGCGACCCTCAGGCGCGATCATCGATTAACGTAACAACCGCGATCTCCAATGAGGCAGGTAAGGCGCAGAATGAAGCAACTAACGCCCAGAACGTGGCGACGTCGAGCAGCCTGAGCGGGACGACCTCTCCATTTAATGAAATGTGTCTGTCTGACCGCGAGTTTACGAACGCCAGCGCGATGAACGCTCAGGAAGTAGATACGTTTTTATCAGAAAGAGATAGCTTTTTGCGAGGAGATATCTTCGATGTCGACGCAGTGATCATAAACCCCTCTCAGATCATTGCCCAAGCGGCGGCCGAATTCCAGATTAGCGCCAAAGTGCTACTTGCGACTCTCGAGAAGGAACAAAGTGCGGTGACGAGCCGAGCTCGGCTGTCCGACACAGCCCTTCGCTTTATCATGGGGTACGATCTGCGAAATGCGATCGTTCCGCTCTCGAAAAAGAGTATCAGAGAACAGATTAGGGACGCGGCTGCGCAATTTAGACGGGACTTCAACCGCCTAAGTGCGATTCCCCCTTCACCTACCGCAGGTGGTTGGCAGGTAGGCGTCGCACATGCGGTGACCGACACATCGCTACTGGTTACTCCGACGAAGAAAACCGTGGCGGTGCTCTTTTCATATAACCCCGAGATCGGAGAACGATGGGGCGGAGGCAAATTGGTTGGTGGCAACTGTCGCTTCTGCGAGATCTGGTTTCTCTTCGGGTTTGCGAGCACACTCGAAATCGTAGGAGGAACATACTTCGATCGGGACTTTGGACTCATAGGTACTGCGTTTCTCGCAAATCCCGTTTCGCCAGCCGGGATGATAGCGTTCGTTGATATCACCGGACCAACTGGGTGGAACCGTGGAAATCCATTCAGATGCTTCGGCTATCACCCCCTCGGCACCGCCGCAAATCGCTCAATGTGTTGGGACGTCCATATCGTACCAGTCATGGGCAGCTACATCGCACGGGGCACAGTCGATGGGCAGGAATTCGTAAGTGAAGTTGCGATAGACGCGTCAAGCCAACTTGCGGCTCCTCAGATTACGGCTCTCCGGGTTGATGCCGGTCAGGTGACAATGGAGTGGACTGCGCCTTCCACGGCCCGTTCCTTCCTGGTTCGAGTGAATCCGCTGCCTTTCATCGGAGAAGTTACGCGAGACATCGTCGTCGCTGGGTCGGCTCGGAGCGCTCTGTTGAATAGTTTGAATCTCGTTCCCGGTGCTCAGTACCAGGCCGTGGTTTTCGCATTCTCGCAGGATGTCATGACACCTGAACCGATCGCCAGCGCGTTCAACATTGGTGCCCATGGCGTCATTTTCACAGCTCCAGCGCCCCCGCCCCCACCGGTTTTGGCCGTACAGTTTATGCAGAGTACGAGTACCCCTTCTTGCAGCAATTCTTCTATAAGTGGGGGAATCGGCGGCCCGCCTGTGCTTGCGCTCCTGGCGCCGGTGGGCGGCACGGCCTGGACGAGGGCGGAATTGATCTTCGACCTTACCCAGTTGCCGTTCCAGACATTTGGATCTTTCATCACGGACGGGACTCAGGTGAGCACGTCGGGTATATCGCTAGCCTTAAGCGATATTCGATCCGTCTCACTTACCTCTTCGGCGACCTTAGGGGGTGTAACTGGAACCGGTTCCGGTGGCGCAGTCGACGTAAGCCGGTTTGATCAGTTCGAAATTGCGTCCACTTTGCCTACGAGCGATCCGAGCTACAGTCCGAATGTATACTCTACCGTACTGTTTTCCGACGGTCTCGAATCGCAGGATGGCTGGTTTACTTTTCACAGCCTCCTCGCTCCTGTTCCATGCATTCCTGGGGAGCCTGGTTGTTCGTCATCCGGAGGAGGAAGCCTTGGAATTGACGCGGACGGATCTTCGGGGAATGCCTTTCGGATTACCCTCAATTCGACGCAGGCCGGTTGGGAAACGTTTGGTGCAACTAAAAATCTAGCCTCAGCCATTGCCCTAGCCGGTGGAAGACGGTACAGAGTGTCGTGGTACTGGCAGGAAGGCGGACCCACGCCCTGCCGTTCTAGCACCGTTTACATAGTGGGGGAACAGAGATAGTTCTCGACCTAAGTGATTTAGGGATAGCGGCGCGCGCAGCGCTGATATAAGCTGAGCGTGCCGCGAGGGAAGGTCCAGAGGTGAAAGGTCCTCTCGTCACCATTCTGTTCTTGGCCGTTCAGCTTTGCTCCTACTCCGCCTCGGGCCAGGGCCCCGATGGTTGTCCTTCGACGAAGCCGGCAAAGGCGCCGATTGAGAAGCCCGTCAACGCTAATGGATTCGTGTTTTCTTACCACTCCCTTGTGTTCGAGGTGGGAGAAAAGCTCTGGTGCCACGATCGTCGGATCGCGAACCAGGGCCCTCCAGTTTACGTGGAGTGGAAGGATAATCTAGGGCCCATCCTCGGGCAACGACACCTTCTCGCCGGTCCGAAGGGAGTTGTGCGAGGGGTTGCATGGGAGTCAGGTGACACGGACGATGTACCTGCGGTCATCGGGTACGGACCATGGGACCCCGACACCTACTCGGAGCCTACGCGCGTCTATCGTTCAATGTCGGAGTTGAAGAACAAACCGGTCATTGATGCGAAGAAGAAGGCGTTCCTACCGATGATTTCAGGCTTGGATGCTGTTGTCCTCAATGGACAAAGCCAGACGCACAGGATCGGGATCCGACTTTATTCGGAGGTCCAAGGCGAGAGCGGGTCACTGAAGATCCTCTATAGCCTCGCCAGCCGGAAGGAGGCGGCAACGTTTCTGATTGCTCAACCAGACAGGGTGCCCGAAGGGGTATCCGTGGTGCTCGGGGGGAAGATCGGAAAGATTGTTAAGCCGGGCCTCAGGGTGTACTCCGGTGACAGCGAGAAGTTTGGGACTGTGGGGATTCAATCCGTTGAGATCGAGAACTTCTTAATTGAAGTTCTGGTGGATGGAAAGTCGGTAGCGACAGCGCGCATCTCAGCGTACGTATCCGCTGACTGATGAGCGAACGGAAGAAACAAGACGATGAAGCAGAAGCACAGGCATTTTACGCGCAGCTGAAACTGTGGTATGCGCTGCTTACGAAGGGCTTTGGGCTTGTCCCGTCCATGCTGGGAGGCTTGTCGGTCGCCGGGCCTCTGCTGGTACCTCTTGTACCAAAGGTTCTGAGCGGCTACATGATTTTGTGGGCCGTCCTATTCTTTATGGCGTCGACGTTCTTGGCGACAAGCCTTCGCATATCAAGCAAGCGACCGCGGCCCATGGTCGCAGGGGTGTTCTTTGTGACATCTGTGGGGGCGTTTCTCGCGTTCTTGTGGCTTCTTGACGCTGCCCCTCGCTGGCCTCTAATTCACGAACAGCCGCAGTTGGTGAGAGGTATTGCAGCCCTTCCGTACGGTCTGATGATCGGTGCTCTCTGTGCGGGTCTCGCTGCGCTTATCCCTGTTGTGCCGACCGATACAAATCGGCGGAAGAAAAACACAGCCTTGTAAGGGCTGTGGAAACTATGACTCAGTCTTTCTCTTTCTTCTGATGGCGTACGCGGTGGAGGTAGTCGTGAAAATGGATTGCCGCAGTGCTCATAACGGAGACGAATACAATCAGAAAGACGCTCACCAGTACAAGTAGGATTTCAGCGAAAGACATGGAGGAACCTCCGGCGAGAATAGGGTACTAATTCAAATGAAGCATGCAGTGCTAGGTATGTAAACGGGAGTTATCCACACGGGTGACGGCGCTGGACAGAGGGATATACGCTGTCAGATCGTGGGCGATAGCTGAGGTCGGCTTTGATGCCGTGGACGCTCGACTCGAGCGTATCGAGAAGCTGATCCTCGCCGATCATAAGCGACGGATCGAACGGCTGGAAATGGAAATGAAAGACCTCAAGGAGCTTCTCGCGGTGAAGTAAGATACGATGCTTTGGGAAAGGCGCCCTCTCGGGGCGCCTGTTTTGTTTGCCGAGACGGTACGACGGAGAGAGTGGGCAGTTAGAGGAGGACATGATGGCAATCGATGTGAGCAAGACGCTGCGGCAAGCACTAACGAGGCTTGAAACGGAAGGGAGACGCATCGACCGGCAAATCGCGGCAATCGAAAGCGCCCTTGCTCTGGACGGCGCCGGGGTTTCGACTCGCGCAGGTCGGAAGCGGGACCGGAAAGGGATGAGCCCAGCCGCGCGGAAGGCGGTCGGCCGGCGGATGAAAGCCTACTGGGCGAAACGGAAGGCGAAGGGCGGGAAGAAAGGAAAGTAGCCGACCTGACACGGGGAAGCGCCGATCGAAGGAGAACATGTCTACTCCCAAGAATCGGAGATGGCTTCAGGGATTTGTGGCGATGCCCGCGGGGACCGGCAGACGTCCCGGTTCCGCAAACTTCTGACTCAGATGGCGAGTGAATTTTCAGATTGTACGGGGAGCCTCGTGCTCTCTCATGAGCGACTGACGACCCACGTCCTGTTGATCAAGAACCTATACCGACTGGTCACCGGCGCGGACTTCGTACTTTGTGTCACGGACGTACGAAATCCCGACATCTCTTTTGAGGCCGGAGTTGCCTTCGGAATGCGGAAGCCTCTCTTGCTTGTGATCTTGCCTGGCACAAGGACTCTGCCCGCCACGTTCATCGGTCACTTCTATGTGGAGCTCTCCGGGGATGCGAGTGATCGCGACCAGTTGAAGTAGGCGCTCGAGAAGGTGGCTGCGCGTTCAAGGCCGGGCCGCGGCAGCGCAACATGAGGACTCTCGAGGATTCGATGCGGTGCTGAGTAATCCTTTCGCTTTTCGTCATTGACATGACGTGGAGGGAGTCCTATAGTTCGCCGCACTAAAACATCGCGCGCAGTACCGGCCCCGGCCCCGCCCATCATTTTTGGAGGGAGGCGGCGCATGGCAAAAACGCTCCGCTCAGGCACGGCAAGCCCGGGCGTTTCTGCTTGGCGGTGGAGCAAGGCTGCGCCCGTCCCGTCTACGGGTAATGGCACTCAAAGGTCGCCCCGCCCGTCTCGAAGTCCTCTCGGTTTCAGCATAAGAGAGCATCAATGGATGGGGGAGATCTGTCATGACCGCTACGAACCGTCATAGGCAATTGATACCCTTCGTGCTTTGCCTGATCGCGCTATTGATATCTGTTTTCGCGTTCGGAGCCGATGTGGCTGCTCAGACCACCACTGGTGGCCCGAGTCGACACTGCCATGTTAGCGACGGAACATTCACCGCGTGTCCTGACGGGAGCCGCGAATGGTCAGACGTGCCGGCCATCGCCTTCCCTCAAAGCAACTCCTTTCTCTACGCTGATCAGGCGAAGCTCAACCCAAGCTTATCGTCACCAAACAACACCTTCGTTCTGATGTATGACGAGTGCGGGCGCACCGTCCCCCTTGGTCCTAACGAGTACGTGCTTGTGAACTTTAAGACCGTAGAGGCGGAAAACGGAATAGAGAAACTCAAGAACTATTCGGTACACCTCTTCACCGACGGTACGATCATCTTCATTGAGGACGGCTTTCTTCGACCGCCGGGTCGTGCCCGGATCGTTGAAGGGATGCAGGGTGCGGTCGGTTTCGCCCCTTCCCCCAATTGCTCATTCGATCACGTCATCGCCGAGTTCCAAATCGAGTTGGCGGCCGCCGGTGGCCACAGCTATTCATCAGATCCGCTGTTTTGGTCAAGTGTCACTCCCGCACCGCAGCCGTGTTCGTCCTGTAATCCTCCCCCGCAAACTGGGCCTCAAGTTCGCGTCTCCACAGTGGTTTCCGGAGGAGGCGGACCGATCGTCGAAATGGGCGCGCAATACAGGCTCGACGTAGATGTCGTGGAAAATGATCCCCAGCTAATCTCTGGTGTTTTGCTTGGGAGCGTGACTGAAGCAGTCGATCCGATCACCCAGCGTTTCGGGGATTTCTCCCTATTCCCATCGTCCCAGTTTACGGGCAACTTGAGCTCTGGAACTGCACAGGATTTTTTCCAGCCGACCGTCTTGGGTCCCCAGGATTTTTACAAACATTCCTGGAACTGGCTGGGAAGAATAGAAGGCGGGTGCGCGCAGTTGCTCGCTAATTTCTTTGTGTTTGGCGGTCTCGATGCCGTAGTCGCAGCGCAGTTCGAAGGTGCCCTTGGAGCTGTTTTGACCGGGTCACTACTACCTCTTGACGCCGCTATAACGCTTGTCGACGGCTTAGATGCCCAGTCAGCAGTTGTACTCAGAGGTAGGAATCGTTATTTCATTACGGTGCAAGATGTAGATGGCACAGCAACGAAGACCCACGACGCTGTGATTGAAGTTCCACGATATAAGAGAAGCGCGCTTCGCAGCTACTTTGTGGCTGCTATCATTCAGGGGGTATCTACGGCGGTGGGGATCGCTGCCTTCCCGAGCATTTTCAGTGCGCCTTTTTTTGCAACGGAAGCGCTCAGTTTTGCGTATGGGTGTCTAGCCTACAATACCGCTGCTGATCCCGACCCGAATTTCACGATCATCGCGACACCACAACCAATCAGCCTTCCGAGCCTGGACGCGCTTCCAGAATCATCTGGCAAGCAGCTAGCGCAGGCCTGGCTAAAGGCACTCGTCGATCAGGTCGCGCTCTCGACAACCCTTGCGCGGTACGAAGGGGCCAAAGCGGCGGGAAACAATCAGTGGCTGTTGAGACAATTGAATGCCGCTCAGGGCTTGCATGACGCACTCATGCTCGATCTCGGTACTGTAAATAGCCTGACAACGACTTTTATAGCCGATGCCGAGGCGCAAGGCGTGACCTTAACGAGGAGCGGCCTGACGGCCGCGAAACAACAATTGCTCGCGCAAGGCCTTCCCCAGTTAGAACAGGACATTCTCAATGACCTCGGATTTACGGCAGCGGAGATCGCAGCCGCTGCCTCGTGGACGGCCGGACTCACCGATTTCCTGCCGCTTAACTGGCAGGACATGCTCAGGTCGGGCACCGTCGGCCTCATTGCGGAGACCGATCGGATTGGCTCGTGGATCGGGCGGCGGATCGCAGAATTAACCGCTCCTGAATGGAATCGAGTGGTCGCTTCCGGTGGACTTCCCACGGCTCGCGCTAGCCACAGCGCCGTCATCGATGAGGCTAACAGTCGAATGATTGTGTTCGGAGGGTCCTTTAACAATTGCCCCGGTGGCTGTTTGAACGACGTCCGGGTGCTGTCGAACGCTGATGGAGTCGGGGTGCCATCTGTTTGGACTCAGCTCGCGCCGAGCGGCTCTCTGCCCAGCCGTCGAACGGGCCACGCTGCGGTCTACGATCCAGGGACTAACCGCATGATTGTCTTCGGAGGAGATTTGGCCGCTGGGTTTGTTTGCGGCACCACCAACGACGTCTGGGTGCTCTCCAACGCGAACGGCTTGGCGGGCGCCCCGGAGTGGAAGCAACTCATCCCCAATGGTGCACCACCGAGCGTTCGGGCCTACACGACTGCCGTCTATGATGAAGTAAGTAACCGAATGATCGTTTTCGGCGGCGACGATCAGTGTTTCGGTCCCAAGTTTAATGACGTGTGGGTGCTCTCTAATGCGAATGGAAGTGGTGCGTCCAGCTGGACGCAACTGACGCCGACGGGTCAGCCGCCTAGCGGCCGGAAGGTCCACACTGCGGTTTACGACCCGATCAACAATCGGTTGACTGTATTCGGTGGACTCGGTTCGGAAGCCTTTAATGACGTGTGGGTGCTATCCAACGCCAATGGCCTCGGCGGCACCCCGACCTGGACGCAGCTGAATCCGACCGGTGCGCCGCCGGCGGCCAGATACGGGCACAGCGCAGTCATAGATCACGTGTCCAATACGATGGTCGTCTTCGGAGGCACCTCGACGAGCAATACTAACGATGTCTGGGTCTTGTCTAACGCCAATGGCCTCGGCGGCACCGCGACCTGGAGCCAAGTGACCGGGAATGGCACACCTCCTAATGGGCGAGCAGGCCACACGGCCATCTTCAACACTTCCACGAGCCGCATGACACTTTTCGGTGGCAATATTGGCCCATCGGTTTCCAACGACACCTGGGTGTTAGGCGGTGCGAACGGAATTGGCTCGCGTGGGAACGTTTCGGACAGCGATGGCGATGGGATACCCGATGATTTAGACAATTGCCCGGTCATTCCTAACCCCGACCAAAGGGATAGCAACCTCAACGGCATCGGCGACGCATGTGAGACACCCAGCCTCGTACGCAGCACCACTGCGTTTTTGCAGGCGCACACAGATGGGACGACAACTGCTGTCCCGACGCCTAGCGCAATTTCAGCGGAACCAACGATCGGCGATCAGCTTACGCAGATCGTTCGATTTCGCGTTGCGAGCGGCATGACGACTTCTGCTGCACAACTGACAGCCAACCTCGTGGAGGGCCTAGTCGCATCTGGGCTACTGCCACCGGCTGACGCGGCTTCGGTTACCAAAGCGGTAGTAGCGGCAGTAGACACCACCCCGCCTGTCATTACTGCCTCGGCGTCACCCCCGATGTTGTGGCCCCCGAACGGCAAGATGGTCGCGGTCACCATCTCGGGAACTATTATCGATCCTGATTCAGGGGTGAATGCCAGCACGGCGAGGTATGCGGTAGTCGACAAGTACGGACTCATCCAGCCGAGTGGTGCGGTAACTGTGGGATCGAACGGAAGCTACTCTTTCACGATTCAACTGCAGGCCTCGCGGAACGGAAACGACAGAGACGGCCGACGGTATACGATAACGGTCAATGCCCAAGATAACGCGGCGAACAGGGGATCGGCATCCACCGTCGTGACCGTGCCCCATGATAAGAGTAAGTAGGGCCGTTGACAGGTGGTTTCAGCACACAGACAAGAAGACGGTGAGCACTGTTCTCAAGGCGTTCACTAAGAAGATAAATGCAGACAGGGACAAGAATGATCGGATAACCGGGAGGCCTTAGAACAGAGCGATCTAGGGACGACGGATGTCTGAGGGCGCGCGCGCGGCCACATCCATAATTAGAGCCGGTAAGATGCTCTGCGTGAGCCACCAGAATAGAGCAGAGAACCCAGCAATAGGACGCGAAAGAATGAAGATATTCGGAAGCCTCTTTGTCGTTTCGTTCATTCTATGCGGCTGTGCGACTGCGGGAGCGTCCAAAGAAAACCTGGAAACCTCTGCCGGTGGTTCCGCGGCTTGCCTCGAAAAGCTAAGAGGGTACTGGGAAGGATCGATCGATTATACCGTGAAGGTTGGCAGCGACTGGTACGGTGGGGTCAACCGAACTTTAAGATTCGAAGTTATTAATGGAACACTGATAGGCTTTTATGGCATTACGGGCCTTCGCCTTGATCGAGTGGACCTTTCGGTTGAATTTCTTGGTCGTGGATGCGCCCCGAAGATATTTTTCCGGACGCCCGCGGGCGCCAATGTCACGCTTTATCTTGTGCGAGACGACTGGCTTCGGGGAGATTTTCTGTTTCCCACGTGGGATCCGAAGGCCTTCAACTTTCGCAAGCGACCGTAACCAAACGGCAAGGTCAGGGAACCGATCCGCGACCCGGTGGCCAAATTTATCAACGACTACCTCGCTGTCAATGAGAACCGATACTCCCTACGACTTAGCCGTGAGTCGCCGATCCTCCTCCTGGCCGATTGAGCGGGGCCGGTAAGCGCACACAGATTCTCTACGCGCGCGAGGAGGGAGCTCGAACGCAATCGATCCAGGGAAGACGGACGACCGACCGATCCCGTTTCATTTCGCCGTTGACAATGACTCAGACGAAGCCCTATAGTCCGCCGCACTAAAACATCGCGCGCAGTACCGGCCCGGCCCCCGCCCGACTCGGGAGGGAGGCGGCGCATTGGCAAAACGCCCCGTTCAGAGAGTGACACCTGACGGGGCGTTTATGTTTTTAGCGGTTCTCGTGTCGTGCTGGAGAGACGTCTATCGGCGTTCAGCACCCCGAATCGCTTGCGCTAGGTGGAGGCTAAGACGATGAAGTTCCCGCGCGTCCTGCACGTCGTCGGTCTCTCTGTGCTCCTCGCGGCCTGCGCCGGAGCGACGGTGGAGCAGATCTCGTTTCCCGGAGATGTCTCCCTCGACCACGCGAAGGTTCGGATCGATGCCCCCGACAAGGGTGCGTTGACGGTTGCGGACGCGCGCGTGCGCCCGCGAGTGGTGTCTCTTGAGCTTCCGTTTCAACTTGCCGAGGCGCCCAAGACCGCGAAGCTCGAGATGATCGTGAGCCCGCTGGAGGCTGCTTGCCCGCTCGCACGCCTGCCACAGGCTTCGACCCGGATCAGTCTGAATAATCAGCCCGTGACCGAGTTCACTCTCGGGCCCGACCGCCTGGGCCGGACGCACCGGGTCTCAGCCGCCGTCGACGTGCGGCTCCTGCGCGCCGGGGAGAATGTGCTGCAAGTCAGCGGTGCTCCCTGCACGCTGGGCAACTTCGAGGTGGTCCGGTTCAATGGGATCGCGCTCACGGTGCCACAGTAGAGGTTCTTAACGTGGGAGCCGGCCGTGGCACGTCTCGAATGTTCTGGATTGGATCACATCGATCCAGGGAAGACGGATGACCGCGGTCGGCGATCATAGTCGACCTGCAATCGGCCTTGGGCTTTAGCCGGCTTCGGTTCGCCGTTGACATGACGCAGACGAAGTCCTATAGTCCGCCGCACTAAAACATCGCGCGCGGTACCGGCCCGGCCCCCGCCCATCTGGGAGGGAGGCGGCGCATGGCAAAACGCCCCGTTCAGGGAAGGGACCTGACGGGGCGTTTGTGTTTCAAGCGTTACCAGTCTGGTCGGTGGTGAGCCCGGCTTCCACCGCTCGTAGCGAGGCGTCGATGGAGACCCTCAAGCTGAAGACCTACATCGCTGCATTGGTCGTCTGCGCCGTGATCTTCCTGGCTATTCCTGCGGCCTACGCTGACCTCTTAGTGATGAGCAATCCGACCCAACAGGTCCTTCGGTATGACGAAACAACAGGGGCATTCATCGACGTCTTTGCGTCCCCGGCCGTTATCCCGTCGATCTGTGGTCCACCCACCACCGTGAGGCCGTTCAATGGCATCGCGTACGGCCCCGATGGCAACCTCTATGTTGTCGGTGCCAGCAGTGTCGGCGGCGGTAGCGGCGCGGTGCTGCGGTACGACGGTAGGACAGGGGCTTTCATCGATGTTTTCGCGCTTCCGGCCCTCGTCAACTTCCCAAGCCAGGGGAGCGCAATCATTCACCCGAGCGGGGGCCTAACCTTCGGCCCGGACGGCAATATGTACGTCGTGGGCGGTAGGGTGGTTCTGCGGTACGACGGTAGGACAGGGGCGTTCATCGATTCCATTTGCTGTGGCTTCGATCTCCTCAACGGCCTAACCTTCGGCCCTGACGGCAACCTCTATGTGGCCTTTATCGGAGGGCCCCCACTCTCCGGAGTGTTGCGCTTCGACCCGACTGGGGCTGGGGGTGTTTTGCCTGTGGGCGGATTCGTTTTCCCCAAAGACGTGGCCTTCGGCCCCGACGGCAATCTCTACGTCACTGCTCAGCTCAGCAATGACGTGGTGCGCTTCCGCGCGCCGTCGGAAGGCAACAACGCCGCCGAGATCTTCGTCCCCGCCGGCAGTAGCGGGTTGTTGTACCCCTCGGGTCTGGCCTTCGGCCCGGACGGCAACCTCTACGTCAGCGGCATTAGCTGTGTGAGCTGCGACGTGCTCGGGCAGGTGCTGCGTTTCGACGGGAGGACAGGGGCGTTCATCGACACCTTCGTGCCACCGGGCAGCGGCGGGCTCAGAATCGATTCTTCTCAGGGCGGCCCTCTCACCGGGTTCCTCGTCTTCACCCCAAGAAACATTGTGCTACCGCCGCCTCAACCCCACATTGATTCCTTGTCTTCCCCTGCAGGAGCCGTAGGTAGCGTAGTTACGGTCGCTGGCATCAATTTCGGCGCGAGCCGGGGCACGAGTACGGTGAAGTTCGGCTCCACGCCTGCGGCGGTCTCCTCGTGGAGCGACACTCTGATCCAGGCGGTCGTCCCCTCCGTGGCGCCTGATAGCTACAACGTGACGATCACCACGAGCGCCGGCACGAGCGCCGCAGTGTCGTTTACAGTCGCTGTGAACGCAGACGTTGTGACCTTGTCCAGCGGTTTGACCGGGCTTCCTGTTCTTCTGGCCATCGATAAGAGCAATGTGTACTGGATTGAATCATTTAACGCGCCCCCGGTGATAAAAAAAGTGCCTCTCGGTGGCGGGACTACTAGTGTTGTTGCGGGAGCATCACAATCATGCTGCCTCGTAACCGGTTTCGCAGTAGATAGCACCTCAGTCTACTGGGCCTATACCGGGGCGATATCCAAAGCTCCAATCGGCGGTGGGGCGGAGACGCTTTTGGTTTTTCCCAATTCGCAGTTCAACTTCTACTTTGCCGTGGATGGGAGCTTTGTCTATTGGACAGATCCGACGAGTTTTGCTCTCACAAAGGTTCCGGTGACCGGCGGAGCGACCATTGCAATCACAGGCTCGGCCTGTTGCGGCCTGGTGGCACTGGACGACACGTATGTATATTTCACCACACCTCGTCGCACAATCGCAAGGGTGAGTAAAGAAGGTGGCGCGGTCACCGATTTGGTCGTCTTCACCGGCGCGGTGGATCAACTCATGGTCGACGCGAGCAATGTCTATTGGGTGGACACGGAGGGCGGGATCGTACAGAAGGCGCCGAAAGATGGAGGACCTGCCACGGTGCTCGCGAGCTGCCTCAACCAGCCCCGTCGGATCGCCTTCGATGCGAATAATGTCTATTGGGCTGAGTTTGCCCACGCAGTGGCTGGCGCGGGCGCGATCCGAAAGGTGTCGATTGCCGGCGGTGAGATTACAGCGCTGGCAAGTGGCCTGAACGGGCCGCTGGATGTCGCGGTAGATAGCACGGCGGTGTATTGGTCGGAGCTCGGTGCCAACGCCTTTTTTGGGGGAAGCGGAGCGATCAAGAAGCTGAACTTGTCGCTGGCGCCCCAGCCGATTCTCTCCGCAACTCCAACCTCACTGGACTTCACGTCTATATTCGGGCGGTAACCGTCGGCGACTCGAGAGATCTTACCCTGACGATCCAGAACACCGGCGGCAACACCCTCACGGGCACGCTCAGCTCGACCGGTCCGTTCAGTGTCGTCGGGGATAGCTCGTTCAGTCTCGCGGCCGGGGAGAGCCAAGTGATCACGGTTCACTTCGCGCCGACCGGGCCCGGCCTGTTCGCGAGTAACGTGACCATCATGACCAGTGCCGGCGACACGACGGTATTTGTCGCAGGGCAGGCAGTACAAGCGGACCTTGTCGTCGAAGGCCTCGTGGTCAATCCGACCGGGGGACCAGCCGACACGCAATTCGCCATCAACTTCACGATCCGGAACCAAGGAAACGGCACCGCCAATGCCTCGACCGCGAACATCCGGTGGTCGGCCTCGAGCATGAGCGTGGCGACGACGGATCCCCTGCTCGCGAGTATCAGCACGCCATCCCTCCAGCCAGGCGAGAGCGCCCAGCTGAGCCAGTCCGTCACGGTCCCCCTGGTGAGCCTCGGTTCCTATTTCGTCTGGGCGGTTGCCGATGCCGGCCATACGGCCAATCAGAGCGACACGACGAACGACACCGCCACTAGCCCATTTGCGGTGACAGCGCCGCCGCTTCAGGCGGTCAACGGTCCGTCAGGCCCTCAAGGGACCAGCGCCGAACCGGTCAGGACCGCGACCGGGAACTACGTCTTCCAGCGGACCGACCTGGCGATCCCGGGGCGAGGTCTCCCCGTGATCTTCACGCGTACTTACAACTCCCAGGATGGCTACGCGGGGCCGCTGGGTCCTGGGTGGACACATAGCTACAACGTGTTCCTCGCCGAGGCCGCCGGCACGGTGTCGACCAAGTGGAGCGACGGCCACGGAGAGTTCTATGCCTCGCTGGGCGGCGGCGCGTACCGATCGCTCTACGGTGGGGTCTTCAACGTCCTGGTGAAGAATCCGGACGGCACCTTCACCTTCACGCTCAAGAACCAGACGAAGTATCAGTTCAGCACCGCCGGGAAGCTCACGGCGATCACGGATCGAAATGGCAACGGGTTGCTGTTCGGCTATAGCGGCGCGGGGAACTTGACCACAATCACGGATACGGTGGGCAGGGCGATCACCCTCGCCTATGATGGGAGCAACCGGATCACGCAGCTCACCGATCCGATCGGACGGATCGTTCGCTACACCTACGACGCTGGCGGGAACCTCAGCTCGTCAACTGATCCGAACGCCGGCGTGATGACCCTCGCCTACGACGCGAGCCACCGGGTCCTCGAGATCCGAGACGAGCGCGGGAACCGGCTTCTGGCGAACACCTACGATGTAGCGGGCCGGGTAGCGACCCAGACGAACGGGCGCGGGTTTGTCACCACCTTTGCCTACGGCACGCCCGCGGCGGGTCAGACCACCGTCACAGACCCCCGAGGCAACGGAACCATTCACACCCACGACGCCCTGCGACGTCTCACGAAGGTCACAGACGCGAACGGAAATGCGGCGAGCTTCACCTACGATGCGAGCAACAACCGGACGAGCATCACAGATCAGAACAGTAGGACGACGCTTTTCACCTACGACGACGCCGGCAACGTCCTGACGATCACCGATCCCCTCGGCCACGTCATCCCCTTCGCCTATGACGGCCAGAACAACCTCAAAACCGCGACCAATGCGCGCGGGTTCACGACGATCTTCGGCTACGACACCCCCGGCAACCTCACGAGCATCCAGGATGCTGCCGCCAAGAGCACGGTCTTCAGCTACGACAGCTTCGGGCAACTCAGTCGAAAGACGGACGCCCGCGGAAACGTGACCCAGTACGGCTACGACAGCCAGGGGAACCTGGCGAGGATCACCGATACCCTGGGCGGGGTAACCGCCCTCGCCTACGACGGGATCGGGCGACTGGGCAGCCTGACCGACCCGAATGGGCACACGGCGACAGCCGGCTACGACGCCAATAGCCGGCTGACCGGGATTGCAGATCCGCTCGGGACTACGACACGCTTCACCTTCGATGCGGTGGGGAATCTCGCCGAGATCCTAGACGCCAAGGCCAATCGGACCCTGTACGGCTATGGCGAGGTGAATAACCTGACAGCCGTGACGGATGCGCTCGGCAACATCACCCAGTACGCCTACGACGCCAACAACAACCGGACCGCCTTGATCAATGCCAACGGTCACACGACCAGCTATGCGTTCGATGCCTTGAACCGGCTGAGCCGGATCACGGATCCCCTGGGGCACGCCACGACATACGCATATGACGCCGTCGGCAACGTCCGGACAGTCACCGATGCCAATGGACTGACGAACACCTTCACCTACGATGGGAATAATCGCTTGACTGGGATCGCTTACGGCGACGGCACCTCGGTGACGTACACCTATGATGCGAATGGCAACCGGGCCTCCATGGTGGATCAGCGAGGGACGACGAGTTACGTCTATGACGAGCTCGATCGCCTCGTGCAGGTGACTCATCCTGATGCCCGGGTCGTGAGGTACGGGTACGACGCGACGGGGAATCGAGCAAGTCTTGCATATCCTGATGGCAGCGCCGTGACGTACAGTTACGATGCACTGAACCGGCTCGCGCGGTTCGTTGACCCTGATGGCCAGGTCACAGGCTACACCTACGACCCGGCGAGCAATCTCCTTCGGACGGCCTACCCGAACGGGACGGCGGTCTCGTACCAGTACGACGCCGCGAATCGCCTCATCAACGTTGGGAACGCGCGGGGCACAACACCGCTATCGAGCTTCGCCTATACGCTCGATCCGCTCGGAAACCGAACCGGGATGACCAAGGACGGGAAGTTTCTCACGTCTTACGCCTATGACGCCCTCTCCCAGTTGGTTGCCGTCACTAATAAGAGTGGACTACGCACTGATTACACCTATGACGCGGGTGGAAACCGCCTGACGGTCGCAGCCCAGGGTCAGAGGACCCAGTTCACCTACGATGCCGCGGACCGGTTGCTCCAAGCGGGGCAGAAGGTCTTTACGTACGACGCGAACGGAAACCGTATCAGCATAACGCACGGCGTGGTGACAGCCTACGCCTATGATGCCGCCAACCGCTTAAAGCAAGTGGTGCGGGGCGACAACGTGAGCACGTACGAGTACGACGGCGACGGAAACAAAATAAGCCAAGCGATCAACCTGGACGTCTTCCGGTTCACCAACGATGTGGCGACCGCGTTACCGGTCATCCTGACGGAAGAGGGACCGACACGAAATGTCGACTACGTCTATGGTCTGAGCCTGGTTTCTCAGGCGAGCCTCGGGACGAAGGACTTCTACCACTATGACGGCCTCGGGAGCGTGGTCCAGCTAACCGATTCTACTGGAACTCAAGTCCAGGTCTATGCATACGACGCGTGGGGCGCGCCGGAAGGCGGCGGGCACGCCTCGACGGCCGGGAATCGGTTCCGGTTTACCGGAGAGGAGCTGGACGACTTCACCGATCTCTACTACCTCCGGGCGCGGTGGTATGACCCGAGTATGGGGAGGTTTCTCAGCAGGGATCCATTTGGTGGGGTGCTGCGACAACCCATGAGCTCGAACAGGTACCTCTACGTCCTGAATGATCCGCTGCGGTTCGTGGATCGTTATGGACTTAGTCGCGAAGAGGTAGGGACGGCAGCGTCAACGACGCCCACGGTTTTCACAGCTAGCCTAATTCAGAGTCTTCCAAGACTTCTCGGTTCGGGCCGAAGGCAGGACCTGCTCAACAAGTACATCGAGTGCGTGTCAGAAGATCCGAGTTGTGATTCCAACAAGGCTGCAAATGATCTACGGAACTTTGACATCACGACGGCCGAGAAAAGTAAGCAGGTCGCCAAAGATGCGATTCCGATTGCCACTGACCCGAACCCTATTCCAACATCCGCACCATCCCTTCTATTAAAGCTTCTCTTCAAGGGGAAGCTGATCATCGAAGCCTTAGGCGATTTGTTTCAAATAGTTCGGCGTGGAAGTCTGCCGTCGGCGCCATGATTCCGGTGATAGGTCGTTAAAGCTGGGGGGCTGGACGAAAAGGCCGAGGCAAGGCGAGACGGTTTGACACGTGAGGATTAAGTGAACTATGATGAGTAAATGTAAGTCTTGTATCTTTGTCTTTTACCAGCTATGAAGCGAGTCGTTGCCAGTGTTTTGCTCTTCGCCGGTACCCTCATCTTTCTGTGGGTGACTTTCGGAATCGGGGAAAATCTTGAGCTGAGAGGAGCTCCGGCATGGGCCCATTTTCTGCGTGCGAACATCACATGGCCGCCTGCGGTACGATTTTTGTGGCGATTGTACGTTGGTGTGTCACTGACCATGATGCCGAACGTGCTGTCGCTTACGGCGTTGACGATGTTCGGTGCAGTGCTAGGTAGGCTTGGTTGGTCGCCATTTGGAGTGGTGTTATTCACGTACCTTTTGGTACTTCTCAATTTACCACAGATGATTTACGATTCGATAATCTCGGTAGACCAGATAGGCCTCAGCATCCTAGGCCTCTTGACTTTAGTTACGTGGTCTTGGAGCTATCCTGCTTGGTCGCTTCTCGGGTTTTATTTAAGTAAGGAACTGCCGTCCGGCTCAGGGTCGCGGGGGTTGCTGCCGAGCAAATCGTAGAAGAAGAACTCTACGAGCTTCTTGTGATCAGTCTGGTCGGCGATCTTCTCCTGTTGAAGCTGCCTCTCCAATTTAGGCGGGTGGTGAGTGACTTCCGTAGTGCACTCCACGATCGGTGATAGTCGGCATTCGCCCTCAACGACTGGATTGAAGTAGATCGTCCCGAGCCGGTCCTCCGGCGATCCATAGTCGTACCACCGCTTCACACATCCCATCCGATTGTCCCAAACATAAGGCGGTCGACCCGGCGGCTCGGACTTACTGATATCCAGCTCGGCGGCCCGATCTTGGGCGCGGTGCTGTTCCTCGGTTGTGATGAAGAAGACGAGCATTGGTTTTGTGATCAGAGCCGGCGACTCCGATCAGGAAGCAAGCTGAGCGCTGTTGACTCAATCGGCAAGCCCGGCCGGCTTTCTTTTCTTTGGTGTTGCGCGCCATGATGAAGGGATATGGACGCGCGCCACGCAATATCTAAAGACGACGAGGTGACGGTCTTCGCCGAGACCGACTTTCGCGAGGGACGGAAGCGGTTCGGGATCAAACGCCAGGACCGCCGTCACCACATGTACCTCGTGGGCAAGACCGGCATGGGGAAGTCGACGCTGCTCCGGACGCTGATCGTCTCCGACCTCCATGCCGGCAACGGCCTTGCTCTGATCGATCCACACGGCGACCTCGCCGACCAGGTGCTCCGCTGGGTGCCGGAGTCTCGGCAGAGAAACCTGATCGCCTTCGACCCGAGTACCGCGCGGGGGATCATTCCGTTCAACCCGCTCGCCGTGGCGGACCCCTCGCGTCGCCACCTGGCCGCCTCGGGCCTCGTCACGGCGTTCCGCAAGCTCTGGCCGGAATCCTGGGGCCCGCGGCTTGAGTACATCCTCTACAATGCTGTCCGGGCACTCCTCGATTTCCCGGGCGCCAGTCTCCTCGACCTGCCCCGGCTCCTCACCGACGCCCCCTATCGGGGGCTTGTCCTGCGCTACGTCTCTGATCCTAGGGTCAAAGAGTTCTGGGTCAAGGAGTTCGCCGCATATCCCCCCAACCTTCGGGCCGAGGCCTTAGCGCCGATCCAGAACAAGGTCGGCCAGTATCTGGCAAGCCCCGCAATCCGTGAGGTCTTGCGGGCTCGGCGGCCAAGTCTCGACCTCCGACGGGTCATGGACGAAGGGTGGATTCTCATTGTGAATCTCAGCAAAGGAAAGCTCGGCGAGGCAACGAGTTCGCTCTTGGGCGCGCTGCTCGTCGCAGGGCTCGAGCTTGCGGCGTTGGGCCGGGCAAACGTCCTTGAATCCGAACGCCGGGACTTCTATCTCTACATCGACGAATTTCAGACCTTCGCCACGCTGAGTCTTGCCGGCATTCTTCAGGAGGCGCGCAAATACCGGCTGAACCTCATCGTCGCCCACCAGTACCTCGAGCAGATCGAGGAAACGGTGCGATCGGCAATCTTCGGCAACGTCGGGACCATCATTGTCTTCCGCGTGGGGGCCGAGGACGCCGAGTACCTCGCTCGGGAGTTTTACCCGGTCTTCGGCGAGGAGGACTTCATCAATCTCCCACCGCATCACATCTACCTTCGGCTCATGATCGACGGCATGATGTCCAGGGCCTTCAGTGCGAAGACATTCGCTGTTGAGTGTCCGGACTCTTCAACCGCCGCGGCATAACCCTCAGAGAAGCCCCTCCCTGCTCGGGCCCTGGCTGTCAAGGAACCGTGCGTGCCCGGACGTCTTCGGGCGAACCAGGGTGGCTTCTTTCGTTTGGCGCCAACCCCGGCGGATCTCATCACCCTCGGTTGAGGTGGTTTCACCTCCCGAGGGTGTTTCTCTTTGCGTAGCTACGATGCTGGGTCGTTCGGAAACAGGGAGAGGCATCTCTGAGGGTGTCGGATATATTATGAAAGAACTCAAGCGGCCCGCCGGGAAGTCCGACGAGCGCCTGCCTGAGCCTGGCAGGCGAGGCCCACCGCGATCGCGTCGAACAGGTGCGTCCAGTAGTGCTTCCGCCACCAGGACTTCTTCGCCTCTTTGTCGTAGTAGGGCTGAAGCCACGGGAAGTATTCCGTCGCGATGACGCGGGCGACGGCGAGCCTTGTGGGACGGCCTTGCTTACAGATGAGCCGGCGTACGATCGTCGGCGGGTACAGCTGCACGGGTAGACACTTGGCTTTGGCCACGATGGTGATTGCTTGGGTAATCCGCTGTAGATGGCGGCTGCGTTTGCTTTGGGCAAAGAACGCCTGCTCGACCGCGATCACATCCGGCTCGTAGTGCTCGATCCACCGTCGCAGCACGACCTGGGCCTTCTTTGGGATCTCCTTAGTGGCCATGCCCGGCTCTCGCACGTGTTCGACGTCGGCCCGGATGAGCTCCGGTCCCACGAGAAAGGCCACGCCCATGTAGCGCGTGCCTGGATCGACGGCGAGGATGCGGACCGGCCTCGTGAGCGTCGGCCCGGACCGCCCCGGCGCATGGGTCGTGAGCGGAGCACTTACCACAAGAGTAGGTGATCCCCCCGAAGAGTCCATGCCATTCCGCTCGGCACTCTGCGTGCCGTTGGTCGGGTTGGCCGGACTTCGAGGAGAGCGTTCTCGGTTTAGGCCGCTTGGGATCTGGTGTCATTGTCATGGTCAATGAGCTGCGCCAGCTCCCGCATCTTGGAGGTGCGCGCTTTGATCCGCAACTGGAGCTCGGCGGCGCGGTCGGCAAACAAGGCCTCGACCGGAGCCTTGAGGATGCAGGCGAGCATCAGGACGTTGTCCAGGGTTGGTGTCTTCTCGCCGTTCTCCCAGCGCGAAACTTGGGCGGTGCTCTTGTGGCCCAGGAGCTGGGCTACCTGCTTCTGGGAGAGCTCGAGCGCCTTCCGGTACCGCCAGAGGCGGTTGGTGACGGCGCGTTTTACTTTGGTGGAGGGTTGCGTCACGAAGTTTGGCGGATTACTCCGAATTAAATACTCTTGAATCCTCTCTTCAGTTTCGGTTACGCGATGTGTGCAGGGATAGGTGGTCAGACTTGACGAGATGCGCAAATAGCATCGGCTGCGATCCTCGACGATCGAAGAGGACACATCCTCAGCCTACGAGAGCGCGGATGAAAGATTTATAAAAATGATTCGATGAGATCCAGGAACCAACACTTTCTGTTCCGAGGACGAGCGAGGGCTTATGGCAGGACTTTAGGACTTTGTAGAGGGATATAGAAAATGCGGCGCTGTGGGCGCCGCATGGGAGGCCGCGTATTTGAAGATGCGGGGTTCTGGCCGCTGCTTTTGCCTTCCCCCGTTTCAAAGTCCTGAAGTCCTGAAGAAGTCCTGCCCAGCGTCAGTGGCCTGGGGAACTTCCGTATCGGCGTGCAGACCGTACTTCGCGTAGAGCTGCTCGAGGCGCGGCGCTTCCGCGGCGGGGATCAGGTAGGCCCCTCCGCGCCGGACGGTCCGGAGCCCGAGCCGCCGTCGGATGATGCCACCGACCCACTTGGGCGTTACCTTGCGGTCCATCTCCTCGGCGTGATGCTCGATAAAGCGGCTCGTGATGTCGCGGACCCCAAGATCATCACCATCACTCCCCACCTGAACCTCGCGGATGGCTTCGGCGACCAGCGCCTCGACTTCGAGACCTCGGTCGGCCACGAGCTGTCGCTGATACTCGTGCAGGACTTCCTTGAGATCGGTCTGCGCCTGCTCGTCGTGCATGACGCTCAAGAGCGGCACAAAGATCTGGTTCAACCTGGGCTCGATGGCCCGATCCACAAGGCTGGCGTCGGCTGTTAGCTGGCCGTAGTTCATGAAGCGGAACATGAGGAGCTTGTTGCGAAGGCTCCTCGCCTCGGTCTTGAACTCGAGCGGCAGGTTGATTGGAATGTCTGGCCGCAACTTCCGGTTGCCAAGTTCTTCGGTGAGGCACCGGGACTCAAGCGCGCGGTCCTGAAACGCGCCGCGGGTCCCCACGAGCTTTGGGCCGAAGACCTGGTAGGCGCGTGGGCTGAACTCTCCGCGCCGGCCCACGGCCTCGCTCCGGAGGACGGGAAATCCCCGGGCATTGCCGTTGTTGAGGATCTTGATGACCTCGGCTTTCTCATCCGAGAAGCGAAAATCGCCCTCGTCGATGACGAGCGTGCCCCGGAAGAGATCGAGGATGCGGAAGATCGGGGACACCGTCGAGGCGCCGCTCGCAAACGTGGGCTTGTAGCAGAGCGATCCCACCGTCAGAAGAAACCGGGTCTTCCCGGACCCAGTGTCGCCCTTGGCCCTGAGGTAGGGCAATTCGTTGAAGCTGTCGTAGAGCCAACTGAAGAGGACGTAGTAGGCGGCGAGCTGCTCGAAAAGCCGTCCGAGATCGACGTAGTGATGAATGAATGCCTGGACATCGGCGACCAGCGCCTGCTCGGATGCGTACGGCTCAGCATGCGACGGGAAGAGCACGATCTCGTTCTTTATGAGAGTGTTCTCCGAGGAGTAGGGCCTGAGAATTTTCCACTCGGTGAGAGTTAGACGATCTTCGTAGCTGACGATCCCGTCGCGCCAGACCGCGAAGCAGGTGCGACTCTCCTCGGGGTTGTAGACCATCTCGGCGAGAGCTCCGTCAGGAAGCACGGCAAAGGAGGCCGGGGTGACCCGGCTCTCTCTGACTTTTTCGACGATTGATTTGAGTGGCGTGTTCATCGCGGGTGGGTGAAGACCTGGAGCACGCTCACCGCCTCGAGGAAGGTGAGGCGTTCGGCCTCCATCAGGAACGTGATGACATCCCCGTAGGTCTGACAGCCGAAGCAGTAGAAGGACTGGGTGTCGGGAAAGACGGCGAGCGAGGGCTCGTGATCGTCGTGAAAGCAGCAGCGTCCCATGAAGGTCCGGCCAGACCGATGGAGCTTCACGTAGTGGCCGATCACGTCTTCGATTCGCACCGCCTGCTTCAAGCGGAGCACGCCGGGTGAGGTGGTGCGGGGTGTGTGCGCGCGTGCACCTCGCTCTGCCCCCTGCAGGAGAGGCTCTGGTAAAGGTCGCGCTTCCCTGAGGAGCGAGATAAAGTCCCAGCGCGTCCGTTTGAGCCGGACGAAGAAGTCGGTCACATCCCCGCCCTCGCCGACCTCCGGCGGAAGGGTGACGATCTTCGCCTCGGGGATGAGACGGGCAATCCGCTCGGCGCCGGCGCGGCCGGGTGCGTCGTTGTCAAAGCAGACATAGACCCGCGGGACCTTCTTGATCTCGGCAGCCCATTCCTCCTTGAAGACGCCCGCCCCTCCGGTTCCCGTCACCGCGGGAAATCCTCGGGCTTCGAGGACCAGCCGGTCGTACTCACCTTCGCAGACGATGACGAACGACGGTCTTCGCTGGAGAGTGTCCCAACCATAGAGTTCAGCCGTGACGCCGGGAGGATCGTAGAACATCTTCGGGGAGTCGGTCGGATCGTCTGGTGCCCTGCCGAGTTTGTAGAGCACCAGACGGCCCTCTCGGTCGTAGACCGGGATCGTGATGCGCTCTCCATTCCAGCCGAGTTGCGCCTGCTCGATCGTGGAATCAGGGATCCCCCGGTCGTTGAGGTAGCGGCGGACGTTATCAGGCAGGGCCTCGTGGTAGAGCTCGGCGAAGCCGGGATAGAGTGTCATAGGTCATCGACGTCGACCTCACCGACGACCTGGTGTCCGGAGACGAGGTCGTCCAGCTGTTCGATCGCCTCGCCCATCCTGTTGGCACTCACCGAGAGGGTGTCGACCAGGTAGGAGTCGGCCGCATCCAGGAGCATCCGCGAGACGGGGAAGGCGAAGAGGACCTCATCACTCACGCGATCGACGTCAAGCAAGTCGAAGCCGAGCGCCATGAGTGCCGCGGCGAGCCCGCGATTGCTCGTTTTGTAGAGGAAGGGTTTGGTGGGTTGTGTTGAGAGGTCGTTGGTCATGGAAGTTGCTTCGTTGCTTCCATCAGTAAACGGGTCGCTGGTTATTCATAGGGTGGCAAACTCGACTCGAGCGGCAAGCGGCCGAGAATACAAGAGCCGCACGGGTGTGACCGTGCGGCGCTATGGACAAGGGACGGTTGACGAAGTTCGGTGACCGCTACAGTGAAGGTATGAGTTTCGAATTGTTCACATCATCCCGAGCAGCCAGTTCTGAACCCTTCATCTCGCTGGTGAAGGAAGGCTTCCGGTTCAGCGCGAGCTTCGCTCGTGCGCACCACCTCGACCGGGCGACGGTCGGCGTGTCTGCAGAAACAACTCGACTGATCGACCGGACCCGTGGCGACGCGGGATTGGAATCGTTGGATCGATGAAGCGGTAAAGCACTGGATCAATAGAGGTCGAACAAAGGTTCATCGACGGGTCGGGAGCTGGGCGACGGATGGGCGGTCGCCGCTTTACGTTTTTGGACGCTTCAACAAGATTTTGGCGAGCTCGATACGCTCGCCGGGCTTGAAGGAAAACTCGATCGTGTAACGATTCATTGCGACCGCTTCCCATCCAGCAGCTCCCAAGGAGTTCAGCCGTCGCAGACTTTCCTCTATCGAGCCTTCGAACGTCGTTCCATAGTTATAATCGGCCAGATCGATTTGGATGATCTTGTACTCCCATTGCGTCATTGCACGTGGCCCTCCACGCAGGTGGCCATGAGGCGAGCGGGTGATCGTAAAGATTTTGACAGGCGAACACGTTGTGCCCATCAAAGGGTTATCTTTAGCTGGATTCGGGCGTTTTCCGAAGCATGGCGAGGATTCGGGATGGATCCGTGACGGTTGAAAGACGCCTGCAGACATCGAGTAGGATCTTGCGGTCATCCTCAGATTGTGAGGATTGAAGTTGCTCAAGGCGAGCCCTCAGCGACGCAGCGATCTCGGGCTTTCCGAGAGCGCCGGACAGGCGAAGGAATTCAATGGCGTCAGAAAGGTTTGTGCCAGCCTTCAAAAACGCTTGGCCATAACTTTCGAGAATCATCTGTGAAGTGGCGAGCACTTCAGACAGGTCGGAGGAGGATTCTCGATGCTCATGTTGTTGCAGATGTGCGAGATAGCGGTCGGCGTCTGCATGGACCGACTCGGGATCCTCGTGGGGTGATTCGAATGATTCGGTTGACATTGAAGTGAGAGGCGAATTTAAGCTTTGATAAGCGACCTTTAACTATATTCTGATCAATCCGGCGAAGGGTGTCAACACGGTCGGGCTGTTCCTTAAGGCCTCGCGTCGACGGGGAGTAGTGGGGGTCTGGAAGATGGCGACCCCGACGTGCCCCGAGGTGGGCTTGACGCGGTTATCCCCGAGGCTCGGACGCGATCGAAGAGACTACGGAAAGCCGATCCTGGAGTTTGAGAAGGTCGTCGTGCGGCGATGTCTCGAGCCACAGCCCCGGAGGGCCCGAATGAGCCGTAGGCCTGCCTCGCCATAGGTTCGAACGTCGGTCATGGGTTTCTTCATTCGTAGCGCGTGCGGAGCAGAGGCATAGCGGGGCAAAGTTGCCCAGGCGGCAACTGCTTGGTTCGCTCTGTCAGAGCCGCTGAATGCCAGGGAAAAACCGGCGACAGTTCATCGGTCGTTGGCTTTGCTCGGTGGGCGCGTCGTGGCGTGAGTTGCGTAACCTCGCGTTCCGGTTATCCACACCTTGACACGTGGCCTCCAGTCACTACGCTGAAGATATGTCATACGAATTATTCATTTCATCCCACTCAGTCTCGTCTGAACCCTTCATCTCGCTCGTCAAGGAGGGCTTCCGGTTCAGCGCGGCCTTCGTGCAGAAGTATCACCTCGAGCGCGCTAGCGGCGTCCGGTTGTACTTCAACCGACCAAAGCACGCGATCGGGTTCTATTTTGCGACCGCCGCCAACGCTGAGGATGGCACGCTCAAGCCGAAGCGGCACGCGGGCGGTCTGGTCGTGCGAGCCAAGGGATTCTTCACGAGCCAAGGGATTGACCCGGCGGTGTACGCGGGACGATATCAACCGCGGGAGGTCAAAGATGGCACGCTCAAGCGGCTACTCGTGATCCAGCTGCGCCAGCCGGCGGGCCATGACCGCAAGGCGCCAAAGGCGTAGCTTCGACCAGGAACGCCCACACTGGCTGCCTGCTCGCCCCATAGCGGCAAGGAACCGGAGAAGTCTCTGGCTTATTTGACGTGGCCCGGACGCATGTCGAACATCGGTTGTGCAGCACACCGCAAGTCAGTCCGCAGCGGTGGGCCGGTCTCCTGATAATCGGCTTGGGTGCCCACCGGGAGTCAGACAGGCAAGTTCGCACCACTTCACAAAGAGCTCACGGGTCTTTACAGCTTGATTCATGGAGTTCGATACGCAACGAACAAAGAGATCCGAAGACCGCGCCTCTGCCGAAAATCAAGAGATAAGGAGCGAAGGGCCCCAGCACCCGGAAGGGTCGTCGCCCCGCGTGTTAGAAATTCTTCCGAGGTTCCTCGATCACCTTCGAGTGGAAGACGGCCGTAATGCGCGAACGCTCGCCCGCTACCAGTATTACGTTGAGAGACTCGTAAGAGAGATTGGGGACTGCCCGGTGGAGGCTGTCAACGGTGAGATGGTGACGCTCTATAAGCGGCGGCTGCTCGACGCGGGATTGTCGGCGGCGACAATCAGCGGAATGCTTTCCTGCCTCAGGACGTTGCTCAGGTATCTCCGAGATGTCCGAAAGCTGCAGGTGTACGACCCTGAGAAGGTGCGCCGGCCAAAGATTCCGAAACGCGAGGTGGAGTACCTCACGAGCGAGGAAGTACAGAGGTTCCTGAGAGCGATTCCAATCAGAACAGTGGTAGGTCTGCGAGACAGGGCTCTTGTTGAGGTCTTGTGTTCTTCGGGGATGCGGATATCCGAGGCACTATCCCTGAATCGAGATTCGATCGACTGGGAAGCGCGGGAGGCGAATGTCATCGGAAAGGGGAGCAAGGAGCGGAAGGTCTACTTCGACGAAGGAACGCTTGATTGGCTGGTCCAGTATCTTGAGCGCCGTTGGGACGACCAGCGCGCTTTGTTCGTGACTACAGGGTACGAGCCGCGACGAGTCGGGGCGCAAGGTACTTGGAGGAGATTGCGGCGCTACGGACGGTTGGCAGGTCTTGGGAAGGATGTATACCCGCATATGCTTCGCCACACCATGGCGACGACACTGCTTATGAACGGCTGCCCGATCGGCCACATCCGGACTCTTCTTGGTCATGCGCATCTTGCAACGACGTGTCGCTATTATCTCGGAAGAATGTCGGACGCGGAGGCGAAGGCTGCCCACGCAAAGTATTTGTCATACGAGTCCGATAGAGATCAGGACACAGATGATGTATTGCCTGGGTAAGAAAACATTGTCGATGACGTGTTGACAGATCGCACAGCGTGATTAAGATGAGAGATAGGTCGTTTGTAAAAAGTTTTAAATCTGCCTAGACGTATTCGTAGAAGACGTTTTCTTTCCCATTCAGTCAAGAGACTATTCACCATTTCTTTTTAGGGATATTTTTGACAAGAGAAACCACTATGTGTCCTAATTCCCAGAACCCGTGATTTTTTGCGGGTAGTAAGATGGGACTTCGAGTTTCTCTGTCATCCCAAGGTCGATCTAAGCCTCACTCTTTTGGCCGCAAGGCCGGGAAATGGCTTAGATACGTGTTGATCTCGGAGCGCACTTGAGATCATGCGGTCCCGACGAGACTCGGGATAGTCGGAACAACTGGAAGGTTTGAAGAGAAACACGCCCTCGCGAATATGCGAGGGCGTTTGTTTTATGTCCTATTTCAGACCAGAGTTGCCAGTTCTTGTCAAAAGTCCCGGGATGGGTGCCGTCCAGGGAACTATTTATCGAGAAGCAGGGAAGACGCCGGTGCTCACGATTGGGATGCTCACCCCACTCTTTTTAGAGTGGTCGCGCTATGAGATGCGGCGAGCCGACTGGACCGTGAGGCGGTATGGTGAAGCACTTTCTTGGGTGATCCGGGACATCGGAGACCAGCCAGTTGCGGGCTTGAACATCGGCCACCTCATGGAGCTTCGGCGGCGGATGGAGGAGCGCGGGTGCGGGCCCGCCAGGATCGCGGGAATTCTTAATGCAGTGAGAAGTCTCCTGAAGTTTTGCCGCGATGTGCTCCATGTCGAAGCCTTGGAGCCTGAGCGGGTACGGCTGCCTCGAATCCCGCGCCGCGATGTCGTCTATCTGACGAAAGAGGAAGTAGGCGACTTCTTGGGAGCCATCATAAGGCCGAACGAGTCATGGGAGACGGTGCCGATATCGAAGCTCCGCTTGCGGGCACTTGCCGAAGTGTTGCTCGGGACTGGAGCGCGGATCTCCGAGGTGTTGAGGCTCAAGCGGGACGATGTCGATTTTGAGAAGCGGGAGGCCCGAACGATTGGTAAAGGCAACAAGGAGCGAAGGCTCTTCTTTACTGAGCGGTCGATTGAGTGGCTTCGACGGTATCTGAGACGGCGTTCTGACGAAGAGGACGGGCTATTTGTGACGCAAGGGTATCCGCCGCGCCAGTTCACCTATGACAATGTGAAGCAGTTGTTTTGGAGTGCTACTCGCCGGGCGAGATTGAAGAAGAGAGTGACGCCGCACATTCTGCGCCATACCATGGCGACGACGCTGCTCTTTAACGGCTGCCCGATCGGTCATATCAAAGAGCTTCTCGGACATGAGCGGCTCGATACAACGTGCCGCTACTACCTCGGCCTCGACATGCGTGCAGCGAAGGAGGCACACGAGAAGTTCTTGACGTACGAGTGAGTGTTGCGGCCTGAAGCATGGTCGCCCCCCTTTTTCGCGCCCGCGGATTCGATACGGTGAAAGCAGAATCTCAAAGTCTGTTCTTTACCAACCAATGGACACGGAAAGGAGACACCATGGTCATCGTCCGCTACAACCAGTGGGAGGAGTTTCTCGAGGAACTCCAGGCAAGCGGCCCGGAGGATCGCACCCTGCGCCTCAGCTTCAGTTTGCGCTACGACGGGCACGGAGTGCCCCATCTCACGATGGTGGCCGGGTATTTGGCCCGCGACACGATCGTCGAGTTCGTCCACTATCTCGGTCTCCAGCCGCAGGACCGTGAAGGCCCGCGCTCCAAGGAAATCCGCACCCTCTTCGAGGATCGTCGGAATTTCCTGGAAGGCTTGGGCTTCAAGGTGAAGTCCGGCCGCTATCACGTCCCGCCGACGCTCCAGCGCTGACCCCAGACCCCACGCAACCGAATATCCGAACGACCGAAGGAGGGCAACCATGAGTGGAATCCTGTCCCATGCGGCAAGCCAGCTCGTGACCCGAGAAGAACTCCTGACGATTCCTCCGCCTCATGCCACGCCGACATGGCGCCCGATCGCGCACGCCGACCTAGTCGCTGCGATCGATCGGCAGCTCTTGGTCCGGGGCATTACCATCCGGAGCGAGAAGTTCGCGATCCAGCGCGGTGGTGCACGCCTCTTCGCGGTACTCGATCTCTCGATCGAGTCTTC
>Ga0066710_100000031_pt1 | contig 48217 bp, 63 predicted proteins | sample GraSoiAngelo_159_FD_79666 | JGI IMG/M metagenome (GOLD analysis project Ga0066710, IMG submission 79666) | Grasslands soil microbial communities from the Angelo Coastal Reserve, California, USA - 14_1009_16_40cm | ecosystem: Environmental > Terrestrial > Soil > Grasslands | place: USA... | reverse complement strand
GCGATTGTGATAGTTCGGCCCTCCAAGTCCAAGTCTAGCCATCTAAGTCTCCAGACCTCCCCTGGTCGGCCGGCCGTCTCCTTGATCGTCTGAAGAAAGGTAGTCGTCTTGCCTCCAAGGCCTGCTATGAGTTGGTCTACTTCAGACTCGGAAGGAATGAAGGGCAGGCGTTCCACTCGATGATACCTTGGAGGATTGAACGGCAGGCTGTTCTGTCTACAGAAACTTCCGTAGACGCAGACTATTTTCTCTTTCCTGGCCTCTGTAACCTCTAATCTTGCTATCGCTTCCTTCACTGATTCTGGATCTAGAAGATCCGACTTCTTGGCCAGTCCTGCTAGAAGTTTTACCCTGGAGACTATGGTGCTTTCCCGGTATCCTTCTTTTTTCAGCCAGAATGCATGTTCTAGAACCTTGGCCTGTAGTGGGTAACGCTCCTGGTGCGGGGGGTGGGATTCGAACCCACGAAGGCCTACGCCACGGGATAACACACCCGCGCCTTGCCTTGGAAGCATCATCTCTGACACTTCCTTTGGAAATGGGGTCTTGAGTGTAGCGCGCGCATGCTAGGGCGCGACCCGCCCATTTGGTCCTTGACGTTTGACCTGACTCTGGTACCCCCGCAAACAAACAAGCAAGCGATGGTACGGGTATATCTTAAAATCGCCCCTAAGCAATGCATGCTCATTCACAAGTGAAACGGTGTGGCACAGACCCGCAAAAAGGCCATAATGCAGCAGGTTCAACGACAGCGACGCAACCGAACAATTGCAAGCATAACCGTTGCTGTGGTGTTAGTCGCCGTCATCGTCACGGCCGCGGCCTTTCTAGCGCCAAAATCCAGCCTTGTCACTCTTCCGGGATACTTGGACCAGTGTGCAAGCTCGGCCTCCTACCATGCCCACGTCCACCTCGCGATAAGTGTCAGTGGAAGCGCGGTGACTGTTGACGCTGGAATTGGACTTCAGGGAGGTTGTAACAGACCTTTGCATACCCATGCGACCGACGGAGTAATACATGTTGAGCCTAATGAGAACCGGGACTATACTCTAGGCGATTTCCTTTTGATATGGGGAAACTGGAAAAATGATCCGCAATACACAATCCTCAATTCGACACAGGTCTTCAACAATCCTCACGGCACTGTGAAAATGACGGTCAACGGCAACCCCTTCTCGGGCGACATGAAGAGCTACCAGCTTCCGAAGATTGCGGGCGACCCGGCGGAGCCGTGTTCGGCAAACTCCACGGGCGGTTCACCATGTGTCAGAACGGATGTCGTGATAACAGAGACTCCGTAGGACCCTGCTACTCCATAACGAGGTATGGACCAAGATAAGTGCGGGTTGATTCCAACAGTCGGGCAGTGGGTTTTTCTGTGGGGACGAGATAACAGTACCTTAGACACGGAACTGGCTTATGAGCAAGCGTAGAGTCCACGTGAGGGAGGCGAGCCACGCTACTCGCAACGTTCTAATTGCTATTTTTCTCATCGTGTTATCAGCAGTTGGGGTTGCGGCTACTGGGGCACTGAACGGCTTCTTGAACCCGCAGCCTGCTTCCTTCCCGGTGATTATTCACGCGTATGACGCGGCCCTTGCATCTAGCCCCGAGGTGGTTACTAGTCCCGACCAGCTTGTAGCCGACGCGACAATCTCCATGGCCAACGCAACAGTTCTCGCCGGTCCTCCTTTGAGCTTCACGCAGACCACTCCCAGCGGGGTCCTCGCCCCGAGCAGCCCAATAGCAGTCGGAACCTACCATGTAGGTGCGGCGAAAGATGGCTACGCTCCGACGGAATTCTTGTATGTGGTCGGACCTAACTGCGACCGTAAGGACTCAGTGGGCAATTGTCACATATGGATCGCCATGAACAAAACACCCTCGCCCTAGTCAAAAACGACCACCCGGAATGCCGCGGCGAAGAGTCAGCTTGCAGTTGTGAACTGTTAGACCAGTTCTATTTCGATGAAAACATCGTCCGGCGCGCGTATCCTCATTAAACGTTTCAAGAATCGCTCGTTCGGGTCCACATCGATTAGGCGTTTGTGAATCCTCATCTCCCACTTGTCAAAACTATGAGTCCCCTGGCCCGCCGGAGACTTTCGCGTTGAAACCATCAACTTCTTCGTCGGCAGCGGAATCGGACCTTTCAGCTTCACACCTGTCTTATCTGCAATATCGCGAATCTCGCCACAAATCGTGTTGATATCCTGGGGGTCCGTGCTTGACAATCGTATTCTAGCTTTCGAAACCATTCCAGGATGCCTTCAATGCTTCTCTGAGAGCGGAATCAGAGGACCGCCCGGAGTCGCGTTAAAAAGGTATGCTCTTCGATATGCAACCAAAGTGGAGAAAAATCTGTGAAAAAATGGTCTAGGCTGTCGGTGAACCTTTCGCCGTTATCTCTTTGACCACGCCAACACCGATCGTCGCGCCCATGTCTCGGATAGCGAACCTTCCGAGCTCAGGAATGTCAGAGAAACTTTCCAAGACCATCCCCCTCAACGGGCTCATCTTGACGAGCGCGCTGTCTCCCTGCTTGAGGAAGGAGGGCTTCTCCTCCACAGTCTGGCCTGTTCGCGGGTCAATCTTCCGAATCAGTTCTATGAAAGTTACGCCAACGGTGGCCGTGTGCGCGTGCAAGACAGGGGTATAGCCTGCGGCTATTGCTGTCGGGTGGTAGATGACTATGATCTGGCCGACGAACTCCTTCGCAATGGTAGGCGGGTTATCAGGGTGTCCCATGACCTCGCCGCGTGTAATCTCGTTCTTTGCGACGCCCTTCACGTTGAAGCCGATGTTGTCTCCGGGCTCAGCCTTCGGCATCCGGACATGGTGCGTCTCAATAGTCTTGACCTCACCGACCTTGCCCGACGGACAGAAGATTACCTTGTCACCGTCCTTCAACACGCCCGTCTCAACACGTCCAACGGGCACCGTGCCGACGCCTGTGATAGTGTACACGTCCTGGATCGGCACTCTCAACGGCTTGTTGAGCGGCTTCGGCGGCGGCGTGAACTGGTCCAACGCGTCAAGAATGGTCGCTCCCTTATACCATGGAGTGTTAGCGCTTTTCTTGGCAAGGTTGTCTCCTTTCCATCCGCTGGTTGGAACGAAAGGAATCTTGCTGATATCGAAGCCGACGGTCTTGAGTAAGCCTTCGATTTCCTTCTTACACTCAAGATATCGAGGCTCCTCGTACTTGACAGTCTGGTCGTCCATCTTGTTAACTGCGACGATGAGGTTCTTGACACCGAGAGTTCGAGCAAGGTAAGCATGCTCTCTCGCCTGGCCGCCAGGGCCAATTGCAACTTCGAACTCGCCCTTCTTGCCGGAGACGACGAGAATTGCTACGTCAGCTTGGCTGGCGCCGGTAATCATGTTCTTGATAAAGTCCCGGTGTCCAGGAGCGTCGATAATCGTGTAGAAGATCTTCGGAGTCTCGAACTTCTGAAAGGAAAGATCGATGGTGACCCCTCTCTCCCTTTCTTCTTTGATCGTGTCCAGAACCCATGCGAACTTGAATGTGTCGCCCGCTCCAGTCTTCTCGGATTCTTTCGCGTACGCGTCGATTGTCTTCTGGTCGATGTATCCGGCGTCGAATAACAAGTGGCCCGTCAACGTACTTTTTCCATGGTCCACGTGTCCCATCACTATGAGGTTCAGGTGGGGCTTGTTGCTGGACACTTCTAGTTCATACTCCTACTCGTAATGAAACGAGAACATCGCCCCAGTCTTTATAAAAAGCCTTGTCCCTTCTAGACAAACCATTATCACGATAACCAACGCTGTAACTCTGCGTCCCGTCATTGTTCGAAGAAAGGTCTAAAAGTAGAGTTTCCCGCGCCCGCCAGTCATTCGAAGGCTAGCAACATCATGTTGGAAACAACGTCGAAGCAGGAGGCCGCCCCGGCCGGTATGGGGATGCAGAAAACACAGTACGACATGGCCGTTGAGCAATTCCAGCGCGCTGCTGATATTATGAAACTCGACCCTAACGTCCAAGAGATTCTCCGAAAACCAAGACGAATACTAAGCGTCAACTTCCCCGTCAAAATGGACGACGGAAGAATCCTCCTCTACCAAGGTTTCAGAAGCCAACACAATAACGCCCTGGGTCCCTACAAGGGAGGAATACGCTTCCACCCCAACGTCACAATCGATGAAGTAAAAGCGCTTTCCATGTGGATGACATGGAAGTGCGCGGTCGCAGGCGTCCCGTTCGGCGGGGCCAAAGGCGGAGTCACAGTCAACCCCAAACAGCTCTCCCACAGAGAGCTGGAAAACCTCTCGCGCTCTTTCTTCTCAATGATCAGCGAGATAGTCGGCCCATACCGCGACATTCCGGCCCCAGATGTCTACACAGACTCGCAGACGATGGCGTGGTTCATGGACGAGTACAGCAAGCAGGAGAAGAACAACGCATTCGCAGTAGTCACCGGAAAGCCGCTGATAATCGGCGGTTCACTCGGAAGGGATTCTGCGACCGGCCGTGGAGTTTCAATCACGATCGAAGAGGCTGCGCGCCACCTCAAGATTGACCTCAAGAAAGCAACGTGCGCAGTTCAAGGCTTCGGAAACGTCGGCTCCTGGGCGTTCGAGTTCCTCGAACAGGCCGGCGTCAAGGTTGTAGCAGTATCCGACTCAAGAGGCGGCGCGTACAAGAAGACAGGACTTTGGTTCAACGAGGTTGCAGCCTATAAGAAAAAGACCGGGTCAATTGTCAATCTACCGGGGTCACAACCCATAACTAACGAGGAACTTTTAGAGCTCGACGTTGACATTCTCGTACCCTCGGCTCTCGAAGACGTCATCACCCGCGACAACGCCAAGAGCATCAAGGCCAAGCTTATCGCGGAGGGTGCCAACGGGCCAACCACACCGGAAGCGGATGACATTCTCTTCAAGAACAACGTGACCGTAATTCCCGACATTCTCGCCAACTCCGGCGGCGTCAGCACAAGCTATCTAGAATGGGTCCAGAACCTCCAACACCTCTACTGGACCGCCGAGGAAGTGGACCATCGCCTCAAGACTATAATGGTCAAAGCATTCGCTGAAGCCTACAAGACGAGCCAAGAGTACAACGTTGACATGCGGACCGGCGCATACATCTACGCCATCGGCAAAGTCCGAGATGCGATGAAGATTCGCGGCTGGTTCTAGAACAAACCGTCTTCTCGCCGCCCTGCTCTAGTCGAGCAGCGCGGCCAATTTCTGTTCTTCTTCCGCCTCTTCCACCATAGCGTCTACTGCAAGCCTGTATGTAATCAGGTCCGAATCTCTCGTCTTGCCCGCAAGGCGCTGATAGAACTCGACAGCTGACCGTTCCAGCTTCAAACTATCCCTAATGATGAGCTTCAAGTCGTTCCCGCGACGGGGAGGATCATTGTATGGGTGGAAGCTCCTTTTCTCCCATTCTGAAGGCTTGGAGACAGGTATCCCTCCAAGCTGGACAATCCTCTGCATAACCATGGCCGCGTGTTTCCATTCCCCCTCCGCCATTTCCTCAAACATCTCAGACAGGGGAGGAGAGTTTATTCCACTTGCAATCCGACTGAAGTAGAGGTAGCGAAATGCAGCTAAAGTCTCGGCAGCTAACGCCTGGTTAAGATCCTCGAGAAGAGTCGTCTCCTTTTTGATAGACAATAGGTGTCGCCGAGCTTAACTTGCCGGAGTGTATTTCAGGCTTATTCTAAGCAGGAATTCCACCTCAATTTATAGCCGAGACAGTCCTAATCGGGCCGGCAATAGGCAAGGTGAGCCTCTCACGCGTTCAAACTCCAGATTCAGAACGGCCTCAGGGATAGGCCTGGGCCAAGACTTGAGGCTTCGACCCATGAGATTTTCCAACATATCCACAACCTCGAGACTGAGGGCGTTCCTAGAGATCGTTAGACTTCCAAATTGCTTGATGATCGGCTTGGCGGTCATCGTTGGCGAGTTTATCGGCCTCGGACGATTACCTTCATACACGGCTGCGACTTTCGGTTTCCTGACAGCGTCGCTCATGATGGCTGGAACCATGATCCTGAACGACATCTATGATGTTGAAGTCGACAGAGTCAACAATCCACAACGACCGATCCCATCAGGGAGACTCAAGAACCGTGGAGCATACCTCCTGGCGGTATCGTTCTCCGCAGTGAGCATTCTCTTTGCTGTACTCCTAGGGCCTTGGACCGCGCTTACAGGGCTTCTCGCACTGGGCCTGATGACGTACTACAATACTGGCGGCAAACGAACAGGTCTTCCAGGCAACCTCGTGGTAAGTTTCAATGTTGCCCTCCCCTTCTTCTATGGGGGGCTCGCGGTAGGCTCTCTCACAGTTCTCCTCTATGTCTTCTCAGTTCTCGCTTTTCTCGCAAATCTCGGCCGAGAAATAGCGAAGGGGATCCCTGATGTCCAAGGAGACCGAGCCCTTGGGGTTCGAACACTGGCCGTCTCTGCCGGACCGAAAAAGGCGGCAACTGCGTCCGCGTCAATGTTCCTCGCAGCTGTTGTGTTGAGCTTGCTCCCCCCGATAGCTGGCCGGCTATCAATCCTATACTTCCCAGTGATCTCGTTGGCCGATGCGGGATTCGCCTATTCCTCCTACCGTTTGCTTGTTAATCAGACGCCGAAGAGCGTTCGGAAGACTAAGACGATGGTTCTGCTTTGGATGCTGCTGGGACTGGTCGGTTTTTTGCTCGGCGGATTCAGCTTCTAGTCTTCGACATTTCTGCGACAAGCTCTTTTGCCCGGTCCAGGCGAACCTTCTTCTCAGCTATCATCTTGTCAGAGACAAGGTCGACCATGTCCCCGTCAGCCCCGGCCATAACCGCGATGTTTCGCGCGTGCAAGGACATGTGTCCACGCTGAATCCCCTCTGCGGCAAGGGCCCGCAAAGCCGCGAGGTTCTGGGCTAGGCCCACAGCGGCCATCACCTCCCCCAGTTCTCGTGCGCTCTTCGCTCCGAGAATCTTGAGGCACACTTTGGCGAGCGGATGGACGGAGGTTATTCCTCCAATGATTCCCAATGCTGCAGGAAACTCGATGAAACCCCCCAAGTCGCCATTGTCGTCCTTGTGCCAGGTGGTAAGCGGCGAATAATGTCCTGACCTGGCCGCGTAAGCGTGGGCTCCGGCTTCGATCGCCCGAGTATCGTTTCCCGTGGCCATACAAACGCCGGCAATCCCATTCATGACACCCTTATTGTGAGTGGCGCACCGGTACGGGTCGGCTGCGGCGAAAGCATACGCGTCAACAATTCCATCCACAACCTCCTCTCCGCCGAGAGCTTCCTTCGAAACACTGGCTGTAGCCCGGGCGAGACGACGGTCGGCGAGGTTTGAGATGATGCGAAGATTAGCTCGCCCCTTTGAGAACCGTTCCATTAATGGAGCCACTGCCTCTGCCATCGTGTTGACAACGTTTGCTCCCATCGCATCGCGGCAGTCTATGATCAACTCCGCAATCACCATTGTTCCGGTTAGACTCGGGAGAATTCTGACCCTCAGATCCTTGGCTCCGCCTCCCATAGAGACCAGAGTCGGATCCTGCTGATTCGCCTTCTGGAGAATCTCGGCTTTACCCGCAAGAATCTGCCTCTCAGCCTCCCTCGGATAGGGACAGTTGACGAGTTGGACCTGACCGACCATCAACGGCTCGGTACTCGTCGCTTTGAAACCCCCACGTTGACGCACCATCTTGGCCGCGTTGCTTGCCGCAGCAACGACTGATGGCTCCTCAATTGCCATAGGTACAAGATAATCTCGGTTATTGACGAGGAAGTTGACCGCGATTCCAATTGGCATTGGAAAAACCCCCACGACGTTCTCAATCATCCTCTCAGCGGACCCGAATGGAAGAGTTCCCGTTTTCAATATGTGAACATCCTCGTCTGTGAGGCCAGAGAAGTCTTTGATGAGCTTCAGTCTCTCGTCCTGCGAGAGCTTGTAGAACGAGGCTATACCAGAAGTCTTCTTCACAGCGCGGGCCTGCACTTTCGACCCTCAGCGCTTTCTTTTCGCGTATTCGTCCGGGTTAAAGCCCCGTGCGTCGAGCCACTCGCGTGTCAGGCCTCGTATTACAGCAGGGGATGTCTGCAACTCCGCCACGTTCCTCGACCCTGTGAGAAACATTGCTGTCCGAAGCTCCAAGAGAATAGTTTGCAGCCTCTCCGTGACCTCCTCTACCCCACCAGGGGTAGACTTGAGGAAGGGCAATGCCAGCCCGAAGGCATCAGCGCCCAGTGCTAGAGCTTTGGCTCCGTGCAAGCCGTTTCTCACTCCCCCGGACGCTATTACGGTGAGATGGGTTGAATGGGAAACCTCGACAACGCTTGCAACTGTGGGTATTCCCCAGTCCCAGAACACCTCACCCACTTTCTCGTGGATCTGTGAGGACTGCTCCCGCGCCCGGTAGTATTCCACTGCTGCCCAGCTTGTCCCACCGGCCCCAGCCACATCTATTGCCTTTACTCCCGCCTTCTCAGCAAACTCAGCAGTCTCGTGTGAGAATCCTGCACCAGTTTCCTTCAGCACGATCGGAACACCCAGTTGTTCCGCCCCTTCACGAATCTTGTCCATCGCCCCCCTAAACAGCGGTTCACCCTCAACCTGGACGCATTCTTGCACGCCGTTGAGGTGAACATACAACGCATCAGCATCAACCATCTCTACAGCCTTCCTCATCTCTTTCAGCCCATATCCCTTGACAAGTTGCGGTGCGCCAATGTTGGCGAATACGAGAGCGTCAGGGGCCTTGTCGCGAACCACCCTGTAAGTGTAAGCCAGCTCCGGCTTTTCAATTCCGGCTCTCTGGCTACCCACGCCTATGGCGATTTTCAGCTCTTGGGCCGCTTGCCCAAGTATCTCGTTCAGCCTTGCGGCCGCCGCGGTCCCACCTGTCATTGATTCGATAACCAAGGGCGCTGAGAGTTCGTGGTCGAAAAGTCTCACTGAAAGGTCAACATCATCCCGATTTATCGCGGGGAGGGCGTTGTGGACTAGTTCCACATCATCGAATCCAGTTTTCTTTGTCCTGAACTGGACATCCTGCTGCATGGTGGTTTCTATGTGGCTTCGCTTCCTCCGCTCAGTCTCCGCCTCCGCCGACGCCACGGGCCTCACACGCTACCTCCGCTCAGCCTATTTGAGTGCTCGCCACCGCTCCACACCACGACACCGTCAGAGTCCATGCCCACCTTGTAGACCATCCCCCCACTCTGCCGAAGTGCCTTGCCTATTTTCGTCTCACTCTTAGAGTCCCTGCAGACCGCTATGATGCAGCCTCCTCCTCCCGCGCCGGTCAGCTTGGCGCCGAGAGCTCCCGCCTTCAACGCCACCCCGATCAAGTGGTTAAGAGTCGGATTGGACACCCCAATGTTGACAAGCAATTCCTGGTTTCTGTTCAACAAGATGCCAAGCTCCTCACCATCGCCATGTTTCAATGCCCGAGCCGCTCCCAAGGAAATTCTGGAGGCGTCAGCAACATGGCTTTCGAACAATGTCTTCTCAGACTCAGACTTTCGAATAACCGCTCTGACAAGACTGCCTGTTGAGCGGTGGATCCCACTGTCGCAGACAAGAATTCTCGGAACCCAACTAATGTTCAAGGCTTTGACAATGTCGGGTTTTCTGAAGGTCAGGACCCCACCCGTCGCGCACGTTGAATGGTCCACTCCAGATGGCTTGCCGTGCAAATAGCTCTCAGGCGTGAAGGCAACTTTGATGATGTCGTCTACCGAGAGCTTTACTCCTTGAGACTGTGCTGTCGCGGCGATAATGGCTACGCTCGCTGCTGCGGAGGAACCTAGTCCCGCGCCAATCGGAATGCCGCACTCCACCTCGACACGGACCCCAGCGAGCTTCCTGCCAACGTAGGCCAGCGCCTCTCTTGCCGCAAGCCGTAGGGGTTCCAGCAATCGTGCAGTGTCCTTGACCGCTTCACCTGGCCCTTCCTTACCAGCGAGGTCCATAGGAATGTCCGCTGTCACGTCTATCGTTCCAGCCCAACCCCGCGACACGCCAGCGTATGTGTAGAGGTTTATCGCCATGGCAACGGCTGGGGCACCGAGCACTACAAAGTGTTCTCCTGTGAGAATTATTTTTCCAGGGGCCCTAGCTCTGGCTGACGTGCTGGACTGAATGGTCCTCGAAGCTTGTCACTTCGTAAACGCGGCCGCTGCGTAGCCTACAACAGCTTCCTTGTCCCCGGTAACGTCGCCACTTGTGTGGTACGCCAGGAGCTCACCGTTCCGGGCGCCGAGTATTTTAGCCGCGTGTATCATTGCTGTTATTGGTCCGTAACCACAAGCCGTAATCCGCTTCGCCTCAATCGTTCGCTGGAACCCTTTCTCGTCCATGGCTAAAGCGGCGCCCAGCGCCTCCTTGTCTCTGGCAACGGCTTTGGCTTGGGGCTCGTAGTGCGTCCAGTCCGAAGACGCGATCACAACAACCCCTTCCTCACCAATTGCGTCTCCCACGGCTTCGCCGACATCGACGCTGGTCTGGAGGTCCTGTAGTCCCATGCATATGGGGACAAAGCGGAACAACCGAGGGAAAATGAACTGGAGAAACGGAAGCTGGACTTCTATTGAATGCTCGTTTCTGTGGGCCTCCTCCTCCACGTCAATGAGGCCCGATCTCTTGACGATTTTTCCAGCAAGCTCGGAATCTAGCTGGACGTCTCCGAGAGGCGTGCCCCACGCTCCGTTCGTCATTGTCGAGACTGGACTGCCGTAGCCAGTGTGGTTCGGTCCGAGGATCACGACGGATGGCCTCGGCCCCGCCGATGCCAGCTTGTAATAGCTATGGGCCGCGACTGGGCCGGAGTACGTGTAGCCTGCGTGAGGAACGATGAGCCCGATAAGCCCCTTGTCAGTTGCCGACGGTACTGACGGTATGCCTCTGGGTCCTAGTTGATGGAGGAAGCATTGGTGTATCTGGGTGCGAAGCGCTCCATCACTGTCCTCGTAGAAAGCACCTGCTCGAGCTGGAGGCCGTGTTTTCACATTTCTCCACCGCCACGTCCCATGGGCATGGCGGCGAGCTTAGTCTCGAAATCGTCGACAGTTGACGTTAGTGTCCCGTCTTGGGACAGCTCTCCACGTTCTCTCAACACCTGGCGGGCGAGGAGCCAGTAGACAACCGCGAGAGCCCTTCGACCTTTATTGTTGACGGGAATGACAAAGTCCACTCCTGAAAACACGTTGTCAGTATCGCAAAGGGCAATCACGGGAACACCGACAGACGTTGCCTCTTTGATCGCCTGCCAGTCCGCCCTCGGGTCGGTAACGAGCACCACCTGGGGCTCGACGTGTTTGGGCTGTAAAGGGTTAGAGATAAGCCCAGGCATGAACCTTCCCACAATCGGCATGATCTTGGTCAGCTCCGCGAGTTTTTCGACAGGGACTTTGCCGTAGAGCCGTGACGATACGGCGAGGACGCGAGATGGCTCGAAGCGGGCTATGAACTTGGCGGCTATCCGAATCTTCTCGTTTGTATCGCCAATGTTGAGGATGAACAGTCCATCGGGGCGAACCCGGAAAATGTACTTCTCCATGTCGACTGTCTTGATTCGTGTTCCGATGTGGAGGCCGGCGGCGAGCAATTCTTCTAGCGAGAGGAGGAGGTTCTCCGCTCGTGGGATTGCTTCCCTTTCCTCTATGTCCTGGCTCTCCAACATGCTACCTCTACACTATCTCGCTTCGTCTTCTGGCTGTGACTTGGGAGAAACGTAGGAACTCGTCAATTATCTCCACGTGCGTGATCATCATCCGCCTGCAACAATACCGTCGCAGGCCTAGCTCATCCAAGACCTTCTGAGCCCGGTCCCCAGCCCGAACCCTCTGGCTGAAGGTCTCCCACTTGTCCCCTATCAGCTTTCCACAAGTGAAACATCTGACCGGGATGATCATTGTCTCTTGTTTCTACCTGTAGGATTTCTGTTTTCTTCTTCGCGCGCTTGGCCCGCCGAACTTCTTGGGCTCTGACATTCTCTGGTCTCCAGCTAGCATGACTCTGTCGAAGGCTTGGAAGCTCTTCCGGAGTTCACTACTCTTAGTCCAACTCACGAGGCCCCGAGCGACAGCAATGCGCGTAGCCTCGGCTTGGCCCATTACTCCTCCCCCGTCGACGCTGACCTTGACGTCGACACTTTTGGCACGATCGCCGGCGACGATGAGCGGCTCCATTATCTTCATCCGGGCAAATTCGGGCGTCAGACTTTCAATTGTGTAGTCGTTCACCCAAAGACGGCCCTTTCCTGGCCTCACAATCGCTTTTGCAATGGCTGTCTTTCGCTTTCCCGTCTCCAATACAGTTTTCTTCTTCTCGCTTAAGCCCACACGCCCCCGATCTCCTCCGCCAACTGCTGAATCGTCACATATGGGACTCTAAGTTTCGAAGCATCAGCATCCCCAATTCTTGCGGCCGATTTTCCAGCATAGTCGGGGGGCGTTCCTATGTAGACCTTCACCCTCCGAAAGGCTTCCTTGCCCCTAGTTTTTTTCCAAGGGAGCATCCCTCGGACGACCCTCCTCACGTAGTTGTCCGGTCGTCGAGGATGAGTCGGCGCTTTGTCCTGGCTCGCTAGGGTCCTTGTCTTCAGTTTCATCTTTGCCCGTGCGAGCACCCTTGCCTTCGTTCCTGAGATGACCGCTCTTTCCGCGTTCAACACAACAACACGCTTCCCATCTAACGCCATCCGGGCCACGTGGGTTGCCATTCTCCCAAGAATCAGGTTCGTAGCGTCAACAATTTCTTCAGAACTGGGCTCGGCGACGATTCTCCTCTTCAATTCTGGCCAATCCCTCCGAGGCCTTCCTCGAACCCTAGGGTTTTCTGGCTGATTATCCTGGCAGCCTGCAAAACCAGTTTCTCGGGTGGAAGTGTACCGGTTGACTCAACAAGGAAATTGAAAGTGCGAGTTTTTGGGTCATAGCTGTAGGTCGCAGCTGACACCGGCTGCCATTTTGCGTGTACTCTTCCCCGTCCCAGTCTCGCATACGCCTCTAGCTTGATGCGTTGACCCTGCGTCAGCTTGACAATAGGTATCTTGTCCGAGACAGGCCTCACATCCGGGTTCTCCGGCTTCAGCTGAGAAGAGTACACTACTTCGGAGGCCTCGGAAGCCTCTATCTCTAAGGACAGAGAAGCCCTGCATTTCTCGCAACCAAGCTCGCTCTTGCAACTGCACTCTTCAGGAAGGTTGTAGGACTGGTCTGTCGTAACAGGGACGAGCCCAAGCCGGTGGGCCAAAATCTCATCGTACATTACTGAATTGTTCTCGAGAACCATGACGTCGTCAATTGCCATGATCGGAACCTCAGAGATCATTATTCTCCGGAGGGCGTTCGCGAATGCTGTCGATGCGTCGGATAGGATGAAGCGTAGGGTCTCGGGTTCCCTTGTCAGGATCTTGATGTCCATGCCGCTTTCATGCTTCCGAAATGAAGGTGGCTTGCGCGAGCCGGCGGACTTTATTTAAAGATAACGGAGAATAAGCGCGCTATTCGAACATGATAATCGACGGTTCAAGTGGATTGACTGATCAGCTCCTCGTCACGATCGGCATTCTATTGATAGTCGCCGGTCTAATTCTTGCATCTGTTTCAATCATCCTCCTGTCTCAGCGGGCAGGGAATAGTCGTGGAAGAGGAGGTGCAGTGATTGTCATCGGTCCTTTCCCCATTGTACTTGGAAGCGACAAGGAAGCCGCGCAGTCCCTCCTCCTCCTGGCTGTAATCTTCGTGGTCACCTTAATCGCGCTATTTCTCTTGCAAATCGTCTAGAGGATTCAATAACGACTGTTAGTGCCTGCGAGCTTTGCGATATCAACCGGCAGTGGATGTGTGCCAGACGTGTGGTTCACTCGTACGCTCCGACTGTCACGAATGTACGAGCTGCCGAAAGTGCAGTGAAAAGCTCGATGCGCGCAACCCCCATGAAATGGGTATTCTGCGTGGGTCTAGGTTTCTCATTCTGGCCGCCTTTCTGTTGATTTTCGCAGGAGTAATCCTGGTCTCCCTCGGATCTACATCTGGCGCACAGAGAGTCGGCGGCGGATGCGTCTTCTGGCCCTTTCCCTTGATAATCAGCTGCGGGTTTGGTTCAAACAGCACGCCTCTTCTCATATTCGGTATTCTCGCCGCAGGTTTCCTGATTGCAACGTTGTTCTTCTGGTACCAGGCCTTCCGGAAGAAATCTCCTGAATAGACAACTCTCCTGCGATGGAGGCAAGATCCCTCAGTCGCTGGCCGTCCTACCAGGAGACTCGAGAGAAATTCCCGACTCTCAACGGACTCGGCTACGAAAACTTGACAGTTATCAGTATTCCGAAATACAGCCCGGCGAAACCGATGGCGATTGCCACCGGTGGAAAGGCCAGCACTGTCCCGACAAACTCGAAAAGATCCTCGACAAATCTCAGCAATGTGTAAATCGCTAGCGTCGCGATAATGAAGACCACGACGAGAATGGTCGTATCTATCGAAGGTACTAACGTTTTCAAGTACGCCGAGATCAAAAGTCCAACCCCTAGGCCGATAAGCGATCCCCAGCGAATATTCCTAATGGGCCTCGACACCAGCAATATCCCAACAACCCCCATGACCGGTAGAAAGTAGGCCAAGTATAGCCCGGCACTGTTCAAGCCCGTCGCTGACGGAACTGAGAAGATGTTTGTCAGAAAGGTGAGCCCTAGTGCTACTTCAGCTGCAACGATAACGCATACGATCCCGACGAAGAAGCCGACCACCGAGAAGAACCGAGACAATGCGTGGGAGACCCATTTGAAGAGCGGGGCACACCCGCAGACTCCAGCTGCAATCAGCAGATAGCCTACCGAAACAGCCAATGGGAATCGGTCACGGAGGGAAGTGGTTATGCTTAAGTGGATTGTTACGGCTGCTTATCTTCAGTCTCGGCCGGTGTCTCTTCCTCAGGCTCCAGGATTTCTATGGGCTGCTCCGTCTGGACAATCGCCTTAATCTCGGGGGGGACATCGGGCAGCACCGGACCAGCCGGTACGGCGGGAGCTACCTCCTCAATCAACCGCGTTATCCTTTTCGCCCCGGGGGCGGCACGGGCAGGGTGTTGCGCATTGTTTAAAGCGCTTCTCGCATGAAACGCGACTCTCGACTCTTCATCCCTCTTGACGAAGTAACCGGGCACAGATACAATCTGCCCAGCTATGCTGACATGGCCATGTGTCACGAACTGACGTGCCTGGTGAATAGTCCGGGACAGGCCGGACTTGAACACTATTGTCTGAAGCCTTCGCTCCATCAAATCCTTCACATTAAGGTCAAGAATGTTATCCACGCTCGCCGACTCGGATAGGAGACCCAACCGGGCAAGGCGGCCAAGATACTGCGTCTCTAGGCGGGCCCGCTGCTCTTCGGGAGCTCCCAAGAGAGTCCTCGCAATTCCCCTGATCTCGGATAGCATCGTTTCCTGATGCCGCAGCTCTCTTTTGTTCCGGAGTCCGTACTCTCCGAGCAGCCGAAGTTCTTCCTCCAATTGTTCTTTGCGCCAAGGATGACGAGGAGTCGCGTATGTCTTCCTCGCCTTTCGAGGGTCACCCATACTTGCGGTTACTCCTGCTTACTTTTTCTCTTCTCCCTTCTTCTCAGCGGCCCTCGCGGCCTCCATCAAGACTTTCTTCTTAACGCCGACGGCCTTGCCACTGCGTCCAGTAGTCCGCGTCCTCTGGCCTCGCACCTTCAATCCTAAAGAGTGCCTGATTCCCTTCCAGCTGCGAATGTCTTTCATGAGGTCAAGGTCTGCTTTTGTCCTGAGGGCAAGATCTGGACCTACAAGATGCATGTCGCGTCCCGAGTCGAGGTCTTTGCGCCTGTTGAAGAGCCTACTTGGAATACCATGCTTCGCAGGATCCCGGATAGCATCCTCAAGCTTTGATAGCTCCCCCTCTGAAAGGGAGCCCATACGCGCGTCTGGGTTGATTCTGGTCGCTTTTACAACCGCCTGGGCGTAGTTGTGCCCTACCCCTCGTATCTTGCTGAGCCCAAACGCGACCTTCTTAGTCCCGTCTACGTCAGTTCCCATGAGTCGAAGTATGAGTCGGAATTCTCTCGACAAGCCTGGGTATCAGCGATAATCGGGTGGGTTGACCGTGTGTAATTTAACGTTTCCACTCTCGGAGCCCGGTTTTTGGGCACGGTTCCGGGACCGTCCCTCGACAAATCCACTCGCCAGGCAGATGTTTGAGGATCTCTGACTCTCCGTGGCCAAGTTCTCCGGCGAAAATTCTTCGCCAATTTCTCTTTCCGCTTTGTTGTTGCTGTGTTCGCCTTTTTTCTCCGCGGTGAAAAAGTTCGCCTGACGAAATTTTTCTCCGCTGGCCGATTTTTTTCTCTCCGGAAAAAATTACTCCTGCGTCTAGTTGTCGTGTAAACAATTCTTAAATAGAGAATGACAGTGGAAACATAGTAGCACCGAAAAATTTCTGTGAGAAAAAACTCTACAAATGTTCGGACCACATCTGACTCTTGATTTGTCGGAGTGCAACCCTCGAAAGCTCTCCGACCTTACTTACATCTACAACCTCCTAGACGAACTTCCGGACGTAATCGGGATGCACAAAATCACCCCTCCATACACTTTCGTGTACCGGCCCACGCACAATCCTGGCGAGTGGGGGATCAGCGGCTTTGTCATCATAGCTGAAAGCCACGTTAGTATTCACACCTTCCCCGACAACGGGCATGCCTTCGTAGACATTTTCAGCTGCAAACAGTTCGACCTTCACAAGGCGATGAACTTCGTAGTGTCGAGTCTGGAGGCTAGGAGAGCCGACAAGAAAATCTCCGGGCGCGGCAAGGAATACCCCCGCGAAATTGAGAGTGCGAGGGAAATAGTGGCACGCTCTAGGCCGACGCTAAGACACTAACCGCTCGAGACTCTCGAGGGGGGCGCCCCTAATGGGCAAGGAGGGCTCATGACTCAACAGGGAACTACGAACGAGACCCTAGCCTCCAACCGTACAAACCGAATCATTACTAACCTGTTTCCCAAAGATGAAAATAGTGCGTCGGAAGACATCCCTCCGAGCCGGGATTCCGGAGCCTGGTACCGGGCAGTCTGCGATGAAGCAGGCCCAAGCCTGGAAAATCAGGGCGACTGTTAGCCTGTGGCCCCTTGGGCCGCGTGGGTTCAAATCCCACTCCCGGCGCCACAACCCTCCTACCTGCTTTCCATATTCCCATTGAAAACCACGTTACCGGATACGTTGCTTCCAGAGTCTCCGGCCGCACTAGGGTCAAGTGCCTGTCCGGCTTCGACGATTCATCTATCACGTTTGGGTCTCCAGTCCTAATTACGGAGCTGCTCCCGGGAGGGACCTCGGACGGATAGTTTTTCTTGGGTCTGGTTTGTGTCTTCGATGAATGATCGTGCGTGTTTCCTCTCCTTGAGAACGTCATTCGAGTAACTGCGTCTCAAGTAATTAGGCCCGAGCGGGGAAGGTGACTTGAGAAGAGATGAGAACGAGAGTGGCGGTGGGTGCGGACCAGCCAAGCCCTTGACGGGCGAATGGCAAGTGTCCGTTCCCGGGGGACGCCACTCGTGACACACTTAGGCGTCGAAAATTGTTCTAACTCTGTCGTTACCCGTGAACGGGATGGCGCGTAACGATTCTCAGGCTTCACCAATCCGACAAAGGGCACGATTTTAAGTGGCCAACCCCCCATTCGTTAGGCTGCCTATGGAACGATGCGCAGTCTGCGGTGCGGAAGAGTTCATTCCGTACATATGCCGCTACTGCGGAAGTGTTCACTGTGTCTATCATAGACTTCCAGAGAATCACGAATGCCCAAACATCGACCAGGCCAGAGCGCCAAGACCCATTATCCGTGTTGACAGGCCACGTGCTGCTGGAACAATTCGGCTTTTGAAGACTCATCGGCTCGCGAAAATCCCCGTTCGAGAGCTAGCAGCCCTGCTTACCGCGCTGCTTGTTCTAGGCATCAGTTTCTCCCTCCGGTTCTTCGAATCGGTAACCCTCATCCAGTCGCTCGAGATTTTCTTGCTGATGCTTATTGTGGTGGGAACGGGGTTCTTGGGACACGAGCTGGCTCACAAGTTCGCTGCGGAAAGATATGGATGCTTGGCCGAATTCAAACTCTGGACTTATGGTGCAGTAATGGCGCTCCTCTTTGCCTTTGTCAGCTCAGGGAGGTTCATATTCGCCGCGCCGGGCGCTGTGTACATTGCCTCACGGGCCGGATACTTCGGAGAGGGAATCGACCGAAAGTCCAATGGACTAGTCTCGCTCGCCGGGCCTATTGTCAACGTCATTGTCGCCACCATCTTTGGCGTGACACTTCTCGTTGCGACGACTCTTGGAGTCCACGACCTCACGATCCCCGCGGCTTGTCTTAACTGCCAGCAATTCAGGTTCCTGCAGTCTGGAGTTGCTCTCAACATCTGGCTAGGAGCATTCAACATGCTGCCAATTTTCATTCTCGACGGACAGAAAGTCATGAGCTGGGACAAGCGAATCTGGGCGGCCGTTTCAGTTCCCCTATGGGTTGCAACCTTGGCCATTCTCTTCTTCCAACTTATCTAGCTCACGCTTCTAGCGCAGAACACTTCTCCCGTAGAACCGATATTGTTGCCCGCATTTCTGACAGGTAACCTCGTTCTCAGCGTCCGGATCCACTCTTACGACAATTTCCTCTCCGCAGTTGCACATGAACGAAACCTCATTCTCGCTCAGAAACAGCCAGCCCTATGTTAGCATCAAGGCTCTTTCCTTCGTCTTCCACATCCTGGGGTAGACCTCCGGGGGCATAACGACTCTGAGGGTTTTCGCGGCCAGACCCTTCTCCGCTTCCAGAACCTGTTCCGTGCTCATAAGGGCCTTGGACAAGGCGACAAGTTCTCCTTTCAGCGTGAAAAGTGCGACGGCGGAGTTTTGTCGTATGCCCTCAGTGAGCCTAACCACTCCTGGCACTGCTAGGTCGGCTCCATGGCATACTGCGCTGACGGCACTGTCTCGAATGTAAATCTTGGAAATGTGCCGGAATGCTGCTTCCATCGGAACGATTATTCGGCGTGCTAGCTCTTCACGGTCTGCTCCCGAGGATTGAGACAGTTTGAGCACGTCGTACAGGGTGGAGATTGTGTCCTCGGTGAACGAGCCGGCACGGACTCGTCGGAGTTCTCGCATGTGTGCTCCGACCTGCAAAACCTCCCCCGCATCGTAGACCAGCTTACGTATGTATGTGCCCGCTTGGCAGCTGACGCGGAATAGGACCTGGCGCCCGTCGACCTCGATGTCTTTTATCGAGTAAATCCGTCGCTTTCTTACTTCGCGTTTGACTGCGGCCCTCACTGGAGGCTTCTGGTAGATGTCATCGACAAACTCCTCCAATGTCCTAAGGAGTTGTTTACTGTCGACGTCGCCGTGAAGTGTCATAAGGCAGACGTACTCTTTTCCGGTTATGAGGAAGGCTTGGATTGTTTTCGTGGCATCTTCTAGGGCGAGGGGTAGCACGCCGGTAACCATTGGATTGCTCCGGCCCAGGTTTCGGCCTCTAGAGTTCCACCGTGGCCGGCATGCTTCAATCGCAGCAGTCGTTTCACCCACGCGACGACCTCGTGGCTGGACGGGCCCGAGGGTTTGTCCAAGTTGATCAGTCCGAACCTGATGTGTTGGTCCAGTGTTCGTTTCTCAGGCAGGCAGCCGTAGGACGGGTCTGTTTCTTCCTCGATCTTGACTTGCTCCTTTCGCGTTCTTTCCCATGAGGGCGTTTGAGACACTTTGATATCACGTGAAAGCAGAGTCTTGTTGTCTTTAAACGTGGGCTAGGCCGGGGCGGCCTCTTCTTCCGGAAGAGATTGTTTGCCTGGTTAGGAGGCTGCGACCGTGATCTGCTTGGGCGTAACGATTTCCTTCAGAAAACTGGCTTTCTTCGCCTTTTCCGCAATCTTGACAACGTCCTCGTCGGAGGCACCCTTCTTTATGTCGATGCTTTCGTCTGTTGGCTCCAAGTGTTTGACATTGGTTCTGCGCCTCTTGATTCCGCTAATCTTTTTGGGTCCTGTTATCAAAACGAAGTTCTTGTCGACCACGTCGACAATGACACATTTTCTGCCTGCCTCGCGGCCGAAGAGCTTGACGCAGATTCTTCCTACTTCTATGCTTGGCATGGACCGTTCTACCTTAAAGCGGGACGTGCGGGCGAGGAAGTTCTCATTTAAGCCTTCTTTGTTCTACGCGCCTTGTTGTCTCTCACGGAGATGGCTAGGGTTAGAAGCACCTTCTCGGTGTCTGCTTGAGGCAGAAAACTCGTGTCCAGTATAATGTGGTAAATGGTTCGGTCTTCTAGTCTTAGCCCGTAGTGTTTCTTGTACCGCTCGTTCTGAACCTTCTCTCGCTGTAGAGTCAGTTTTCTCGCTTCTTCAATGCCCATCCGATCTCTTTCGGCGATTCTCTCGAATCGGATGTTTTCGGGGGCAGTCAGATAGATCCGTAGGTCTGCAACTTCTCTGAGGACCCATCCGGTGAGTTGTCCATCAATTACGAGGTCTCCTTTCTCTGCCTCCTTCATTGTCTCTTCGTCGACGACACGGTCGATGGCAGGGTCTTCCGCTGCTAATTGTCCGAATTGTTCTAGTGAGTAGCCTTTTTCTTTGGCTAGTTTACGAAAGAGCTGTCCTGCTGATACGTGACGAAGGCCAAGTGCGCTGGCCAGCTTGGCCGCGTAGGTGGACTTTCCAGTTCCGTGTGGCCCGCTGACGGTTATGATCATTTACTTGTGCTGGCAGAGCGGACGAGTTGTCTGATCTCAGAGGTGAGACAGTTTCCACAGAGGACCCCTGCGTAGGGTCTTGTGGGCCTCCTGCTGCTTGCCGGGAGTCCTGCACGCTTTGAGATGACTCCGTGAAGCTGGGCTCCACATCTTGAGCATGTTGGCCTAGAGTGAGCGCGTGGTTGAAAATGGAGGGTTCTCTTTCCTGATGGAAGTCTCACTTTCACGTGTCGTCTTCTGTGTCCTCTCTGTGACGGTTTTGTCATTGTTGGGTCCCTGTTAGCGAGTAGGTTTGGACGCCGAAAAGCCGGGATATAGGTATGCTGATGGCGAAGGAGCAGAGAAAGTACCAGTAGACGAGGCTGAAGACTGCTATGCCTGAGCTGAAGCCTGCTGTCGGTTCAACGGTAGCTCCAGGGATGGCGATGGGTGAGTAGCCGACCGGGGCTCCCCCGAAGACGCTCAAGAGCGAATAGTAGAGCAACAGGAGGGGAGCGAATGTTATGAGTGTTGTTTTCATCTGTTCAAAGCTCGCTCTCGAACTCATTTTTACCATCGCGGACTGTTTCTTCATTAGCTTGTCTAGTGTCTTCTCATCTTTCTCTTTTCGCGCCTTGTTTACCGATTTTGTCCAGGCCATGTACTCCTTTCGAGAGTTTGCGACCATCTTGTAGTCCACTAGGAACCTGTTCGCGCTGTTCGTCAAGAGAGCGAGCAGGATTGCCGCCCCGATTATGATCAGAGTGGACGCGGGTGTACAGGGATGGCCGGTGGCGGCCTGCGGGCAGGCGACCCGGAACGGTGTAGCTAGGAAGATTATGATATCGTCGATGAACGACAATGGTTTATCTCAGCTTTTGTATTATCTTCAGCAGGTCCTCTGCAGTCTGGTGCTGTTGGCCCTCCTCGTTGTTGACTATTTGAATTGGGATGCCTGCTATGACGGCGTTGGCGCTGGCCATGTATCTGGACCATTCGAGGTCCGCTTGGACGTTGTTGACTTCGTGGGCTTCGCGTTCGCGGCCGGCGTCTTGGCTTCGTCTCTTGGCGACCTGTTCAGGTGTGGCTTCGATGAGGACAATTAGGTCTGGTTGGAGCGCGTCTAGTACTCTTTTGGGGGTTCCGGGCCAGAGCCCGTCGACTGTTCTGACGAACATGTGTGTGTCGACTACTAGGCCGTTGTTTCCTCTCATCCTTGATATGGTTCGGGCGGCTTGTTGTTGGATTCGGGTTTGTAGGTCTAGATCTTGCTTGCGCATGTGGTCTCGGTGGAGGTCTATTCCCCTCTTTTTGAAAATCCGGTTCATGATGTCGCCGAAGTTGACGACTTTTACCGGGATGTGTTTCTCGCTGCTGATGGTTTCGAGTTCTTGGAGAACGGTGGTTTTGCCTACCCCTGGTATCCCTGCGACTATTACCTTGGCGGGCAGGGCCGTGTCACTGTCCGAGCACGGACTTGACGCCCGGGTATATCTCGGTGATTCTCTCCTTGACTAGTATCTGATAGTATTGCTCGATGATGCCGACTGTTAGGAGGATGCCGGTTCCGGTGCCAAAGGCGCCAAGGAAGTCTGCGCTAGCGGCGATGAGACCGATTATGATTCCGCCAAGTATGGTTACTGTTGGTATGTAACGGTCGAGGATTTGGCGTATGGGGACGCCGGATCTTCTGAAGCCTTCTACTTGCATTCCGGAGTCGATTAGTTGTTTGGCTACTGTTTTGGAGTCCATTCCTCCTACTTCGACCCATGTGACGGCGAAGAAGACGCAGGCTAGGACGAATATTCCCGCGTAGATTCCTGCTCTCAAAGGGTCTGACAGGACGCTGCTGAAGCCTCCGAGCTGGTGCGGGGCGAAAGTGTAGTATGCTAGGCCCTGGGTTGGTACTAGTTGACCGCTTCCGCTTTGTGACTGGGTGAAGCAGCCGGGTACTAGTCCTAGCCAGAAGTTGCTGCATTGGGCGTTGTACCGGTTGAAGACGAGCTGGCCGATGAAGTAGATGTTTCCGAAGAGGGCTGCTGCGAAGATGACTGGTATGTTGCTGACGTAGAAGAGCTTGATCGGGAATTGGCCGCGGTAGCCTCGGTAGCGGGCATATGAGACTGGGATTTCTACGCGTAGCCCGTTGAGGTAGATGACGATGGCGAAGACGAGGATTGTTGTGAGGAAGCCTAGCATGTCTGGCAGGTTGCCGCCTCGGTAGAGAGCTCCCTCCCAGGAGGTGTAGCTTGCGACGTTGAAGCCTGGTGCTAGGATTGACTGGAAGAAGGCGAGGATGGCGCCTAGGTACTTGTGGTCTGTGACGGGGCTTATTGGTCCGATGCTGTCCCAGATGATGCTCTGGGCGACGCCTGCGGCTATGAAGAGGCTGATGCCGCTTCCGAAGCCCCATTTCTTCTGGAGCATTTCGTCTAGTAGTATGATGACTATGCCGGCGATGACTAGTTGGACTATGATTAGAAATTCTCCCTGGAGTGTTGGTGCGACTCCGTTGCGGGTGTAAGCTCCTCCGATGAGGAAGGCTAAGCCCTCGAATATTGTCATGAAGACGCTGAGGACCTTGCTGGCGCCGGTGAAGAGCGAGCGGTCGTCCGGGTTTGTGAAGTCGACGTTGACCATTTTCGAGCCTGATAGGACTTGGAGTATGAGCCCGGCTGTGACGATTGGTCCGATTCCTAGCTCGACGAGTGTTCCTCGTTGGCTGGCGAATATGACGCGTAGGGGCCCAAACGGGTCGCTCAAGCCTGTCTGGGAGCCAGTGGGTCTAGGGATTCCGAAGATAGGCGTCTCGGACATTATCAGATAGACGACTAGTGCTAACGCGGTCCAGATCAGCTTCTCTGTGAAGCCTACTTCCCGGTCTGGAGGCCTCACGCTGGGAAGTACGCGTGTTAGGGGTCTGAAGAGCTCGATAAAACGGACCGTCGACTATTCCTCTTTTGCTTTGACGAGGGGGACGATTTCGCCGCCGGCCGCGGTTATCTTCTCGGCGGCCCGTTCTGAAGCGTAATAGACCAGTACTCGGAGGGGTTTGTTCACTGTGCCTCGGCTGAGGAGCTTGGTGTACCCTGCGCTGGGCAGGTTGACTTCGGTCTTACCGTCTACTTGTTTGACGAAGCCTTTGAAGGTGTAATTATCGATTTGCTGGTCTAAGTCTCCGATGTTGATTGCCTGGCTGAACTTCTTGTTCGGTCGTGTGAAGCCTCTTTCCTGAATTTGTATACCATACCGGATGACCCAGCTCCACTTGTGCCGTTTCCAGCCGGCGTTGCCGTGTCCTCCTTGTTGGCCGCTTCCGCGGTGTTGGCCGCTGCGGCCCCAGCCGTGCATTCGGCTGCCGCGTAGTCGTCGTGTTCGGCGAAGGCTGGTTGTCACTCCATCCTCATCTCGCTTTTTTCTTGAATAGTCGTGTTTGGTTGGCTCGGGCTATTGAGCGTTGGGGTGCGGCGGGGTTGCGGGGGCATTAAACGTTTTTCCCGTTGGCGGTTGTCTTGTGCTTGTTTTTGTGGATGACGGGAAAGCCAATATGGGCCCTTGTTGCGTGCCGGGGGCTTATGTGCGGGAGGACGGCCTGGTCGCGTGCGCGGGAGACGGTGTTGCCCGTTTTGCCAAGCCAGGTCAAAGAAGCCCTTTTCGTACGGGCTTTGAAGGCGCAGGCCTGAGGCGCCTGTCCCGCAGGGGTTCGTGGGTTCAAATCCCACCTCCCGCACCAATAACATTGTCCGAGTGAAACTAACAGGGTGAGACAGGGTCCTGTGGCCTGTCCCACCAATGCTAGTATCTATGACCCTCGCGAGTCCATCGCATATATTCCGATGCTGTCACGGTTTATGTCACAATCGGGTTGGACTCTGCTAATTATCGTGAAAACGCCTATGGATGAAAGCGAAGGAAGAATAGAAGGAAAGCGCAATGATTCTGAAATGCGTGGATTGTGGCAAGCCAGGCGCGAGAGGCCATTTGTGCCGCCAATGCGAAGACGTGCCGCGATGCTTCGTCCACCTGCAAATCCACCACAACCAGCACGCGGAGAACGCGGACTCAAACCGAAACCGCCATGCCTCGTATTGAAGGTATTCGCACTGGGGTTCTGAATTATGAATAGAAGAGGCCGCTGGCGTTTATTCTGGTCACTGGCTTAGTTGTCTTCTTTCTCGCTCCGATAATTCCTCGACAAGTGGATGTCCAATGCTCTGGAATGCCTCCTACAACAATGACCTCTACAGCATGGCAATCGCCTAGCTACGCCCTGTTCGGGATCGGAATCTTTCTCCCTCCTCTTGTTGATTGTATCGTCATTGATGAGGAGCCGAGCTCCACCCGATAGGTCGAAGCAACAAGCGACCGGGGACGAAGGAGATGACGCGGAGCTATGAAAGCTTCCTAGCAAACATGAAATCAATCAATCTCCGGCTTGCGGGTGATCGCTTAGGCCCCTTGCTCGATTGATAACGGTAACAACAGCCCATTATCCGTCCCGGCCCCGCATGAAAGCTGAATCACGACTTGGCCACGCGGACCCTCCCCCACTCAGCCAAGGCTCTCTACAAACAGCTGGACAATGAGCTCCGGCTCTCAACACACAAGGGACTCATCAAGACCCTCGGCCGCCAGTACACGGACGCGTCCCAGTTCTTTCTCGAGCTTGTCGTCAATTCCTGGATGTGGGGGGAGGCGACAAGGGTAGAGGTGAGGATTCCTGAGGACCTGGACCAGGTCGAGTATGAAGAGTGGGGTAAAGGCATGGACCTCGAGGGCCTCGAAGAGTTTCTCACTAAAGGCAAGACGACCGAGAGTGGATTCTCACAGAAATACAAGAGGCCCATCCGCGAGTCATACGGCCTGGGAAGCCTAGGCTGGCTCTCACTGGGGCGCGAGCTAGAGATACAGGTTCACAAGGGTCATTTTGACCGGACAATACTGTTGACTGAGAAACTGATCGACCGGTACTGGGACACCGTGGACCAGTCGACCTGGCGACCCATACGCGTGGTCAAAGCACCTATGAACCACGATGGATTGCGGCTTACGATTCGCTCCCTGACGAAGAAAATCACACCGGGCGATGTCCGAGGTGCGCTGCTGGCTAAGGCTAACTTTCTGAACCTCCAAGGCTACGGTCCGTTCGAGGTCTACGTCAACGGCGAGCGGGTGAAACCTGAGGACTTGAGAGGGGCAACAATAGCGCCGGTGAACCTCGTGACCGAGTATGGTAAGATTACTGGTGAGGTGGTGATTCTTCCCATCTCTAGAGCCCATGCAGGCGTTGCCGGCGCAGGTATCAATGTGCAGCAGCGACACGTAACTTGTCTTCAGAACCAATTGTTTGGCCTTGACCAGGTTAGGATGCACGGACTTGGAAGGATACAGGGTTGGGTCAACGCTGACTTTCTCCGCCGCCTCCCTGGAGGTAACGAGTTCGAGAGAGATACTCCTCACTGGCGCGCGTTCGAGAAATCCATGAGAGGATTCATGAGAAACAGGGTCTACAAGTTCCTAAGACAACGAGCCAGCACAAAGGAACTTAGCACAATTAGGGTTCTGAACCGGGAGATTGCTGAGAGGTTGCGAAGGAGCCTTCGCCGAAACCTCAACATTCCAGTAATCCCCGTCGCCACCAAGACAACCCATTCGGAGAAGACTGTTTCAAGACACGGGGCTAAAGTGGCTGGACGAAAGAGAACGCTTGAGCGAGAGAACAAGGAGAAGCCGCGGAAGCCGACCCGAAGCATGGTCCGGCTTGGAGGTCAACTGCTCGCGTTCGACGTTATACACGCAGGGGATCGCGGGCAGGCTTACGTTGAGACTGACAAGAACGGCGTTCGAACAATCTATGTGAATATGGATCATCCGATGTGGGAGATTGAAGGGAAGATGACCCCCACGAAGCTCCGGTATTGCATACGCCAGATACTCGAACGGTCGATAGCGGAGGAGATCATCCCGACGACCCCGTCAACTCCCGAGGAAGCTTTCACTGTCTTAGACTCACTCTACAACGACGCTCTAGCGTAGTAAGAATCTCGAGACAAGACGTCGTTTCAACCTCAACTCTCCGGATTAGCCCTTGGCGCGAGGTGGTCGCGAAGTCTGAAGTCAATGATTGTACTTCCAAATTAGAAAAGCAGGGTCGACAATCCTCCCGGCCAATTACGCCGACGGCGACCCGTGAAGTTCGAAGACTGGGTGGCGGCGGGCTTCGTCAACGAAATCGGTCAACGGCGAGTCCGTTTCCACATCGAAGTTGGGCCGGAGTATCATCTCACCCATTCTTGTGGGCAAGTATTGCATAATCACCTCTCTGAGCACTGGGGCGGCTTCCTCGGGAGCCATCTCGACAGCGATAACAGTCTCCTTATGCCAACCGCGACGGACAGTTGTCTGCCCAGTCGCCCGGAGGTTGCGGACCCAGTTGACCTGACCGTAAGGGGAGAGGAGGTAGCGGCGGCCTTTATGTTCGAAGGGCGCCACAGGGTTTGTGTGGCTCTTGCCAGTTTTTAGCCCGGGGACAGTGAGGAGCGCCATAGGGCCCACTGGGACTCCTAGTCGGAGGAGAGTGTGGATCAAGGGGTTCAAGATGGGAACATAGAAAGGAACATGGAGTGTCTTGACCGTTCTTCCGGTCATTCCAGATTCGATATTTGCTTTCATGGTATTGGGTACGGCCTCGCCGGATTTAGTGTTGTGCTAGGCTAAACTTTCGATTCAGGGAGAGCCGGAGCACTGAGAGCTGAAGCTAGGAACCACAATGGCAACTGTTGAAAAAGGTGAGACTGTGGAGTCACGCGAGCTTCTTGGGGGCCTCGTACATGTTAGAGCTGTTCATGGCGGTAGAGTCGCGTGAACCAGGGCTCATACCGCCCGTTCCTACGGACCGTCCAAGAATCCGAAAGTACTGGAAGTAAAAGGGGTTCAGAAGAATGAACGTTGCCAAAACCGAGCCTACTCCAAGAATGAATCGTGCCTGTTGCGAAGCTGTGAAAGTGACGAAATATATTGACGCAAAGCCGAGAGGAAGACAACGCCTGTACCACTTTCTCAGTTGAGCGACTGAAGCTCTCCTGTCCATCAGCAATTTCGGGGCAAACGCCACGCTACCCCAGAAGCTGAAAATCCCAAACTGGAAAACTAGCATTAGCACCGGATTTGCCGAGGTATTGCTCCATGGTGAGAGTCCGATGAGCAACCACTCTACCGCCAACCCGATGCTTCCTGCTATTGCATAGTAGGCCAAGACGGCTTGGGATTCAACCATCCTCTTGTCTAGCCGCTTACTAATCAGCCGAACCACTATCAGAAAGGGAAGAATGCGATAATCGTAGGAATGATCCAGCCCGCGGGATTTTTCTTCAGCACACCTTGTGTGATGAATTCCTCGAGGAAGGCAACGGTGAGACCGACGACAAGAAACCCAGGTTTCGGTTTCATCTAAGAGCCCCTGATAGCCTAAGCGCGAGACCAATCGATGCGAGGGATGCACATAGGCGTGCTGGTACTACCTGGTTCCCATGGCTGGAGATCCTCTCATTCGGTTGAGACCCTGATTCCTACGGAATCTTATACCGAGCCCAAGCTCTCGGCTGGGACGTGGACTCGAAGGACTTCCAGCTACTAGCAGCTCTCTACGAGAATGCGCTTCAGAGCTACAGGTCCCTTGGACATCGAACATCACTGTCTGCACCTGCGGCGCGGGGCAGGCTTCAAGCTCTAGAGAGCAAGGGCATCATTCAAGGCTACTGGGTTTCCCCGGATCCGAGTATCTTTCGGCGCCAAGACCTACTTGCTTTCTACGACAGACAATGGACGAGATCAGATGCCCTTAGAGCCCTTGCGGTACAGGATGTCGCTTGGGTGGCGTGGAAAGTAGACGGCGGACTAACCGTCCAGGTCTGGCCCCAAAGTCGTAAGGAGTCGATTGAAGATCTTACGCGTGTTCTCAAAGAGCCACCATTTGAGCAAGCCTGGGTAGACCATCCGCCGAAGGAAGACCTCTCTCTCATCGACTGGAGGATAATCGAAGCGCTCTTGGACCATCCAAGAATAGAGTTGCAAGGCCTTTGTGACTCCACCCACTTCAGCCCGAAGACAGTGCGCAAACATCTTGGGACGCTAATTCGAGAAGAGGCCGTCTACATTAGCCCGAAGATTGGGTCTCTAGCCGACTCGGGAGAAGTCATTTACCACCTAGCAGTGACTGGAGATGTAAGCCTCAACGAGTTGCGCCGCACACTAGGCGACCTGGTTTTGGTGAACGAGGCTCATGAGCCGAGCATGAAATACTTGCTCTGCAGGGCAAACGATCTTGCAGACGTTACGAGTAGAATTCAAGCCGCCAACGAACTGCCCGGCGTAGGATCCGTAAGGGTGACACTGAACCGGGAACTACTAGTCGCGAATGGGTTTGTTCACGGTCTAGTCCGCGAAAGAATCAGGAATTTGGAGAAGACTTGGAAATCGAACAACGGTAACGTGTGAGGAAATGACTTGAGAAGTATGGATGAGATGGTGCACATCCAGAATAGGTTAATTGGTGAGCGAAAACTCTACTTCTTCGTCGCCAGTGGCCCGTGTAGAGCGAGCTGATACTTGTCAGGGTCTCTGAAATAGGCGGTGCGGTCGCCCCATGGTTGGTCCTTCGGCCGCCGGGAGAATTTGACACCCTTGCTTCTGAGACGGTCGTACCAAATGTCCACATTGTCCACCCGGAAATAATACTCCGAGGCTGAAGGCTTCACGGTCCCTCTAGGGGCTTTGTGCAATCCGAGAGTCACCCCGTTGGGAGCTTTGACGGAAACGTAATCGTTGTCGCCGTATGTTTTCTTGAACCCTAGCTTCCTTACGTAGAAGTCTTTGGAACGCTTGAGGTCTCGCACGTAGAAGAGGATGAGGTTGAGAGCTAATCCCTTCCGTGCCATTTCTTGCTCAATATCGAGTATCCCAGCCTGCTAGTACTTTAGATTTGTACCGTCTAGTCTCGTACTCTGCGACTTGCCTGATAGAGTCCAAAGAATGCTTCTGGGTATTCTGGCGAGGATTCGGCTTCAAAGCTCACGAGATTGCTTGCATTCATTCTTCTTAGCGTCATCATTTTGCTTATCCGTGTCGGACTTGTCAATTCTGGTCTTACGGCACAATCTTGCTCGGGCGGATTTTTCGGTTTTGGCGCAACATGCGTTTCGACGATAAACTATTCATCGTTAGGTGCTGGTATTGTATTCATAGTGTTTTCTTCACCAATCTTCTCTCTGACTTGGAAAGCCTCCAAGCGACCGGAGAGAACGACGATAATCAGAGAGATCCAACAGCCCATGGTGCGTTGTTCACATTGCAACTCAATCTTTCCGAAGGGCATAGGCAAGTGCTATCATTGCGGAGCCAACCTCTAGCTAGTGAATTGAGTAGGGAACCGGCGCTTAGACCACACAAGTGTCTATCCCTAGCTTAGAAACCAGAAGCGTGTTATACCGAGAAAGGCGATAAAGCGGTTCTCCGGTTGTACTTCTAGGTCAAGCGGAGCGTGTCAATGGCCGATAGTGGGATAATGACGATAGGAAACGTGGAAGCTCGTTTCGAAGTGTGCGCCGCCCACGCTGTCAATTTCACGAAAGCCACGCTGATTAATTGGGCAATGCGGAAAGGATTATCCGCCTTAGGCGTACGATTACTGAAAGTGACCCCAGTTTTTGAATTTAGAGTTAGGCGCAGGTAAGAATTAGTTCGTCTTTCTTGGCATGACACGCTTCGGCAATCTGTTATAATGTCCTAGGTTGTCCGAGCTCAAAAGTGGAGGACTCGGGCTCGCCTAGGTTTGTCTCCACCTGGCAGCCCTAGATGTGGCAAATAGCGAGACTAGCAGCAGCCCTGTCAACATTATCCAACCGAGCAACGGCGACCAGCCTGACAAGTTGACCGTCTGTCCCATCAGGACGCGTAGCAACAGCACTGCGTGCGTTGTTGGCAACAAGTACGCCAGCCAAAGCAGGTTGGTGGGCAGCAGCTCGGCAGGATAGAACGAGGGGGGCAGAATCCCGACGATCACGCTCAAGGCGAGTCCTGACTGCCAGCCGTTCCGAAGGTTCCGGACGTAGGTTGACACCGTATATCCTATCGCAGAAGAAAAGAGCCAGACCATTCCCACTGCGAGCAGGGCCAAAGGTAGACTTGCCAGCGAAAGTCCGAGGTATACCAGCAACGGAATCAGGACGAGTAATGCGGGAGTTGTGAAGAACAACCCGGCCAGCGCGATTCCTAGCAGGAAGCCTATCTGATGAACCGGTGAGGCGATGAAGTAGTCGAGAAGTTTCACTTCCAGACGGTACCAAGCCCCGTCGCCTGCAAGCCCCGTTCCGACTGTCACAAGGACTAGCAGTAGTGATCCTATCACGCCCTGGACGAACGCTTGACCTCGAGTCGTAACTGTAATGATGAAAAGAATGCTGAACGGTGTCGCGAACAGCCAGACAAGGCTCAACAGGTTCCGGCGAATCCATGTAATTGACAACATGTAGCCAATAACTACTGCAGACCGGACCTGTTTCGCCGCTAGCATTCCTCTTCCTCTCTTCCCACTAGTTCGACGAACAAGTCCTCCAGCGATACGGGTGCTACGCTTACCTCGCTTCCACGTCGAACTGCCTCTTGCGTCAATTCTCCCGCTCGAACATTGTCAGTGAAGACACGCCATCGCTCCGCGACCTTGATAGGCCTGCCGTACGTCCCCACTTCTTCTTCGCTAAACTTCGAGCCCGATAGGTCGACCCGGACGCGTTCCTCCACCTTGCTCAGCAACTCGCTTGGAGTACCGGACGTGATTAATCGTCCACTGTTCACGATGGCGACTTTGTTCGATAAGATTTCCGCCTCGTCGATGTAGTGTGTCGTTAACAGTATTGTCCGGCCCTCTTTGCAGAGATCCTTCAAGACGGTCCAGACCCGCCGCCTGCTAATCGCGTCAAGCCCCAAGGTTGGTTCGTCAAGGAAAACCAGCTCCGCGTCCGTCGCAACAGCCATCGCCACGCGAATGCGTTGCCTCAATCCGCCTGACAATGTGTCAGCAGGCTGGTCTTGGTAATCCGCCAACTCCATCCGCTCCAGCGTGTCCCTAGCTCGTCTACGCGCCTCCGTTCTGCTCATTCCACGAGCCAGCAAAGCCAGGTAGACATGGTCCCATGGCGTAAGCGGCCCAATCGTGTTACCCTCCTGAGGGACAGCCGCCACATTCCTCCTGATGTTCTGAGGAGAATGCTTCACGTCAGAGCCTAGAACGAGGATACTGCCAGAAGTGGGAGACAGCTGGGTTGCGGCTATTCTGAGAAACGTTGTCTTGCCCGCTCCGTTCCGGCCCAAAAGCGTGAAAATCTGCCCTGTGTCCACTGCCAACGAGACCCGGTCGAGCGCCGGGTTCTTTCCCCCATGATAGATTTTGGAGAGTAGAATGGAGTCTATTGCTTTCAAAACACGGCCCAGGCCCAGCCAGCAGGAGAAACCTCCTAGCTACGCGATCGTAGTCCCGACCAGGATTTGAACCCTTTGCTAGAGATGGGCTTGTTCGGTTTCTAGCGACACGAGTTGCTAGGAAGAGAATCAGAATCCCTTTCAGGAAAAAGATAGGAGGGGCGTTAGACCGCCCCTTTCCATGATTCTAGTCCTTGTTCTCAGGGCCGTCTTGGTCCGCAGTGCCGGTGAACTGACGGTGGAACTGGACGATGATCCCGGAACTGAGAGTGTCCGACAAGCCGAGTATCTGCAGGTGGACCTGGTCGTAGAACGATGTGGACCCTGTGTAATTGGCCTTGAGATACGTTTCTGCTTCGCCCAGCGTTAGGTCCAGATGGGTCTTCAAGGCGGCTTTCACCGCATCCAACGGCCAATTTTTGGGGTTAGCGCTGTTCAGGAAAACTGCAATGGAGTTGGCGTTCGCGTACCATCGGAAGAGCGCGTCGTCTAGTGCCGTCGTGTTTCCTGCCCTTGCAGCAACGAGAATCTCTGCCGCGATAGTTATGTGGTCATGTAGAAGAGCCGTCAACTGGTTTCCAGCAGCATCTGCGTAGAATGGTTTGACCGCGTTCCCGATGTCGACTTGGTTTTGCAGGAGTCTCTGGACGGTAGGGCCTGTATCGGGAAGTCCTTGAAGGACACTTACTATAACCAGTCTTGTCCAAGTGATATGGTCCTCCCACAGTTTTCGCATCTGGTCGTGGAACGCGTGAGCCGAACTCTTTGGGTTTCTGGACGCGGCCATGACTGTGCCCAGAGTCGCAGCGATCCCAGCTACGCCTACGATGGAAATTGCAACTATTGTAAGCGCCAACGCTTTTCGGTTGGTGGTTCGCAAATGGCTGAGGTTCATTTAAACACCGTTTAGTATCTATGGCTCGAGGTAAAGGTGCTATAAATGCGTTTATGCATCTGAAACACTTGGAACCATGTCCGTACTATCCCTTCTGGGGTCCTCGAAGGCTAAGATGCTCCACCTACTTGCTGCCAAACCCAGAACCGCGAACGACATAGCCTCCAACCTTCACATGCAACCCAGCGCAGCGAGGAAGCATCTAGAGCGTCTGGTCAAACTAGGAATCGTCGGAAAGGAGTTTCGGACTGCGAGCATTGGACGACCCAAGAAAGTCTACGCCCTAAGCGAGAAGGGGAGAGAAATGTTTCCCAGACGGTATGACACAATTCTGAACCAGTTAGTAGAGAGGCTCGCCCAAGTCGAAAGTCCATCATACGCAGAGTCCCTTATGAAAATGATAGGGAAAGAGATCGCCGAGAAAATCGATGACCATGACCTCACGCGCGACCAACATGCAAGTCACGTGCTCACTGAGCTAAACCGATTAGGGTTCGAAAGCTCAATGAAGAGAAACAACAAAGGCCTAACTGTCATCAGTAGAAACTGTCCGCTGTACAAGACAGCATTGGCCCATCAGGAAGTAATATGTCGAGGCTTACACGGAGAACTGCTCAAAACGAGTCTAGGGGCGAGAACCGTAAAGCGCAGTGATTGGATAATTACGGGGGACAGTTATTGCACCCACGAAATCTCAAGTTGATGGTATGTGGAAAAACGGCTGCGATTCAACTGCCAAGGAAACACAGTCGAGCGACAGGATTCTTTCCACCCACCTCTGGAGCAGAGAGTGAACCTCTTGATTCCAGAACTCGGCCCGTGTCCAGGTCAAGCTTTCCGGGGCGTAAGCCTCATAGACTTGAGGGATTCGAACAACCGCCTATCTTGTCCAATCAAGAAATGACCGGATCGACGGGAGAGAAAACGTTTGATTTCGTCCAAATAGGCAAGCTGGCGCCAAAGCCCCGGGATACAGGAGTTATTGAAATCCGGGGACCGTACTACACATCCGTCACGTATGGATACCTGAAGGACATCCTGGACGACTGGGGAGAGTATGTCGACGGGTTCAAGTTCGCCGGGGGGTCTATGAGACTTCTCACTCGGGTGAAGACTAGAGAGATCATCAAACTATGCCACGACCAAGACGTCTATGTGTCAACAGGAGGCTTCGTGGAGCGGGTTATCGCCCAAGGCCCCGAGGCCGTAGACAAGTACCTGGAGGAGTGCAAAGCGTTGGAATTCGACATGATCGAAGTCTCCAGCGGACTCGCGCCAATCAAGCTTGAGGACAAGGTGGCGATTGTGAAGCAAGTACAGAAACTCGGCATGAAGGCGAAACCTGAGGTGTCCATGATGATAGGCGCTGGAGCGGGTACCCATATCGTTGGATACCGACCGAAAATGAGGAGTTTCACCGACGTCGCAAAGGAGACCGCCGCGCATCTCAACGTTGGTGCAAAGATACTCATGCTGGAATCTGAAGGAATCACCGAAGACCTTCCACCCAGAAGGTGGAGAAAGAATGCGGTCAAGAAGCTGGTGGAAAAGTTCGGCTACAAGACATGGATGTTCGAAGCCTCAGATCCTCCAGTGTTCAAGTGGTACCTGAAAACTTTCGGAAAAGACGTGAACTTATTCATCGACCACTCGCAAATCGTCGAGTTCAACGCCTGGCGTTTAGGACTATGGGGAGACAGCGAAATCTGGAAGGGAAAAAGGCTCAGCTACCCTGGGACGAAATAGGGCCTCGTGCTACTTGAGGGTAATCAACGAGGCTACTTTCGAAATATCCTTTACCCTCTCCAAGCCCCAGACAACGTCAAGGACTCTGACCGTTTGATTCTTGCTCAGATACTTCCTAGTGAGCCTTCGGAACTTTTCTTCCACCTCCCCATCACTCATTGGATTCTTAGGATGACCCTTGTGATAGTCAACCTGTTTTGAGACAACCTCGCCCGACTTGAGTTTGACGGTAACCCTGTTCGGCACGGCCTCGGGGTACATCGCACTGAGATTCTTGTCCTCGACCACCGTGATTTTCTTGAGAAAGTCGAGAACTCTCGGGTCTCGGAACTTCCGCTTAGAATATGTCGAGTTGTCGATTCTTCCTTCGAGCAACGTCATGGCTACGATGTAGGCAAGGCTGTGGTCCGCTGTCTCTTTGGTGAGTGGATTCCACTTCTCGGGGTCCTTGCCCAGAATTGTGTAGCCCGCTTCATGTGCAGCTATCTCGACCGACTCTATGTCGTCGGGCTTTTCGACCTTCTTACGTACTTCCATGGCCGCCCAGATGGCGGTTTGTGAGTGGATTTCTGCCGGGAAGAATTTCAGGTATGTCTCAGCTATTTTGAACGACCCGTTTCTGCCTCCGAAGCCGTCAACATTGAGCTGGAGGGGTCCGGACACTTGTTTGAAGAAGCCCATTTCGCCCTCAAAGATAGGCGATGGGCCAGTCATGCCCTCTCGGGCAAGCAGTGTGGAGAAAACTCCGTTTCTCGCCGCATTGGCGAATGAGCAGCCTTTCCACATTGACAGTTCTCCTGCCCTGACCTGCCTCATTGTAACGTGGGAGTTGAGCGCGAGGTTCACCGCTTGAGTCATCTTCTCGACGGTTAGACCCATGAGCCTGCCCGCCGCAAGCGCGGTGGAGGCGAGACCGTAGCATACGTGATCCCATCCCCGGTGCCGAATATCAGCAGCGTCACACAGCCTGCACTGAATCTCATAGGCAAGAACAATTGACAGAAGCAAGTCCCTTCCAGTCGACCCATCGGACTCAGCAACTGAGAAACATGGTCCGATGTTGTCGCTAGGGTGAGCGGGCTCCTTGGAAAGGTACGTGTCGTTATAGTCGAAGTAACGAACCATTATCCCGTTGACAAATGCCGCTAGGTCTGGAGCGGTCCTCCGTCTCGTTCCGAACATGGTCCCGCCCTCCCGGGCGACAACCGCCTCCGCCACCTTCCTAGAAGCCTTGACAGGTTCTGCCTCGAAGGCACCGATGGCACAGCCTAAACTGTCAATCACTCGCTTCTTGGTTTCATGAAGAACCTTCTCGGGAATATCCCTGTAGTTCACAGAGTGGACGTAGCTCGCCAATTCGGTTGCAAGGTTCATCTCAGATTTCGACCCGGTTCCCGTTCAGACTCTTGGATTAGACACTTCCTCAAACCTGCGATTCCACGAGGAAAGCTCCTCCATGACATTGCACGCTCGACCATAGTCGGAACGCTTGCAAAACGTAGCCTTTCTAGGACTTCGGTGCCAAAAGTGGGTTTCTGCCATCGATGTACCAGTCTGTTTATTATGGACAAATCTCGAGTAGCCTGGTGCTAAGTCCTATACTACGAAGTGTGATTTTGATAGTGTTGTTTTGGCGCGCCAAAGTAGCCACAGTTGGGGCGGTAGTGCTATCGATGACTCTGGCCTTGAGCCCGATAATCCTCCAACCGGCCCTGTCGACCACGCCGAGACTTCAGCACTTGATCTTCATTGTCCAGGAGAATCATTCCTTCGACAATTACTTTGGAACATATCCCGGAGCAGATGGCATTCCCCCAGGAACAGCACTCCCTGTAGAGCCTGGGCAGCCCAGCATGGGAAATGTCACGACGTACTCTCTCAACAACGAGACCATCGGCCAAGATTTACCCCATGATTGGTACACGAGCCACAGTGACTATAATGGTGGGCTGATGAACGGTTTCGTTGAGGCGGAGAACTCGAGCCTAACCGTGGGTCACTACAATCGCACCTTGATCCCGTATTACTGGGACTACGCAGACCGCTACGTCCTAGACGACCGCTTCTTTGCGTCAGAGTTGGGGCCAAGTTTCGGGAACCATCTCTACGTAGCCTCCGGGTCAGCCGGCGGGAATGTGAACATAACCGCCAAGTGGGTCTTGAACGGAACCATCATCGGAACTCCCCCTGACAGCTTCAATCTTGCAGACCTCAAACTGAATTGGACATCAATGCCCGAATCGCTGACTACGAACGGAGTGACTTGGACATGGTATAACGGCGGAAGCGCGGACCCCAAGACCCCGTCAACGTTCAACGTGCTTCCAGCGTTCAACTACTTCCAGCTCCACCAAAACCTACTGCAAGCGAACGTGAAGAGTACTGCCGCCCTTCCAAACGACCTACAAAACGGAAAGTTAGCTCAGGTGTCCTGGGTGATGCCTGGACCATGGCACCCTCCGACCTGGCCCGACCTCTGCCGCTCATCTCAAACCCCAGACAATGAGCACCCACCCGCCAGAAGCGACTGCGGGATGGACTATGTCGCCTACCTAGTAAACCAAGTAATGCAGAGCCAGTACTGGCAGTCCTCAGCGATCATAATCACCTGGGATGAATTCGGAGGCTTCTACGACCATGTCGCTCCGCCCCAGGTGGACAAGTTCGGGTACGGCTTCCGCGTCCCCACCCTAGTCATCTCACCCTGGGTCATCCCAGGCTATATCGACCATCAAACGTACGATTTTGGCTCCCTCCTGAAGCTCACGGAGGAAGTGTTCGGAGTTCCCTCTCTGGGAGCAAGGGACGCCATATCGAACAGCATGATGGGCGCGTTCAGATTCAACCAAGGGCCTCTGGCGCCTTTGGTCGAACCTGCAAACTTCACATGGACAGGGCCGGTTCCCAACACCGCCCCTCCGGCCCCAATCGCTCAGCCTATTCCTCTTATGTATCTCGGGCTTAGTTTGGCCGGCGGAGTAGCGGTTCTTGTCATTACAGTTGTAGCCCTTCGTCGTACTCGCAGAGGTCGGCGAAAAACCATCCGTGAGGTGGCTCGGCTCTTCTCCCAGTGGCTTCTCCTTAGTTCTCTAGAGTGACAGTAGCCACTCCTAAAATCAACCGACACACCACATTCTACAGTGTAGAACCAGAAGGGGTAGCAAGCAATGCAACTGAGAATGCTCAAAGGCAAGATTCACCGAGCAAGAGTGACAGGTGCTGACATAAACTATGAGGGAAGCATCGAGATAGACAGTTCACTCTTAGACGCGGCCGGCATTCTCCCCTTCGAACAGGTCGAGATTTGGAGCCTCACCAGTGGAGACCGTCTGACGACCTACGCCCTCCCAGCCCCACGAGGAACCGGGAAAATTGCCGTGAACGGTGCCGCGGCCCGAAAAGTCCAGGTCGGCGATGAGATCATTATCGCAGCCTTCGCAATTATGAGTGAGACAGAGGCCCGGAACTGGAAGCCGCTTGTCGTTCATGTTGACGAGAAGAACAGGTTGATGCCCTTCCCCAAGATTACGAAGCCTCTCGCACGCAATTAGGTTTCACACCTAATCAACTCAAGCCCGTGTCCTGTCCGGCATTTTGTGAACCGAAGCAATTGACTGTTAAACCGGTCCTAACACTTTCCGGGCTGATCAGCGGGGCAAGCTAGGGTTGGAGGTCAACATCTACAACGTCAAGATCAGATTCCCAAGACTGTTCGCCGACCCCGCAGTTTTCGATGAGCCCCGCACCATTGCTCAGAGGTATCTTACTTCCACGAGGCTTCCCCAAGACAAGTCCGACTTCATCCAACAGCTCACCGACGACACCTTTCCAGTAGACGATTCTGGAAAACCCTCGGTAGCAGCGGGAGAAGCGAACTATCGCTATCTAGGGAAAACGGTCAGGTCCGAATACATGGCAAACGCCAACATCACAATCGAATACGCCGATTTCGGGTCAGGACTCTCTCTGCAAGACCACAAGTCCGGATGGGGACGCGGCCGATGGGGTGAACTTGTTTTTGAACTCAGAGACCTCACACATCGAAAGTTGAGCATCGAACTACCCGACATCAGTGAACTCTACAAGATGCTCGTCGCAAGATCAGAGCTGACTACACTGGCAAGCATCGATCTTGAACGTATCCCCGACACCATGTTCCTGCCGACCTCATCTTTTGTCCAGGCACGACTGGAAGATATGGCATTATCCAGTGGATACAGCATTGAGGTCTATTCTTCCGGGGAATTGGCTGCTCAAGAAAAAAAGGCGCTTGAGCGAAGACTGAGCAGAGAGACAGGCGACTCCAGCCTTCTAGTAATTCTCTCCCAGAAAAAGGCGAGACCTTCGGAACAGTGAGGTTCGGGGCGGGCTATGCGATCTGCTTGTACGAGGCCACGAATTCTGGATCCACAACTCCCGAGATAATCCGCTCAGTCCCGTCGGGAAGGAGAACCTGCATTCCTGCCGCGTGATAAGGAAGCTCGAACCTTTCAAGCTTCTCAGGACTGTCAACCTCGAAAAGTTTCCGACATGAACCATTTGAGTAGTGGAAAGCGTAGAGCCTCTCCACCCGCCTCTCACCGAAGCCCCCAGCTCGCCCACCGGCAGCCGTAGAGCCTTCAGGGAGTTGGAGAAGGTAGACAAAGTTCTCGCCCTGAAGAGACTTCAGGTCAACAGGATTCTCTGCGACCAGTATCTTTCGTCCCTTCTCGGAAATAAGCCTGGCAAGTTCTTCTTGCGGTGCCATGAAGAGCAGCCGGTTCTCAACCAGTAATAAGACCTTGCCGGAAACGATTAGAGAAAACTGATTGCCGCGTCTCGGCTCCTTATCTTCAACAGTTTTTCGACTTCACCCCTCTCCTCGTCGCTTAGTGGATTATACTGTCGGGCGTCGTCGTTTACTCCGACATACCTGCCAGCGACCAGGTACGATTCCTTGCCAGCTTCCTTGAGAACAGTAATCCGGTTCAAACTGTCCTTCTCGGTATAGTAGTAAATCGGGATGGACTCATACTTGGTCAACTCTCTCCGAGCCAGAAGCCTCTTTTCGGCCGGCATGATCCTTGCCCTCAAGAGGGGACGATATTTATGAGAATGCTCCTTGCCTCCTCCTTGAAGGTCTCGGCAGTGCTACGAAACCGGGTCCCAGCTCAGGTGTCTATCCCTGACGCTTAGTGACCACGATGGGTCGCCAAGCCTTAGGGTTCGAAATAAGAAAAAAAGGGGGCTGAGGGAAAATCGTTGGGTGCTGCTATTTCTTGGGGCGCACAAAAGCGGCCGCTACGGCTATCAGTACAGCCGTTAGGAGGAAGGCGCCTCCGATTATCAGTGCGAGGGCTCCAGGTACCATCTGGTCGGTGGTCTTGAGCTGCGTGACAGGATTGGTGATTAGCGCTGTTCCAAGTGCCCAGAAAATCCCGCCGACTATGAAGGTCTTGAAGTGGTCGAACACGCCTGGAAAGGCCTCGGTCAGCGTATGGTTCTCTGATAGTGGAGAGGATCCGAGGAATATTGCAGCGACGAAAGCGTAGCCGGCGATGATGTTGACGACCCACCCCTGGAGGGTCTGGCCCGTGTTGATGAAATTGTTTCCTTGAGTTAGCAGGTAGAAGTTGAGCCCCAGTAGGACTGCGCCTACCGCAAGGCTATGCCAGCTTCGGAAAGCAGTTGTCAACGCATGTCTGTATGTTTCTGTTTGCATTTTTTCCACGATTTCGGGGCGGCTCCTGGCCGGGGTCTAAAAGGCTGCTTTTGTTCAAGAATTGAACAGTGAATTATGCACTTTCCCGGCGAAAAAAACCGTTTTACGTCCTATTAGTTCCCAGCCCCTCGGGCTCAACAGTCAGAACCCCTAAAGATAGTAGCCTAGAATTTGATCTGGCCCGAGCGCCGCAGAGATTCAACCTGGCCGGCGGTGTATCTGAACATGATGTCTCCGCGCTCGTCCTGGAAATCCCAGGGAGCAACAAGCACCAGGTCACCCATCTTTATCCAGACTCTGCGCTTCATCTTTCCCCGGATTCGGCATACCCTAGTCACACCGTCGGTGCACTCTACGAGAACACGGTCGTAGCCAAGTAGATTCTTGACAGTCCCGTACATTTGTCCAGGCCCCGGAGTGAGCATTTCACTCAGGTTGGCCTCACTGAGGACTTTTCGTTTTCCCATACGAGCGTCTCGTCTTCCTAGACCCAGCTGGTCCTATTAAAGCCCAGCCAGATGCCCTAGTGAAAGGTAGAGTACTAGAGATTGCAGATGGGTTATTGTTTCCACTTAATCGAGCAGCCGAACGGGCGCGTCTCCTGGACTGGAGGCGTCTTACCCACTAGCATAGAGTCGAGGGCGTTCTTGAGATCTGTAGTCTTGACCGCCGCGGCGTTGCGGTTGTCGTCGATTCGGCCTTTGTACTGCAGGACCCGCTTATGGTCGAATGCAAAAACGTGTGGCGTGCAGATGCCGCCGTATTTCTTGGCAGTGTCTTGGGTCTCATCTCTGAGGTAGGGAAAGTTGAAGCCCTTGTCTTTGGCGCGTTGGACCATGTTAGGGAAATTGTCCTCTGGATAGTTTGTCTCGTCGTTGCTGTTAATCGCGATCAGGGTAGCCCCTTTCGGAGCGTAGTCGTGTTGCAGCAGGACCATTCTGTCCTCGTAATCTCGAACGTAGGGACAATGGTTGCAACTGAAGACCACCACTAGGGCCTTTTTGTCGTCGAAGCTGGAGAGACTGTAGTTCTTCCCGTCAATCCCCATTAGCTTGAAATCTATTGCCTGACTTCCCAGTGGAAGCCCGACCGTGCCTACTTCAAGAGAGGTCATAGCATACGCCGAGTTTAGGGAGTTTAGAAACCTTTTCCGCTGAGCCAATCGGGAAAGGTTGAGGACATGACTGGATGGCAAGGAAGAGGGTCTTCGTGGGAGTCTCCGGGTTCAGCTACCCGGGCTGGAAAGGCAAATTCTACCCTGAGAACTCGAAGAGCGAGGAATTTCTCGCCCTCTATTCCAAACGCTTGAACAGTGTCGAGGTCAACAGCTCTTTCTACGCTCCGCCAAGCACCATGATGGTGAAGTCATGGTCGTCGAAGACCAGCGAGGATTTCCGGTTCGCGTTCAAGGCCCCGCGGCAGATTACCCACATTCTGAAGCTCGGAGAAGGCTCACCGGAAGCATCTGAACGCATGTCAAAAACCCTAGACCTTCTCGGTCCCAGGAGGGGGCCGATCCTGTTTCAGCTTCCACCATTTGCCAGGGCCGATCTCAAGCTCCTAGAAGAGTTTCTAGACGGGACCCCAGCCATCGGGAGCAGAGTCTTCGAGTTCCGCCATGAGTCCTGGCTACAGGAATCCACCTATGAATTGTTGGAGAAGGAGAAGGCTGGGTTTTGTATCGCCGAGACAGAGGACATGGCTCCCTCGTTCAAGGTCACCAGTGATATTGCATACTTTAGGTTGAGAAAGGACCGGTACGACACGGACACCGTCGCGAAGTGGACGAAGAAAATTGCTGAAACAGCCAAGTCGGCTAACGAGGTGTACGTATACCTACGTCATGATGATAAGGGCGAGAACGCTCTATTAGCCGAGAAACTCGCCGGGCAGCTATGATTCTGACTGAGGAGTCTAAGCGGTTATCTTCGCGGCTTCTCTCTTCAGTTCCTCGTAGTTCGGTTCCTTGGTAGGATCTTCACTGACCCACTTGTAAGTGACCACGCCTTCAGGGTCAAGTATAAACACACTCCGTTTCGCGGCCGTGTATCCTGGAAGACCGGAGAAGCTCTCATGGAAGACATTGTACTTTCGCACCACTTCCCGGTTATAGTCGCTGAGCAGTGGGAAGTTCAGGCTGTTCTGCTGGGCAAACGCCCGGTTAGTGAAGGGATCGTTAACGCTGATGCCGACGACTTGCGCGTGCACCTTGTTCAGCTCCGCCATGCTATCCCTGAAAGTGCACATTTCTCGAGTGCAAACTCCTGTGAAAGCGCCTGGAAAGAAGGCTAGAAGGGTGCTTCCCTCCGGCTTTATGATCTCTTTGAGAGTGCGCTGTTTCTTTTCATGGTCGAAGAGTGTGAACGCGGGGGCTTTTTCTCCCTGGTTTGGCATTTCTAAGACACTGAGAAGGTTGGCGAGCGGGTATTTCTAAACCTTACAGCCGCTAGTTCTGTTGACTCATCGTCGGGTGCCTCTCTAACGTATGTGGAGGGTTTTGGCTCTTGTTGTGCGTTGTTAGCTGTCAAGTCTGTTTGGCAACACTATGCTCCAACACGGGAAGGGCTAGGATTACTGGAGGTGTTCAGGAGGGATGGTCAACGAGTCCATACGGATAGGTATAGCCAACGACGCGTCCTCGCTGAGAAAACTCTCACTCCTCTCCTACAACCAATTAGCCCAGTATGATTCTCCCAGTTGTTACAAGCTCTGCGCCATATCCAGAGCAGCAGGAATACTAGCGTCCAGAAAGAAGTCTCGAAGGAGAGGTTTGCCCTCTAGGACCCCGTATGCTGTTAGACAGCAGCTCGTATCATGCTACGGCTTCAAGACGAGGAACGGAGGACTGGAGATTCCGATTCGCGAGAGGGAAACGTCTCAGCATACCCCTGACCAAGCATACATTAGACGTCATCTCTCAACCAGGAGTCACTGTCCGTTCCTTCACCCTCACCAGGAACAGGCTGAGTCTCTGCATCGCTCTCGACGTTGCCAAGTTAGAGTGCACTTCCACGGTCGGAGTGGACCGTAATCTTCGTAATCTCACTGTTGGAAACGAGGAGGAGACACGTCACTACGACCTCTCGAGGACTGTGCGCATAGCCAGTACTACAACACGCATAGTCGCATCTTTCAAACGAGACGATTCTAGGATAAGAACGGGTATAGCCTCGAAGTATGGAATGCGTAGAACCGCTAGGACCGGTCATCTACTCCACGCCACCACGAAGACCATTGTGGCAGTGGCGGTCCAGGCGGAGACAGGCAATGGTATTGGAAGATATCAGGGGCATACGTGCTCTCCACCGTAAGGGGAATGGTCAGGGTAGAAAGTATCGGGGTAGGATGAACGCGTGGAGCTTCAGTGAAGCCCAACGGCAGATAGAGTATAAGGCGCGGTGGACTGGTCTTTCAGTCATCCGTCTATCTAGGCGTGAGACCAGAGGTTCCAGCATGACTTGTCCGAGATGCGGGGAGAAACTCTAATCGGACAAGAGACTGACCCGCAAGCTCTGGTGTAACAAGTGTCGAGCAGTAATGGACCGGGACAGGATAGCAGCGGTTAACCTGGCCCGGCGGGGACGGGTGAGGTTCGACCGTTCACGGGCCCATGAGGGGCCGCAAGGCGGAGCAGTTGAAGCAGTGAAGGGGAACCCGACGCCTACGGTAGTCCCTGGAGTCGATGCTCCGAAGCTAACTCAACCAACCAAGAGTTAACAGAACCCAGCCGCTAGCCCCTCTCTCGAAGAGCAATGTAGAGATCCTCGATAGTTGTCTCACAAGTCCGACTGCTCAGAGAATCCAGAGAAGGGCAAAGAGAATTAGAAAATTCGGAATAGTGACGATAAGCCCTATTTTGGCGAACTCGACAAAGCTGAACTCGGCTCCTCTAGACTCTGCCTGTTCAAGAACAATCACGTTGCTCGCTGCTCCTAGCAACGTCAGCCCGCCCGCAAGCGTGCTTGCGCCCGCAAGGGCCACCCATGCTTTGACGCTGACACCGGTGAACCCAGCTGCTTGCAGTACCTTGATGTACACAGCCACGAATGGCACGTTGCTCAGCAACTGGCTGAAGAGAAGACTGGTGATCAGTATGGGTCCTAGGGAAGCGTTCTGGTCCGACGGATTCAACGCAGGAACGTAGACAAGCAATTCCTGAAGAGCGTTCGACCTCCAGAAAGCTTCCATCACTATGAAGAGAGAAATGAAGAACATGATAATCCCCCAGTCGACCTTCCCTAGTATCTCACGCCTCTTCTCGCTCACGACGAACAATACCACCGCTGCCGCGAGGGCGACAGTTCCCAAGTTGAAATTTCCCGAAACCCCGAAAAGCTCGGCCGCTCCAACCGCAAAGAACCCTGTCACAACGAGAACAGCAACCCATCCTGACAACTTGGCCAATTTTGCATCCTTGACCGCTCGCTTCGGAGCCGCCTGGAACCCCTCAAGTGAGGAACCCTTCAGTTCCTTTCGGTAATACGTCCGCAGAATGGCGTATGTCGTCGCTAGACAGAGAACTGTTGGAAGAAGCAGGAAGTGCAGGAAATTGAAGAGTGGATTCGGTATGCCGCTTGATATCGCGACCAGCAGGTTCTGTGGATTTCCGATAGGCATCAACGTGCTGCCCACAGTGACGCCCATAGCGAGCGTGATCAGTAGGACGCTTGGACGCATCCGCATCTGTTTCGCCACCCCAATCATAATCGGAGTCGCCATGAGCGCTAGAGTGTCGTTGACAAGGAATGCAGACAAGGCACTCATGCCGAAGAAGATGATTGCGAAAGCTCTCTGTGGGGACCGGGCGAACACTAGCATTCGTAGGGTGAGAAACTCGAGGAGGCCCGAGATGTCCATCGCAGCTACGACTGTGAACATTCCAAGTAGAAAGAAGATCACGTCTAGGTTGACCGCCGAGTACGCGGCGTTAAGGGGAATCGCGTTGAAGAAAATCATGGATACCGCTCCAGCCATCATGATTGTCCAGACTGGGAGCCGGAATCGTCGGAAGTTACGGAAAATAATCAGCAGGTAAACTATGGCGAAGATCCCGATGGAAAAATAGTTCAGCAAGGACCAGTTCGCCTACTGAGCGCTAATCCGGGAAGTCGACTAGGAGAGCGCTGGGCGAGACTTGCTGAAGTATCTCCGGGCACTGTCCCCGCAGATTGAAAGCTGTCTAGAGCTCTTCCAGTGTCTTCTGCGACCAGAGGAGCGAAGGTTGAGGCTTCTCAGGAGTCTTCTTCACCTTCGGCCTATCGGGCTCCTTCTCAGGCTTTGTGCCCTTCGGAATCAGTCCCTTGTTGGGGAGGACGGGATGAGGGCCGGCCGGGTCTTGTCCAAGACCAACAACCGCTCCAGCCTGATCCCGTAGGATTCCGTTCTCATAGAATGCTTTGTGATGTCCCTTATAGTCGAACACATACCCCTGCTCGTCCAACCAGGCAATCTGGTGGCCGTCAAAGTCGACGAGTCGATGATCCTTGAGTATTCGATACCTGGCTGTGCCCGCCTCGTCCCAGATGACGTCAATCTCCTCCTGCTCTTCGTCCGTAGAGGGTTCCATTGTTCGGGGCTCACGTGCAATCCGTCAGGCTAAGAAGGTTACCGACAATATTCCGAACAATAAGCTAGGTCTGAAAGACCCCTCGAATATCAAGGTACAAATAGCCCCCGATCACGCATCCCGCGGGTCTCATGCTGCACCACGGGAGTCAACGGCACGTTCAGAGGCGACAGAGGAGGAGGCAGCGGACCCGTCGGACACTTGGCTCTAGAAGACCCAGCAGGGTGAGACCGCACACCCGCTGAATTTTTCGAGTGGCCACGTGATTGGACGAGCAAGGGTATCGTCTTCAGGGACGCATTTTGCCGAAATTATCCAGTATAGCAACGTAGGACTTCTCCATCGTTGCTAGCCCACCTGTGGGTCCTCCCTCGTCCAAGACAATGTACTCGTTAGGTGAGTGAGGCAGGGCACCGTGTCCTAATCCTCCCGGTATGACGGGAAGCTTGAGAGGTTCCTGGCTGAACATGGTGAACGGCGCACTGCCAGCCAAGGTTGGCCAAATCTCCGGCTCTTTTCCCATCTCCGTGTAGCTCTTCACGACTGCTTTCACCGCCGGTTCCTTGTAGCTCGTCCGGGCCCAGCTGTAGCCCGCTTCAAGCAGGTTTACTTTCACCTCCTTGAATCCATGTTCGTCGAGATGTCGCCGGACCATTGGTATGATCTCAGCGGTTGTCATGTTGGGTACGAGGCGTACGTCCATCTTGACGGTCATTTTGTGGGGTAGCAGTGTTTTGGTTTCTGGTCCGGTATAGCCGCTCCAGAGTCCGTCAATGTTCAATGTTGGGTCGAACAAGTACTTCTTGAAAGCGTCGATTCCTTTCGCGTCCCCGATGAATCGGTCGACGCGCATCTCAGTCTTCTGCGGTGATTCGTCGAATGTCTTCTCAAGCCTTTGAAGGAGTTCCCTGTCTTCGTCGGTCGGGACTTTTGCGTTCTTGTAGAAGTCTTTGACCAGAACTCTGTTGCCGTCGGGGCTGGTCATCGTCGCAAGGGCTTGGACCATTCTCCAGGCTGGACTGTCGACCCATGCCTTGTTGCTCCCATGAACCCCGAACTCCCTTGGACCTCTCCCCCAGCTAGCGCCGTCAAGCTCCAGCTCGAAGAAGACAATGCCCTTGACGCCGAGAAAGAGCAGGACTTTGCCGTTTCGGTCTTGGCCGCAGAATGGGAAGAACACAGCGTCAGCCTCCGCCAAGTCTTTTTGCTTTTTAGCGAAGAATTCGGGAAGGTGCCGGCTGCCAAGTTCCTCCTCGCCCTCGGCGACAAGCAACAGGTTCACCGGCAGTTCCTGTCCGGTCGCCCTGATGGATTCGCACGCGTTAAGAAAAGCCCGCAGTTCCCCTTTCGTATTGTACGCCCCCCTTGCGACGAGGCAACGCCCGAACGGAGCCATTTCCCTGATTGACCCGGCTAGAGGGTCAACGGTCCAGCCGGGCTCGTCCACCGGCATTGTGTCGTACATCAGGTAGACTACGATTGTCCGGTCAGCCCCAGCGTCATACTTTCCGAACACAACAGGGTTGCCAGAAGTCTCGACGAGACTGCTCACGCACCCTAATTCCTTGTAGTAGCGTAGAAGGAGACCGGCGCACTCCCTGACACCCTTGTTCTCGGGAGAGATGGAGGGCTGGCGGACCAACTCTTGTAGTTTGGAAGTATGTTCCGGGATGTGCTGGTCTATGTAGGCGAAGACCTTACGCCGATCCAGGTCCATGCGTAAGTTCTGACGGCGTAGCCTATTAAGAATTGGAAAAGAAGTGGAATGGTTAGATCATACTTGACGTGTACTTGTACGCGGCCTGGAGTACCCTCAGAGTCATTGCTAGAGTAGACAACGGGTTGAGTCTCATCACGGCCCACCCTTCGCGGTCGTGCATCTCGGGGGACCTTGCTACAACTCCCTGTATTATCAGGGATTCTTTGACATCTTGCGGAAGCCGAACATCAATTCTGTCTGAGCTGTGAACGTGGGCGAAGGGTTTGCCTGCGACCCGGAGCTCAAAATCATCTGACCCCTGGTCAGCCTTCTCGACACCAGGCAGGAGAAGCATCTCCCCAGTCACGGTATCCATTATGCCCAAGACTAGT
>Ga0066710_100000030_pt1 | contig 48343 bp, 41 predicted proteins | sample GraSoiAngelo_159_FD_79666 | JGI IMG/M metagenome (GOLD analysis project Ga0066710, IMG submission 79666) | Grasslands soil microbial communities from the Angelo Coastal Reserve, California, USA - 14_1009_16_40cm | ecosystem: Environmental > Terrestrial > Soil > Grasslands | place: USA... | reverse complement strand
CGACCGCATCGAAGCGTTCCTCAACCCGTACTCCGATCCCCGCGGCACCGGCTATCAGGTCATCCAGAGCCTCATCGCGGTGGGCACGGGCGGCGTGGCGGGGGTGGGCTTCATGCAGGGCCGGCAGAAGCTCTTCTACCTGCCCTACCCGTACAGCGACTTCATCTTCGCGGTGGTGGGGGAGGAGCTGGGGCTCATCGGCGCCTGCGCGGTCGTGCTGGCCTTCGTCGTCTTCCTCTGGCGCGGGGTCCGGACGGCCTGGAAGGCTCCCGATACGTTCGGCATGCTGCTCGCGGCCGGGCTGACCCTGGCCGTCGTCCTCCAGGCCCTCATCAACGTGAGTGTCGTCGTCGGGCTGCTGCCCACGAAGGGCATCCCCCTGCCGTTCCTGAGCGCGGGCGGATCGTCGCTCCTGTTCACGCTGGTCGCGGTGGGGCTGGTGCTGAACGTATCGCAACATGCCGACTGAACGATGCCCCCGACCTTCCTCATCGCCGCGGGGGGCACCGGAGGGCACCTGTTCCCCGGGATCGCGGTGGCCGACGAGCTGCGCCGGCGCGACGCCGCGACGCGGGTCGTCTTCGCCGGCACGCCGAAGGGGCTCGAGTCGCGCCTCGTGCCGCGGGCGGGCCACGAGCTGGTGCTGCTGCCGATCCTGCCTCTCAACGGCGTGGGGCTCGCCCGTGCGCTCGAAGGGGTCCTCGTCCTGCCCTGGGGGCTCGTCCGCGCGGCGGCGCTCGTCGTCCGCCTGCGCCCGGCCGCGGTGCTCGGCGTGGGCGGCTACGCGGGCGGTCCGGTGGTGCTGGCGGCCGCCCTCCTGGGGGTGGCGACGGTGATCCTGGAGCCCAACGCCAAGCCCGGCTTCACCAACCGCGTCCTGCGGCCCTTCGTCCGCCGGGCCGCCTGCGCCTACGAGGAGACGCGGCGGGAGTTCGGGAGCAAGGGGGTCGTGACCGGCAACCCGGTCCGGGGCGGCTTCGCCCGCCTGCCGCGCAAGCCCCATGCCCCGCCCCTCGCGCTGCTCGCCTTCGGGGGCAGCCAGGGCTCGCGCGTGCTGAACCGGGCGCTCGTCGCCGCCCTGCCCCACCTGCCGGGCCCGGACCGCCTGCGCATCGTCCACCAGACCGGGGTGGCGATGCGGGACGAGGTGGCGGCGGCCTATGCGGCCGCCTCGCGCGAGGCCGAGGTCGTGGAGTTCCTCGACGACATGGAGGCGCGCTTCGCCGAGGCGGACCTGGTGCTCTGCCGGAGCGGAGCGACGACGTGCGCCGAGCTGACCGCGGCCGGCAAGGCGTCGCTGCTGGTGCCCTTCGCCCTGGCCGCCGACGACCACCAGCGCAGCAACGCCCGCGCGCTGCAGGCCGCGGGGGCGGCCCGGATGATCGAGGAGAAGGATCTCGGCGGCGAGTCGCTGGCCCGCGCGGTGATGGAGACGGTGGGGACGCCGGGCCGCCTCGAGGCGATGGAGGAGGCGGCGCGGGGGCTCGGCCGCCCCGACGCGGCCGCCCGCGTCGCCGACCTGCTGGAGGCTCGAGCATGAATTGCCTTTTAACGCAGAGGACGCAGAGGAGAACGAAGAGGACGCAGAGACAAGGAACGGAACGGATGCGCCCTGACCCCTTCGAAGCCCATCGAAGGTCCGGCGAGAGTGTCCCTGCTGTTTCTGCTTTCTCCTCTGCGTCCTCTCCGTTCGTTCTCTGCGTTCTCTGCGTTGAAAGGCCGGTGGAGCAGTAAGTGTTTCGCAAGATCCAGAGGATCCACTTCGTGGGGATCGGGGGCTCGGGGATGAGCGGGATCGCCGAGGTGCTGCTGAACCTCGGCTACGCCGTCTCCGGCTCCGACCTGCGCCGCTCCGCCGTCACCGACCGCCTGCGCTCGATGGGGGCCCGCTTCTTCGAGGGCCACGCCGCCGCCAACGTCGCCGACGCCCACGTGGTCGTGGCCTCCACCGCGGTGCGCGGCGACAACCCCGAGGTCCAGGAGGCCCGCCGCCTCGGCATCCCCGTCATCCCGCGGGCCGAGATGCTGGCCGAGCTGATGAGGCTGAAGTACGGCGTGGCCGTCGCGGGCAGCCACGGCAAGACGACCACCACCTCCATGGTCGCCCTCGTGCTGGCCCGCGGCGGGCTCGACCCCACGGTGGTGGTGGGCGGGCGGCTCGGAGTGCTCGGCTCGGGGGCTCGGCTCGGCAAGGGCGAGTTCATGGTCGCCGAGGCCGACGAGTCCGACCGCTCGTTCCTGAAGCTCTCGCCGACCCTCGCCGTCGTCACCAACATCGACCGCGAGCACCTCGATACCTATCGCGACCTCGCCGACGTCCAGGAGGCGTTCCTGGGATTCGTGAACAAGGTGCCCTTCTACGGCGCGGGCATCATGTGCCTGGACGACCCGCCGGTGCAGGACATCCTGCCTCGCGTGGAGCGCCGCCTGGTGACCTACGGGGTCGCGGGCCAGGCCCAGGTCGCGGCCCGCGACGTGCAGCTCAAGCCCACCGGCGCGGTCTACCAGGCGGTGCTGGAAGGCTCCCCGCTCGGCAAGGTGGAGCTGGCGGTGCCCGGCGCGCACAACGTCCTCAACTCGCTGGCCGCGGTGGCGGTCGGGTTCGACCTCGGCGTGCCGTTCGCCGCCATCGAGGAAGGGCTCGCCTCCTTCACGGGGGTCGACCGGCGCTTCCAGGTGCGGGGGGAGGCGGGAGGCGTGCTGGTCGTGGACGACTACGGCCACCATCCCACCGAGATCCGGGTCACCCTGGAGACGCTGCGCACGCGGGCGGCGGGGCGGCGAACGGTGGTGCTGTTCCAGCCCCACCGCTACACGCGCACGCAGCTCCTGTGGGACGAGTTCTGCCGCGCCTTCAACCACGCCGACGTCCTGCTGCTCTGCGACGTCTACCCCGCCGGCGAGGAGCCGCTCCCCGACGTCAGCGCCGAGGCGCTGGCCCGCGCCATCTCCGCCCGCGGCCACCGGCAGGTCGGCTACGCCGGGGACCTGAAGGCGGCGATGGAGAGGCTGCTGGAGGAGGTCCGGGAAGGCGACGTGGTGCTCACCCTGGGCGCGGGCAACGTCTGGACGCTGGGCGAGGAGCTGCTCCGCCGGAGGCAGGGATGAGCGAGCGGCGCCATCTGACCGACCGCCGCCAGCGCGGCCTGCGCATCGTGCCCGTGGAGCTGCCCGCGCCGGCCGAGGAGGCGCCCTTCCTCCGTCCCAATCGCCGGACCCGCGTCCGCCGCGCGCGGCGGGGCTGGGTCGGGCGGGCGATCGTGCTGCTGGAGGTCACGGGCGGGATGCTGGTCGTGCTCTTCGCGGCCTGGGCTTCCTACTCCCGGGTCATGGCCAGCGAGCGCTTGCGGGTGGGCCGGGTGGAGGTTCGGGGCAGCCACTTCCTCTCCGAAGGCGAGGTGCGCGAGCTGCTGGGGCCGGCGGTGGGGGAGAACATCCTCGGCCTCGACATCGAGGCCCTCAAGGCGCGCCTCCGCGCCTCGCCCTGGGTGGCCGAGGCCTCGGTCTCCCGCACGCTCCCCGACACGCTGCGGGTCGAGATCCGCGAGCGCGAGCCGCTGGCCCTGGCCGAGGTGGACCGGCTGTACCTCATGGACGGTGACGGCTCGCTCATCGACCTCTATGGGCCGCGCACCGCCGGCTTCGACCTGCCGATCGTGCGGGGCCTGGCCGGCCGGACCGGCGAAGCCCGACGCGAGCGGGCCGGCCGGGCGGGGGCGCTGCTGCGCGACCTGGGGACCCTGGGCGGCGAGGTCTCGGAGCTGGAGGTGGAGGAGTCGGGGGACCTGCGGCTCGTGCTGCGGGGAGCGGGCGAGCTCGTGCGCATGGGCGCGCCGCCGTGGCGGGAGAGGTTCCTGGCCTTCCTCGCCCTGCGCAAGGAGCTGCTCGCGCGCTGCCCCGACGCGGAGTACTTCGACCTGCGCTACCGCGACCGGATCGTCGCCAAGCGGTGCGCGGAGCCGGCGGCCGCCCGCACATCCGGTGCCGGCGGTACTGGGGGTAATTGAGTGGCGAAAAAGAAAGACCGATACATCGTCGGCCTGGACATCGGGACCCACAAGATCTGCGCCATCGTGGCCGAGATCACCGAGGAGGGCCGCCTGGACGTCATCGGCATCGGCCAGGCCGAGTCCAAGGGCCTCCGCAAGGGGGTGGTGATCAATCTCGAGGCGACCGTGGAGTCGATCAAGCGCGTGGTGGAGGAGGCCGAGCTGATGGCGGGGGTGGAGATCGGCTCCGCCTACGTCGGCATCGCCGGCACGCACATCCGCGGCTTCAACTCGCGGGGGGTCATCGCGGTGTCCAGCCGCAACCGCCTCATCGAGCGCGAGGACGTGCGGCGCTCCATCGAGGCGGCCAAGGCGGTCTCCATCCCCATGGACCGCGAGATCCTCCACGTCCTGCCCCAGGAGTTCGTGGTCGACGACCAGGACGGGATCGGCGACCCCACCGGGATGACGGGCACCCGGCTGGAGGTGAACGTCCACGTCATCACCTGCTCGTCGACCGCGTGCCAGAACACGATCACGTGCGTGAACCGGGCCGGCCTCGAGGTCGCCGACACCGTGCTCACCCAGCTCGCGGCCGCCGAGGCGTGCCTGACCCCGGACGAGAAGGAGCTGGGGGTGGCCCTCGTCGACGTGGGGGGCGGCACGACCGATCTCGCCATCTTCGAGAAGGGCTCGCTGTGGCACACCGGCGTGCTACAGGTGGGCGGCGAGCACTTCACCAACGACGTGGCGGTGGCCCTGCGGACTCCGGTGAACGAGGCGGAGAAGATCAAGAAGAAGCACGGCTGCGCGCTGACCTCGATGGTGCCCGACGAGGACTCGATCGAGGTGCCGAGCGTGGGGGGCCGCAAGCCGCGCATCATGGCCCGCCAGGTGCTGGGCGACGTGGTGCAGGCGCGGGCGGAGGAGCTGTGCCAGATGATCTTCAACGAGATCCGCCGGGCCGGCTTCGACCGCTCGCTCAACAGCGGCGTCGTGCTCACCGGGGGGGGCGGGATCCTGGAGGGGATGCCCGAGATCGCCGAGCAGATCTTCGACATGCCGGTGCGGCGCGGCACGCCGTCCGGGATCGGGGGGCTGGTGGACGTGGTGGCGAGCCCCGTCTACTCGACGGCGGTGGGGCTGGTCCTCTCCGGGTATCGCAACCGGGCCGGGCGCGGCATCGCCGCGTCGCGTCCGGCGGCGACGGGGACCTTCGGCAAGGTCACCGGGCGTCTCATGGGCTGGCTGTCGGACTTCTTCTAGGAGGCGGCTTTGGAAGGCAAGTCAGAAGGGCTCGTCTTTCCTCCGGTCCCCGTCCGGCGGCCGCAGCCCAAGGCCCGGGAGGACGCGGGCGGGCCGCGCTGCGAGATGTGCGGAGCCGAGGTCGTCGCCTTGCACTGCAAGCGGATCTGCCTCCGCTGCGGGTTCATGACCGGCTGTTCCGAGGGGGCATAGGAGGTCTCATGGTCAGAGAGAACGACGGAGCGAGCCGGATCACGTTCGCAGACGACGAGTGCCGCGGCGCCCACATCAAGGTGGTCGGGGTGGGTGGCGGGGGCGGCAACGCGGTGGGGCGCATGATCGCGGCCGGGCTCCAGGGGGTGGAGTTCATCGCCATCAACACCGACCTCCAGGCCCTCAAGGCCAACCGCGCCCCGGTGAAGCTCCAGATCGGCGGCAAGCTCACCAAGGGGCTGGGCGCGGGGGCCAACCCCGACACCGGCCGCCAGGCCGCGGTCGAGGACACGGAGAAGATCTGCGACGCCCTCGAGGGCTCGGACATGGTCTTCATCACCACCGGCCTGGGGGGCGGGACGGGGACCGGGGCGGCGCCGGTCGTCGCGTCGATCGCCGGCCAGCTCGGCGGTGAGAGCGGCAACGTCCTCACCGTGGCCGTGGTCACCCTGCCCTTCAGCCTGGAGGGCAAGCGCCGCATGGGCCAGGCCATGGACGGCCTGGCCCAGCTCCGCGACTGCGTTGACTCGGTGATCGCCATCCCCAACGACCGGCTGCTCCAGACGGTGGCCCGCAACACGCCGGTGGCGGAGGCGTTCCGCGTCGCCGACGACGTCCTGCGCCAGGCGGTGCAGGGGATCAGCGACATCATCACCGTGCCGGGCCAGATCAACCTCGACTTCGCCGACGTGCGGGCGGTCATGAAGGGCATGGGCCACGCGGTCATGGGCACCGGGATCGGCGAGGGAGAGAACCGCGCGGTGGAGGCGGCCCAGCGCGCGGTCTCCAACCCGCTCCTCGAGGACACCTCGATCGAAGGGGCGCGGGGCGTGATCGTCAACATCACCGGCGGGCCGGACTTGAGCCTGGCCGAGGCGTCCGAGGCCACCGCCCTCATCACCAAGGTGGCCGACCCCGAGGCCAACGTCATCTACGGCATCGTCACCGACGAGCACATGGGGCAGGTGGTGAAGGTGACCGTGATCGCCACCGGGTTCTCGCGCGGACAGCGGAAGGTGCCCTCGACGCCGGTCGACCTGTCGAACTACGTCAGCCCCGCCGCGCTGCCCAGCCCGGCCCCGGCCGCGGAGGCGGGCGGCTTCTACCGCAAGACGCCCAACGCCAAGGCCGCCTCCGGCGGCTCGTCGCGCCTGGACCTCGACGTCCCCGCGTTCCTGCGCAAGCAGGCCGGCGGAGGAGGGGGCGACTAGAGCTACGCCTCGAGCAACTTCGCCAGGGGCGCGAGCGGCTCCACGCGCTCGCAGAAGATCTTGAAGATCGCCATGAGGGGCACGGCGAGGAGCGCGCCCGGGACGCCCCACGCCCACCACCAGAAGATCAGCCCCACGAAGAGTGACACCGGGTTGAGGGTGAACTGGCGCCCCATGACGAGAGGGACCAGGATGTATCCCTTCAGCGTGTCCAGGACCAGGAACACGAGCACCGTCGTGACCACCGGGCCCGTCTCGGGGAAGGTCAGCAGCGCGGCCAGGCCGATGAGGACGGCGCTCACCAGCCCGCCCAGGTAGGGGATGAAGCTGGTGACCCCCGCGATCACTCCCCAGAGCAGCGCGTTCGGCATCCCGAGCAGCCACATGGCCGCTCCGGCCACGACCCCGAAGGCGGCGTTGACGCCGGTCGTCGCGTAGAGGTAGTGGGAGACCTGCTTCTCGATCTCGCGAGAGATGTCCCCGGCCCCGCCGCGGTCCGCCGGGGCTGAGAAGAGCGCGATCACGCGCCGCCGGAAGCGGTCTCCCGAGGCGAGGAGGAAGAACAGGAACGTCAAGGTGACGACCGCCAGCTCGAGGAAGGCCTGCGTTCCGCCGAACAGCGCCGCCCCCACGCCTCCCTCCCGTACCTGGACCTCGGGGACCGGCGCGTTTGCGCCGGGCTTCACGCTGGCCAGCTTGTCGACCTGCTCGGCGGTCTGGGTGACCTTCTCCACCGGCCGCAGCACCTTCCGCAGCCGGGACTCGACCTGGGGCAGGCTGCGGGAAGCCCGGGCCAGCCAGTCCGAAGCGGGCCCGGAGAGCTCGTAGAGGCCGAAGGTGATCCCCCCCAGGAGGGCGACGATCACCAGCGCGGCCCCGGCCGGCTCGGGCAGGTGCCATCGCCGCAGGGCCCGCACCGCCGGGCGCAACAGGAAGTCCAGGATCAGCCCCAGGGTCAGCGGCAACAGGACCGGACGCGCGAAGTAGACCGTGTAGAGGCAGGCGAGGACGAACAGGCCGGTCACGGGATTGAAGGCCGGCCGGACGCGGCGGGGATCGGCCGCCTCGGCCGGCGGCTTCCCTGCGCCGCGCGTGTCCTTGGCAGTCGCCACTGGCTTCATCTTATGCCCGCCCGCGCGGGTTATAATGGTCGTTCTCCTTCGGGGAGAGAGCAGATCCAGTGGAGAGACGGCTCCGACAACGGCATCGCGCGCTGCTGAGGGACGAGGTCCGCCTCGCTCCCGAGAAGCGGACCGGCGCCCTGCGGGTGGCCCTCTGCTACCCGAACCTCTATTTCGTGGGGATGTCGAACCTGGGATTCCAGGGCGTCTACCAGCTCCTGAACGCGCAGGAAGACGTGATCTGCGAGCGAGCATTCCTTCCCGACGACGTGGATCGGGAGGACCTGACGCTCCGCGGCCACCGCCTCACGAGCTTCGAGTCCGGCACCGACCTCGCCCGCTTCCACGTCCTCGCCTTCTCGGTCTCGTTCGAGAACGACTACCTGCACGTCCTGCGCATGCTGCGCCTGGCCGGGGTGCCGCTGCGCGCCGCCGAACGCGGGCCCGGCGACCCGGTGGTGGTGCTCGGCGGGGCGGCCATGTTCCTCAACCCGGAGCCGCTCGCGCCCTTCGCCGACCTCGTCGCGGTGGGCGAGGGCGAGGCCCTGGTCCCGAGGATGATGGAGGCCCTCGCCGGCGCCTCCGACCCCCGGCGCGGCCTGGAATCCCTGTCGGAGAAGGACGGCTTCTACGTCCCCTCCCGCTACCAGGCGCGCTACCACGCCGACGGGACGGTGGCCGGCTACGACGGCCCGGGCCGCATCGTGCGCCAGCGGGGATGGCCGGACCGGATGGCTCTCCCCCAGTCGGTGATCCTCACTCCCCACACCGAGATGTCCATGAAGTTCATGGTGGAGATCTCGCGGGGATGTCCGTGCATGTGCCGCTTCTGCTGGGCCGGCTACAACTACCTGCCCGTGCGGGGATTCTCGCGTCAGGTGATCGTGGACCGGGCCCGCGAGGTGCGGGCCTTCACCGGCCGCATCGGCCTCGTCTCCACCGCGGTGTGCGACCACCCGGAGATCGACGGCATCGTGGAGGACCTGGCCGGCCTCGGCTACGAGGTGTCGGTGGCTTCGCTCCGCCTGGACGACCTGACGCCGCAGTTCGTCTTCAAGCTCGCCGACACCGGCGTGCAGGGCCTCACCCTCGCCCCCGAGTGCGGCTCGGACCGCATGCGGCGCATCCTCAACAAGCAGTTCACCAACGCCGAGATCCTGGACAAGGCGACCTGGATCTTCGAGAACGGCATCCAGAACCTGAAGCTCTACTACATGGTCGGCCTGCCCGGGGAGGAGCATTCCGACGTGGAGGCGATCGTCACCCTCACCGAGCAGATCCGCCAGCGGATGCTCGACGTCGCCCGGGCCCGCGGCCGCGTCGGCCGGATCCACCCCTCGGTCAACCCGTTCGTGCCCAAGCCGGGGACGCCCTACCAGTGGCTCCCGATGGAGGACCCGAAGGAGACCGACCGGAAGCTGCAGTTCCTGCGCAAGGCCTTCGGCCGGATGCCCAATGTCGACGCCATCCTCAAGAGCGCGCGCACCGGCTTCTCGCAGTCGCTGCTCGCGCTGGGAGACCGGCGGGTGGCCGACGCGCTCGAGATCGCGTGCCTCCAGGGCACGGACCTGAAGCGGTCGATGAAGGCGGCCGGGCTCGACGCCGGCTTCTACCTCTTCCGCGGCCGCGGCCGCGACGAGGTCCTGCCGTGGGACCTCATCGACAACGGCGTCAGCAAGGCCTACTACCTGCGCGAGCTGGACCGCAGCCTGGCCGAGCGCCTCTCGGCCCACTGCCCGGAGATCCAGGGCTGCATCCGCTGCGGCGTGTGCATCGAGAGCCCGAACCCCCTCTACCGGCTGCCCGAGAAGTGGAAGGCCCTCGGCACCTCGCCCTTCTACCTGCGGGCGGAGGCGGGAGCGCCGGCCGCCCGATCTTGAGCGGGGCGTCGCCATCCCTCGTCGCGCTTCTCCTCCTGGTTTCCTGCGCCACCTCGCCCATCGATCCCCGGACGGTGCGCCTGGACGCCGAGTTCACGCTCGCGCCGGGCCAGACCGCCCAGGTCGAAGGCGGAGGCCTGCGCGTCACGTTCTACGGCGTGAGCGCGGACTCGCGCTGCCCGACGGGCGTCACCTGCGTGTGGGAGGGCGACGCGGTGGTGGTCCTGGCCGTCCGGCCGAGCGGGTCGGCGGCGTCGCGCTCGGAGCTGCACACGTCGGGCCGTTATCCGGCGGAGGCCGAAGTGGGCGGCTACCGGGTGCGCCTCGCCTATCTCGCGCCCCTGCCTCGCGCGGACGCCGCCCCGACCCCCGCCGAGTACCGGGCCACGCTGCTCGTCCTCCGGAAGTAGCTCGGCCCGGCTTTCCCGGGCTTTTCCTCGAACTTTTCTGAACCCGGAGGCCCCTGTCGAGCGTCTTAGGGGGAGACGTCCGAGAGGAGAAAGGTGTCCGTCATGCGCAAAGGCGTCATCGCCGTCACGGTGCTGGTCGTGGTGGGTGGCCTCTCGGCCGTCCTGTACAGCCGCTCCAACTCCAAGAACGACAAGGGGTACAAGCTGGTCGAGGTCGCCCGCGGCCCGGTCGTCGAGAAGGCGCTGGCGGTGGGGGCGATCCGCCCGAAGCGCGAGATCGCGGTCAAGAGCAAGATCTCCGGCATCGTGCAGCACTCCTTCCATGAGGTGGGGGACAAGGTCGCGGCGGGCGAGCCGCTCTTCGAGATCCTGCCCGACCCGACGCCGCTGGAGCTGACCGAGGCCAAGCGGGACCTGGACATGTCCAGGAACGCCTACGACCAGGCCAGGAAGCGCCACGAGCGGTCGGAGACCTTGAGCCGGCAGGGCATCCTCTCCAGCCAGGACTCGGAGCAGGCCGACAAGGACGTCGAGGAGGCCCGCATCAAGCTCAACCTGTCCACGGAGCGGCTGGCCCTCCTCCAGAAGGGTCGCACCCAGACCTCCCACGTGGAGTCCATCATCCGCGCTCCGATCGCCGGGACGGTGCTGGAGCTGCTCGTCAACGAGGGCGACCCGGTCGTGCCGCTCACCTCCTACCAGGCGGGCACCGCGCTCACCAACCTCGCCGACATGTCGACCCTCGTCTTCAAGGGAACGGTGGACGAGATCGACGTCGGAAAGCTCCGAGAGGGCATGCCGGCCCGCATCAAGGTCGGGGCGATCCCCGACCGCGCGGTGGAAGGGCGGGTGTACAAGATCGCGCCCAAGTCCAAGACCGCCGAGGGCGCCACGCTCTTCGACGTGGAGATCGAGCTGCTGCCGAGCGGCGTGACCCTCCGCGCGGGATACTCGGCCAACGCCGACATCGTGGTCCGCGAGAAGAAGGACGTCCTGCTGCTGCCCGAGCGGCTGGTCACCTTCACCGAAGGCAAGGCAACCGTCGAAGTGCCGGGGGCGGGCGAGGCCGAGCCGGTCAAGAAGGACATCAAGGTCGGCCTCTCGGACGGCATCAACGTCGAGGTGGCCGAGGGGCTGAAGCTCAAGGACCAGGTCGTCGAGCGCCCCCCCAAGAAGATCGAGTAGCAAAGGGCAATTCCGTTGACCTCGCTATCGTTTCTCCGGCAGATGCTGCAGGACGTGCGCCACCAGAAGGTGCGCACGCTCCTGACCCTGCTCGGGATCACCTGGGGCACGGTGTCGGTCTCGCTGCTGGTGGCCTTCGGCGAGGGCCTGCAGAAGCGCATCGAGAAGAACCAGCACGGCCTCGGCGAGAACATCGTGATCTGCTGGCCCTCCCGGACCTCGATCCCCTATCAGGGACTGGGCAAGGGCCGGCGGATCCGGGTGAACGAGGAGGACATGGAGGCGCTGCGCCGGGAGATCCCCGAGGCCATGTTCTCCGGAGAGTACGAGCGCGACAAGAGCGCCTTCCGGCGGGAGCGGGTGCGGCTGACCCCCCAGATGTCCGCGACGAGCCCCGTCTTCGCGGTGATGCGCAACATCATCCCCGCCGCCGGCGGCCGCTACGTCAACGACCTCGACATCAACCGCCGGCGCCGGGTGGTCTTCCTGGGCGACAAGCTCAAGCGGGACCTCTTCGGCGAGGGGGAGGCGGTCGGGCGCACGATCATGATCGACAACGTGCCCTTCCTCGTCATCGGGGTCATGGAGCACAAAGAGCAGGACTCCAGCTACAGCGGGCGGGACGTGGACAAGGCGTTCCTGCCCGAGGCCACCTACAAGGGCCTCTTCACCGAGCGCTACGTGAGCAACTTCATCTTCCAGGCCCGGGACGCCGCGATGGTGCCCGACGTCACCCGGAGGGTCTACGAGGTGCTCGGCCGCCGCCATCAGTTCGATGCCAAGGACAAGGAAGCGATCGGCATGTGGGACACCACCGAGGGCGAGAAGTTCTTCCGCGTGTTCTTCGGCACCTTCCGGGCGTTCCTGGCGATCATCGGCTCCTTCACGCTCATCGTGGGCGGCATCGGCGTCTCCAACATCATGTACGTGGTGGTGGAGGAGCGCACGCGCGAGATCGGGATCAAGCTCGCGGTGGGAGCCAAGCCCCGCTTCATCCAGGGCCAGTTCCTGACCGAGACCCTCACCCTCACCGCGGTGGGGGGCGCGCTCGGCTTCCTGATCACGCTCGTCGTCATGGCCGTCTTCCCGGCCTCGCTCGACGAGTACGTGGGGACGCCCCAGGCTTCCTCCATCGTCATCCTCACCACCGCGACGCTGCTCGGCCTCATCGGGATGGCGGCGGGCTGGTTTCCCGCCCGCCGGGCGTCGATGCTCGACCCCGTCGTGGCCCTGAAGCTCTCATGAGCGCGGTCCTGTCCAAGGCCGAGGTGGCGATGGTGTGGCGGCTCTTCCGCGCCGACGCCGCCCACAACCGCAAGCGCATCGCCCTGACCGTCCTCGCCATCGCCTGGGGCACGCTGTCGATCGTGATGCTGCTCTCCTTCGGCGAGGGCATGAAGCGGGCCTTCCATCGCACCGTGCGGGGCATGGGCGAGGGCATCGGGGTGCTGTGGCCGGGCGCCACCACCCGCGCCTGGGCGGGCCTGAACTCGGGCCGGCCGATCCAGTTCACCGACGAGGACATGGATCTGCTGAAGGCCCGCATCCCGGAGCTGGCCGCCATCAGCCGCGAGTACTCCCGCCGCGTTCCCGTGAGCCTCGGCGCCAAGTCCGTCAACGCCCGCGTGCGCGGCGTGGATCCCTCCTTTGGGCCCATGCGCAACCTGATCCCGAGCGCGGGCGGCCGCTTCATCGACGAGGCCGACCTGGCCGAGAAGCGGCGGGTCGTGTTCCTGGGCGACGAGCTGGCCAAGGACCTCTTCGGCGCCGCCGATCCCATCGGCCGCACCGTCCAGATCAACCAGTCGACCTTCCTGGTCGTGGGCGTGATGCAGGCCAAGGTGATGATGGGGATGTACAGCGGGCCCGACAAGGGCCAGGCCACCATCCCCGCCCCCACGTTCAAGTCGATGTACACCGACGCCCGACCGGGGAACATGGTGTATGCGCCGGTGAGCATGGAGGCGGGCGACCAGGCGAAGTCCGAGATCTACCGGGTGCTGGGGAAGAAGTACCGCTTCGACCCCGAGGACCGGCGCGCGCTGGGCATCTGGGACACCCGCGAGAACCAGCGCATCACCGAGAACATCGCGCTCGGCATCCAGGTCTTCCTCGGCATCATCGGCGCCCTCACCCTGTTCGTGGGCGGGATGGGGGTGGCGAACATCATGTACGCGGTCGTGAAGGAGCGCACGCGCGAGATCGGCGTGAAGATGGCGCTCGGGGCCAAGGTCCGTCAGGTCATGGCCCCCTTCGTGATGGAGGCCCTGATGATGACCGTGATGGGCGGGGTGCTGGGCACCGCCGTCTCCCTGGGCCTCATGGCCGTGATCGCCGCCCTGCCGCTCAAGGGCGAGGCGTTCGAGTTCCTGGGGCGGCCCACGTTCTCGCCGGCCATCGCGCTCAGCACCTCGGTGGTGCTGGGGACGATCGGCATGCTGGCCGGCTACTTCCCGGCGCGCCGGGCCGCGGGCGTGAACCCCGCCGTCTCGCTGAGGTACGAGTGATGAGCGAAGAGCCGAACACCGCGGGTCCCATGATCCTCATGCGCGGGATCCGCAAGTCCTACAGCACGGGCCGGGTCGAGGTGGAGGCCCTGCGCGGCATCGACCTCGACATCGGCGGCAACGACTACGTGGCGGTGGTGGGGCCTTCGGGCTCGGGCAAGTCGACCCTCATGAACATCGTCGGCTGCCTGGACACCCCCACCTCGGGCGAGTACGTGCTGTCGGGGGAGAAGGTGGCCGGGCTCGACCGGAACCGGCTGGCCGAGATCCGCAACCGGCACATCGGCTTCGTCTTCCAGAACTTCAACCTGCTGCCCTACGCGAGCGCGCTCGAGAACGTGGAGCTGCCGCTCCTGTTCGCGGGGGCGGGCGCGCGCGAGCGGAAGGAGCGCGCGGAAGAGATGCTGCGCCGGGTGGACCTGGCCGACCGCATGGACCACAAGCCCACCGAGCTGTCGGGCGGCCAGATGCAGCGGGTGGCCATCGCGCGCGCCCTGGTGAACCGGCCGGCCATCATCCTCGCCGACGAGCCGACCGGCAACCTCGACTCCGCCTCCGGCCAGGGGATCGTGGGCCTCTTCCGCGCGCTGCACGCCGCCGGCCAGACGATCGTGATGATCACCCACGACCAGGCGATCGCCCGCCTGGCCTCGCGCATCGTCCAGATCCGGGACGGGCAGATCGTCGAGGACCGCCAGGCCGCGGCCTGACGGTCAGCGGCGGGCGAGGGGATAGCCGGGCGCGGGGCGACTTGCCGTCGATCTCGAGCGCCTTGTCGGTCCGGTCGAGAAGCAGGGAGTCCACGTACCCGATGGCGTAGAGGTTCGCGGCCACGAGCGGCCCGGCCTAGTCGGCCCGGCCGCGCCAGAGGCGCTCGTACGTGCGCCACTCCGACTCGTCGGTCGTCCACTCCGCGTAGATCGCCACCCCCTCGAAGGTGCCGCCGCCCCCCACGCCCCGCAGTCCGGCCACCACGCCGAGCAGCGCGTTCTCCGGCGTCTCCACGCCCGCCCGATGCATGAAGCCCGATTCGTCGTAGGTCGGGATCCCGACCAGCACGCGCGCGCGGGCGTTCGAACGCAGCATCTCCTCGGTGACGCTCCGCGCGGCGTAGGCCAGGTACCGGCGGTACAGGGCGGAGGTCGGCAGGCCGGTATCGTAGGCCATCACCACGACCTGGTCGGCCAGCGCGCCGACCCGGCCGTAATAGTCCGGCGTCCAGAAGAGGTTGGGCGCGAACAGCAGACGAAAGGGGCCCGGCCGGATGGCGGAGATCGACAGCAGCGCCTTGCTGCCCACCGCGGTGCGCAGGGCCTGGAGCAGCGAGAGGAACTCGTCGTTGCCGTCGTCGACGGGCTCGACGTCGAGGTGGATGCCGTCGAAGCCCTCGTCCACCAGCCCGCGGCACTCGGCCACCATGCGCTGCCGCTGCCCCATGTCGTCGAGGTCGATGGTGCCCGACCGCGCCCGGCGCCAGCCCGACCGCAGCCCGCCCACCCACGGCAGCACCTTGACCTCGGGGGCCACCCGGCGGGCCACCGCGAGCAGCGCCCGCATCTGCTCGCGGTTGTGCAGGGGCAGGCGGCCGGCGCTGTTGAAGGGGATGAGGTGGGGGAAGGCGTAGGTGATGCCGCGGCGGGAGAGCGACGAGAACAGCTCCTCCATCTCGGCCCCGGGGTGGCCGCGCTCCAGCCAGCGGTGCTCCAGCCAGACCGCGTTGCGGTCGTGGTTGAACGGATGCGGGGAGGCGTCGCCCGCCGGCGCGAAGGCCAGCCAGACGGCGGCCGCCGCGCCCAGCAGCAGCGCGAGGCCGAGGAGCTTGAGGACGAGGAGGACCCACCTCATCGAGAGCGGAGCAGGAGCACGGCCGCCGCCGCGTGGCGCCGCTCGTGGGTCAGGCTGACCAGCGTCTGGTCGGCGCCCCGTTCGCGCAGGCGGTCCTCGGCCCGGGAAGAGAGTCGCAGGCGCGGCGGTCCGCCGGGCCGGCGCCAGACCTCCACGTCGGCGGGAGTCACGTCGCCGCCCAGCAGCCGCGCCGCGGCCCGCTTGGCGGCCAGCCGCGCCGCAAGCCGCCGCTCGGGGTCCGACCGCGCGCGAGCGAAGGCCAGCTCTTCCGCGCTGAAGGGGTGGGGGCCGCCCTCGAGCAGCCGCGCCACCTCCGCGATCTCGAGCACCTCGAGGGCGCTGGCCACGACGCCGTCGGGATCCACCAGTCCGAGTCTACCGGTTTAGGATGAAGAGATGTCTTCCACGATCCGCGCCGTCCGGGTGAGCGCCCTCGACGAGGTGCCCGGGCTCGTGCACGGCTTCGAGCAGCGGGTCGTAACGCTCGCGCGAAATGAATTCGCGCTCGCTATCGAGCTGGGGGGGCCCTTCGGCCCCCCCAAGCCCCCCGCTGGCGCTGAAAGCAGCGAGGGGAGCCGGCGGCGGGTCGCCGAAGCGCTGCGTCCATTCGGCCGCCTGCACCTGCTGAAGCAGGTCCACGCGGCCGGGGTGCGCCGCGCGCCGTGGTCCGGCCGGCCGGAAGGCGACGCCGCGGTGGCCGGGTCGCCCGGGCTCATCCTGGGCATCGAGACCGCCGACTGCCTGCCCATCCTCCTCGTGGATCCCGTCCGGCGGGCGGTCGCCGCCGCGCATGCCGGCTGGCGCGGCTCGGCGGCGGGCGTGGCGCGGGCGGCGGTTGCGGCGCTGGTGTCCGGGGGATCGCGGCCGGGCGACCTCCTCGCCGTCACCGGTCCCGGCATCGGGCCGTGCTGCTACGAGGTGGGGGACGAGCTGCGCGACGCCTTCGGCGCGAGCGGCGCCGCGTTCTTCCGTCCCGGGCCGCGCGGGCGGCCCCACCTCGACGTCCGCGGCCTCAACGAGCGCCAGCTCCGCGAGGCCGGCCTGGCCGAAGAGCGCCTCCACCGGGTGGCCGACTGCACGTACTGCCGGGCCGACCTCTACCATTCGTACCGCCGCGAGGGCAGGGGGGCGGGCCGCATGATCAACTACGTCGGGTTCACCGCCTAATCGAGCTTCGACGCGCGCTCGTCGAGCGCCCGGTTGGCCAGGCGGTCCGCCTCCTTGTTCTGCTCGCGCCGCACGTGCGCGATGTCGGCCCGCTCGAACCGGCTCATCATCTCCCGCGCCTCGCGGTACAGGCGCACCATGTCCGGATGCCTGACGCGGTACTGACCGGCCATCTGCCGCACCACCAGCTCCGAGTCGGAGAACACGCGCACCCGGCGCGCTCCGCGGGCGAGCGCGTAGCGCAGCCCGTGCAGCAGGGCCTGGTACTCGGCCACGTTGTTGCTGGCCCGGCCGAGGTAGCCGTAGAGCCCGGCCAGCTCCTCTCCCTGCGGCGTCGCGACGTGCACGCCGAAGCCGGCCTCGCCGGGGTTGCCCCGGCTGGCGCCGTCGATGTGGAGGTGGAGCTCCTCCCCCGTGGCGGTCAGGGCTCCGCGGCGACCACGGGGGGAGCGGGCTCGTAATAGAGGATGCGGTTGCAGGCCGGGCACTGCATGATCTCCTCGTTGCGCTTGAGGTCCACGTACATCTGGGGCCGCAGCTTCACGTGGCAGACCTGGCACATGCCGTCCTGGGCCGCGGCCACCGCCACCCCGCCCCGCAGGCGGGCCACGCGGTGGAACAGCTCCAGCACGCCGGGGGGCACGGTGGCCGCCACCGCGTCGCGCTCCGCGCCCAGCCGGCCGGCCTGCTCGCCGAGAGCCCGCGCGCGCTCGTCGAGCGCGCGGCCCTGGGTCCGGTGCCGCTCCTCGGCCTGCCGGTAGAGGTCTTCCTCCCGCTTGACCTCGACGGCCAGGGTCTCCCCGCGCTCCATCTCGGAGAGGATCTGGTCCTCGCGGGCCCGGATGTCGCGCTCCACGGCCTCGATCTCGTGGAGCATGGCCGTGTACTCCTTGTTCGTCTTGACTTCCATGAGCTGGCCCTTGAGGCGCGAGCGCTTCGCCTCCAGGTCCTGCAGCTCGCCCTCGTGCTGGCGGCGCGCCTTCTGGCCCCCGGCCAGCTCCTGGCGGGCGGCCTCCAACCGGGCCTTCTCGGCCGCCAGCGCGGCGTCCAGATCGGCCCGGCGGCGGGGCACCTCGGACAGCTCGCCCTCGACCCGGCGCAGGTCGGTCTCGGCGCGCTGGAGCCGGATGAGCCTCTCGAGGTCGGCGTTCATTCGGGGTCTTGGATGTCCTTCCGGCCGAGCATTCTAGCATTCCCTGGGAATGCCCGGGTTTCGGCCGGCGTTGTCGCTGTCGGGTCCCGCCGATCTTGACAGGGCCCGCGAAAGGGAGGATAAGAGCTTCCCGATCCCTGGTCGGCAACCGGTTTATCAAGGAGAGAAACGAATGGACCGTAGAGAGTTCAGCAAGGCGATGGGCGCCGTCGTGGCCGGCATGGTGGCGGGCTCCAGAGCCTTTGCGGACGAGAAGGAGCCGGCCGCGGCCAAGAAGGCGACGGCCAAGGCGACCGAACCGCACATCTGCAAGGGCCACAATTCGTGCAAGGGCAAGGGCGCCGACGGCAAGAACGCGTGCAAGGGTCAGGGCAGCTGCGCCTCGGCGGCGGCCAAGCACGACTGCAAGGGGAAGAACGACTGCAAGGGCCTCGGCGGCTGCAAGACCGCCGAGAGCGCGGGTCCGGGCAAGAACTCCTGCAAGGGCAAGGGCGGCTGCGAGGTCCCCGTGAAGGCCGAGCACATGGCGGCCAAGCCCGGAAAGAGCTCCTGCAAGGGCAAGGGCGGCTGCAAGGGCGTCTAGTCTCGACTCGATCGCTTCCATCTGTGACCGGGAGGAGGTCGCCGCCTTGGCTTCCTCCTCCCTAGTCCTCATTACCAATGAGCTGCGAGCGGAGCAGGATTCACTCCCGCGGAGCGAGCGGAGAGACTGGGGGGTGCGCCGCTAGCATCCCCCAGCTTGATCCATGAACCGTTGGAGCCTCCCCGACCTCGGCATCGGCGTCGGCCTGCGCACGGTCCACTTCGGCCACATCCTCTCCCGGCGCCCGGCCGTCGACTGGTTCGAGGTCCTGTCGGAGAACTTCATGGACACCGGGGGCCGCCCGTTGTGGGTCCTCGACCAGGTCGCCGAGCGCTACCCGGTGGCGCTGCACGGCGTCTCGATGTCCATCGGCGGCACCGACCCGCTGGACCGGGAGTACCTGCGCAAGCTGAAGGCCCTCGCCGCGCGCACCCGCGCGCACTGGGTCTCCGACCACCTGTGCTGGACGGGCGTCGCCGGACGCAACGTCCACGACCTGCTGCCGATGCCCTACACCGAGGAGGCGCTCCGGCACACGGCGGCGCGGGTGAGGCAGGTCAGCGAGATCCTCGAGCGGCCGCTCGTGCTCGAGAACCCGTCCTCCTACGTGGAATTCGCGGCCTCGACGATGAGTGAGTGGGAGTTCCTCTCCCGCCTGGCCGAAGAAGCCGACTGCGGCCTGCTCCTCGACGTCAACAACGTCTACGTCAGCTCCTTCAACCACGCCTTCGACCCGAATGTGTACGTCGACAACGTACCCGCCGACCGCGTGGTGCAGTACCACGTGGCCGGCCATACCCACAAGGGCAGCCACATCCTCGACTCCCACTCCGACCACGCGGTGGCCGAGGTGTGGGAGCTGTTCCGGCGGTCGTGCCGACGGACGGGCAACGTGGCCACGCTCTACGAATGGGACGAGGACATCCCCGACTTCGAGGTCCTGCACGCTGAGGCGCTCAAGGCCCGTGCCTACCGTGACGAGCAGCCGGCGCCGGAGAGGATGGCCCGTGGCGCTTGAGCTGCCGCTGGGCCGAGTCCAGCGCTGGATGCAGGACGTCGTCGTCCATCCCGGCCCGGTGGACGAGGCGATCGCCGCCGCGGCCGGGCAGCTTCCGCCGGAGCGGTTGCCGGAGGTCGTGCTCCCTTCGCGGAGCCTGGCTCCCTCCGAGCGCGTGGGCATCTACCAGGGCATGTACCTGCTCCGGATGGAGGAGGCGCTCGAGTCGGACTACCCGGCGCTGAAGCGCTTCCTCGGCCCGCGCGGCTTTCGCGCGCTGGTGCGGGACTACGTGGCGTCGTTCCCTTCCCGCTCGTACACGCTCAACCGACTCGGCGACCACCTGCCCGAGTTCGTCCTCCGCGCCGGGGGGCTGCGCCACCGGGCCTTCGGCCACGACCTGGCCCGCCTCGAGCTGGCCCTGACCCAGGTCTTCGACGAAGCGGAAACGCCGCCGATCCGTCCCGAAGCGGTGGCGGCCGTCCCCGAAGACCAGTGGCCGTCGGCCCGGCTGAGGCCGATCGCCGCCTTCCGCCTGCTCGCCCTGCGCCATCCGGTCAACGCGTACCTCGAGACCCTGCGCGACAAGCGGCGCCGCCGTCCGCGTGTCCACCGCAAGGACGGCTGGGTCGTTGTGTTCCGGCGCGACTACAGCGTGTACCGGCTGGAGCTGTCCCGCGCCGCGCACGGCTTGCTGTCGGAGCTGGCCGCGGGCCGGCCGCTCGGCGCGGCGGTGACAGCGGCCGTCCGGCAGCATGGGCGCCGCGCGGCGAGCGAGACCGCGCTCTACCGCTGGTTCCGGCAATGGATGGCGAGCGGGATGTTTCGGGCGGTCGATCTGGGCCTGGAAGGACTCGAACCTTCGGCGAACCGGTTATGAGCCGGCCGTTCTAACCCGCTGAACTACAGGCCCACCAAAGCCTATCAGAATCAGCGCCGGCAGATGGGACAGCCGCGCATGTGCGGGGGCTGGCCGAGCGTGAGGGCCACCGGGCCCAGGGCCTGTCCGGTGTCGGTCAGGCGCACGGCGAGGCTGAGGCTCCGGCCGTCGGTCCGTCCCGACAGCCGCGCGGGGTGGAGGATGCCGCGGTCGATGGGGAATGCGTCCACGTTCCACTGGCCGGCGACGTCGAAGCGGCCTTCGCTGTCGAGCGGGATCGGGCCGGTGACGTCGCCGAGGGTGCAGCCGATGTGGGCGTGGGAGGAGTCGGCGCTCACGACGAGACCCGCGTCCTCGCCGCCCCACGTCCCGACCGGCACCGCGCCCAGGCCGGTCCGCGAGGCCTCGCATGCGGCGGCCAGGGCGAGGGTCAGGCCGAGGGCGATCCCGCGCACGGCTCGATGATTCCCCTCGCCGCGTCGCGCGTCAAGGCCGTGGGTTGCCGAGCGCGGCCGGCCGGGGCGCCCCCGGGATGTCGGCCCGGACGCCGATCCCATACCACAGCCCCTCGGGGTTGATCTCGAGGGTGTCCTGCGCGACCGTCAGTCCCACCCGCCGCCCCTCCACGTCGACCGACTGGGTGACCCCGGCGGGAAGGGCTGCGGTGCGGAGGAACTTGCGGGGCAACCGGACGAGGAAGCCCTTGCGCACCAGCTCCTGGAGCTGGGCGAAGACCTTGTCGGGATCGAGGCCGAGACCGCAGCGGGTGATCTCGTCCTGGGCCTCGAGGGCGGCCCGCACGCGGGCCCAGGACTCGCGGCTCAGCTCCACCTTCACCCGGAACGCGGGATCGAAGCGCGGGGTGGCGACGAGGGAGTCCTTCACGGCGCCCACCACGAACCTCCCGTGGACGGGGTACTCCTCCGGGCGAACGCGGCCGGAGATCTCCTGCCGGACCTCGAAGTCGCGGCACACGATCTTGGCCATGCCGTGCGAGTGCCACGCGAAGCGGACCGAAGCGGTCCCCTCGCCTTCCTCCAGGACGACCGGCAGCGACAGCTCAACCTGGTTGCCCGCCTGCAGCTCGATCCGCGCGTCGCGCGTCCGCAGCCGGCCCCGTACGTGGCGCAGGTCCACGTCGACGCTCCACCGTCCCGCCTCCACGCGGCCGAGGAACGTGTCCGCGTGGATCGCACCGGACTCGGTGATCTCGATGCCCGACAGGTCCAGGGCCACCTGGTCGAAATAGCGGCGGGCCGCTTCCCGGGCCACCTGGTCGACCAGGCCGGCCCGGACCGCCACCACCAGGTCGCCCGGGACGTGCTCGGTCATGCGCAGGCGGGGCTCGCGTGAGAGCAGGGTCTCGAACCTCTCGTGGAGACGCTGGTACTGGTCCCGGAGCCGCTGCAGCCTTTCGTCACGGGACAGCCCGCGCAGGTCGACTCCCCCGTCGGCGGGCGGAACCATGGCCGGGGCGGGGGCGCCCGGGCCGCGGGGCGCGCCCGTGGAGGCCTCCATCGAGATCCAGAGCTTGCCGTGGAAGGCCTGCACGCCGAGCAGGCGGAGGCGCAGCGGCAGCGAAGCGGCCGCGATCCGCACCGGCCCCTCGGGACCGACGGCGGGGATCGTGATCTCGAGCTGCTGGCGGACCGGGATCTCGAGCGAGGAGGCGAGCGCGGCGAAGGCCTCCAGCCGGGTCCGGCTCAGCTCCTCCACCAGCCCTTCGGCCTGATGGCTGGACATCACGACGTCGACCCGCCGCGCATCGACGGCCAGGACGCGGATGCTGGCCTTCAGGACCGCGGGCGAGGCTTGCCCGGCCGGGATCTCCAGGCCGCCCAGGACGGTGAGGTCGGCGAACACGTTCGACTCCGCCACTCCGGCCAGGCTCGCCCGGCCGTCCAGGCGCACGAGAGCGAAGCCGTCCTCGAAGGCGACGCGGGCGCCGGTCACGACCACACGGTAGCGGTCGGCGATCACCCGCTCGGACGGCGTGAGCGCGGTCAGCAGCCGCTGGACGAGTCCCTGGTCCACGACGACCAGGACCTGGTCGGGGGCGGCGGGGAAGAGGGCGCCCCGCTCCGCCGCGGCCACCAGGCCGGCCAGCCCGCGGCACTGACGGTCGAGCACCGCCTCGGCGGCCGGCGCGGGCGGTGGCGTGGACCGGGCCGACTGGACGGGGTTCAGCCACCGGCTGGTGAGCGCCCGACGGAGCAGAGACATCGGCCGGCCGCGGAGGACGACCAGGGCGCCGGCGCCGACGAGCACCACGGCGGCGGCCAGCCACCAGGCATGGCGGCGGCGCCGCGCCGCCCTCGGCGTGGAAGAAGGTCGCCGCGGCCCTGGCGCTTCGCCCACCAGATCGATTATCGCCGCCGGGAACGAAGCTGCGGGCTAGACCGGGCGAATGCCGGCATCGGGTGCGCGCATTCCCGCTGCGCGCACGCTCGGGCCGGCCCTCTACATGGTCTCGGCCAACAGCTCGCCGAAGACCTCCCGGCCCAGTCCCAGGGGCTGATCGACGAGGGGACCCTTCTCGAGCACCGGCTCGGTGTCTTCGTAGGTCGGCTTCTCCTTGCGATAGAGCAGGCCGATCGGTATCCGCGGCTCGAACTCCAGCGACTTCTCCATGGCCGCCATGAGGTCGGCCGGGTCGTAGGGTCCGTCCTCGAGCTTGTAGACCCGCTCCTTGAACCAGGGGTACGTGTTCACCTTGTTGAAGGTGACGCAGGGGCTGAAGACGTCGACGAGGGAGAAGCCCTTGTGGGCGATGGCGCCCGCGACGAGCCTGGTCAGGTGCTTCGGCTCGCCGGAGAAGCCGCGGGCCACGTACGTCGCGCCGGAGGCGAGGGCGAGGGCGAGGGGCTGCACCGGCTTCTCCACGTTGCCGCGGGGCGTGCTCTTCGTCTTGTGGCCCTCGGTCGTCGTCGGCGAGGCCTGGCCGGTCGTGAGACCGTAGATCTCGTTGTCCATGACGATGTAGGTGAGGTTCAGGTTGCGGCGCATGGCGTGGATGAAGTGGGCCATGCCGATCCCATAGCCGTCACCGTCGCCGCCTACGGCCACCACATGAAGGGCATGGTTGGCGAGCGCCGCCCCGGTGGCGACCGGCAGGGCGCGGCCGTGCAGGCTGTGCACGCCGTAGGCGTGGATGAACCCGGGCAGGTTGGACGAGCATCCGATGCCGGAGACGACGAGCACCTCGTGGGGCGGGATGCCCAGCTCGACGATGGCTTCCTTCAGCGACTTGAGGACGCCGAAGTCGCCGCATCCCGGGCACCAGTCGGGATCGACCGGTCCTTCCAGGCTCTTGAGCGTCAGTTCCACTGTGGCCATTGACCGGGTTCCTTTCCTAGTGCACGCGCTTGGCCGGGACGCCGTTGCCATCTGCGCCCGCCGGCAGCCCCACGCTCGACTCGAAGATCGCGCTCGACGTCTCGCCGAGGAGGCTCGGCGCCGCCGGGTGCCACCCGTAGCCGGCTCCCGTGGAGGCGCCGATGACGAGCATGCCCTCGGGGCGGCCGTCGGCGCGGTTCACCAGCTCCACCGCCCACACCGGCTCGCCATAGGCGGGCCCCGGCACCCTGCGCAGCCGCGCCGGCCGCGCCCGGTCCTGCATGTGGATGCGGACGTGGTGGTAGGCCATCTCCCGGGCCTCGTGCTCCTGGACCTCGAGGTCGACCGGCCGGCCGGCCACCAGGCCCCTCACCCGCTCGGCGATCCAGGCCGGCTCGAAGGGCTCCCCGTCGTAGCGGGTGAGGACGTGGTCGACCGTGAAGCCGGACTCCGCGCGCAGATGGCGCGCGAACTGGCCGGTGAAGTTGTTCTCCACGACGATCGTGCGCTTGCAGCGCTGCAGGATCGCCCTCGCCGCGTCCCCATGGAACGGATGCATGTACTTGAAGTGGAGCTGGTTGGTGGCGAGGCCGGCCCGGTCGAGCTGCTCGGCCGCCTCGTGGATCACGCTCCAGGTCGAGCCCCAGCCGATGAGCGTCACCTCGGCGTCCGCCCGGCCCTCGAGCACCGCAGGCTGGAGGCGGGCCCGGACGCCCTCCATCTTGCGCATCCGCTTCTCGTGCATCTTGCGGCGGATGGCGGGGTTGGTGTGCTCGTCGCTGATCAGGATGCCGTGCTCGTCGTGGTCGTCGGTGCCCGAGACGTAGATGAGCCCCTCGCGTCCGGGCCGGGCGCGGGGGGAGATCCCGGAGGGCGTGAGCGCGTAACGCTTGTAGCCTCCGTTCTGGGCGTCGTCGGGGCTGAGCGCGTCCACCCACTCCCCGCGCTCGATGGGGACCTGGCTGGACACCGCCTCGGGGTCGACGGTGGAGCGGTGCTCGCCGAGGAGCAGGTCCGAGATGATGATCACCGGGAGCTGGAAGGTCTCGGCCAGGTTGAAGGCCTCCACCGCGGTGTGGAAGCAGTCGGCGGCATCCTTGGGCGCGATGATGACGCGCGGGTAGTCGCCCTGCGAGGCGCCCAGCGCCTGGTTGAGGTCGCCCTGCTCGGTCTTGGTCGGCAGGCCGGTGGAGGGCCCGCCCCGCTGGACGTTCACGATGACCACCGGGGTCTCGATCATGCCCGCCATCCCGATCGCCTCGCTCATGAGGGCGAAGCCGCCTCCCGAAGTGGCGCACATGGCCCGCGCTCCGGCGTGGCCGGCGCCGATGGCGAGGTTCACCACCGCCAGCTCGTCCTCCGCCTGCTTGACGAGCACGCCGACCTTCTCGCTGTGGGCGGCTAGCCAGTGGAGGATGAACGACGCCGGGCTCATCGGATAGGCGGAGTAGAACTTGCAGCCTCCGGCCACGGCACCGAGCGCGACCATCAGGTTGCCCGTCACCACCGGCCGCCGCTTGCGGCTGAACTGCCACCGGTATCCGAGGGCGGGGAACTTCGCCGCCGTGTGCCGGTGGCCGGCGCGCAGGACGCCGACGTTCTGGTCGATGACCTCCTGGCCCTTCTTCTTGAACGTCTCGTGGAGGATGTCGGCCGTCACGTCGAGGTCGAAGCCGACGAGGTGCAGCAGCGCGCCGAGGGCGGCCGTGTTCTGCATGACCGGCTGGATCTTGCCCAGCCCGGCGGTCAGCTCCGGCACCGGCAGCGGGACGAGGGTCACCCCGTCCGGCACCAGGGCCGGATCGCATTTGAACCGCGAGCCGTTGTAGACGATCGCGCCCCCCGGCTCCACCTCGCGGGCGTGGCGCTCGATGCCGTCCTGGTTGAGGGCCACCAGGACGTTCAGGTGGTCGCCGTGGTTGTCGACCTTCTCCTCCGAGAGCCGCAGGCGTAGCCAGGTGTGCCCGCCCCGGATGAGCGACTGGTAGCTGTTGTAGGTGTAGAGGTGAAGCCCCAGACGGGCGGCGGTGCGGGCGAGCGTGTCGCCCGTGCGGTCGAGGCCGTCGCCGGCGGCGCCGGCGATTCCAATCGTGATCTCGGTGGCCATCCCTTGTTCTCCTCCCTCGCGTCGAGATGGGGCGGCGGCCCTAGCTGTCGTCCTCCCCGACCATGGCGGGGTACACGCAGAGGATCTCCGGGTTCAGGGCCTGCAGGACCTCGGAGAGCCCCTCGACGGTGTCGCCGTCGGGGACGGTCCAGGTGCCGGTGACGCGGTGGTCGCCGTCGGCCGAGTGGCGCCCCATGCCTCTGATCTGTTCCATGCGCTAGGCCACGGCGCGGGCTTTCCCGGGAAGGGTCTCGACCACGAGGTTGGCGACGAGCATGACATCCTCCTGCGCCGGGAGGGGCCGCCACCACGGCGAGGGGCGGAAATAGAAACTGAATCCCGAGGCTACGCCCCCCGGCGGAGGGAGTCAAGGCGATCCGCAACGGGCGGCTCAACCGGCGCTTCAATCGAAGGCCCGCCGTCCGGCCGTCCGCCGGCGGGCCGCGGGTCGCCGGTCAGGGAGCGGCCGCCCGCGCTGCCTCCACCGCCGAGGCGACCTGTGCCCGTAGCTCTTGCGCACCCTGAACGGCCGCGTCGGTCGGGACGGCGTCCACCTCCTGCAGCAGCGTGTAGAGGGTGCTCAGGCGGCCGTTGAGGCTGGCCAGCTTCGTTTCCAGCTCGGCCAGCGTGGCCGCTCTCGGTCCCTCGATCGCCCGCGCGTGCTCCTTCTTGACTCGCTGCAGCGCGTCGAAGGTCAGGTCGAGATCACGGGCGACCTCCATCGACCGGTCGAGCTGCGCGCGCAGGTCCTGGGCGGACGGCTTCACGCGCGGGTCCATCTTCAGCCGGAGGGGCCGGGTCAGCGTCCGCCCGTCGACGGTCAGTCGTACCGTGTACATCCCCGGCAGGGCCCACGGCCCGCGCGGCTCGGCCGGCGTGTTCCGGTAGGTCGCGGCGATCGGATACGAGCGCTCCACGGCCGCGGGCGGCGGATAGTGCAGGTCCCATACGAAGCGGTGCAGCCCGGCTGCCCCCGAGAGCGGCTGCGGCGGACGGATCCAGTAATCGGGGATGTTGCGGCCCTCGACGGAAGGCTCGAGAGGGTCGTCGCTGCGGTAACGCCGGACGAGCGCCCCCGCGCCGTCCAGGATCTCCAGCGTGACCGTCCCCGCCGCCGGCCCCTTCAAGAAGTAGTCGACGATCGCGCCGTCGGGCGGGTTCTGGCCCGCCGGCTCGTCGGGGGGCAGCGGCGTGTCGGTGTTCTTGTTCCAGCGGAAGCGCCACGCCTCCTGGGGCGCGAAGAGGAAGGCCCCTTCCTGTACGGCGGCGGGTGTCGCCTGCCGCAGAGGCGTGATGTCGTCGAGGATCCAGAAGCCGCGCCCGTGGGTGCCCGCGACGAGGTCGTCGTCCTTGATCACCAGGTCGCGGACGGAGGTGGCCGGCATGTCGAGGCGGAGCGGCTGCCAGCTCTCGCCGTCGTCGAAAGAGACGTACACCGCCTGCTCGGTGCCCGCGAAGAGGAGCCCGCGGCGCCGGGGGTCCTCGCGCACGGCGTTGACGATCGCGCCGTCGGGAAGGCCGCCGACGATCTCGGTCCAGCTCTTCCCGCCGTCGCGCGTGCGGTAGATGTGCGGCCGCAGGTCGTCGAGGCGGAACGTGTTGATCGCGGCGTAGGCGGCGGCCGGATCGAAATGCGAGGCCTCGAGGAGCGACACCTTGCTCCACGGCCGGTCGCGCAACGCCGCCGGCGTGACGTCGGTCCAGCTCTTCCCCCCGTCCGTCGTCACGTGCACGAGGCCGTCGTCGGTGCCGGCCCAGATCACTCCCCCCTGAAGCGGGGAAGGGGCCACGGTGTAGATGACCCCCCGCCGGCTCGGCTTGGCCGCCGGCGTGTCCCGGTACTTGCCGACGCTCGGCGGCGCGTCCCCGGCCGGCCGCGTGAGGTCGGGGCTGATCTCGGTCCAGCTCCGCCCGCCGTCGGCGGTCTTCCAGAGCGTGTTGGACGCGAAGAAGAGCGTGTGGGGATCGGTGGGCGAGAAGAGGACCGGAGCCGTGCGGAGGACGCGGTAGGTATCGGAGCGCAGCGCCCGGGGAGCGATGTTCTGGGCCTGGCCGGTGCGCCGGTCGTAGCGGGTGATCCGTCCCCCGTACACGACGTCCGGGTCGAGCGGGTCGGCGGCGACGTAGCCGTATTCCTCGGCCGCCACCGGGTGCCAGTCGCGGAACGTGATCTCCCCGTCGTCGCCGCGGCTGGCGATGCACACCGAGCCGCTCTCCTGCTGGCCGCCGCATACGCGGTAGGGGAAGGCGTCGTCGGTGCTCACGTGGTAGAACTGCGCGGTCGGCTGGTTGTACCAGGAGCTCCAGCTCTCTCCGCCGTCGACGGTCACGATCGCCCCCTGGTCGGAGGCGATGAGCATGATCTCCGGGTGGAGCGGGTTGATCCAGATCCGGTGGTAATCGTCGCCCCCCGGCGCGCCGCGGAAGCCGACGAAGGTCTTCCCGCCGTCGGTCGACTTCCAGGTCACGACGCTGGCCGTGAAGACCGTATCCGGATCGGTCGGGTGGACCTTCACCTCCGCGAAGTCCGAGCCGCGCTCCGTCACCCGCGGGTCGGCGTTGATCCGCGCCCAGCTTTCTCCCGCGTCGTCGGAGCGGTACAGCCCGCCGTTGCGTCTGGCCTCCACGGTCGCGAAGAGCCGCCGCGGCTCGCTCGGCGCCACCGTGATGCCGATCCGGCCCAGCCCGTCCCCGGCGAAGGTGGGCAGCCCCTTCGTGAGCGGCCGCCAGGTCGTCCCGCCGTCGGTGGACTTGTAGAGCCCGCTGCCGGGCCCGTTGAAGACGCCGTTCTCCCAGGGGGCCTGGCGCGACTCCCACAGCACTGCGTAGACCGTCGCCGGGTCCCGGGGGTCGAGCACGACGTCGACGGCGCCCGTGTCCTCGTCGCGGTAGAGCACTCTTTGGAACGTCTGGCCGCCGTCGGTGGAGCGGAAGAGGCCCCGCTCCGGCCCCGCCCCGTAGGGGCTGCCGAGCACGGCCACGAAAAGGCGGCTCGGGTCCTTGGGATCGACGGCGATCTGCGGGATCTGGCGGCCCTGGCGCAGGCCGAGGTGGCGCCACGTCCTTCCGCCGTCGGCCGACTTGTAGATGCCGTCGCCGGTCGAGAGGTCGGGCCGCTGGAGGCCTTCCCCGCTCCCCACGTAGATGACGCTCGGGTTGGATGGCGCGATGGCGATGGCGCCGACGGAGCCGGTCGGCTGGTCGTCGAAGATCGGCCGCCAGGTCCGGCCGTAGTCGTCGGTCTTCCAGACGCCGCCGTTCACCGCGCCGACGTAGAAGACGTTCGGCCGGTCGGGGATGCCGGCCGCGGCCTTGGTGCGTCCGCCCCGGTGGGGCCCGATCATCCGCCAGCGCAGCTCGCGGAAGAGGCTGGGGTCGTAGGACTCGGCCTTGGCTGCGGTGGCGAGCGCGGCGGCGGCGACGGACAACGACAGGATGGCGGCGACGCGACGCGTGGGCATGGAGTCGGCCTCCGTGAGAGGCCGTCACTCTAGCCCAAAAAGTGGGCCCTACGGCTTGCGCCGGGAAGTGGCCTTGCGCCCGGATTTCGGCCTGGCTTTGGCCCGGACGCGCTCGGGAAGCTTCGCGCCTCCCGTCGCGCGATTCCACTCCTCGAAGGTCTCGTTCGAAATCTTGCCCTCGACCAGCAGCTCAGCGAACTTCCTGCGCTGTGCTTGGCTCTTGAATGGCATTCTCTCTCTCCGCTCGCTTTTCGTAGTGTTGCATGCCCGCCTCGGCTTGGTGCGGCGGAGTCTCCAGAAATCGCCGGATCGGCGTCGTAGGACGCCGGCCGTTCAAATTCCACGGCCGCTAAAGCTGCGCCGTCTGCCCAATCGGCGGATCTCACTTCTGCGAAGGTCATCCGCCCCGAATAGACAACGCGTGCCGGAACACATCCCGCGGGTCCCACCGTGCCTTGATCCGCTGCAGGCGCGGGTAGTTCGCCTTGTAATACAGGGTATACCAGGGCACGCCCGAGATATTCAGGGCCTGATCGGCGAGGTCCGTGTCGGGATGATTGATGAATGCCCCATCGTACGCCTCGCCCGGAACCGGTACGCCCCCGCTCTCCGCGAACAGTTCCCGATAGAACAATCGGACCCATGTCAAATTCCTCGCCTCTTCGCGCGGATCCAGCCAGCCGGTGTTGCATGCGATATCGAGAATCGAATTGCGTTGCGCGGAGGCGGTCGCATCGGGGGCGACGGTATTGATCCGACCGCCATAGGTGGCCAGCCCCAGCATGCCGCCCATGACGTCGTGGTCGGTGCGGGTGAGGTAGTCGTGCGCCACGCCAATCTGGCGATCGGTGAACCGCTTCTTGAGGAGCGCATCCTTCACCTTGGCACTCACTCCGCCGGGGGGCGCCGCGAACAGATCGGGAAACGGGTTCAAGGCGAACTCGAGCCAGGACATCCGCGCGAGCTCTTGGGCCTGCGGGGCGCCGACCCCCGCGCCAAGCGCGGCCAGATGGTCATCCACCTGCCGCTCGGCGGCGGCGCCGGCCGTGCTCACGGCGCGGATGATGATCTTCCCGAACTGCTTGCGATGGATCTCCAAGAGAGTCCAGAGAGAGGCATTCGGGGAGCTGTTTCGCTCACACCAGATGCCGTGGTTCCTGAGCAGTCGGAGAAAGGACGGCCGGTCGATGTCGCTCCAGTTCCACTCCGCCCTGAAGGTCGTGATCGACTCCGGCGCCGGGGGGAACAGTCGGGCGGGATCCTCGCCGGATGTGCCGGGCGAGCGGAACCAGTACCGGGTGACGACGCCGAAGTTGCCACCGCCCCCGCCGGTATGCGCCCACCAGAGGTCGCGATGCGGGTCGGACGCCTCCCGGGACGCCACCACGCTGCGCGCCCGTCCGTCCTCGTCCACGGTGACCACCTCGACGGCATACAGATGATCCGCGGCGAGTCCGAGCTGGCGGCAGAGGAAGCCAAAGGCGCCCCCGACCACGTGCCCGCCCATCCCGATCGCCGGGTGCTCGCCCAGGGGTATCGTTACTCCCCACGTGTCGAACAGCGCCCGGAACGTCTCGCCCACCGTGGCGCCGGCCTCGACCGCCACCGCGCCCCTTTCCGCGTCGTAGTAGACGCGCTTCATGGGCGCGACATCGATGATCACCCGCACCTCGGGATCCGATACGAATCCCTCGAGGCAGTGCCCGCCGCTCGTCACGGCGAGACGCCGTCCTTCCCTCACCGCCTCCTCTACCGCCGATACCACCTGATCGGTCGAGCTGACCAGCCGCACGTACTCCGGCCTTGCGCTGAACCGCTTGTTGAAACGCCTCTCGACCACCGCGAGATACCGCGGATCGTCGGGGCCTATCCTGCTCGATTCGATCGGCGTGTCGTCGGTCGTTTGTCGGGTCGCCATCGTGTCCTCTGGATACGAGCCGGGTCTGGGTCCCCACGGCCTGAGCAGGCCAACCACGATCATGCGGGTACAGCAGAAGGGTGAATCCAACCGCGACGGCCCACCAGGGATCAGAGCGGTGGAGAAGTCCTCCCGGGTGAAAAGCAGCGAACCCGCGTTCGTGGCCTACGCGCTGCACTCTCCTTCTTGCGCTTCGACCTTGAACGCCGTGTCCTCCCCGGGGTCGATGAAGTCCTCCGGCACCGCGTCGGCGAGGGTTATCGCTTCGAGACCCGCGAGGGCGGCCTTCACGACGCCAAGGTCCACGCGGCGGAAGAAGGCGGGCGCTTCCTCGCCTGCCTCTCGCTCGGAGACATAGAGCGCGACGAGCCGCTCGACCGCCTCCGGCACGCGGCGGGCGGGCACCTTGGCGGCCAGGCGGCCGAAGCGCGCGCCGCCGGTGTCGATGCCACCTCCCACCATCACGAAATACTGTGGGATGACCTTGTCGCCCAGCTTGCGGACGCTGCCCTGGAAGCCCAGGCCCGCGATGTGGTGCTGGCCGCAGCCGTTGGGGCAGCCGCTGATCTTGATGCCAAGGCCGGGAACGGCGGCCACCAGGTCGGGGCGCCCGCGGAGGCGATCGCCGAGGAGCTTGCCGAGGCCGCGCGACTGGGTGACCGCGAGGCGGCACGCCTCGGCGCCGGGGCAGCTCGTCACGTCCGCCAGCGTCCCCGCGCCGGGCAGGCCGAGCCCGCCGGCTTCCAGACGCCGGTGCAGCTCCCTCACGTCGCGCGTGCGCACCCAGCGCAGGATCAGGTCCTGGTCGTGGGTCACGCGGACGCTGCCGTCGCCGTACGCGAGGGCGAGGTCGGCGAGCAGGCGCATCTGTGCGCCGGTGAGGTCACCGAGGGGAAGGGTCACCGTCACGACCGAGTAGCCCTCCTGCTTCTGGGGCCGGACGTTCGTCCTCAACCAGTGCGCGGCGTCCTCGCTGCGCACGGCGAGCGTGCGCGGCGCCGGAGGAACGATGCCGGGCCCGCGGACCTCCGCCGCCGTGGTTCGGGCGGCCGCCTCCGCCACTCCCGGGGCGGAGGGGCGGTCCCCGGCCGGCGGCGCCTCGACCGGCGGCCGCTCGGGATCGAACGGCAGATGCGGAGCGCCCTCGGCGCGGACCTCGGCCAGGGACTTCTCGAACTCCTCGCGCCACTTCTCGAAGCCGAGGTCGCGGATCAGGAACTTCATCCGGTTGCGCTGCTTGTGAGCGTAGTCCCCGAGGCGATGGAATACCCGGATGATGGCCTCCGCCACGCCGAAGATCTCGCCCGCGGGGAGGAACTCGTAGAGCTCGTATCCCGACCGGCACAGGATCGACGTGCCTCCGCCCACCGTCACCCGGAAGCCGCGGCGGCCGGTGCCGTTCGACCCGCGCACCCGCGCGTGCCAGCCGATGTCGTTGATCGCCGCTACCGCGTGGTCCTCGGGGCAGCCCTCGAAGGCGATCTTGAACTTCCGAGGCAGCGACGAGCTCAGGGGATGGCGCAGCAGGTAACGGGTGAGCGCCTCCGCGTAGGGCGTCACGTCGAAGGCCTCGCCCTCCGCGACGCCCGCGTAGGGACACGCGGTGACGTTGCGCACCGAGTTGCCGCAAGCCTCCCGCGTGGTGAGCCCGGACTCGGCGAGGCGTCTCATCGCCGGCTCCACGTCGTGGAGCTTCACGAAGTGGAACTGCACGTTCTGGCGCGTGGTGACGTGGCCGAAGCCGCGGGACCAGCGCTCGGCGACGTCGGCCAGCGCCCCGAGCTGCGCGACGTCCAGCGCTCCCTGGGGAATCTTGACCCGGATCATCTGCGCGTCGCCGGACTGGCGCTGCCCGTAGGTCCCGCGGACGAGGCGGAAGGCGCGCCACTGGTCGGGGGTCAGCTCGCCGCGCTCGTACCGGTCGAGGGTGGCCACGAACTCGTCGATGTCGGCCTCGTCGGCGAACGACAGGCGGGTGCGGCCGAGGGTACGGATGTCGGGCAGAGACGACATGACGGCCTCCTTAACCGGCCCTCCCCGCGGCCGCCGCGGAGTCGCCGGTCTCCGCGGCGCGGCCGAGGACGGCGGCGAGCGACACGACGGCGCCCACGATGATCGTGCCCGGAGCGGACGAAGCGCCGAGGTCGGCGGTGACGAGCGCACCGAGCGTCCCGGTCCACGTGTGCGCGGCCTCCGTCGACGCGCCGACGGCGACGGCCGCGGGGGTGAGCGGCGACCACCCCCGCCCCAGCAGACGGGCCGCGATCGCGGCCCGCGCACCGAGGCCCATGAGGACGACGACGGTGAGGACCTGCGGCGCCAGCGCGTCGAGGACGGGACCGTAGGCGGTCTCCGCGTGGCCGGACACGACCACGAACCCGGCGGCGAGGCCGCGGTGGGTGACGGGGATGCCGGCCAGCGCCGCCGCCGCCACCGCGGAGGTGACGCCGGGAACGACCTCGAAGGCGACGCCGGCGGCGACGAGGGCCAGGGCCTCCTCGCCCCCGCGGCCGAGAACGAACGGGTCGCCGCACTTCAGCCGGACGACGCGCTGGCCGCGCCGGGCGGCGCGGACCATCAGGCGGTTGATCGTCTCCTGGCGGATCGAGGGCCGGCCCACCCGCTTGCCGACCGGGAAGCGGCGCGCCTGGGGCGCGAGCTCGAGCGCCCGCGGGTCGACCAGGGCGTCGTAGAGGACGAGGTCGGCCGCGCCGAGGACGCGGGCGGCCCGCCTCGTCAGCAGCTCGGGGTCGCCGGGACCGGCGCCGACCAGCCACACGAACCCGGTCATGAGACCGCGCTCTCCTCGCGCTTCTTGTCGTAGAGATCGTTCAGCGCCTCGAGCAGCCGCGGCCGGCGCTCGCCGATCGGCACGCCGTCGGCCCGCTGCCGCTGCTTCAGCCACTCCGCGGCCCGGACCCACGTCTCGATCTCCTCGGGAACGACCGCCTCCAGCCCCTCGCGCAGCAGGCCGGCCAGCGCGGGAGCGCGGCCCTCGGTCGACACCGCGATGGTCACCCCGCCGCGGCGGAGGACGCCCCCGGTGTAGGCGCTCGCGTTCGCCGGGTCGTCCACGGCGTTGACGAAGATCCTCCGCTCCTCGGCGGCCGCGGCCACGTCGCGGTTGACCTCGGGCGTCGCCGCGGCGATCACGACCCAGGCGCCGTCGAGATCAGTGGGGACGAAAGGCCGCCGAAAGACGGCCACGGGCGCGGCGGCGATCGACGGGCTGATGCCGGGCGCGACGACGCTCACCTCGGCTTCCGCGGCCAGGAGCGCCGGCAGCTTGGCGGAGGCGACTCGGCCGGCCCCGACCAGGACCACCTTCCGGCCGGCCAGCTTGAGGAAGACGGGGAGCAGCTCGGCGCTCACGAGGCGCTCGCCTCCTCGGGCGTGCCGAGCACGAGTCCATGGGCGGCCAAGGGCAACCGCGCGTGCAGGCCGCACTCGGTCTTGCCGCGGCCGCGCCATCGTCCCGCCCGCGGCCCCTCCCCGGGGGCGACCGCGGTCGTGCACGGCATGCAGCCGATGCTCGGGTAACCGCGGGCGTGCAGGGGGTTGACGGGCACGCGGTGCACGCGCACGTAGCGCTCAACGTCCTCGCTCGTCCAACCGGCGAGGGGGTTCACCTTCACGAGGCCGAAGCGCAGGTCCCACTCCGCGACCCGCGCCACCGAGCGGTCGCTCGTCTGGTCACGCCGGATCGAGGTGATCCACGCGTCGAAGCCGGACAGCGCGCGGCGCAACGGCGCGACCTTGCGGATCTCGCAGCAGCGGTCGGGCGCCCGCTCCCAGAGCACGGCGCCGTAGACCCCCGCCTGACCCTCGACGCTCAGCTCGGGGTGCACCGCCCGGATGGTCAGGCCGTAGCGCTCCTCCAGCCGCCGCCACAGGGCGTACGTCTCGGGGAAGAGGAGGCCGGTGTCGAGGGTGAACACGTCGATCGGCAGGTGGTGGCGCGCGATGAGGTCGACGAGAACGCAGCCCTCGGCGCCGAAGGCGGTGGCAAAGGTGATGCGGGGTGCGAAGCGGCCGGCCGCCCAGGCCAGCACGTCCGCGGGCGACCGGCCCTCCAGGGTCCCGGCGGCGGCATCGATTTCTACGGTGGTCGCCAAAACGCTCCCTGTCCCCTCTCCCGCGCCCGCGGTGGGGCGCGCGTCTTCCGCAGCGGCGAAATGAATTCGCCGCTGCTTTCGAGCGGGTCCGCTGCGCGGCCCCGGGGCGCCGCCGGCGCGGCGGCGCCAGAAAACCAGAAGGCCCGGGCTCTTGTCCCGGGCCGCCGGTCAGTGGTCTCTGGTTCGGGGTGCTTAGAGCGTGAGGAGCGCGAACGCAGGGCCGCTGTCGGCGCCGGGGACCTCCCGGGCCACCGTACAACAACAACACATCAGCCGCTGCGCCATTACGTGCACGAAGATAGTCCCAATCCGGCCCCGCGTCAAGGGCGGGGCGTGTCATGACAAAGATTCACACGCCTCGCCGGGGTCGGAGCGCCACCCCTGAGCGGCCTCAGTAGTCCGTGAACAGCAGGTGGTTGTTGGCGGTCCTCGAGTTGGCGACGACGCCCATGGTGGTCTTGGCGTACAGCGCGTCGCGCACCTGGGCCGGCGTCGCCCCGGGGTCCGACTGCAGGTAGAGCGCGGCTACCCCGGTCGTGTGGGGCGCGGCCATGGACGTGCCGCTCAGGGTCATCGTCGCCGTGTCGCTCGATTTCCAGGCGGAGGTGACGCCGACCCCGGGCGCGAACCAGTCGACGCAATCGCCGTAGTTGGCCCAGAAGGGCTTCTTGTCGTCCATGTTCGTGGCGCTGACCGTCATCGCTTCCGGCACCCGGGCGGGAGACGTCGTGCAGGCGTCCTTGGGGATCCCGAGCAGGTTGCCGTTGCCGGCGGCGATGGCATAGCTGATCCCGCCGGAGATCGAGCCGGCCACCGCCGCGTCCAGCGCGTCGGACGTCGACGTGCTGCCCAGGCTCATGTTGGCCACCGCGGGCGCGCCGGGGGCATGGTCGCCGGTGACCCAGTCGATGCCCGCGATCACGTGCGCGTTGCTGCCCACCCCGAGGCAATTGATCACGCGCACGGCGACGAGGGTGACCTGCTTGGCCACGCCGTAGGTCGCCCCGCCCACGGTGCCCGACACGTGCGTACCGTGGCCGTTGCAGTCGTCGGCGCTTCCTCCGTTCACCGCGTCGAAGCCGCTCACCGCCCGGCCGCCGAACTCGGAGTGGGTGAAGCGGATGCCGGTGTCGATGATGTAGGCCGTCACGCCGAGGCCGGCGTTCGTGTAGCTGTAGGTCGTCGACAGCGGCAGCGAGCGCTGGTCGATCCGGTCCAGGCCCCAGGTCGCGCCTTCCTCGGTGGTGACCAGGCGCACCACGCCGTCCTCCTCGACGTAGTCGACGCGGGGGTCATCGGCCAGGAGCGCGGCCCGGGCCACCGTCATCCGGGCGCTGAAGCCGAGAAGGGCGTGCTCGAACACGTGCTCGAGCTTCGCGGCATGCCGGCGGGCCAGATCGCGCGCGACCGAGGCGACGCTCGGCCCGGCCGAGGAAGGGCCTCGCCCATGCCGGGCCACGCCGGCCTTGAGGACGACGACGTACTCGTCCCGCACCGGCTCGGCCACGCGGCGGACCGGCCCGGCCGCCCCGGCGGCGACGGCCCCCGAGCTGTATACGACGGCCAGCAGGATGCATCGCTTCATCGGGCACTCCTCCTGTCTGCTCCGTCAGGGGGAGCAGGCGACTCTCACCGTCTGGGCGACCGCCGGGCCGAAGGGACCCGCCCCTGTCCGGGTCATCCGCCACTCGAGACGATAGTCCCCAGCCGCTGTAGGGGCGGTGAGGCGGAACGCGAAGGTGTGCTCGGCGGCCGGTGTCACGGCAGAATTCCCGGGCAGGAGGAGGCGCGCGGCGACGCCGAACGGCTCGCGGTCCTCGCCCGTGCCGAGCGCGTATCCCTCCCGGCTTGTCCAGCGCGTGGTCCCCGCGTTGCGCATCGTGATTCGCGCCGCGTAGCCCTGGCCGCAGGCGAGCGAGACGGGCAGATCGGCCTCGACCAGCTCGGCGTCGTCGATGCGAGGCGGGCACGGCACCTCCACCGCCTGCGAGGCGGTCTCGCCGAACGCCTCGCCGTCCGCGCCCGCCATGCGCCACGCGGTGCGCGCCGAGGGCAGGGGGATCTCGGGCGCGGTGAGGGTGAGGCGGAACGTGTGCGTCTGCCCCGGCTCCACCACGATGCCCTCCGGGATCGAGACCCGGACCGTCTCCGTGAAGGCGTCCGCGCCCCCCCCCGCGGCCAGCGCGTCCGCGCTCGTCCAGCTCCTCGCGCCGGAGTTGAGCATGGTGACGGAGGCGAGGAAAGCGCGGCCGCACTCCAGGCGCGACGGCAGGTGCTCGGCCGCCACCGACGCGTCGGAGGCTTCCTGCGCGCCGGCTTGGCCCGGCAGGACCACCGCGAGCGCCAGGACCGCGGCCTTTACCATCAGTAGTCGGTGAAGAGCAGGTTGTTGTTGGTGGTCCTCGACTTCGTGACGACACCCTTGGTCGTCGCCGCGAAGAGCGCGTCCCGCACCTCGGCCGGCGTCGCCGACGGGTGAGACTGCAGGTAGAGCGCGGCCACGCCGGTCGTGTGGGGCGTCGCCATAGAGGTGCCGCTGATGGTGTTGCTCGCCGTGTCGCTGGTGTTCCAGGCCGACTTGATGCCCACTCCGGGCGCGAACCAGTCGACGCAGTCGCCGTAGTTGGCCCAGATGGGCTTGGTGTCGGTGATGTCCGTGGCGCTCACCGTCATCGCCTCGGGCACGCGGGCGGGCGAGGTCCGGCAGGCGTTCTTGGCGAAGCCGAAGACGTTGCCGTTTCCGGCGGCGATGGCGTAGCTCACGCCGTCGGCGATGGAGTTGCTGACCGCCGTATCGAGGGCGCGGGAGGCTCCGCCGCCGAGGCTCATGTTGGCCACGGCGGGCGTGCCGGGCGCGTGGTCGCCAGCCACCCAGTCGACACCCGCGATCACCCCCGAGGTGGAACCGCTGCCGTTGCAGTCGAGCACGCGCACCGCGACGAGAGTGACCTGCTTGGCCACGCCGTACGTCGTCCCCCCCACCGTGCCCGACACGTGCGTCCCGTGGCCGTTGCAGTCGTCGGCGCTGCCGCCGTCGACCGCGTCGAAGCCGGTCACCGCCCGGCCGGCGAACTCGGAGTGGCTGAAGCGGATGCCCGTGTCGATGATGTAGGCGGTGACGCCGAGGCCGGTGCTCGTGTAGCTGTAGTTCGTTGACAGCGGCAGCAGGTGCTGGTCGATGCGGTCCAGCCCCCACGGGAGAGGGGCGATCTCGGTGGCCACCAGCCCCATGTGGCCATCCTCTTCGACGTAGTCGACGCGGGGGTCGGCGGCGAGCAGCGCCGCAACCGCGGCTGGCATCCGCGCGCTGAAGCCGAGCAGGACATGGTCGAACAACCGCTCGACGACGCCGCGGCCGCGGGCCAGCTCGCCCGCGACCGAGGCGATGCTGGGTGCGTTCCCGGCCGCCGCCCGGCCATTCCGAGCGACACCCGGCTTGAGGACGACCAGGTACCTGTCTCGGATCGGCTCTTCCGCTCGGCGGATGGGCCCCCCGGCCCGGGCGGCGACGGCAGACAAGATGCCACACGCGACCAGGAGGACGAGTCTTTTCAAGGGAGTCTCCTTCGCGGCCGGGTGGAGGGGCCGGCCTGGGCTTGGGGGTCGAAGCGTAGGCCGGCCGGGCCGGCGGCGTCAAGTCAGGCGAATGCGGCGCCCTGATTCCGAAGGCGGCGCGCTCCGCTCCCCGTTGGTCGTCATCGGGTGTCTGGCGGCGGAATGAATCCGCCGCCAGACAAACCGAGGAAACGCTCCGCTACGCGCGCCGGATGCTCTGACCTAGAGGTTCTGCAACCTGCGTTTGGCTTCGGGATAGGCCAGCGGACGCTCGATCCCCGGCCACTGCGAGTCGATGATTCTCTGGTAGGCCTGCCGGGCCTCGTCCTTGTGGCCGAGCTTCTCGTGAGCCCGGGCCAGGAGCAGCGTGTCGAAGGGGTTGTTCATGTCCGCCTGCTTGAGGTGCTCGAGCGCCTCGGCGACCTCGCCGGCCTCGAGCTTCACGTAGCCGGCCAGGTAGTGATAGGCCGGCCAGTACTGCTTGGCCGGCTCGCCGCCCTGCTCGATCATCTTCCGGATGGTCTCCGCCTCGGCCCAGGCCTCCTGGATCTTGCCCATCTTGGCCAGCGTCCGGGCCGTGCCGTGGTGCAGCCGGCCCAGCCAGACCTGCTTCTGGTCGTCGGGCAGGTTGCTGCCGGGCACGCTCTCGTAACCCTTCTGGTAGTCCCTCATCGCCTCCTCGAGGCGCCCGTTCTCGAGGTTGATCCGGGCCATGGCGTTCCAGATGAAGACCTCGGGGAAGCCCTGGTCGAGCCGGCTGGCCTTGTACTCGGCCAGGTATGTGCGCAGCGAGTCGAGCGCGGCATCCACGTCGCCTTCGTAGAGATGGCTGAAGGTCACGCCGAAGCGGATGGCGAAGGGCACCGACCCCTTGGGCAGGCCCTTCTCGACCGCCCGGTACGTGGCGCGGGCCTTCGCGTAGCGGCCGTGGAGGAGGTCGTCGCCGGCCAGGAAGGCCTCCACCCGGGCGGTCCGGGGACCGATGGCCTGCGTCTTCTCGAACGCGATGCGCGCCTTCTCGGCCTGGTTGTCGCCGTTGTAGAGCTGGCCGAGGATCACCTGAACGAGCCGCTCGCCGGGATAGTCCTTCGCCAGCGCCTCCAATGGCTCGATGCACTTCTTGAACTCGAGGCCCTGGTTCACGCGCGCGTAGTACATCCCCTCGATGAAGCGCCGCTCGCCGTCGGAGGCGTTCTTCGCCATCTCCTTCGCCTTCAGGTACTCCTTCTCGGCCTCGGCCGGCGTCGGGCTCACGGCGGACAGGTAGTACTGGCCCATGGCGAAGCCGGGATCGGCGGCCACGATCTTCCTCGCCAGCTCGAGGTTCTCGGGGCCGAGCTGGAAGTTCTCGATGCGCAGTTGCAGCTCGGACAGCAGCTTCCTCGCTTCCGACGACTTCGTCGTCCACTCGAAACGGCCTCCGGCGGACGCTTCGGCGTGGGCCGCCGAGGCGACGAGCGCCGCGGCGACGACGGCACCGGCAACACGGATCTTCCTCATGCGTTCTTGCTCCCTCGTCAAGTTTCTTGGCGGCCCTGCGCCCCCGGGCGGGCCACGGCTTGCCCCACTATACGCGGCGCGGAGCGATTCGGTTCGGCCCCAGTGGCGCGATGTCCGCGATATCCGGCCGGCTGGACTTTCTGGCCGCAGGAGCTCAGCGCGCCGAGGGCGACGGCGGGGAGGCTGGTGAGGGAGACGGTGAAGCCTGGGCGCCGGGGGCCGGAGCGCCGAAGAGTCCCAGCTTGTCCGCGGCCTGGATGACCTCCAAGGCGGCTGGCCCCGCGTTGAGCGCGCCCAGGCCCCCGCGCGGGATCACGACCGCGAAGGCGAGGCGCCGGGCGGCGGTGGGCGCGCAGGGCGCGTTGGACTCCGGCTCGGCCAGGGCCAGGAACCACGAGTGGGGCTTGCCGTACACGCCGACTTCCACTCCCCACGGCTTCTCCTCCTCGATCCCGATCGAATCCGCGGTACCCGTCTTTCCGTAGACGCGGAGGCCGGGGGGCAGGCCGGGCCGGGTCGCCAGGCCGCGGCCGGTCCCGTTCGTCATCACCTTCTCCATGCCCGCAAGCACGGGGGCGATCACGTGCGGGTCCTGGAGGAGCTGCTTCTGCTCGCACTGCGCGCCCAGCTCCATCGAGGGCGGGCACTTGCGATAGGTGCCTCCGGAGCCCACCGTGCCCGCCAGGCGCGCCGCCTGCGACACGCTCATCATGGCCGCGTGCTGCCCGAAGGCGGTGAGCGCCAGATCGCGGCTGCCGGGCTTGCCCGGCTTGTACCACCCGTGGCCCCACCCCATCTCCAGGCCGTCGTCGACCAGCTTCTGGAACGCGTCGGGGCCGAGCTGCAGCCCGAGCTGGCTGAAATAGACGTTGCAGCTCACGGCCAGCCCCTGCTCGAAGTCGATGTGGCCGTGCGGGCTGTCGAGCGCGATGTCGTGCACGGGGGCATACCAGCCGGGCTTGATGAAGTACGGCCCCTGCGCGTCGCGGTTGACGCAGGCGAAGACGGGGCCGGCCTGGGCCGGACAGGCCGAGCCGTGGCCGAGCAGACCGGCCCGCGCGGCGGCCACGGCCGTGAACAGCTTGGCCGCCGACCCGCCCTGATAGATGCCGCGAAGGCCGGTCTTGTCCGGCCACGGCCCGTACATGCCCGTGAACTTCGGGTCGCGGGTCGCGAACTCGGGGTCTTCCAGCCGTTTCAGGAACGCCTCGTCACCGGGGTTGAAGTCGGGCCACTGCGCGCGGGCCAGCACCTGCCCGGTGCTCACGTCCATGACCACCGCGGCCGCCGCCTTCCCCCGGGCCGCGGCGCGGCGCAGTATCCCGGACGCCGCCTGCTGCAAGCGCGCATCGATCGTGATGCGGGCGGTGCGCGAGGCCACGTCGGAGGCGACCCTGGCCAGCGCGGCGTCGCGTGCGGCGCCTCCCGCGCGCAGCAGCGGGACGAGCGGGCGGAAGTCGGGGGACGGCAGGGGCAGCAGGCGCACCGCGTCGCCGCCCGCCATCGACTCCGCCCGGGTGCGGTCCTCCGGCCGCTCCTCTTCTCCGCTGACGATGAGGAGGAGCCGCTCGCCACCTTCCGGCTCCCGGGCCAGCCAGACCGCGTGGCCGTCGGAGCGCTCCGGGTAGCCGCGCACCTTGTAGGCGAGCAGCCGCTCCAGCATCCACAGCGGCCGCAGCACGACTCCCTCCGGAGGGCCGAGCAGCGTGCCCATCGCATCGCCGAGCGGGTAGGTCCTCTTCCCCGCCTCGTCGGAGCCGGCGATGAGCCGCCCGTCCCGGTCCAGTATCGGACCGCGGGGGATCCGGGCCGCGATCGCCTCCAGGCGCGGGTCGTATTTCTCGGTCACCCGGCCGTGGGGATAGCCGGGCTCGGGCGCGAGCAGGGTGATGACGCCGCGGGCGCTCGTCCGCTCGGCGCCCACCACGCCCTCCTCGATCACCACGACGACACCGGCGCCGACGAGGACCAGCACCGCGGTCAGCACGGTCAGGCACGCCCGCCGCAGCTCGGCCAGCTCGCTCGTCACCTCCCGGGCCCGGCCGTCCTCGGCCAGGCGGGCGAGCATCGCCGCCACCAGGACGAAGGTGATCGTGCTCGTCTTGCCGAAGGAGAGGAACGGCACCGGGACGCCGGTGAGGGGCAGGAGCTGGGTGGTGCCCGAGAAGATCACCACCCACTGGGCGGCCAGCAGCGCCGAGAGGCCGGCCGCGGTGACCACCCGCTCCGGCGTCCGGTTGAGCGCGGCCACCACCAGGCCCTGGCCCGCCACGGCGGCCAGGCACAGCAGGTACAGCACGAGGCCCACCGCCCCCAGCTCCTCGGCGACGTGGGCCTGGACGAGGTCGGTGTGCCCGGCGGGCAGGGCGAGGGGGGGCGCGTAGCCCAGCCCCTGACCGTTCACGTAGCCGGCGGCGATCGCCCACCGGGCGAGGGCGATCTGGTCGCCGTTGGGCTGGGCGTTGGTCCATGGGTCGGTCCACATCCGCATCCGGAGGGCGACCTTGGGGGAGCCGGAGATGGCCGGCACGTGCACGGCCAGCACCACGAGCAGGGTCACCACCACCAGCGCCGTGACCACCCATCCTCCGGCCCGGGTCACGACGTAGAAGAGGGCCAGGAACACCAGGGAGAGGATCAGCAGCGGGCCGAGGTCATGGACGAGGATGAAGGAGGCGAAGAGCACGAGCAGCACCAGGACCGCGGGCACGAGCAGGCGCTTGCGCGGGAAGTCGAGGCCGAGGATGCGGTCGCGCTGGTGGCGCAGCTTCTCGGCCCGCCGCCCCAGCGAGTGGCCCAGGAACAGGACGAAGGCCAGCTTGACCAGCTCGAGGGGCTGGAATCCTCCCAGGTTGATGCGGGTGTCCTCGGCCAGCTCGGTGCCGCTGCCGAAGAGTCCCAGGGCCACGAAGGCGGCCACCATGAGCGCGGGCAGGACCGCGTGGAAGGGCCCGGTCAGGGCCACCGGGTCCCACGGGAGAAGGAGCACGACGGCGCCCGCGGCGCCCGCGATGGCGAACCCCTTGGCGAACGCGGGCCCCGGCCACCCGGCGCGGTGCAAAGGGTCCCCGTAGCCCATCTGGATCGAGAACCCGATGGCGACCGCCGCGCACAGGGCGGGCAGGATCAAGGGCGCCGGCACGCTCACCTGTCCCCGCCGCGCGCTGACGAGCCGTCCGACGATGAGGGCCACGATGCCGGCCGCGAAGTAGAGGCTCGCCCGCAGGGCGAGGGCGTGGACGTCGGCCGCGCTGCGCAGGTCCTCGCCCCCCAGCTCGGCGCCCTTGGCCAGCACGTGCTCGACGGCGGCCCGCCCGCCCAGCCAGCCCAGGGCCCCGGCCGCGGCCATGGCCAGCAGCTCGACGAGGAGGGCCACCTCAGGCCCCTTCGGCGCGCCGGCCGGACGGCGCCGGCTCGCCTTCGTGCCGCACGACGACCGCGGTCACGTTGTCGCGGGCGCCGCGCTGGAGCGCCCGCCCGATGAGGTCGTCGGCCAGCTCCTCGGGGGCCGAGCCTGCCCGCCGCGACGCGCGGAGGCGGTCGAACAGCTCGTCGGTTCCGACCGCGCTCGGCAGCCCGTCGCTGCACAGAAGGAAGAGCGCGGACGGCTCCAGCGGAACCTCCAGCTGGTCGATCCAGGCCGCCCCCGGCGCGTGCCGGGCGCCCAGGTCGCGCGTGACCTGGTTGCGGCCCGGCAGCAGCCAGGCCAGCACGTGGCTGAGCCCGAGGCGCTCCTGCTCGGAGGCGGCCACCGTATGGTCGCGGGTGAGCTGCTCGCACCCGGCCGCGCCGGCCAGGTAGACGCGGGTGTCGCCCACGTGCGCGACGCGGGCCACGCCCGCGGCGATGTGGAGCGCGGAAGCCACGCAGCCCATCCCGTGCAGCTCGGGCCGGGTGTCGGCCGCCGCGCAGATGCGCTCGCTGGCGGCCACCAGCCCGCGGGCCGGATCGCCCTCGGCGATCAGGGCCTCCCGGGCCAGCTCGGCCGCCCGGCGGCCGGCCTGTTGTCCGCCCATGCCGTCGATGACGGCGAACAGGCCCAGGTCGGGGCGGCACACGAACGCGTCCTGGTTGTCCGGCCGGACCGCGCCGCGGTGGGTGCGCGCGGCGGCCCGCAGCGCGCCGCCGGAGAGGGGACCCGTCCTCTCCTCGTCCCGGCGACCGGTGTCGGTCCGCTCAATCGCGCTCAACGCGGTCGATCGTGAGCTTCATCTCCCCGTTGGAGAGCGTGACCTCCACCGGGAAGCGGTCGACGGCGATCTGCCCGCCGGGCTGGACCAGCCGGCCCGAGACCTCGACCGGGTTGGCCTCCGAGAAGCGGCCCACGATCACTCCGCCCCCGCCGGGCTCGATCCAGAGCTGCCGCTTGTTGATCTTGGTGCCGGCGCCGGTGAGGGGCACGAAGCCGGGGGAGGACGCCCGGTGCGGCCGGCCGAGCACGACCCGCACGCCGGAGGGGACGCTGGTCGAACCCTTCGGCCATTCGACCTTCAGCCGGGAGCCGTCGGCCATCGGGCCGGGCACGCGCTCGGTCGGCGGGTCGGCTGGCGCCGCGACGCGTGGCCGGCCGACCCTCACCGTCATCTCGCTCGGGTCGGGCGGGGCCAGCCGGTCGGCCGAGGAGAAGTCGACCTTGAGCACGGCCGTGCCCGGCCGTACGTTGCCGCTCTCGTCCCGCAGCAGGCGGACGTTGAGCGGGCCCACCATCTCGGCCTTGAGACGGGCCAGCTCCTTCTCGACCACCCCGCCCAGGTCACGCACCAGCGTGCCCTCCAGCTTCTTCACCCGGGACCAGTCGTCGAGGTCCATGAAGACCGAGTAGTCGTTCCAGACGAGCGGGATGCCGGTGGCCGTGCGGTGGGGGCACAGCTTCATGGCCTCCCGGATCGCCTTGGCGACCAGGAACGGGTCCACCGCGGTCGCCATGCCGCGCTTCCAGGGGTTGCGTCCGGCGTTCACGGAGGCCCAGTCCACCCGGAAGACGTTCGGGTCGTGGTCGTCGCGCGTGAGTCCGGCCACGTCAGGCCTCTTCGAAGAGGACGGTGAGGACGGTCCGGCTGCCGTCGGTGAACTCGATGCGGTCGCCCGGACCCACCGGGACGCGGCCGCTGGCGGCCAGGGCCGGTCGCAGGCGCTCGCCGTCGGCGCGCTCGACCACGAGGGCCTCTCCCTGATCGAGCGACTCCAGCTCCAGGCCCGACGGAGCACGGTGCAGCCGCGCCGCGCGGCGGCTGATCGCTTTCTCGGATTCGCAGAGGACGACGTCGTTGGCCACGTGCTGCTCGTGCCCGTGCCAATCGCCGCGTCCAACGAGGTAGTGCCGCCGCGTCGGGGGCAGCGTGATCGTCGCCCCGTCGCGATCGCCCCCCTGGATGCGCAGCCGGAACCGGCGCTTCGGCGCCTCACGGACCTCGACCGAGGTGCGCTCGGCCGCCTCCACGACGTAGCGGCGCACCGGCAGCCCCTCCGGCCGCAGCCGCACCAGCTCGTTCAGCACCCGCGCCTCCACCTCGCGATCGAAGGCGGGGTCCTGGACGAACTGCTCGATGACCTGCACGCTGCCCCCCCCGACCTTGATGTGGACCTCCACTTCGGGCGGCAGCACCGGGAGGCCCCGGCCGGAGTGGCGGGCCAGCGCCGTGATCCCCTCGGTCACGCGGCGCAGGAGGTCCGGCTGCCCCAGCTCGCCTTCCAGGACGCCGCCGATCAGCTCTTTCACTCCCATGGATCCAGCCTAGCGCAGCGCGCGGGTCGGCGCGGCCATGGGAAGCAAAAGGGCTACGGCGGCCGCCGAGCGCCTACGGCAGCCGGCGCGCGATCGAGGCCCCGCGGCTGCCGGCGGCGTCGCTCTCGAAGCGGCCGCGCATCGTGGACCCGTCGGGGGCCAAGGCCCATCGGAGCGTGCCGCGGCTGACCCGTTCCCGGCCGAACTCGGTGAAGCTCAGCACGAGCTGGCCCTCCACGATGCGGCCGACCACCTCGATGGACGTGCGCTGCGAAGGCAGGAGCAGCACGCCGTTCTCGGAGAACTTCTGGCCCCGGCCGCGCACGCGGTCGCCGTCCTGGAAGAGCGTCAGCCGATAGCCGACCTTGAGGCCGGCGAAGCCCGCGTAGCTCGTCGACTCCACCTCGTCGACGACCTCCCAGCGGCCGTCCACGTGGCCGGGCGCCGGGTTGTCCGTCTCGTCGTCCGACAGGTCCTCCGCCTCCGCCGGCGGCTCCGGCGCCACCGTGCGGACCCGCTCGACCGGCGGCGCCGGCTTCGGCGCCGGCGGCGCGGGACTCACCTCCGCCCGTGCCGACGGAGACGGCTTGGGCTCGCCCTTCGCTTCGGCCGCGGCGCGCTCGGCCGCGGCCCCCGGAATCGGCGCGGAGGAGGGGACCGCGGACGGCGAAAGCCGCGTCCGGGTCGGGGGCCTCACCGCATGGCCGGCGAGCGCCGCCGGCGCGGAGGCGGACGCCAGGGGGCGCCCGGCGGCCGGCCGCCGGGGGACGAGGACGACGGCCAGGGCCAGGCCCGCGACCGCCAATGCCACGGCGGTGATGAGCGGCAGGCGCAGGCGGTCGCCCCGCCGCCGTCCCCGGCCGGCGGTCGAGGGGCCTTCCGTGGCCGCCGCCCCGAGGGGGGGAGTCGGATCCGGCACGCGCGTAGTGACGTCCTCGTCGAAGAAAGGCCCCGCCGGCGCCGACGCCACCAGCCGGGAGGCATCGCTCGCCGCCGTCCGGCGCTCCACCAGCGACTCGAGGGTCGCGCGCACCTCTCGCATCGTCGGACGGAGCTTCGGGTCCGGCTCGGTCGCGCGGCGCACCAGGTCGCGCAGCCGCCCCGGCATCTGCGGGGGCAGCTCGAGCGCCGCGGCCTGGAGCTTGCGCACGCCGACCGACGCCGAGGCGGCGGCCGGCGTGAGCCCGGAATCCACCGGGAACGGACGCTCGCCCGTGAGGGCCTCGTGCATCAGGAGGCCGAAGGCATAGACGTCGATGGCGGCCGGCTCGGCGCGCTCGCCCCGGAACGCCTCGGGCGGCAGGTAGGCCAGCGTGCCGAGCTGCCCGTTCCTGGTCAGCGTCTCCGTTTGCTGGGCGGCCGCGATGCCGAAGTCCACGAGGCGCGGCGTGCCGTCCCGCGACAGGATGACGTTGGAGGGCTTCAGGTCGCGGTGGAAGACGCCCGTCGAGTGGGCGTGGTCCAGTCCCTGGGCCAGGGGCACGAAGGTGGCCAGCGCTTCCGGCACCTCCATCGGCCCGCGCTGGAGGCGCGCCCGCAGCGTCTCGCCGACCGCCAGCTCCATGACGATGTACAGCAGGTCGCGCTCGGGGTCCTCGCTGAAGCCCATCACCCGCACGATGGCCGGGTGGCGGAGGGCGGACAGCGCCTCGGCTTCGCGCACGAAGCGCGCGCGGGCGTCGGCCTCCGCCGACGGCTTCATGGCCTTGAGGGCGGCCATGAGGCGGCGGGTCAGGGCGGAGTGGACGCGGTACACGGCCCCCATGCCGCCTTCGCCGAGCGGCGCTTCCACGATCCAGTCGCCGACGCGCTCGCCCTTCCTCAGCACACTTCCATCATAGGCACAGAGGCGGGCCAGTGGGTGGGCCGCGCCTCGTGCGCGGCCGCCGCCGACGGCTGCGGGCCCCCCCGAGACACGGTAACCTACGTCGGTGAGGATCGCGACCTGGAACGTCAACTCGCTCAAGGCCCGCTTCGACAAGGTCGCCTGGTGGCTGGAGCGGGGCCGCCCGGACGTCCTGCTGATGCAGGAGACCAAGCTGGCCGACGCGGAAGCGCCCCTGGACGCGTTCCGGAAGGCCGGGTACGAGTTGGCCCACCACGGCGAGGGACAGTGGAACGGCGTCGCCATCGCGAGCCGCTGCGGCCTCGCCGGCGTCGTGACGAACTTCGGTGAGCCGCTGCGTCCGGCCCGCACCCCGGACGTCGGCGACGACGAGCCGTTCGCCGAGGCGCGGATG